>Ga0315274_10000438_pt1 | contig 65741 bp, 92 predicted proteins | sample YL17G02_20_MG_FD_203700 | JGI IMG/M metagenome (GOLD analysis project Ga0315274, IMG submission 203700) | Sediment microbial communities from Yellowstone Lake, YNP, Wyoming, USA - YL17G02_20 | ecosystem: Environmental > Aquatic > Freshwater > Lake > Sediment | place: USA: Wyoming | collected...
GCAATTCCACAATCTTACTCTTTTGATAATTAGAGGGTTGCGGATCATTGTTAAAAGAGTAAGATTGTGGAATTGCTTCCAGGATAACCTGAATATATTATCAGTTCTTCTTGTTTTGCTGTAAGGGTACTCACTCCAGGCGCAGCGATCCATTATTACTTCGTTACTTGTATCCAATAAGGGAGCAAGGAAGTCTTCGTATTTAGACTCCTTAGTGAAATGGATAGCATCCATTTGCGTTAGGTCAGATAGCTGCTTAGCGAGAGTTGATTTACCAGTACCGTCTGGACCTTCTAGTATAATCATATACTGTTCTCCTCACTAGGCTCAAACCTTACAACTTGCATTCTATGACTTCCGCACTTGGGACAAGGATCCTGAGATACAAGTGCAGGATACTTACATACACTAGCGTAGCTCTCAAATTCTACATCAGAGCATGCGTAACAGATACATTTAGGTTTCTTTGAATGTTGGAGACGCAACCAGTTTATTGATTCACTGGCAGCTTTAGCTTCTTCTAAACCTTCTATATTAGGCATTAGATACCTGCTGCCAAACGATAAAATGTTCTAAGGAACATCCCTTCAACCTTTTTAGGTGTTAAGGGTAGAATATCTACAGGCATAGCATTATAAGGGAACTCACCCCATATCTTATTTGGCATCAATTCTTTAACCTCTGTTGTCATGATTTGACAATCTAATATCTTTAATTCTGAAAAATCTATGAATTTTACATCAAATTTCGCGTACACAAGACTTTGAATTCGTTCCTCTATGTCGTAAAACCCAGGTACTAAATCTTTGAGAGGTGTAGGAATATCGGAAGTATATGCTTCAGCAGCATCATGTAACAAGGCTGCAAATGCGTTCATTGTGTGTGCAAACCCTGATACAAGAATACTATGCTGTGCTACTGAATAGTGGTAGCGAGTTTGACCAGTGTACCTGCAGATGTTTGAGAGACCATGAGCGATATCACGAATATCAATGGATTCAAGAGTTGGGTTCATAAGGTTAAATTCCTTACCTGTGAAGGTTTCTATGCAAGGACGTTTGATTATGGAACCGCGAAATTCTTTCATTGACATGCTTCTCCTTTATTTTATCTTGCATCCGAGTGGGATAACCTTTATGTATTCTCTACTGGCAATAAGGTCAGCTATATGTACTATATTTGCAATCTTACCAATAGGTTCTTTGTTTCCCCATTTACCCATATGAGACTCAATAGCCAAAGCTAATCTTTCTACTGTAACTGAGCTTGGCATAAAGTTTTTCACACGCATACCAGTGAAAGTATAAAAAATCATTAGTGAGAGTCTATATGATATTTCATTCCCGTATTCTATATAGAGCATCCTGATCATGTTTGCAGCTAGGGCTGGATGTTCTGGTAATGCTTTATCACTTCTTGGCTTATCTTCTTCCCCCCATACGCATATGTCGTGGAGTAATGCAGCTGATAGTACTATATCTCTATCTATATCTATGATAGATTCTACTTCACATAATGCCATAGAAACTCTTAATGCTCTCTTTGCGTGTAATACTCTACCATGTTTCTTACGCTCATCTGGGAAATGGTGACGCCTAGAGCTTTCAACCTCCCACCAGTATTCAGGTGCCCTAAGAAGAACATATTTGGTAAACATAGAGAGACTCGTACTCTCTATCTCAGATAATTCATTAGGGAATACGGCAAGTTTTTTGTCTCTAAAGTTTAATGTCATATTATTCTCCTGTTGCTAATTACGGGAATATCTAGTATTTAGGGTGATGCTGTGTATTTTTACCCTCTGGCTCAGGTTTAATTCCATACACATGCTCTTGGAGTATCTTGGCTACAGCATCAGCACAACTTAGCATCATTACTCCTTCATCCCAGCTGGGGTTTGGGCATCTAATATTTTTGAACTGTTTGATGAGTGCTTGAGGATCTACGTAACACCTCAAGAGTATTGATGCAAGTCTCATTGTACTTTCAAGCATCGCTGTTGGGCAACCACCAGATTTACCTAGTGTAGCGAAAATTTCACAGAGACCTTCACTATCCGAGTTTATGGTTACGTATAGATTGCCACAGCCTACATTTGTGCAAACTGTTATACCTTCTGTGATGCGTGGGCGTGGACGGGGTTCTATGTAACCAAATTCTGGACTATAGTTGATGTCCATTTATGTGCTCCTTAGATTCTAAGGTATTAACCCCTACTAGTCTGGACTTCTACTGCCTGAAGTCGAGCTTCGGCTAAGTCCTTTGCTCAAGGCGTTTTTGACCATTTCCCTCGACATACTTTGGTTTCCCGCTCGTACAGAAGCTGCGCACTGCAGAATCGCCTAACAGCTCCTAGACACATGAGTCTGACTAGTAAGGGTTAATATCTTAGAACTCTACTTTATTTTTAGCTTCTCTTTCGAACCTACGCATAATTTTAACTGCGAGCCTGCATGCCTCTTTGAATTCATCGTTAATACACATACAGCCTGTGCTTGCTTCCGCTAATATACTGCATGCTTTATCTATTGATATTTCAGGCAATTTTGCTTCCCATGTGATCATAATCCTTCTTTTTCTAATCGTTTGTCCCAAGAATAGTCATTCTGTTTAGCTTTCCGATAACGATCCATGTTTTCATACCATTTGGTTGTATATCCTTCTACTACTTGCTCTATGGTAAATCCACTAAACATAATCAGCTCAAGGTAGAAGAATAACTGATCTACTAGTTCTTCAAGCTGCTTCTCCTTAGGTAAAGGAGTAGGTCTCCAAGGTTTGTACCCGATAGAGGATAGATATTCCATAGTTTCCTCAATCAGCCCTAAAGATGCAGTAATCCTATGGGCTAAAACACCCTGGTAGTAACCATCACTCTTTGGTACTTGAGACCATAGTATACGCTGCAATTCGAGTAAAGCATCTAGCTGCGATAAAGCACCTTCTTTATTCAGCTGTAGCTTAGCGATAAGCAAAGATGCGCGATTTGCTTCTTTAGGTTCAAGAAAAGAAAGATTCTCATTTTCATTATTCATTGGTATTTCTCCTTTGTATGTATTATAATTCTAGCATAGTTTAGTTAAAATGTAAATACGTCATAGATACTAAAATCATGATTTTAGTTTATATGCTAATTCATGTTGAGCTTTGAGATCCTTATATTCTTGACGCTGTTCTTTCATCCTCTTGATGGCTGCATTACGCCTGCAGTCCTTTTTGGGACAATAATCTTGAAGCATTGGTTTCGAGGTCTGGAATTCTGAATCGCAGTAAAGACAAACTTTCGTGGTTAATGTTTTCACATAATATGTGCGCAGGTAATAACTCTCACGACATTTGCCATCATGGTAAACTTGATCATCTCTTTCTGGTATAAACTGTGTATCGCAACCTTTACAGCGCCTGGGGGGTCTATCGTTCTTCCTTTTTACTTGTGGCTGTGCTCTTTTTACCATTGTTAACTCTTAGCTTCTAATTCCAATCATAGGGTTTTATATCCCAATTACATTTTGGGCAATGAGCACTATTAGCACCTGATTGAATATATAAATTCCAATGATTTGAGATACAGTAATTACGTTTGAACATCTCAAAAGTGAATTTACCTATGTACCAAGGTAGAAACACAAGAAACAGAATCCAGAGTGCTAAGAAGTTGAGCACTATTCCTCCTTTTATACCTTTTTACCTTTATACCTTACCAAGCGCACCCATTCTCTCTTGAGCCAAGCAGCGTCTTGTTCACTACCAAGCAGAGCAAGAATAAGGCTTCCCAAAATTAGCCTACATCGCTCCATCAAATTCACCTTTATACCTTTATACCTTTATACCTTTGATACCTTTGATAGTAGTACAACTGCAATCCACCAAGTCTTCCAGTTAAATTCTTCTGAATATTTTACGTATTTGCCTTCGTATCTCCAAGAGAGATTACATGACCTACATTTGCCCCATCCAAATCTAGGATCTTCACCTATTATGTTGTGTGAACCACATTTAAGACAGATTTTATCCATTTTTCCTTCTTTCGATCTCAGGTAGCAAGACTAGACTATTTATTCACTTATTCTCTTATGGGTGTTAGAGTCTAGTCCTGCATACCTGGGATGGAGCTCTCAGGCTCACATTATCCCTACCCTTACCCCCAAACCCAAACACTAACCCATTTTGGCTCTTGGTGCTTGTAGATTTTTAGACACCTCTATCGTAACAGTGATCTCACCTACAAGCATCGGATTTTCAGTAAGCTCTTTCAGGGCGTCAGTTTGCATATACATAGGTCCAATTGCATAACCCTTAGGCTCACTGTACCGCTTATCGGGGGCCTCAACTTCCTGGAACAAGATCGTGTTCTTTGTGTCTCGTTTTGGTACAAACTTTAATACGATTACCGCCATAGCTACTTCCCCCTTGTTTTGTGCAGTTTATTCTAGTTGCTATGTTCGTAGTCCGTATATCTTAGGGCCTATCTGCTCCACCATATTGTGTTTTGTGCTAGAGTCACGGACACGAATTTTGGATTCTAGATTATTTCCCGGTTTTCTTGGCGCCCTTAGCAGGAGCAGGTATAGCAGGTGCTGCAGTGCCTGTCTTCTTAGCTTCAGCTGCAGCAGTTGCAGCGGATTCTGCTTCAGCTTTGGCAAGGTTTGCAGCGACTTCAGCTTCATACTCTGCAACGACTTTAGCTGATTCCTCTTCAGTAGCATCAACGAATCTCTCCGGAGCCTGAGAACGGATCTTATACCATACAAACTTGTCCGCCGGATCAAGCCCAAATTCTGCGGCCAATGCTTTGCCCACGCCACTCTTGGAGATATAGATCTTACCTGTTTTGGTATCCTTCACTGGGTTACGCTCTGTCTTGCCTCCGAATAGCTGACGCTTAGCAAAAGGTCGCTTTTTGAGCTCTTCTGTCATTGCAGTTAAAGCCGCGACTTGCTCTTCTAGAAGCTCTAGCCGGGATTTGGGTTTGACTTCCTCTGCTACCTTTTTCTCTGGTTCACCAGCCATGTGTATTCCTCCTTCATTTTTTATTTGACCTGTGACTTCTGGTGTATGTCATAGATCATTCGCCATTTGGTTGTATATTGTGTGTTGTATGGTGAAGCAGATAGGCTGTGACTCCTTATTTAGAATTTAGAGATTTAGAGAACTTTAAGGCACACTCTCTCATTCTCTCATTACTTGTTGTGTTACCTATGCTATCAGGTGTTGTGGATATACACCATCATGTATGCAATTGCTTGCATTGCTAATAGTGTATATACTAGCATGTTTTGGGTATATTGTAAATACTTAGTATATTACTACACCCAGGGCATATTAGTCTAGCTTCACCTGAGCATTGCCAATCTCCTCCATTCCATGAGAACACCAAATTACCAGCTATCGGGTATTTATCCGGGGTAATGTGACAGTTATTACACTCTGATGGGTATTCGAACAAAGATACTACAATCGGTGTGGGATTAAATTTATCGGTTAGTGCATTATGGCTAATGAGCTCACCGCATACAGAGCATTTCATACTAGCTAACAGTGTTGCGCCTGCCGGTTTCTCTATCACACCAGTAAAAGATGCCCATAACTCTATGACTGGCTGTTCACAAGATGGGCAAACAATTGGTGTAGTACTCAATAAATCATGGTCTAATGGCTTCAGCATAGGCACTATAACCTCAGCTACAGGTACAGACGGCGCTTGTGTTTTGCTCTTTAAGGCTTTGGTCTTAGGTGCAGACTTTTTGAACCCACGCTTTGTGTCTATGTAGTCACCGCGTTCAATAGCTTCATCTCTGAGTTGGCCGATAGATTTACTTGTGAGCTCACGAGCAGATGCAGATGATGCATTTGGGTTATCAGAAAACACCATCAAGCGATCTCTGCCTTGCCATCCGCATCCTTCCTCAAGACATCTGAAACCGATAGGAATTTTATGCCCATCACGAAGCTCAAGAATAATGTCGTGCCTTATCCCACCACATTTAGGGCAAGTGATTTTTACGCCTATACTCATGATACCTTTCTCCTTCCTTGTGTTTAGCTGGGCGAAACTCTACCACCGTGATTTGGTGGTGATGTACCAGGGGGCATTGCAACTATTCTTGGATTAGTAGCAGCGTTGAACGTCGCGAAGAATATACAATTGCCTGTGACTACAATCTTCTGCGTACCTAGAACGCTCTGCTTTACACCAAAGATGTCTACCCAAAACCCACATCTGTCTGTGTTCATTACACAAGGCCCACCGATTATCGGGCAAGGTCCTTTAGGACAATTGGCTCCCTCAATAGGTGAATCGACTTCCGCATCTACTTGACCCATAGGTGTGTTAACCCGTTTCTTTTCAACCATTTTGATTATCTCCTTCCATTCTTTTAGGTTCTTTGTACACAGCTCCTTGATTGTACCATAAATCAACAAGTTCCTCAGCCATATCATACTGCATTGGTTTTTGGGTAAACAAGGTGATTATATCATCTCCCGAAGCAGTCTCAAAGTTATACCATGCAGGGAAATGATATACACCTCCCCAGGATTTACGCATTGCTGTTACTGCTGTAACTTCCTTGGCGTGTTCTGTTTCTTCCTTCCAGTCAGACATAAGGATAAGTATACCTTGGGCGTGTTTTGTTCTTAGTATATCGAAGCGTGCTTGTGCATTTATGATGCGTTCACGCTCAAGCTTATCTTTATCCTCATTATCGAGCTTTTTAAGAAATCGCTCATCCATTAGTTGTGTCACCTCCTTCCGCTGCATCTATTGATGCCTGCATTGCTTTTGCGATTTCCTTATTTGATAGGCGTTTGACTCTTGTATGCAAAGAGTGTGTCCTAGGTGGCTGCGGTTTACAATAATCTTTGTTGATGTGTTGATAGCGTGCATCCCATAACTGTTTAAGGACGCCACCATTACGCCCACAATCACAGCATGGAATAAAGCCAATACCTAATTTACCATACGCAATCTTAAGATCTTGTATTGTATTTGAGGAATCAACTTCCATGCACTCTATTGAATTTGATATATCCAATAAAGTTAGAGCATCTAAGCTCTCACATTGGGCATACTCCTTAAGTATTGCACATCTGCGCTGAGTTTCAAAGAGCCAGTAGCTAACAATAGAGAGCTCTTCAGTCGATTGGTCGGACATAATCACCTCCTTCCTTCATTCCTTGTATCTAAGTTACGTCTACGTATTCCGCCATAAGTGCCAAGGCTTCATCATAGCTTCCGCACTCTAAGAGTTTTTTGCTGAATTCCTCAGCTTTTTCTAGCATACCAGCACTCCTAAGGCATACGCGTACGCGACCTGCGAGCGCGAAGACATTACCATCTGTGCCAATGAGTTCACATTCCGGTTTATTTGGTTCTTGTACCATAATCTATTTTCCTTTCTTCATGCTGAATGCCTTAATTAAGTAATCACAATCGTGACATCCTGTACCTTTGAAGATGCTAACTCTTAGGGCATATGCTTCTAGATCGTTCCGGAGTTTTATTGCTTCGTTGAGTGCTGTGAACGTACGCTTTTGGCCTATGACCCAAATAATTAAGTGCTGGAGCATAGGCAAACTAAGCTCCATTACAGCTTTATCGAATTCATCTACGCTGAGTGTGCGCTTAGCTTCTTCTGACATATACGTTTCCTTTCACCTTAGCTCATTTGGTACGCCAAGAATATCTAAATCTCTATCATCAAGTTCTTCCATGCAATTAGAACACCTGAATACTGCGGGTCTGTCGGTATGTTTTGCCCACACCTTCCCATCCCACTGTATTGAAAGGTCTGAGTTCGTGTAGATTATATCGATTGCACTACCACATAGCGGGCAACAGCGAAAACGCTCCTCATTAGGTATTTCACTCATCGGATTATCCCTTCTTCCTTTTTTATTCTCTATGGTTTAGGCCTGAGTGTTATCACTGTTTTGCACTTACATACGCGGCATAGATATGTAGCAGAGTTCTTGGTTTTCTGATCTCGCTTTGCAGGACGCCCACAGTTGTCACAGGGCTGCTTCTTCGGAGCATTAGATATACTCTTTTTTACCTCTAAAGGTTTACATTCAATAGGTTTACCTTCAATAGGTTTTGGTACTATCTGTGACATTTTTACCCTCTTTCCTTATTAAATATTTGGATCTATGATGTTAGCACCATGATTGCTGTTGGGAAACAAGATTTTAAGCAGCTTTCACAATACACATCATAAGGTAGATTTTTTGCTAGCTCTCGCTTACCCAAGAAAATTAGGTAACCTTCCTTTGATTCAGTATTATGAATATTCTTATTGCATCCATTGCATAAGACTATATCATTAGGGACAGGTATATCAGTACGGTCCCCTACTGATACAATGCTGCTGATCCGATTTTGGAACATAGGATCACTAGTAGCTATCTTTTTAGCATACACAGGCATGATTTATCTCCTTCTCCCTTTTGTGTTATTCTCCTACAGTTTTCCATCCCTCGAGCACAATTACATCACCTACTATAGGTGAATGCCAATACATAGCTGTAGCTTCAATGTTCAATGGTAAACCTTTGAGCAAGCCTTCTTCATTTATCACCAATGTCTTTTTGTTATGCAGGGATACAAATTCTATGTACCCACCTACGATTTTTTGGGCTTCAGATAACGAAGGTCTATGATCAAGGTTTATACGAGTACCATCAAATTTAAGCACATAGGCACTACCCATATAGTTACCCCCTTACCTCTTCTTTCCCTGCAATCCTTCGTGCTTCATCTATACTGATTAGCTCAACACCGCATGATTTAGTGAATGCCACTACGTCGAAAGTTACGTCTCGTAACCAGAACTCGTGCGCTATGAGAGCGACAAGAGACGGCATGTGCACATAACCATTAGATGAAGTAGAACATTCTTTAAATACACCAGCGAGCATGATGGAGTCCTTTTTAGTCATTACTACCTCTTTTTAACCCATGTCTGTTTACTTCTTTACAGGCTTACAGACGCAAAACTCGCCAGCACTAAGACACCTGCCTTCTGCTGTATCGCAGTTATAACTAGGTCTGTGGTGCTTGGAATGTGTACAAGGGCGGAATCCACAAATCGTGGAATGATTGCATTTGACGATAACCTTATCCATTATTTACCCCCTTCTATTTTTAGCTCTCAGATTTGGTATCAAAGGCTCATAGCACTATTAAGCTCCTATGCTTATGCTATAAGGTTTTTCACTAGATCTGTTGCTTTACTTCCGTACTTTGTGGTAAGGAAGCTTCCTAGGGAATTACCATCGGGTGTACATATCCATTTGTCGAATGCTACTATGTCAAAGCCAGTTAAGGTATCCCAGAATCTAGTTAAAGGTACACCAAATGTAGACTCAAAAGCAACAGAATTATCGTGAAGCAGCTTCTTGTATTTGAGCACGTAATCACGAAATGTAGATTGGTTCATGTGTTTAACTTATCCCCCCCTTTCTTCTGCACCTTCTTAACTATAGCACCATGACCTGCTATACCTTTCTTGTTCAGTGTGCAGAGTCATACATCTGTATGCCACAGTCTAGGCACTTTCCATGAGTACTGATTCTGGTATGGCTGCAGTTAGGCATGCCTGCCTCCTTTCTTTTCTTTATGATTCTCAGTTGATACTGTCCTGTAATTGCTTGATTCGTGTGGCAGTTGCTGCTATCTCTATTGCTAAGTCAGGATCAAAAATTCTCAAAAGTGTTACTCCCAGTCTCATACGCGCAAGGTATTCTTCCCCACAAGTGCTGCATGTTCTGAAGTTTTTCGCGGGGGATCCACAGGCTTTTGTGTCACCTTCATACACAGGGCATAAGTCACAAGGACACATAGTTGCAGGCCCCAAGCATAGCCTACATACGTCTGTTGGATGTTGCATGTCAACCCCTCTTTCTTTATCCCAATGCTTGTTTGGTTAAGGTATGAACTACATCTTCTGCTTTGCTATCATATCTAGCAGATTATGAGCAACATTCATGCTACTGGAATCAGCAGGTAGCATAACTGAGAGCTTCATTTGTCCGTCTTCATATGTCTCAACAGTCAGCCTGGAGCGCACGCGAGGTTTGCTTTTGCTCACGTGTAGTAGTTCTGAATCACGCGAGATTCTTACAGGTACTGGTGCTGTTTCAGCAATGGTTCTTTCTACTGGTCTTGATGGTTTTGAAGTCTGTTCCATCTTATATCACCTCCCTTCTGCCTTCCAAAGTCTCTCCCTTGCACTTGAGGCCCAGCGACTCTAAGCCCCAAGTTGCTAAGGTTTAGACCTCCATGGCTTCAAGCTGTTCTGCTCTCCTCGCTATGCGGTCTTTCTTACTCTTCCAGTTGGAAAACGCCGCTTTGATTTCGCCTTTAGTGTCAGAGCAGATGCCTGCAAGCTTCTTAGCTGCTCCAGCGACAGCTCCTATTGCAGAAGCAACTAAGCCGGTGATAAAGGAGATTGCATCAAATGCAACCTCACATATCGTAAGTAACCCCTCAACTATAGCTACTCCCAGCCCAGGAAGTGACCATAGTGAGCTTGACGCATGACCAAATGAACTCTTCATGTGGCCAGAGGCTTCACGGTTACCTGCTCCATGTATAGCTACTGCTAATTCAGGATCGGGTAATCTTGCCATTTTTCTCCTTTCTGGTATGGGTCCTCCATACCTGATTACATGATTACCTGTTTACCTGTGGGCGGAAATGATTCTCGCTTAATGTTCAAGGTTAATGGTTCATGGTAGCCCTTTTTTGCCTACCCGCCCCCTACTCAAGCTTACCCGAGGATTGTGAATCTCCCCTCAGGTGCAGTCTTGTAGATCTCGTACCAGGCGAAGTGGTCATTTGGGTCTTTCCCGAATTCCACTGCTACGGCTTTCGCACACTTGCTTAGCGAGTCATAGGTGATGTGGGTTTTGGTATCTGTGACCTTTTTTGCTCCTGAGTGCCCACCAAATCTGGGCTTTGAGACTTTTGGATCTGGGGTCTGCGCTTTGCCTAAACGTGCGATAAGAGCTGCTACAACATCCTTTGCGTCTACAGTCTTACCATTGCCCTCAGCACCTTGTGCAGTCCTAAGTGTCTCAATCTCAGTAGCGAGTCCGTTCACTACCTCTTTCACCTGCTTCATCTCATCTACTAAGGATGAAGCCATAGTGAATACATCCCACACACCTGCCTCGAGAATTTCGATGCGAGTCCGTTTATCCTGGATAGGTGCTACCTCAGCCGGATTCTGAGTCGCAGCTACTTTTGTTCCTTGCTCCTTGCTTTCTGTCTTTTCCATCTTTCTTTTCCCTCCTCTCTTGGCAAGGAGCGGGCAGGCGTTGGACTACCTGTGAGCTTATTCAGTTGTTAAAGGTCCTATCATAATCACCCATAACAGAGTGTTGTATTCAGGGCAGAAAACAGTAGGCATTCTATCTTCTGTCCATTACAGAAGCCGGAAACCTAGGGGGCATGAGACCTAGACTTCCTCCATTGAGCAGATAGCACTTTCAACCTCTAACCATCTGCCCAAGGTGAGGAACGCTCTTCTCATTGCATGTTCCTCACGTTTTATGATGAACGCCATCTTTTACACCTCCTTTCGCATGCCAGAATATACTTTTACAAAGGTGGGGAGGGGGTATAGGGACATGCATCATCTATACCCCCATGCATGTTACCCCACCGATAACACTTCACAATTTGGATAAATGGTGTCAAACCTTCCTGCATGTCCCCTAGTTCATTCTTTCGAATCTGCTAGGAAAAGCCTTCATTAGCTTGTAGAATACGAAAGTGTCTGCCATATCTCCATCTACGAGCTCATAGAGTGCTTTCCCACAGGCACCTAGCGACTTATACTCCACACCAGTCACAGTATCTCTTACTGGTGCTGCGGTGTGCTTGGTGGCGAAAAGTCTCTTGCCACCATTCACCTTCACAAGTACAGGTGCTACCTCATCTTCAGTGACAAAAGTTTCATCACCAGCTACTAACGCCACGGGCTCTTCATACAGGGCTATTAAACCTTCCATCTTTTTATACCTCCTTCATTTGATTGGAAGGTTTAACACCATTGCCAACATTCAGTTGTTAACGTGCCAAGGTTGTACTCTTACCTTATGATGTTATTCTTTTATTATATTCATTTTAACACATTTGAATCAAAAAGTAAAATATTAAATAATTTTTTTAAACACTAACATAGTGTATAGTATCCCTATCCTAGATAGATATAATGGTAATAAAAGGGGGTAAAGAGGTAAAGTATATAATAGAAATTGCTACCTGCTGCAATGTACTATTATGGTGTGAACCTTGTGTACGTATTTAGAGGTAATTTATGCATGGAATAGGATCAAGGTCAAATTTTGGACTACACTAACACACACCCAATTCTATTTTAGCTATACAATTACATTAACTTGCACCTTAAATGCAAAGTATTTGTATTTAGGTGTTTGTAGTAAACTAGTAACATGTTGTGTTAGCTAAGTTAAGGGATAATAAAACCAGGACTAGCTTGAAGAATATCATAGGGGGATGCTTTTCATATCAAACCTATCAAACTTCATACCATGTCTAGAATTACGCCGTTTGATAATTTCATGGTTCTTTTCTCGAAGCATTGCTTTCTTCTGTTCTTCTATGTTAGTTGGGGCATGCCAATATGAAGGTGAGGTGTGGGAGGCTGTATTACCCGTAGCATAATGGTTGTACCCTGCAATCATTATCTCTCCCCTCTCCGCATAATATACATCGCTACAGGTCTCAAAGGTCGAATAGCTATTGAACCAAATCCGTAATTAAACTCAATGCCAAAATTCAGCAAGTGAAAGATCATACGCATACGTGACCTTTGTTTCAGGATCTCTGGATGATAAATGAGCACACCAAGGTATGTGGTCGTTGTAGAGCGTAATAGGGTGTTTGCTCCATTAGGTTGCGTGTTGTAGGTAAATGTGCGATTATGATCAAGCATACACTACTCCTCCTCCTTTATACTTGTGTACTCAGCCTAATCACCTTAACCAAAATGCTTCGTACTTCATTTATCTCTAAGTTGTCTAGTGCTAAGTATAACCTCTTAAGATCCTCAGTATACTTACCATACCGCTCAGGAATATCCTCAGATTCAACTTGCCAATCACCAATACGCGTACCAATATAGTCAACCTCACGTTTTAATGTGGCAATATCGCTCTTACTTAATTCCTCGAGCACAATGGTGTGCTCCAATAAGATTTTGAAATTCGTTGGCGTAGGTCTCGCCCCTAGGGTGAATTTAACTTCCTTCTTAGGTTTCTTAGGCTTGCGAATCACATGCTTTGCCACAGCTCGTTCTTTTACCTTTTCTACCTTTTCTCCCCCTTCTTCTTCCTCTTCTATCTCTTCTTCCTCTTCTATCTCTTCCTCTAAACCTATAGCGGGTGCTTCAACCTCAACAGGTTTCGGGGGTAACTTCCTCGGCTCAGGCCATAAAACATTACCATTTTTGACATAATCTTTATATGCAGTGGTTATATCACTCCATGCAACTTCCTCTTGTAGCCCAAAATCCGTAAGCTTGTATATCCGTCTCTTGGCAACCTGTTTCTCATATATGCCTTCTGCAATCTTCCTAATGCTTACTAAATTCCCATGTGGTGGCGGGTAAATCATATCTTCGTCACGAACGAACTCTATCATCTGCAAGGTGCGCAAGAATCTCCAGACTGTATTAAATGATAATAATCTTAGACCTTTAAGTCGAGCTCCCTTCATACGGCTTTGGTTCTCTCGGTCTATGAGGCGTTGATATGTGTAATGAACATCTGTTCCACAAGCTTCAGTTACTATAGCTTCTTTGTCTATTGGCGGGGAGATCAAAGGTTGAACGCCAGATAGCACAGCTTTGATCACGTAACCAGGACGAATCGCTTGTTGAGAACGACCTCTAGGCATGGGGTTTCCCCTCTTTGATTATACGTTGTACCATGCTTAATACCACTTTATATTTTTAAGCTGTTCAGCAAACACCCCACGTGCAACAGCTTGTATCACTTGTGCAGATAACGTTGCTATCTCTTGGTAATGAGAAGGAGTAGTATCTTCTGAACCAGTGTTTATATGAGCACATTCATGTATTATAATCTTGATACTATTTGTTGCATTATTTAGCCCCTCTATAGATATATATACTGCACCGAGTACACGATCGCAGGATCCAAGTGGTATAGAATACTCAGAAGGTTTTGGTAATATAGCAGCATTGACACTATTAACTTTGTACGATACTTCTTTTGCTATTGCTCTTGCAAGGGTTAAATTATTCATCTGCTTTGTAGTCAATGCATTGTCATCTACAGTTGCAATATTACTTGTCCTAAGAGCTATTTCCTTTAGTATTTTTATATCACTACCTATTACTGTGCTGAGTAATTCATTTGACCCGTAGGAAAAAACTACACTAGAATAACCATAATACTCTAGTAGTTTTTCTCTTGATGTGTCGCGCGTTATTACAGCATTACTACCATATAACTCCTTGAAGCACCTTATCCAAGTTTCTTTATTATCCTTCATCACATCTTGATATTTACCTGGTAGATTATAAACACTTAAGTCAACAGCTGAGGATTCCCAAGATTCTTGCTTTGGAGGCTGAGAGACCATATTGAGTACATTCTTGATAGTGATTTCATCTGTAAGATGTGTCCATATTCTGCCTACTTCTTCACCTATGTCACTACCTTTCTCAGGTGCATATCTATCAGGTGCTAATGCAACATCCCATAGGTTGTAGCTGTACATACTGTCGATTTGTTCAAGCCAAATATCGCGGATAAATATGTCCCCAACAGGTTTGTTCGCTGCACCATCATATCTATTAGATGTATACATGGTTGATTTTCTAGGAGTTGGGAAATCTTGATTTGCGGGAGCCTCACATATAATGCTACTCGGTAGCAGGTTAACAGCAAACCGCTCTGAGTATGGTGAACCATAGTATCCAATTATGTGGAATTTAGTACCCGATTGTGTTCCACCAGGTTTCCACATAGCAGCTAGTACACTGATTCTGCCATTTATAGGTTGTTCATAGAACAAGACTGCATATTCTTTACCTACTGTCTCAATGTAAATCTCGTAGCCTTCACGCAATATAGCAAGTGATGCAACTTTCATTCCCTCACCATAGCGACCACGTGCATACCAGGGTTTCGCTTTCGCAGGGCCTAATAGCAGGTCAGAAACTGCAACACCTCTACCCATGTCTTCAATACATAAACCCCATTGATCATGTGCAGCAATATACTCCTCTGATTCATCCAGTGCGTTCTGCACAATGTCACGTATTGCTTCCCACATGTGCCATTCCTGACGCCATGTAGCAGTTGGTCCAATAATCAGAAGTTTCCAGCCTTGAGGAGCCCATATACCTCTATAAGTTTCATCAGTTATAATACCTTTAGGGCGATCATAAGGCACAGTCATACTAAACTCTCCTGAATAGCTTTAATAAATGCGTTGTCTAGTAGTACCCCCCATTGAGAAAATTCATCATCGAGCATACTTTGGGTACAAATCAGAGAGTAGATGTCACCTTTACCGTTGTGGTTGAAACCATTCTGTTGATGTATTTGTTTATATGTATCAGCTGGAGGTATCCAACCTTGCCATTCTTGTGTCATTGCTTTTTACCCCCTTAATCTATATTACCTAAGGTGTTCTGTCCACCATTTTTATTCTTTATTGCTAATTACTCCACCTTAGGGAGTACATCCTTAAGGAACCACCCACGACCTAAGCTGCTATCATCAAACTCCACACAGAAGCTTAATGAATTGTCTTGATCACCATAAGCTGGCATAGTTTGGATTATTATACCTAGATATAATCCAAGATGTGTAACTCTATCTCCAACATTAAGCCCACTGAGCTTTATATCTATTTTACGTATCTCACCTGCGAGTGTTAATCTGTGCCTATTTTTATCACCAACAATACCAAGTAGAATTTCTGCAAGCTCCATCGTATCTGCTCGAGTGTATGAAGCAGCCATGTAGTTGTAGTCAGTAGCTGCTTTTTCTTCTTCATCTACTTTTTCTTTGAGCTTATCGCGAATATATATATAAGTCGATCACGCTCTATTTGGTCCATGGGTTCACCTCCCCCACTATTTTTGAATCTAAGAATATAGGTATTCTACCCTGTTGTCCCATACCTTGTCGAAGTTTGCTGTTCCGCCTGCATACCTTATTGTCCCACTTATCAAATCTCCCGACACAGGTTCCCTCACATATTCATATCTATAGATCCTCCACCCAGGTTCACTATCCAACGTACCAGGTGCTGCTTCACCCATATACATAGGTTCCTCATCAACCCCATTTTCCACATTCATTATCAATCCTGCAGGTCCAAAGAACCAGTTACCATAACCTGTAGGTTGTACCTGTTGCTGTTGGGGGAACAACCGTTGAATCATGTACATAATGGCAGCAGCACCAATAATTGCCATCATAGATGTTGTGAACAATGCTATAAGTTTGTTGTCATTCATTTATTCTTACCTCCGTGGTTAGTATTCCAGTTGAAGGTCTTCTTCCCAGGCCCAATTCTGTTCTAACCCTTCTTGCCCATCCCAAATCACATTATACCACCATCTACCATTCTCGCAAAACTGTGAAGCTGTAACACCTGGAGTGCCATACAGCTTCACCCTTGAACCTACAGGGTATTTAGGTCCAGGTTCTTCTGTCGCTAGGACTTCTTTAATTCTTGAAATCATATCTTCCAAATACCCTTTGTGCCTTAATTCATCTTGTCCCATTTCATAAAGAACATGTGCAATGTCATGTGAACCAAGTTCTGTAGCTTTGTCAGACATCGACTCATAGTCTTTGTGTGCCTGAGTTTCATCAGGTACATACATAAACAGCTGGCTCACGAAATCCTCGAGTTGTCTACGTTCTATTATGTCCATGGATTCACCTCCTATGCCTATGCCTTTATTACTTCACTGTGAACCTTTTATCCTCTGTCATTTGCACCCTCATGCTTCTTACTATTGGGCCTATATTAGGATTATCCTGCCTGATAATAGTCATCACAAGTGCTTTAGCTTGTACACCTAACCGGCTCACAAACTCAAGGTTAGCATAGCCGTTAATAGCTCTTGTCTGCAATTCATCATCTTGTGCACTAAGTTTATCCTTATGCTTTGTTGCGCTTGTCTCTCTATCGATTATATTTAATTTATCAGTGATGTAAGCTCCACTAGGGTTGTATTGATGCCCTAATAGTTCTCTACAGATATCCCCCGCTGCTTCTATCTTTACACCTAATGACCTATTTTCCATAGACTTAGCAAGGGATTCAAGCTCAGTTTGCTGGTATGTATACCACCTATTAGACCAATCTGGGTTCTCTACAAGCTCAGAAGGTACATATTTACTAGAAACCTCTACTTGCTTTGTAGCAGGCACATAAGAGGCATTAGGTGCAATAGCTGAAGGGAACATCTTCATCATAACTCTCATCATAACGTATACTACTGCGAACTCGATAAGTGGGCTTAGAATTGAACTTATGTCGATGCTTTGTGGCCTTGTTTCATTACTCATGTTTTTCCTCCTTGATTTTAGATCTTGCTAGCATATCAGGTATATGCTCTCTGAGGTGTTCTGGCTTAAATCTTGAATAAATATTCATGGTTGTTCTGATGTCCAAATGCCCAAGAACCTGTTGTACTGTCCATATTTCCGCTCCAGCTTCAATCATCTGAATCGCTCTAGCATGTCTCATCATGTGCGGCGACAGAAAGAATCCTGCCTTTCTCCCTAGTTTTCTTAATATCCTACTAAGGTCTTGTGCTTCCTTATCTAAAAACAGGTTATCTCCTATTCCTTTCCTATGTACAATTAACTCAGCAACAGCGTCAGTAGTCTCCGTGCTCATAATTATATCACCATGATGGCCACCTTTTCGTGTAACTGTGATTATCTTCTTCTGCCAGTCTATATCCTTCATTTGAATATTTGTGATCTCAGAAATTCTCGCACCTGTATCAAACAGGAGTCTAACAAGTGCATTTTCTAGAGGTGTGCGACATTCATCAAGCATTATCTCTACTTGTTCTACACTAATGTATTTAGGTTTTGATAACTCGATTGAAGGGTACTCAAGATCAAAATGCAGCCCCTTGAATCTCAAGTACCTTTTAATCGCATGTGCTGCAACAGATACTGTGCTATTGGACTTCCCTTTTATCGTCAAGCTATCTATATACTGCTGGCATAACTCCCTAGTAAGCTCAGATGCATTCGTATTCCTTACCCAGCTAAAAAATTGCAAGAGTGCTCCCATATACGTAGTCACCGTTAACGCACTCAAGCTATGTTGCACAACACGAGTCATCATATAATCCCTAAACCCTTGAGGGTCTAATTCCAACCTAGCTTCCTTTGTACTAGTTGTAGTTACCATGTTACTTCATACTCTTTAACATTACACCCATTACCATTGCCATCATCATAAACTCCATAATAGAACCTACGTTGAATCCTGTTGAAGGTTCTTCTGTTATCCTACTTATTACAGCACTTATCGCAGGTGCTCCCCAACCGTAATCGCTATCCTTTATTGGGCTTACTCCCGAGGGTTTCACAAAATACAAACTCTGGTACTTTATGATGTCATACCAGGAGATCTCTTGTTCCTCACCATATACTCTTCTAGCTATCTCCCACAATAATCCGTGTGCTCCAGATATTATAGGGGTAGAAAAACTCGTTCCTGATTTTACTATGTATCCATCATCAGTAGCGCCATCAGCACCTTCAATATTCTCAGCCCATAAAACCATATCAGGCTTTACGAGTCCGCCTAATGTAGGCCCTCTAGAGCTCTGACCCCATATATCAAATATGAATGATTGCAAGCCACCAACAGCTACCACGTTCTCATCACATGCAGGAGATAACACAGTCTCAGGGCTAGGACCTTCATTACCACATGCTGCGATTATCTGTAGCCCATAATCATCCCTTGCAGCTTTACATGCAACCCTTATCGGGCTATAAGGGTCATTATCATCAGGTTCCCCCGCACTGATATTTATGATATTAGGATATAATTCATCAGTAGGTAAGTCTCCCCTATCTCGCGCGTCTTTAACTAAATCACACACGTATGAGATACCTTCAACAGCTTCTTCTTCTGTTCCATCTCCAAGATCATCAAGCACTTTCACGTTAATTATTTTAGCACCTGGAGCTACTCCACCCTGTGCCCCATCTTCACCAGCTATAATATGCGCAATTTGAGTACCATGATTAAATATGTCAGAAGTATCAGGTGCATCAGTGCAGTTATGTTCATCGACAATCTTACCTACAAGTGCTTTATGTGTACTTCTGACACCGGTATCAAGTACAGCTACAGTGAGTCCATTCCCTATTAAAGGAGGATCATATGAATTCCATAATGCCTGGAATACCTCTGCTAGATTAACTATCTGTTGTGTAGTCTGAATCCCCTCTAGAACTCTTTGCTGTGCATATTCATCAGATTCATCAGGTTCATTAGGTTCAGCAGGCATATACATCTCAATACGGTCAAATACTGCTATCTGAGAAGGATGTACTCTAGTCTTACTAACACCACTAATCCCTCTGATAGATCTAAGTGACTGCATCCTCTTAACTTCTTTTACAACTATCCCAGGTACTGCATCTAATTTTATAGCTTGCTCAGGATCCAATTCACAAAATACCTGCTTTGCTGCAGCCAAAGGCTTTATATCTGTGCCCCCATACTTGATGCACAATTCAATTATGCTCTGGATGTTCATACCTTGGGACACAATCGAGTACCTCATAACTTCCTCCTTATTATTATACACTATTTATAGGCAAATGTAAACGCTGTTACCCATATATGCATTCAAAGGTCCAGAATTTAATTTACTGGCTTTTAGCTCAATTCTTACTCTTCCTATACAAAAGGATTAGCTTGCGCTTAAAATGCAAATCTTTTGTATTTAGATGCATGTAGTAGCCTTCTACACTAGTATTACTAGATGTCTTTTTATATTATAAGAGTTATAAGAGTTTACCATTCATCCCCACGTATAATCCGTAGATATAATTCTTCATATTTTTCAGCCATTTTATCACGACTAAATAACCCTTCAACTCGCTGCCTACAAGCAATATGACTAATTCTACCTAGTCTGCTTACGGATTCACACATTTCCTCAGTAGACTTGCATACATATCCTGTAACGTTATTCTCAACTACTTCACTTATTGCTCCATCATCCATTGCAATTACAGGAGTACCACAGCTCATTGCTTCAGCTGCTACAAGTCCCCAAGGTTCTAACATCTTCGAAGGAAACAATAAACATAAAGCGTTCTGCATGTAGCGAACTTTCTCATCTTGTGTATCATCGAGGTGCATAATTATCTGACTACCATCGCAACTTCTTTTAATCTGCTCAAGGTAATTTGCGTCTTGTACAAAACTACCACCGAAGATATCCAGCCCTATGCTTAGTTTTCTAGCAATTTCGATTGCAACATGAGGTTGCTTAAAAGTATCTAGTCTTCCAACGAACAAGAGTCTTCCACCCTTTTGCTCTATGAACTTATATTTATTTAAGTCTATTCCATTCCAAGCGTATTCACTAGGCATACCCATTTGTATGAATTCCCTTTGCATGAATTTGGATAACCCAATGAAGTTTAGCTTAAATGAAGGTTTTGTCTTAAGCCACCATTCAGGATTTAAATGCCCATGATGCGTATGGCAACATTTAAGATTATTATTCTTAGCTTTTGCAGCGTACTCATAGCCAAACCAGTTATTCCCATGTACAATATCTAAATCTTTAAGGTATGGCTCATATATTTTATATGCTGCTTCTTCTATAGCTAGCCAATTGACATTTACGGTATTATATGAAGGTCCAGTAACAACTAAATGCCCATTAGGTGGTGCTTCGCTACCTTCAGGGGCGAATATTGTAACTTCATGACCACGATCTGATAACCCACATGCTAGATCCCACACCACTCTTTCTAGTCCAGAATACCCCTTTGGAGGTACTTGGAAAAAGGGAGTAGATATTACCCCTATCTTTAGCTTTCTATCCGTACGTTCCGTGTGTTTTTGATTATACATAGTAGGAAGGGATGCTGAGGTAGGTATCGCATGCTTCGCACCTTCCATATACAAGCTGTGATCAGGATACATATCTGTAGTACTTATCTGTATCTCGGCGCAGCGCGATTTACCAGTTGCTACTTGATCCACGTCGCAGAAGCCAGCTTTATTGAGGGCATCAAGCAGCGATATACTATCGTATGCTGTTACATGATTGGCGGTAATCAGGTTCCAGAAGGCTTCCGACTCATCAATAGCGTTCTTAACTCCCTCGTTGAAGCTGAACCTTTGGCGAACCATATCTGCTGTATATGCACGAGCTATCAGCTTGGTGTCAGGAACTGTAATACGAATAACACCTTTGGGCTTGAGCACCCGCAAACATTCTTTCAGGAAAGCTGCTCCCTGCTGTCTGGTGACGTGTTCTAAGAAGTGACTGGATATTATTGCATCTACGGAACAATCACCATATGGTAACCCTTTGGTAGCATCGAACTGTCTGAACCGGTACCCGTTCTGCTGGGCGTAGGCGCTGAGGTCAAGAATGTCGCAGTTTTCCCAGCCACCACCCCCAACCATGACGGTGAACGACCCGATATTCAGATAAAGGCTTGCCAGTTGCATCACTCTTTCTCCCTTCCATGCTTGCGTTATCATATCAGTATTGCACCCTGGGAGCGGCATGGTTTCCATTTTGCTGAATCCAGCCTCCCCACACAGATTCTTTATATACTCGGAGCTGAAAGCAGCTTTGTGCTCATTCCAGCCACGCTCCTCCTGTCCACCGAAAAGCATTGCGGATTCAACTATCGTTATTATATCACGCCTGGCAATCTCCTTACATTGCTCAAGTGTATTAGGACCAATCATCAGAATGCCTCCACCAGGCTTGAGCACACGGTAGCACTCAGACAAGAAGTGCGGCACCGCCCGCCAACTCATGTGCTCGATGACGAACTTGCCATAGATTCCATCATAGGACTCGTTTGGTATAGTCCATGTCTTTTCCAGGTCACAGACAATATCAACGGTAGGCAACGCCCTCATGTCCATATTAGGACGGAAGCTTGGGGTATCACCTCCGCCAACTTCCAAAACAGTGCCCCCGGGCTTCCATGGAACAGGAATTGTGTTCATGCTGCTAAAATCTCCCTGTAAAACTCCTCGTATCGCTTCTCTATCTTATCCCAGGTGTAGCTTGCAGCTGCTTGTTTGGCGTGCTGCCCCATCTCAGCTATCGCGCTCGGATTATTCTTGAAATAGAGTATTTTGTCAAGGATAGCCTGAGGGTCTCTAGGCGGCACTATAAAGCCGTTAACGCCTTCTTCTACCAAGTCAGCGGCTCCGGCACCAGACGATACGATTACCGGCCGCCCATAAGCCATAGCCTCAAGTATTTCGATGCCGAAGCCTTCAGTTATCGATGGCTGAATGTAAATAGAAATCTGGTTATAGAAATCCGCTACATCGTTCACCCAGCCAAGCAGCTCAACGATGGGGCTGGGACCTACAGTCTTGCAGCAGCTCCCAGCCAGCACAAGCTTATCGCGCCCATATATGTTCCACGCCTGAAATAGATAAGGAAGCGACTTATCAGGACCGGCAGCACCCATGTAGCCGACCCTGAACTCGTTGGGTATAGGCAGGATATTCACAGGCAGGTCTGTTCCGTGTGGGATGACCATTACCCTTTTTGTCTCTATGTTCTCATGTATCCACTTGGCAGAGCGTGTGGAAGGAGTCAGTACCGCATCGGCGTTTCTGGTGTGCGCGAGCAATAGCTTATGCAAATACTCGTCTGTGTTGTGCTTAAACGGGTAGCTTCCTTTGCCATAATCTAGCTCATGTTCTGCGATACTTTCCTTCAGGTCATGGGCGACAATATTCACGACATAATGCTTCGGTCTACAAGTTTCAAGGATGGCTAGTGCAGGGGAGCAACTCAAGTGCAGCAGGTCAACATTACGCGGTACGAGTTGGGCAGCGAAATAATCATAAAGGAACGGGTTGAACTCGTACTTGTCTGCGCCTTTTATATCTGGTCGGCTGAGGACAGTAACCTCACCGGCCACCTTTCTCAGGGCTGCAATTTCGTGCAGGCAGACTTTACCAGCACCGCTGTTAATATCCAGGTTGTCGAATGTAATATACGCGGTCAATGCTTACCTCCGCTCCTTAAACCAAGGGGTACAGGCCCACCTGGTTCAAAGAGAATAAGGTTCTCAACGCAGCCAGTTGATTTTTTTGTGGCACTAGCTTCATGAGCAGAGCAAAGGGGAAACAGGTATCTGAAATCCTTCTTGCTAGTATGTAGAGCAACCGATAAACGGTCTAAATCACCCGACCCTCTGGCTGCCCGTAATGCGGCTGTACTATAAATATCACAATATATAGTTCCATAAGTACCAACTGCTTCGTCCCTCCATATCCTCCAATATGTTCCTGGGACCAAAAAGCCTGGAGGCAGATTCATGTTTCCAGTATCAGAATAGACAGCTCCACCATCACATTCCATTAAGTAAGGGTGCCTACGGGCATCAATCTCCATCGAGGCAAAAAGTGCCAAGTAGTCACCACTAGCAGCGTCTATATCTATTAAGTCATCGACAAGGTTAGTTAAAGCCCAGAAGAACTGCCCATTATTGCTAGTTACACCAAAATCCATATCAATCCAGTGTTCAAAATCTCCATTGAAGTGGTTTACCCCAAAGTCTTTATAGACATACGCTTGGTCGTTTTCCTGCATGTCCGTCCAGTCAATTCTCGTAGGAGATGTTATTACAATAACGCTATTGGGGTCTTCTTCTGTATAAGTATTGAAGTTTTCCATCTTATACCCCCCGCCATATCCCCAGCGGTATCGCCGCTACATCAACTCCACCAACCACAGTCGGTATGTAAGCTACCTCGATGAAATCAAAACTCACTGTGGATGTACCCGCCGTGCAGTCGTGGCCTATCTGAAAAGCATCAAACCTGGCATTAGTCCATGCAGCACCGCCATTCGGCATTACAGCGTCATATCGTCGGCTCCAGCCATAAGAAGTTCCCATAGCCCAAGCGGTCTGGTAGATAGTGCCGTTGTCTTTTACCTGGTTCGTGGTGGTAGATACACCAGTCCGCTTGCCTCTGGCGATTGTTCTCACTGCCTGCACTGTTCCCACGAGGCCAATATCAGCACACGTCTGAATAGCGTACAGGTCTGAAGCTGCTGCCGCGTGTGAGACATAATCCACATCGCTATATGGTACCTCATTCACGCAGTCCCAGTTGCTTCCCGCAGACGGGGTGAACTCCGTGACATCACCTGCTCCTTTGGGGCAAGAAGCGAGCACCACTATGTTGCCCAAATCCGCCTGAGCTGTAGCATTCCCGCAAACAACATCGTCGAAGTATAAGTCCGCTGTGCAGGAGGTTTCTACGCCAACGTCTCGACCAATAACGCCGGCCATTCCGGAAGCGGCAGTTATTTCGAGAATACCGTCTATGTAAACTTTGGCCGCAGCACCTCCATCTCCAGCGTAGCAAATCCTGTACCACCTACCTGTTGCAAGTTGTGTGGTGGAAGTGCCTTTCAGCGCCCCTGCCGAGTCATATAAAGTGATATACCCGGCAGTGGTAAGCTCAACGAAATCATCAGCATCATTCATCCCGGCGATGATACACAGCGCATCTGGTAATGTGGCGATGTAAAGATAGAATGACATTTGTTGCGAGTATGTAGCAACCAACACCCCTGAAAGTGCAGCAGCAGCATTACATCTCAGCGAGTAGGCTCCGGTATTTTTGATAGCAGTTGCAAGTGTCGGCGCAGTACCACCAAGGTCAGTCCATTGACCACTTACAATGTTGCCGCCCTCAAAGCCATCGTGGAACGTCAGCGCCATTTACATCTCCAATACCTTCACATTGCCATCCGGCTCAACACTCAACGTACCCAGGTGTCTTAGTTGCACCTCGGTAAACACATTCACGTTATACCCGTACTCTTTAGCCTTCAGGCAAAATCTAAAATCTTCAGAAGGTGTAGCTGTCGGCCAGGGGTGCCAGGGTGAGGGTATCCTCTCATATACTTCTCTCTTGACAAGGCAGAACCCCATACCGATGACATCAACCTGCAACCAGTTACCCGTCCACTTCTCTATTGGTGTGAAACCTAACTCATTATTAGGCAAGTTGGCTTTCATCCACATCGCATAGTTGAATCCAGCAGCTTGCTTCGCTCTATAAAGCCCCGAGACAATAGGCTGGTTACATTGGTGAAGCATCTGGAGTGCTACGTTAGGATTCTCAGGTTTCACAGAAATGTTATCCGTATCTACCCATAGTATATGGGTAACAGCAGGGTCTTTAAGCGATAATTCGACTATCTGGTCGCGAGACACAGGTAGTGGTACCCCTCGCACCATTTGCGGTACTTTGTCCGCCCAATCTAGTGGAGCATAAATCAGAGGTGCAAACATTCTCATAAACCACCAGAATGTTGCCTTCTCTTCATGTGGTATACCAATAGCGATTCTAGGCTTTGAACCTATTATTGGAGTTATAGGTCTTTGAGCAGCAGAGTATTTTTCATTCCAAGCCAAGATAAACCTCCTTAGCTTTTGTATATATTATACACTATATTATGCTGTTTGTAAACACTATTACCCTTATTACCCTTATTACCCTTATTACCCTTACCTTTATTACCCTTTTAGATTTACATACCAAGTGTTACAACAGCCTATTTTACTTGTTATATGATATGAATGTGACCACTCCACTAACAGTCCCCATCTTGCCGTATAGTAGGTTAAGGTTGGATATTTCAAGCTCTGACCATGCCATTATACTACTGACAGGGTCTCCTTGCATGATAAATCCAAGCCCTGAATTTGCTCCTGCGGCAACGCCTGCAACATACATGACATTGGATGCCTGGAGCCCGATAATATGCTTTACCCCCGCAGAAGCAGGGAACTGAGTACCGCTTGTTCCAATCAGAAAGACACCTGCGGAAACTTTGGTTGCTACACTACTCATCTGCACGTACAACGCTTGACCAGAAATCATCTGAGCGGTTAATCCCGATACGTATACAGTGGCTCCGGACACAAGCCCTAATAACTGACCGGATACAGATGTCATTACTCCGATGCCGCTCTGGGTAGTGACAAATAGGCCTGAAATTTTAACATTGTATCCAGAAGATGGCTGTACCCACGCAGGTGAAGAAGCAGTAATTTGAACGAATTGACCTGACTGAATCATTACCCCGATACCTGACTGGGTAGTTACTTGAAGACCCGAGAGCCTAAATGCATCTCCTGACATCGAGGATACCCATATGGGGCTAGATGCGGTAGCTTGAATGAAGACTCCGGACTGAATCATTACCCCGATACCTGACTGGGTAGTAACTCCTATCCCGGACTGAATGAGTACAAACTGGCCGCTTGCCAGCACAACAATAGTACCAGACTGAAGAATGGATAAAAGTCCTGACTGTGTGATTACTTGGAGACCAGATAATCCAACCTGGGTACCTGATACTAAAGCTACAGGTTGACCAGATACAGAAACACTAAAAGCTCCCATAACCTGCAATCCAGATAATCCAACCTGAGTTCCAGATACCAAAGCGATAGGTTGCCCTGAAACAGAAGTACCGCCAGAGATGATGACTCCTAGTCCACTCTGAACTATGACTTGTAAGCCGCTGAGGCCAACTTGACTACCAGAGGCCAACGTAATGGGCTGGCCCGAGACAGAGACCGCGACGCTGATACCAGATTGAATTATTACCCCGATACCTGACTGTGTAATGACCTGTAGCCCCGATAATTCGACCTGGGTGCCAGAAACCAGAGCTACTGGCTGGCCAGAGACAGAGGTCCCACCTGCAATTATTACCTGAAGACCAGAGAGGCCAATCTGGGTTCCTGAAACTAAAGCCACAGGTTGACCAGATACAGAAACACTAAAAGCTCCCATAACCTGCAATCCAGATAATCCAACCTGGGTACCTGATACTAAAGCTACAGGTTGACCAGATACAGATGCCGTGAACGAACCCATCACCTGAACGCCAGATTGTATTATCACCTGCAAGCCACTCATGGTCGCTAATACACCTGACATCTGGACATACAGTGCCTGGCCTGACTCCATCTGGGATGTTAATCCAGATATGTATAATGCTGTACCTGATTGAAGTATTGTTTGGATACCTGACTGAATAATAACTTGAAGACCAGATAGCTTAGTTTGGTATCCAGAAGATGGTTGCACCCATGCAGGTGAGGAAGCTGTTATCTGGACCATGACTCCAGACTGAATCATTACCCCTATCCCACTCTGGGTAGTAACACCTATTCCAGACTGCACCATAACGAACTGCCCAGATTGGACCATGACACCTATGCCACTCTGAGTAGTAACGCCTATGCCAGATTGAGTAAGAACATATTGTCCTGACTGTAAGAAGACACCTTGGCCGGAAATCAATACTCCTTGGCCGGAAACCCGAACAGCTTCACCCGACATTGAGCTTATCCACGCTGGAGACGAAGCAGTGATTTGAACGAATTGACCTGACTGAATCATTACCCCAATACCCGACTGGGTAGTAACGCTTATGCCAGATTGGACCATGACCCCTAATCCTGAAGCAACTATGACTCCGATGCCGCTTTGGGTAGTTACTTGAAGACCTGAGAGTCTAAATGCATCTCCTGACATCGAGGATACCCATATGGGGCTAGATGCGGTAGCTTGAATGAATATTCCAGACTGAACCATGACGCCTAATCCCGAGGCGACTATTACACCAATACCACTCTGTGTAGTTACTCCTATTCCTGATTGAATGAGTACGAACTGACCTGACTGAAGGAAAACACCTTGACCAGATATTAGAACACCCTGGCCTGATACTCTTACTGCTTCTCCAGACATACTTGATATCCAAGCAGGGCTAGATGCAGTTATCTGTACGAACTGTCCGGACTGAATGAGAACACCTATTCCACTCTGCGTGGTAACTCCGATTCCTGATTGAGTGATAACCTGGAGTCCACTAAGTCCTACCTGAGTTCCCGATACTAAGGCTACAGGTTGCCCTGAGACGGATGTCCCACCTGAAATGATGACTCCCAGACCTGATTGTACCTGAACAAATAGCCCAGAAGCAACTGATACCCCCAGACCTGACTGTACCTGAACACCTATACCTGATTGAACCAGAACGAACTGGCCAGATTGCAATATAACTCCTTGGCCAGAAATCATGGCGCCGATGCCTGATTGGGTAACTACTCCAAGACCGGATAATAATGCTTTGTCTACTATAACCTGCAGGCCAGACTGTGTTATTACTTGCAAACCCGATAGTCCAACCTGTGTACCAGACACTAAGCATACAAGTTGACCAGATATAGAGGTGGCGACGCTAACACCCGACTGAAGGATTGCCTGTACCCCTGATTGTATGATTACTTGCAGGCCACTAAGAGAAACCTGAGATCCAGATACAAAGGCTATGGGCTGACCGGAGACCGAAGCGACGACACCAGTTCCACTTTGTGTAATTACTTGAATACCAGATTGGGTGATTACCTGCAATCCAGATAATGGCAACTGCGTACCAGATACTAAAGCTACAGGTTGGCCTGATATTGAAGTAATAATTGAACCAACAATGCTCAACCCAGATTGCACAATAACCTGAATACCTGACTGGGTTATAACTCGTAAACCACTAAGTTCAACTTGACTACCAGATACCAACGCTATAGGTTGACCAGATACAGAAGTTCCACCTGCAATCATAACTGTTGTGCCAGATTGAAGAACAATCTGCAACCCAGATAGCGTCTGGATAATAACTCCAATTCCAGACTGTGTAATAACTTGTAATCCACTTATGCCTACTTGAGTTCCAGAAACAAGCGCAACTGGTTGACCAGATACACTCGCAGCAAAAGAACCCATTACTTGAATACCTGATTGTACAATAACCTGAAGACCACTTAGCTCAACTTGTGTACCAGATACTAACGCTACTGGCTGACCTGACACAGCTGCAGTTACGTTAAATGTACCCATTATCTGTACACCAGACTGTACAATAACCTGAAGACCACTTAGCCCAACTTGTGAACCTGAGACTAACGCTATAGGTTGTCCAGATATATTAGCAGTAAATGCTCCAACTACACCAAGACCTGATTGAACGATTACCCGCACACCAGATTGAATTACTACTTGTGTGCCAGATTGTAGGATTACCTGCACACCAGATTGTGTGATAATTTGAAGACCGCTGAGGCCTACTTGCGTACCTGATACTAATGCTACTGGTTGTCCAGATATATTAGTAGCTCCAATAACATTTACCCCTGACTGAACAATTACTCCTGTTCCAGAGCGAGGAACGCCTACTCCGCCTACTAATTCTACTTTTCCCATTAGTATGTCACATCCACTCTAAAATCTGAAGTTCCACCACGTGTACAATAATATAGCACACTCAATGTAGCATTATCAAACCCTAAAATAGTAGTTTCATTAGGTCTTAGCTCTATTGGTCTAGCATCTACTGAATTAACATAGAAGTAGATATAACTTTCTGCTCCATCATTGCGTATAGTAGCAGACTGTACTGGGGGAGAGAAAGATAATGATAGCATTTCTGTCGTTGCAGTTGTTCTGTAACCTTCTGCTACTCCTTGAGTTGAAGGTGTTGCTCTATCCAGTATCATAGGCAAAAGGACAGCAGCGAAAATCATCATCAGGAAGAAATTCATCATGCTATCATCAAATATATCCCCGAATTCAAACTCATCTTTAGGTTTAGGTACAATGGATGCATCAGCCATTATTCACCTCCATTATTCGTACTTGTAATCTTTACAGCCATCACAAGTACTCTATCAGTTTCTACCATAATAGGTTGTATATCACAACGTAATGAAGCTAGTTCTTCATTTGATATCAGTACGCTTATTTTTCCTACCTGTGATAGCTCAGATAAAGGAAGTACAGCTGTGAATACTTTTACTCCATCCGGGCACCATTGCATTTGCCCAAATGAGCATATAACATCATTTGCAGCTAAGTCAACCTGTGTTACTACCGTAAACAAGCTCAAATTGCGTATTACCACAGCGATTAAAATGTTCTCTTTATCAATGTGCGTTATAGAGAAATCATCAACCTGTAAAAGATTACTAATAATAGAACCTGCCTGCAGCAGCTCACTCTTTTGTATGGTATAATAAGGCGTCTCAAGCCAAGCGGACATGATATATTCCCCTTGTTCTAACAATGTAACAGGTTTAAAAAGCGCAAGTTGCTTATCCCTGTCATAGAATATCTGTACAGGTTCAAGCATAATAGGATGTAAGCCGTCAGATACTTCAGTTAGTTTTACTCGTGGAGTACTATCTAATGTATGCAATACACAGAATTCCAAAGGTTCACTGGTTTTCCTCGTAGGAGCACCAGCAGCTAATGTTATCCACTTATCTTCTATACGATACTTAATATCTAATACAGGCATGCTAATTACCTTTCTTTTTACTTAAACTACCTTCCATGCGTGATGTTCTATCTGTGAGATCTCTACAAATATCTGAAATATCCCTAAGAGCATCAGATAATCTCCCACTTTCCCCTTTAAGCAAATCTTCTACACCTTTCAAGCGTTCAGCTACTTGAGCCATAGGTGCAACTAACGCTGCCCTTAGGTCATTGCTTGCTTGCACCTTTTTCTTTAGCTCATCTAACTGCTTACCTTGGTCTTTTACTTGCTGGCGTAGAGCTCCATAGCTAATAGCTAGCGCGAGTAGTTGTACAATGAACGCTGCAACTATACCAAATATTGTTTCCACAGACACCTGCTTTCTCTCTTTCTTGGCTTCTTGCCATAATCCAACTTACACTAAATCATATATCTATGTATTTATATCTCTAAGTTATGCCTGACATCATTTTCATCATCATGCCCATCATCATAACGCTCATAAGGGGCTCCATTATTTGGGATGTTGATCCCCCACCGCCACCACTTATTAGTTTTGAAATCACAGAACTGATTGCAGGAGCTCCTAACCCGTAGATATTATCTTTTGTTACAGGTGCCCCTTCCGGCTTAACAAAGTACAAAGGGCCATAACTCATTATGTCGTACCAATCGAGCAAAGCTGCATCACCATATACCCTACGTGTTAATTCCCATATGAGCCCATGTATCCCAGATACAATAGGAGCAGAGAAAGATGTACCGTCCTTACTGACATAGTCTGTATCGTTCAAATGACTTGCACCTTCAATACCTGTTGTCCAGAGCACTAAATCCGGTTTCGTAAGACCGTTGATAGTAGGACCACGAGAACTCTTTTCCCAAGCAGAAAATTCATAGGAGTTTATTCCACCAACTGCAATTACACTAGCATCACATGCAGGCAATAGTATAGTCTGTGGATCAGGTCCCATATTACCAGCAGCTCCAATGATCTGCAATCCATATTCCTCTTTCGCGGCTTTACATGCAATCCTCAGCGGGCTTGTGGAATCACCAAGATCTGGTGCACCAGCGCTAATATTTATAGTATTAGGGTATGAATCCGCGGTCTGTAATTCACCTCTTTGTATTGCAGCTTCGACCAAGCTACAAACGTACGCAATACCGTGAACTGCATCTTCTTCAGAACCTAAGCCGAAATCGTCTAATATTTTGATGTTTATCAATTTTGCACCTGGAGCAACTCCACTATGTGCTCCGTCTAAACCAGCAATTATATGTGCAACGTTGGTTCCATGCCCAAATGTATCCCCTGCAGAAGGTGTCGATGTCATATTCACAGACAATAATACCTTATCCTTGAGTGAGTTATGGGTATCTCTGATACCAGTATCCAATACCGCTACTGTGAGACCGTTACCTATCAAAGGAGGATCATAAGCAGCCCATAACTCAGAGAATATACTATACATATTAAGTACATCACCTGCAGCTGTAATTGATTCTGCACGCACAGGAGGTGTTAGTGTGCCTACTCCTCCACTTCCTCCATTACCAAATGCTTGAAGCTGTTGGACCTCCTTTACGATTATACCAGGTACATCATCTAGCTTCATCGCTTGCCTAGGTTCCAAGTCGCAAAATACCTGGTGTGCAAGTTTCACTGGCTTGATACCTGTGGCACCATGCTTAAGACATTGTGCTACAATGAATTCAATTGGTACGCCTGTTGATACTACTGAATAACGCATACTACTTCCCATCCTTGTTGGGGGGTTTTTCCTTAAGAATATCTGAGATAACATCTACAAACTTAACTACTCCATAGCCTATTATTGCTGCTACACCTAAGGACTCAAATGTTAGGATTACCTTATTTCTTTCTATGATAGTCCAACCTTCTGGGTTTCTCCAAAGCTGAATAAAGTGAACTAACAGAGCAATTCCAGTACCAGCTAAAAGAGTTGCTGTAACTATTCTATCATAGATTTTTTTGGTATCTTTGTTCATTGGTTGATATACTCCAACTATGTATCGTTATGGTTTTTCATCCCAGTGCCCTGAACGTACTCGGCTTGGAATGAGAATCCCCCACGGCGTCCGTTAGCTGTACCTCTCTTTGAGGCAAAGACCAGAAATCCAGAATTGAGACCACGCGAGGGAATGCCACTATCCTGCTATCTGTCATTAACTCAACTCCTGAACGTCCAGGTTATTCAGCGCCAGAGTCTCACCTGCACCATCCGCGGCATTAGAAGAACTGAACTGAAAACGAAATCCCTTCGACATGCTGACCTCGACAGGAAAGTTAAACACTACCTGAACCGCACTCGTGAAATCTGTACCCTCTACATACTCGGTCTGGAAAGGGAATATCTTGGTCGTACCTACACCATCGACTATTCGTATTTTAGCATCCCCAGCCCAGCCAGCACCTTTGGTAACCATGAAGCCGCAGATGCGTACTGGCTTTGTAATAGCGTTGCGAACCAACAGGTCTTTCCACGTCACGCCATTGACATCGGTGGCGGCTACAGCCTCCTGGAAGAAGCGGGTGTTTTGTAGGTTGACCCTGTGGTCATTCACAGTGACTGCCCCGCCAGCTAAATCCGTTACTTTACAGTCGCCACAAAGAGTAATTGTTCCACCTGTACATGTTGCAGCTATCGTGAGCGTGCCACCACACAAGTCGATTATCGCAGTAGCGCCAGCAGCCATTTTAGCAACTATGAGCGAGCCTCTACTGATTATACGCTCTGTTACTGAAGTCGCAGATAAACCTAAATCAAGAGTCGGGTTAGAAGATACTAATCTAATAGCGCTATAGGTTATCGACTTTGAGTTAGTTATAAGCTGACCTACGCTACAATCACCATACATGTTCAAAAAACCCGTGTTTGTTATACTCCGACTTATATTACACGTACCATAAATCGCCCACGTTCCTGCACCAGACATAGTTAGAAACCCACCCACTTGGCAGTTGCCTGCAACAATAATTTGGCAGTTATTTGAATTGGTAAAGCTATTGCTAGTACGACAATTACCACGAATGGTTAGGTGTCCACCAGTAACCGAAAGAGAGCCACCTATAAGACAGTCGCCTCCTATGCTAATGTCACCTGTAGTGCTGGAAAAGTCAAGACTCACATGGAGGTTACCATCTATGTCAATACTACCTGTTGTGTTAGAAAAAGTATGACATACGCTTAAGTCGCCGTAACTCCGTATTGTGCCAGTGGTATTAGAAAAATCTCCTAGCATTATGCAGTCATCATACAGGTTTATTATGCCAAGAGGCGGATTAGCTATAGCATTAGCGAATCTACACCCGTGATAATTACTTCCCCCCACTGTATGAGCAATCACGGTCAAAATATTGCAGTTTGAGAATTCTGAAACGCTGACTAGATTTGTGCCAGTTGTGTCCGTTATTCTCAGATTGCTGAATGTGCAACCGATAGCCTGGCCGTTAAAATTTATCGTCGGGGTGAGCCCTATCACGCCCTCTCCAATAAAGTCTATACCTGTAAGTGCGCTAGTGAATTGCAGCACGGTTGTTGGATTTACTAGCACCACCTTGCGCAAATCCCTAGCTATGAGTATAGCCCTGAGATTGGCCTCGTTATTCACAGGTCTCGTTGCCGTACCTACTGGATAAGCAGTCCCAGCCTCACCACCTATAGAGTCGAAATAGACTGTATCATTACTGTATTCTTTCTGAATTCGATAATCGTTTACTGTGCAGCCAGCACCAGCGTTGTTTATGAGCACAAAGTTGCCATAGAGGTTGATTGTACCGCCTACGCAAGTATTAAAAATAGTGAGTACTCCAGATAGAAGCTCAATATGGCTGTCACCTGCTGCAATATCCCTTACTTCAAAAATACCAGAGCAACCAAATACAACAACATTGACTGCATTATATATGAATACATTTTCAAAAAAGCAGTTATAAAATAGGATGTCATTACCAGCAGCATCAAAATCACCGTTGTGGTAACCACCACCAAAGACTGGAATTCCTCCGCATATAAAATTACTTGCAAAGCAGTCTGTGAATTGACCTTCTGCACCCCATAGCCCAGATACTCCACATTTTTCTGCGAATATCACACCTGTTGCATTTCCATTAACCCCAATGTCCTTAAAGCAAGAACCATCTATCGAAGCAAAAGCAACATTTATACTACTTAAGGCTAGACTTGCTCCTCGGATATCAAATCCCTCCATATTCATAGTTATAATAAGAGTCCCTGTAACAAATACTCTCTTTATACCTCTAGCAGTGCAGATAGCTCTTAAGTCAGCTTCATTATTTACAGGTAGCGCAGGTGTGCCTATTGGGTAACTAGTACCAGCGACACCACTAACGTCGTCATAATACACAAACCCATCGCTATATTCTCTTTTAACACGGAAATCATTAACTACTGAGCCAACAGAATGATTTTCAATTACCATATCGCCATACAGGTTAATGATTCCACCCGTACATGAGGCATCAATTGTTAGCGCTCCAGATTGTAACCCTATGTTACTTGTATCCGCTGTTATGTCCTTTAACTCAACGGTACCAGAGCAACCATACAGCTCAACACGTAATATATTTGACAGCGTTACTTCTTGGAAGATAGTACCACTGAAATTTAGGATATTATTATCTGCGTCTACATCATTATAAACATAAGATCCTATGAAATCTGTAAAGCCGCTAGCTTTTGATATACCAACTAAGCAACCTAAGAGATTCCCATTCAACCCTATAAGCTCTATAATACACCTATCTGCCAAAAAGGTTCCAGTAGATGCACCAGAAAGTATCAGATCTTTGAATGAAGTGCTATCTATAGATATACTTCCAACAGCTACTTCACTCACAGATATATTTACTCCCTGGAACACAAATCCCTCTGTAGGTAATGTAAGTGTTAACTTACCCTTTACAAATATCTTATTAGACTTGCGATCAGCGCAAATATATCTTAAATCGGCTTCATTATTCACAGGTTGCTCAGGGCTTCCAACTGGGTATTCTCTCCCAGCTACACCTTCTAGTTCATCATAATATATTGCATCACGAGCTGATATACCCACAGCCCTCTGCAGCTGTCTATAACTTATACCTTCTACGTGACCTCGCCCTTCAGCCATAGTCATTTATTTAACTCCACCTATCATTTTGGTCATCATTACCATCATCATCATTAACATCATCATAGGAAGCACAGTATCCATGATAGAGCTTGTAGTTCTAGGTGTAATGTTGGTACCTGGCATCTGTGGAGCTATTCCTGCTATAGAATTAAGCTGCGTGGATACAAGATCTACTTCTGCCTTTGCTATTTTATCATAAAGCACTATCGTTAACACTGCATCAGTATACTCAGCGACAATAGCGCATTGTATTCTCTGTATTTCTTCTGCTTCTATGATGAAATTACTGCGATCATCTATTACTATTGCAAATTCTGAAAGCAGGACACCTGATCTTGTTACCCTAGCATATAGGATGTAATCCCTTGCAATCAAGGTGTTATTGTACACATACACTGTAAAGTTAAGTTCAGTACCTTCTGTGTATGATACATTTGAGCTAAGGTTCCAGGATATATCACCTGTTAATCCAGTTAAAGGCATTTTACTTATATTCCTATCTCGCTTATATCTTTACTTATTTACACTGCTGGCGACTACTATCAAAGAAGGGGGGAGATAAGTCCACCCTGCGGGTTATAGATAGCCGCCAGCAACATAGCACCTAGTTATCCTACTTCTTAACTAATCGCCCTGGAAGGCTGGTAACTAGACCTGCACCTATGCCAACTGCACTCACTACCTGTTTCACAATGGGTAATCCAGATATGGACGCGGGCACGGGTATACCCATCTCGTTGAGGTTCTTCAGTATCTTTTCTACCAAGAAGCCAGACAGGAACACGAATATACCTGCCTGTACTGTACCCCACCAGCTTATGTAGTACGCGGGTACACTCATCACCAGGTATGTTGCAAACAATCCCCCAACTCGTCTCCAGATATCTTGCATCTTACCCCAATCCCAAGTCTTTGTGACGAAGGATGAGAGGATGCCGCTGAAGAAGTTTGCTACCATCAGCGCAGCCAGTACTTGCACCTCATCTAAGTTGATGAGAGCTTGTATGAACGCTAGGATGTCCATGTTCTACCTCCTTTTTATGCTAGAATTTGACCATCCACATGGTTCCCTTAATCTCAAAGAAGCCCGCGACTTCTTCGAGCTCTCTTAAGGCGTAACCAGTAATTTGTGGTCTCGCAGCAGGCCAAGGACCTCCTCCAGCCACTTGTGGTTCTAGTAAATATGCTTTAAGACCAATTGTGCTAGCTTCATTATAAGTATCGTCGCAGCAAATAAGGATGTTGAACGCATGACCACCTGTTATAGCAAACCCTTGAACATCAGCCCATATTTGCCCCCAGGGAAAGCAAGCCCAGTTAGCGTTGAGTGCGTTGATTCCCGAGAAGAAATCCGCGAAGTCGTCACAGTCGTTCATCCAGATCTCGACCTGTGAGCCGTCAAGCTTTGTCCACTGCTGAGTAACATACTTTATATGTGGCATCCAGAACATCGCATAATACTGAATAAAGCGGGTCATCTCCTCTTTAGAGCATACTAGATAATTCAATTCGCTGAAATGCTTAGCTGGGCATAGGGTGTATTTAGTGCCCAGTTGAGTAGCCAGCACGGTGTCGATGTAAGCTTGAGGCAACCAGCGCACCTTGCACATGTCTGGTATCTCAGGACCTTCAGTAAGTAGCTGGCTCAATTTCAGCAGATCGTCATTCTGTTTGAGTGCTGCAGCAAGTAAGTCCTTAGCATCTTCAAGCTGGCCTGCCAGTAAAATGCTCAAGTCCTTAGAAGTAGTTAACTGAGCATTGCACGCTGCTAAATCGGCTACACACTGTGTATCCTGCCTTGGCGGACATTTTAACAGCTTTGCCCAGTCTACCATGGCGACCTCCTACTACCCGTACTGTTCGATAATCCCTGTTGCAAAGACAGTGGTCTGTGCGTGCCTTTGCCCTTTTATACCACCCCAGTCAAGGTAAGCATCGAGAACGTACGTACCTACTTGTAAGACAGGAACTTCGAAATAATCCGCTTGGTACGCTTTCTCTCTAACAGCCAGCTTATATCCTTTCCAGTTAATGTGATGCACTACTGTCCCATCAGGCTTTTCGTAATCAACCCGTATGGTCACTGTAATATCTTCCTGCCCAGTATTCTCAAGCTCAATCTCGAAGATGCAGAGAGCCACCTTGACTGTCTGGTGTTCGTATGCAGGCCGATAGTAGCAGTTTGGAGTAAAAGATATTTCGGCAGACGGAAGTGGCAGCACCGTTACGTCGCATTCCCCCACAACAACCCCATTCAGCGAGGCGTATAGGTGGAAATTCCCCGTATGGTGAGAAGACCACGCTACTGGGTAAGGCGTCCCATACCAATCGCTTGTCTGCCCTGGCTGTAGCAAAAGCTGTATGTTCCAGCTACCTGCATTCTGATTAAACCCAAGCTGCGCATATGCTGGCTGAGAGCTAACGTTCTTAACCCTGAACCCCGCATAGTAATATCTCTCATTAAGGTAGACAGTTGTCTTTGTAGGCATCGCAACCGAGATGAACTGAATTGCCGACACCAGGCTCAACTTGATTTGGCCTATATCTTTTACGACGCCATTGATTAAGTTGACGAATGAAACCTTCAACTTAACGTAGTTAGGATACGACACATCTATATAGACTGATGCAACCGTCAGGCCCGTTATGGTAAATCTACCGTTCGCATCTGTCGTCTGCGTCCACTCAGGCATTCCAAATGCCGAGACTATTACGCCCGATAAAGGCAAGCCTGTATCAGCTGAGATAACTACACCAGTCAGACTATAATCCCCTACTACAACAACAAGCGAGCAGGATATATCATCCGCATATAGAGTAAAGTTTCCTGCTGCGCCCCCTAAACCCATATCTTCCATAACGCGTATGCTCTTTGTCTCTCCAGCATTAAGAGTAAAGTTTTGACTCTTTGATACTCCTCCACTACCTTGCCATACCCTCAATATTATGTCTTTAGAACCAGCTGTGCTACTGTGATTAGTACATATCATAGTAGCTATAGCTGTTTCACCAAGCGCTATTTGTGATGGTGTAACAGAAATCGAGTCTACTGTGATACCAACGAGTGATGAAGCTATAAATATATTCTCGCTAGCACAATAACCACCTATGAGTACGCCTTCACTTATTATGTCAAGATATACTCCATAGCCCCCAATAGGACTAGTAGCTGGCATTACTATATCAAGACTTCCAGTTTGCTGAGCTCCTGTAGATGTGAATGATATAATCCCACTAGTAGCTATTTTTTTTACGCCGTCTATGCTTAAGTACAATTCAATGGTGCAATATATCCCAACAGGAAGCACTGTTACTAGTACCGTTGCAGTATGAGTACTTCCAGGCTCGAATGTAGGGTCTTCCATTGTAACTAGCTGTCTGTCTGTCATAATACTCCTATCTAAGCATAGTGTTGAGTTCTTTATCCTCAAGACATATAGTTCCTAAGCATTGCTGCATACGTCTCAAACCAGGGAGCAATGCTGGTATATTCAGTAGTATTGATATAGCAGTACGCTATCCCTCTTTGCCAAGCGTTTATAGTTAAATCATAAGCCTGCTGCGCGGTATAGGTACTCTTGTGCCCGGTTACGCTTATTCTGGAGCCCCAAGCAGTTTCAACAGCAGACAATGATTGACCCACGCCTTTCCATGCTTCTGTTGCCTGCATGAGGTCCGCTACAGTGAATAACCACTCGTTAAACTGGTCTACTCCTGTGTTCATCCAGACAATCAACCCATAGCTTCGAGCATGGTCGCTCAGGGCTTTTAGGTAGGTTTTTTGAGCGGTGGTTGGCTGCTCGCTTACTTCATCGATAAACACGCCGTCCACATGGTCAAGCGTTGCCATGTTGGTGATGAGCATCTTGTTTGTTGCTAGGCTGTACCACTTTGTGGCGTATCCGTCATCACCACCTGCACCTTCGTAGCCACCTGAAATATAGCCAATTATCTTGATTCCCGCTGCGTGATATCCTGCTATATTCTGAAGCAAGTATGTAAAATCAGCATAAGACCCACCATATTGTTCGTAGTCCATCTGCCCATACAGGCCATGAGGTGGGTTGTCTATGACATACTGCGGCTTGATTGTGAGAATTCGTGCATCATACGCTGCGTTGTGATTACCGTAGGATTTCATGTTCATCCGTAATGTTCCAGAGGGATCCACAGGTGCAGTTATAGGTAATACAGTAAACTGTACAGATAAATCTCCTACAGTTACAGTGTGCTCCCCAACTGTTGTAGGTGTTATTTGAACTTCTACAATTTTGGATTCTAGCGCTGCAAGAGTTACATTTATGTTCATGGGATAACCCCCCTTTATTCGTATAGTGAAAGTCTTTCTATTCCTACCCGTATTCCTCGCCCTGAATGTTACTTTGGTTGGCTGATTAACGACAACAAGTTTGGGAGAAACTGCTAGGGCACTTATGACTAAACTCATATCATATGCCTCCTATATAAACCTAATTGACATAAACATCAAACGTCTTGCTTCCAGCAGTATCTCCAAAGTTCTGTACACCTATATCTATGAATACACTTTCACCCAAGATTACTTGTGGGGTTACAGCTAGTGATATTATCTGTATACCTACTATGCCTGCAACTACACCAACGTCAAATGTACGAACACCCCCAATGGTTCCAAAGTTTTCAGCTTCAATGTATATCGTTATAGGCTCACCTAAATGGATCTCTTGTGTTGCAGCTAAAGATACTAATCTTATATCTGCAGCACCTATTACTGCGTTCTCAGCGGCTTTATATATGCCAAACACTTGATCATTAACTAATATAACTAAATAAACTCCATAAGCCGCTTGTACCAAAGGCGAAGTAATAGGTATCAAAATTGATTGTTGTACTCCTGTCGATAAGAAATTTACTTCGCCACTTGTTACTGCCTTTGTAACTCCATCTACGCTTAAATAAAGCTCTATGCTACAGCTGAGACTAGCAGGATTTACAGCAAGCTTAACCACTGCAGTATGTTGTGAACCAGATAAGAATTCTGGATCCTGCATCTCAGCCTGCAACAAAGAGTTCAAAGAGTTCAATGTTGTATCCTTAATCTCCTACCAGGTGATAACAGGCGGTGTTACACTTGGTATCACAACATTCGCTGTTGCCTGGTAAAGACCATATAGAGTACCTGCTACATAAAAATCGACAAATACTCCATAGTTACCATATACTGCAGGCATTGTCAAAGGTAATGTAACATCTTGTATAGCACCTGTTGATGTAAAAACTATTGGCGTTGTTGTTGCCTTTTTTGTTATTCCTCCATCTAAGCTTAAATACAGCTCAATGGTACAACTTATACCAGTAGGACTTACTGTCATGCGTGCATAAGCTGTGTGTAGAGAACCAGGAAGGAATGTAGGATCCTCCATCTCTATGGGTTGCCTTGATACTTGTCCTGCTTGTATTGCTTGTGCTACTTTGACATTGTTCATGTTTCCCCTTTCTCCTTTATATCTCTCTAATAAATTCCTCTGTTATTCCCTATTATTTTAGTCCCAAACTATATCAATGGGTATTCTACTACCAGCTGGTGCAGTTATTGTCACCTGGTATGTTGCTGAAACCTCACTGTATGTAGCAGTTATAGTAACTACACCTGCTGCAACTCCCGTTAGTAATCCAAATGGGCTTACTGTAGCTACCATAAGGTTTGAGCTGCTCCATACAGAATCGGAAGTAGCATCATCTGTTGAATCATCAGAGTACGTAACAACTGCTGTCAGCTGTTCAGAGCCACCAACAACAAGTGAGCTACTTCCTGTTATTGCCAAAGATACAACAGTTTTAGCTCCTGCATTTGTTGGTATTAGTGCAGTCAGTACCCCCATCATCATTATCATCATGAACATGGGTATTATACCACTAATGAAATCACCTTCGCCATTGCTGTTTGCCATTTTTATCTCCTTTTCCCCTTTTTTGCTTATGCAATTACTTTGTACAACAGGTACTAGATGCGCTAAAATGCAGTTGTTTTGTATTTAAGGTGCAAGCTAATCCTTTTATATGTACTTGTAAATATGTTCCTTGTTGCACTGTAATACGTAATTGCACCTATGCTGCTAATCTTCTTTACCTTTTACTGCTTTGAATGCTCCAGTAGCTGCATTTATTATTGCTGGAGCCATAACGATAGCAGGTAGCATAAGTGCCTGCCATTGTAACACAGCCATTAAATGAGAAGAAGGAGAATATGGAACAGGAGATGATGTAATGTTAATGGCTGCTTGATCACCTATGTTGATGTTAGCAGCAACAGCTTCACCTGCATTTATCTCTAAGAAGTATTGAGCAATAAAGGCAGAGGATAATAAGAGTCCTGGTTGCACATTGCTTAAGACTTCTGTAACTAAGAAATTAGAGTCAAAGAACACAATATCTAACGCGAACAGCATCTCTTCTGTTGTCACTTGAATTGTGGTTGGTGCTCCAAGATTAAATAGTACTGAGGATCCAGGTTCCAACGATTGAACGCCGGATAAACCTTGGTGCATTGCGATTGGGTCATCCAAATAAGTTACTTGCCAGGTGTTTTGTCCTATTATTATTGTGCCGTATTCTGCCATTTGGAACCTCCTAAACAATAGCTTAATAGATATTGATTATCTTTGTTGGTTGACTGGGTGTTACTTGTTCGCTAGGTGCTATTTGCTTAACAGTTGTCTTTGCGCTCGCTGGTTTCGGCGTTACAGGTTTTGGTGGCGCAGCAGGCGTGCTTTCTCCACCCCCAACACCTCCAAAACCTTTCATCATCGAGCTCATCATACCTATGACCATAACCATAATGACCATTTCTATTATACCACCTATGTCACCGAATAATCCACCACCATCTTCACTTCCAGTACCTGTGTAGAATACACCATCAGTAGTCCAAATTTCTCCTTGAACCCCTTCTACTACTAATTGTGCGTCCATTGTTATATTATCCCAACCAGCAGGTATATCTCTATATACTGCCATAGTACAAGAGGCTCCAGGTTGCACAACAGGTGAAGGCATCCAGCTACCTTCTTGCCATGTCATTCCAACTACAGAACTTACTGCTTCTCTTAGGTCAAATCTGAATTTAAAAGAAGTTGCAATAGATCCTTTGTTCTTGAATGTTATCAGTACTCCTAATTGAGTTGCACCATCTGCTTTTATAGGTAACTTAGGTTGTGCTGACCCTGCAGCTGGAGGAACATTTATATATGGTATCTCTTCAGTAAGCTCTACATTAGATGCAGAAGATGCAAGGATGTATACGTCGTCATTCCAATTATATAACTTAAAATCTTTATCCTTTGTAACACCTACAACAGGTGCAGTATTAGATATGAATGCCACCCCATCAAGTTTCCCACTACTTGGTGTGGTACTAGGTAATACATCTGTCAAGGTCAGAGTATATTCTTTCCAGTCAAGATCACCTGTTGTATCAACCTTCTGACTCAGGAATAATATAGGGGCATTATTCCACCCTGGCCTATTTAAATTGTCATAAGGAGCAATGCCTACACCTGAGTATACAGATTCAATAGGTCCAATATGCTTAAAAGTGACAACAACAGTTATAGTGCTACCAGGGTACTTTGTCACTGCAGCTAAAGGCACTAACACCAGTTGTGCTGGTTTAAACATCTAACATTCTCCTTAATTACTCTTGTACTCTTGCTGGGTTATTCGGTTAAGAGTAAACAGCAGCAAGAAGCTTGAAGTCAGAACCTGCTATCGTGTATACATCTTCATCGTGAGAGTTGATATTAAAATCATTTGGAGCTTTTGCTCCTACTGCAGGTTGAGTCTTAGAGATAAACAATTCAGCATCGTATGTTGATGGCATTTGTGCAGTTAATGGAATTAACCCAGTTACTATAGCGGACTGATTAGTAACTGTTACACATGTTGGTATGCTCTTCTGTATCATAGCATAGTATAGGTTGCTGCCATGCCCTAAGAATTCAGCAAAACACAATCCTATACCTACCCACACTGTGATAGCAGGACCTTGGTAAGTAAAAGTGAGTGTAGCACCAAAAGAGCTCCCAGGCAATTTCGAGATTGGTAGCACCTGACTCTGAGCATATAGGTATAGCGCCATGTTTTTCCTCCTATGAATATATTTGTTCTTGTATCCAGCTGAAATGTGGTCCTGCAACTTGAGCACTTACGACGAATACCTCGCTTATATCGTCTTGCACCCACGTACTTCCGTCCCAGTGATTACCAGTAAGCCTGAAACTCACATCATGGTCAGGCATAATAAAGCGTAGTGTGAATTGTGCAGTTCCATTAGGGGCTACTTCAGTCCAGAATGGATCTGGTGCCATCCCATAGACATCTACATCGTTCTCAGTTACCCAAGGTTGCATTAACCCGCTTGAAGCACCAATATTCTTGACTACTATAAGCATATCTATATATGTACCAGCTGGAACAGGTACAGAAGGAATTATGCTATGCGTCCATATACTTGCTTTAGGTGCTCCTAATGTCACTAAAGCTTCAAAAGGACCTAAAACCTGATCTGTTACCCAAGCGTTGGTAATTGGGTCTCTATGTCTTGCCAATAGATCAAATACTATATTATGGTTAGGCATTGTGAAACCAACCATTACATAACCAATAGACCCAGGGTTTACTACGGCTGTGTCACCAGATTCCCAACCTAGATCCGCTGGTTCAGAATACATACCTGAACTCATTACACCTGCAACTGCACCACTATTAAGGAGGGTAACAGTTATGGTAATAAAAGTACCTGCTACTATATTATATGGAACTTCTGATGACGCAAGTATAGATGCTAATGGCGCATTTGCAGATGAAGGATTCCAAGTAACCGTGTTATATGTAGGCAATACAGATGCAAGATCAAAGTGATAAGTCTTACTACCAGCTGAATAGTTTATTACACATGGTGCAGTAACCCCTATGTAGTACAGCTCATAATCTAGTAATTCTGGCAGGTTTGAACCTGCAATATCATTAGGGTCATACATGTACCATATACCTAGATATGTGTTGTAGTACCATACAACGTCTAGGTATTGGGCTATGGATGCAAGCTGATTCTGAATAGATAACATGATGTTTACCTTCTTACCTTCTTTAGTTCTAAGGTTACTTTATCTCTTGCATTACTTTCATCATTGCTCCCATCATCATCATAACCATAAGACTAGGGAGTATAGCAGATATGCCTGAGATAGGTGTATCTTCTGTAGGAGGATCTGTTATACCTTGACCCCAGATCAGATAGTTCCAATTAGGACTAATCGCAGGGAAAGAGTAATTGTAGCTATCGCCATCTGGGGATGTATATATTAGCGTGCAGAACCCTGATACTTGAACCCAGTAATTTACGCCATTGATAAGTGTATTAAGGTCAGAACCAGCAGGGTCTTGTGGGTCATAAGAGAACCAATAATCAGATGCTTGATCATAATGCCATACTCTTTTAAGGTAGTTCGCAATAGATTGGACCTGTTGTGATATAGGTTCATACACCATAGGTTGTAGCATATTAACCTCCAAATGCACCTGACATACCTGATAGCATAGGCATTATAAGTGAAAGCACAAGCAGTAGCACAACTAATTCAATGATTTCACCTATATCACTTAATATAGGTATATCAAATGAGGGTCTTAATGACTGAGTGGAGTAATTTTGTTCGCGGGGATCATAGAAGGTAACCTGAGGTTGTTGGTTTTCAAGCATCTGAGCCCTCCTACCACTATACTAGAAATGAGGAATGCGTATCAAGGGATTCGGGCAGGGGGGCCATATACAGTGTGTATGTGTATGACCCCCACATCCAAATATTTTGTGACAGGAGTGAACCTACTTGGTAAGCAGGTTACGTCCAACTGCCCTTACATTGTTGCCCGAAATCTCTGTAACTGGTGCCTATGGTTTATGGTCTGATCTTTAGGTCTACGATGATGAAGTTTTCTCCATCTGTGCACTCTGCAGCGCTTATCATCAGGTTGCCAAGGAACTGATCTGTAGCAGCACCAAGACTGGCCTGATCGTCTGTTGCAGTGACGCCAGCATAAATGGCATGCTCGTGAAGCGCGTTGCCTAACGTCAATGGGGTACCAATAACTCCACATGGACCCCAAGTTTGCAGCCACACATAATAGCCTGCATGTGCATGGGGTGCAAATTGGTTATACACGCCCATCAAGCAACCAGCAACGTTAATCTGAACGCCTGTGGCTTGCATCTGGCGTACCATAGCGTATGGATTCTGCTGCAAGAGTGCAGCTCTACCTGCACCGATGGTTTCCGGTATGGGATCGTATAATGTCAACGGGATTACTGTTCCGCCTGCCGCAGCAGCTGGGTGAGACTTGACTTCAAGTGCGCGGCCACCTTGGATCAACAGCCAGCCGTTTGCATATTGGTTAGCTGTTAAAACACCTACAGTCGTCCAGTTGACCGTATATAAACCATCGGTCTGCGCACCCAAGAATGCACCACGCTCTACACCAGCGTCAGACGAGAACATTGGTCTGCCACGGTCCATTGCAGCAGTAATGTTCGGGTTAACCCTAGCGTAGTAGTACACTCTAGGGACGCCACCGTTGCAGACTATTTTCCTTGAACCCAAGGTGTAGTTCTGCGTGATGCTCTCATCCCAGACGCTTTGTTCAGGTCTACCAAGTAGAATGTCACCAAACGTCTGAGAGGTTATGAGGTTAATCTGTTCCCTTGAAAGGAATGCCCTTGTTAGTTTTCCGGCCATGTTATTCACCTTATTATATTGCTACCTTCAAAACTCGACTTGATGCTTTTAGCTCACGTTGAACACTAGCCGGGGGTAACAACGCCATCGCTTCTGAGAGGCATGTAGGCGATGTACCAGTCTATAATGCCTGATACAGCTGACACCGCGTTAGTTAAACGAATGGAGCCAGTACCAAGCGTTATTGGGCTAGCAAAGCCTGCTTCAGCTGCAGTTAGGTCCAAGTGACCTAAGCCAACGTTGGGGGTTAGTAAACCAGCTAGAAGACCTGTCCACGTAAACAAGGTGCCTACCCCGAGAGTGGCAATAGATGCCGCCGCAGCACACAATCCAGTTAGGGTAGCTCCACTAAGGAACTGAAGCCTCGGTACTGCAGCACCGGCACCAATGACGGTGGTTATAAGACCAATTATCCTGTAGACTAGTACAGGTCCATTGATGACGTTGAAGAGGTTAGCTCCATTGCCAGCACTAGCTGGTGTTAGGTCAACAGTTAAGCCGATTCTCCGTACAGTCCTTATTGCCTGAGATTGGGATAGCTGTTCTCGAGTGATTGTAGTAACTCCCATTTGTTTCCTCCTTGTCCTAAGTTCCCCCTCACCAATCTATGTGCTCCAGACTGGTAAGCCTAGCACCCGAAGATCAGTTAAAATTTCCTCGGGTGCTAGGATCGCATCGTGACTAAGGTTTCTAGAGTTCTAGAGTAAGAGACTCTTACCTACGAACCCGTACACAAGCATTGCGCATGCAGCAGCAAGTGTATTGGGTGCCGTTGTTATAGTGACTTGGAACGTGAGTACTGTGAGACTTGGCAATCTCAGCAACGGGAATTTGTTTGTGACAGCGAGCAATGGCCCAAAGGTGCCAAATTCATCAAACGCGTCGACGGCAACACCTACTGCAGCTGTATGTCCTGCAGCTGTGAACAATTGTCCACCAGCATTTGGAGTAGCCCCTCTATCAGCGAAGCTAGTAGACCTCCAATTTAGTACGAACGCTGCAGTTGCATCTATTGGGGCAGTTAGCTCTATAGCGTTCACATACCAGACTGCTCCAGCCGGGACAGTTAGAGTACCTGTACCTACGTATGTTGCAACGACGGAAGTAATAGGGACTGTGATCGTCTGTAGGTCATAGTCCTCTTCCCTGCCATCGAGGATCCCGAGAATGTGCTGTTGTTCAGCCAATACCGTCGGCTGATTAACCAGCCTATCTAGATCAAAAAACGCTGGTGTACCTTTGAAGTTGCCTATAGGCAAGAAACCCAAACTGCCTGTTCCCTGCTGTGTTACATCCGCAACTGTCAAGTTGTACAAAGTCTGAAGGGTTTTGAGGCCGGGTTTTACTCTTTGAGCTCCCTTTGATTCCATCATATACTACCTTCCTTTTTCCTTCTTTTGTTTCACCTCTTTTGGGATTTTAGAGCTAGATTTTAGGCTCTGAAGTGTAATTTACGCAACAGCTGATGTCATACCAGCCATCATACCGGTCATCATCTTCATGACCATCATAAGGACCATCATCTCTATGATCATGGGCATTATGTCAGTGAGTACGCTGGATATTTGGGTTGTTCCGACCTGTGTTGGTTTCAACATATTACTTACCTCCATTTGAATTCTTGCCTTCTCACTCTTTTATTCTCTCATGAGAGCTAGATCTTACCTGAAGGACGCGGTCATACCAGACATCATGCCGGTCATCATCTTCATGACCATCATAAGAACCATCATTTCGATCATCATAGGCATGATATCTGTGAGCATACTGGAAGTCTGGGATGCTCCCAGTATTGTGCTCGATTGCATGGGAACATTACGTGACTGTGCAAGGTTCATTTGTCCTACCTGCGCTGGTTTCATAATCTATTACCTCCTTTTAGTGTGCTTTTGGTACTTGATCTCTGGTCTAGTGTATCTGTGTTCTGGTCCTATAGTTCTTAGTCCCTAACCCCGCTCTGGTTAGTCAGTACACAAATACCTAAGACCACTATCAAAACTAACGGCTCATTGCGGCTTGCCAATTCCTCGCCCACTTTTGGGGATCAGGAGCAGTATATACAGCGCCCTGGATTCCCGCTGCATAAGCCTGCTTGGTCCTTGGGCCAAACGGGAGAGCACCATAGTTCTGGATAGCGCGGGGTTTCGCAGTGTCATAATTAGCTCGCATCGTTGGGACCTTAGCCGCAAACTTTCGCTGACCTTTCGCCACCATTTCTGCAAGTGTAGTTGCCATAACTGTTTCCTCCTTTTCTCACTCATTTATTACCACTCACCGGATATAGCACAACTTAGATAAGCATATTAGATTATTGGGATACACCTTTGAGCCACTTTTTAGCGTATTTCAAGGCATTCTTCTGTAGCTCGAGCGGAAGCTTCATGAATTCAATGACTTGAGGGGATAGCACTAGTGACTCTTGTGGCTTTTGCTGAGTTGCGCTGAATAACGGTTTGTGGCTTTGCACGTATAGATATTAGTACAAACTGGGGCAAAAGTAAATAGAGTGTATAAAGGTTATAAGGAGCGAAACCCTTAAGGAGAGTACGAGGATCTAGGAAATGAAAATCAGTGATATTTACTAGAGGATAAGGGCAGGGAGTTAACGGTTACGGTTACATCATTTCTTAATTTCTTATTTCACTCGTTCCAGGCTTCAGGCTCGGTGAACCCCCCTACCCTATGTTCGTGGCGAATTTATAGGCCACGACATTATTCCCACCCCCTTTATACCTTAAAATTCTGCCATGCCTAGCGTTGAGAAAGATGGATCAAAACTCAACGCTAGGCTATAGAGGAGGGAGAACATACCCCTCTAGGCAGAAGGTTTCGGTGCTTTCTCCCCAACTTGAGTTATTTCACCATTTATCGCAAAGAAGGTCTTAAGCTGAGTAGCTAACTGGTGTGTTAGTTGCTCTATAAGGTCGTGTACTACGTATGTGCCTGCAGGATCCTGTGTGTTGAGTATCATTGTTAGAGAATTTGCCTTAAAGTCCATAACTATTTGGCCCCGGATATTCCTTGTTACTTCCTGCACAGCTGCGAGTTTCTGTGGATCTGGCATCATTACCATGTGTCTAATACCTCCTATTTATTATTCCATCATTCCTTCCTTGATATAGTCCAACCACTTGGTGGTGTATTCTCAACAGCTACTCCAGGGAACATACCTTTCTGTATCTTGCTGACCATACCTTTGAGCAGCGGTTCCATAATGCGTGCTGTCATATCTTTCATAGCATCACCTGTAACAACTTTAGGCGGTTCTTCTCCCTTTTTCATGTGTTCAATAGCTCGTGCATTATCTTCCACTTTAGAAACTATAGCTTGTAACTGAGGCGCAAGGTATTCAGCTAGCTGGTTAGCTACTTTAACTGCAGATTCTTTAGATGCGGCATCGGCTGCTGCAAGTTCTCCAGATCTCATCTCACGAGCCATTGCTAATAATGGGCGAGACTGCTGAATACCTATCGATGACATTTCTTGACTTAGACGAACACCTAGAACAACTAGATTCATACCAATTTTTATTCCTTGTTCCAAAGGTGCGACTAAACCAGTCACAGGAAGCTTTATGAGTTTGATTAAAGACTCAGCGGGTAGAGCTTTATTTGATAACAAGAGCGTGTTATCTACTTCCTCCCCTCTAGCTTCAGCTTCAAGCTCCTCCTTCTTCCTTTGCACCAATGATTTGATTTGCGCTTTTGTTCTCCTCTTTGTTCCCTCACTGCCAGGAGTACGCATTCTCTTATTCTCTTTTTCTAACTTTTGTGCGATCATACGTACTGTCTTAGCGTTGTATCCAGTATTTACGAGCTCTTGTTCAGTAGCACCAGCCATTAGCGCCTCAATAACCTCTGCACTAATTGATCCTTTCCTAGGGGCTTTACTTTCCTTTGGCTCTATATCTGCTTCAGTATCATCAATAAGGGGCTTCTCTGATTCAGTTGCCAAAAGCTCTCGTTCTAGTTCCTCTCTTGACTCATCACCAGCCATATTGTATACCTCCAATACCTTTTGCAGCAATTATAGCACTTTTGTAGCGAAAAGTAAATACTTGAATATAGCGAAACCCATAATTGTCATACTTTTGCTGTAACATATTAGCCGCTTCGCTACATACAAAACCAGATAGGTCACTCCTCCCTATAGATGTATGCACTAACTCAAGAGTCTAATTGCTTTGTCAACTCCAACTCTCTTTGATAGTCTTCCAACTCTTACAGCATGTCTTACGTCTTGAGTTTTACCTAAAAGTTGAGTTGCTATTCTTACTGCAGATTCCCCATCTAGCTTCTCACGTCTTATAAGTACGTGTGTCACAACTTTTATAAAGTCCTCAGGTCCATACGGTTCAAGCTTTTTGATTGCAAACCTTGATAGCAGTTCAGGGGATAAATAAGTTGTGCGATTTGCATCCGCGATAACCTTCGCTTTCACAACTACGTCCATTTCCCTGTGAACCTTCATCCTAGCTAATCGGCCACCTTCCATAAGGCTTAACAAACCAGCAGTATCAGTAATAGCCATCTTCTCTAGCTCTGTGATCAAGAGTACACGTGGCTTACGTTCTGCGACTTGGTCCCAAACTCCTGCTTTTGAAGCTGCTGAACCTATAATCCACATAGCTTGTACATCCAGGGCTAATTCTATGTCATTCAAGAACATAGTCTTGGCGATCGCTGGTGGTCCTACTAACAAGACGTGTAATTGTTCATCTAGTAGCACAACCTCGCGTAATAGCTCTTTTATGTCATCGTAACCTACAATGTCAGCGAACAACTCCTCAGGAAGGGGTAATTCTGGCTTGATTTCTTGAGCCGAGTTTTGCTCAACAATCTTACCCTTTTGTAATTCATCGTACGTTGTAAATCCCATATCCGTGACTCTGTAATTAGTATACCTGACAGACTGATAAGATACTCTAACGAATTGCCTAACGATGAGCTTGTTTATACTGGCAGGCATTACGCCAGGTCCTTGCCAAGACCAACCCAATTCCTGAAATTCTTCTTTAGGAGTTGTGCGCTCATATTGCACAACACGCTCAAGGGCATCCATGTCTTTCTCAGATAAGCTCATTTTGACCATCCTTTCAGCTTGCATATGACCTCATATGCTACATTAGCCATCATTTGTTGTTGAGTATTCCCACCTATATCTGGATGTACTTCTTTAGATCTTTTCTTCCAGGCTTTTTTTACCTCATCTTGTGTTGCGGTCTTTGAAACACCTAGAATAGTCCAAGGATCTAGGTTACTAAATGGGGTATTACTTTGACCTTTGCGTGTGCTGTAAGTAGAACTAGCAATATCGTTAAGCGCATCACCAATCTCCTTATGCATCTGCTTAAGCTTTTCCATCATAGCAGCTTGGAAAGCTTGGTTGATATTAACACCTCTCAATGAGTTGAACAAAGATTCCATATTCTCAAATACAGGATCAAAAGGGGGTTTTTCATCTTTTGGCATCTATATCCTCTTGTGGAATAATTCTCTTAATATCATACACAATATTGTATATGCTATATCCTTTGGCAATGGCTATCACTGATGCGTTTGCTCTGTTTATAGCACCAAGTTTATAAAATATAGAAGTGACATGATTTTTGACAGTTTGCTCTGATATCCCTAGACTTTTGCCTATTTGCTTATTAGTTTCTCCTAATGCTATACAGCGAAGAATGTCTAGTTCCCGTTTTGATAAAGGAGTACCAAGTAATCTATTCCTGCATTCTCCATAGCTTTCATTACTTCTAGGTATTGACAAGATAACCTCCCTTAATCGAATTTAATTTTCTTCATATCCCGCCAGTTATCACCTATTTTGACTTCACATGTCAACGGTACAATCTGCTCATTACTAGTCATTCCATCCTTTAAAACTTTGGCCACGTCTGTTGCAATGCTTTTAGGGCATTCCACAACCAGTTCATCATGTACTTGCAACAGGAGTTTAACTTCTGTATCATGAATCACCTTCCATACTTTGTACATATCCATTTGAACTTCTTCAGCTGCGCTACCTTGAATCATTGTGCTTAAGAGTTCGCGCTCGCCATGTGATTTATACTTAGGATTGTCTGACAGAAGATTGTCCAACTTCCTAATTCTCCCCTGTCTTGTTATAGCGCAACAATCGTAGCTACCCTGTCGTATAACTCTCTTTATCCATGCTGCAGCACCTGGGTACGCCTCGAAGAATTTATCTTTATGTTCAGATCCCCCGCCGAATGCAATAGTATAATTCAGCGTCTTTCCTTCAAATCTCTTCTCTGCGGTACCATAAGCACGAATTGCTGTTTCTGTGTGGATGTCTCTACCTGACACAAATGCATCAATCATATACTTATCTTTAGATTGTATAGCTAATTCGCGCAATTCTAGCTGATCCTTATCCGCAGCTACAAGTACACTTCCTTCAGGCGCAATAAACGCTTTGCGTATTCTGCGTCCCTCAGGCTTGCGTTGGGGGATATTTTGGAGGTTAGGATCAGTAGAAGAGAGTCTACCAGTTCGAGTACCTGTTTGCCTAAAATTGGTATGTATACGACCATCTACTAAACGTTTTGATATACCTTCAATATATGTACTCAAGAGCTTTTCATATTCTCTATGCTTAATAAGTAAAGGTATAATAACATGCATACCTCTCAAAGATTCGAGTGCTTCTGCATCAGTAGATAATCTCTTACCGCTTGGTGTTTTATGCCCACCTTTCAGACCTAACTTCTTGAATAAAAGCCAAGCGACTTGATCCCCAGACGAATAGTTAAGATCGTCTATGCCAGCGGCTTTATTCATTACCCTCTCAAGGATTTCAAGCTTCTCTGTGAATTCTTCCCTCATTACATTCAATTCATTTTGGTCTATTAGTGAACCATTGATTTCCATATCCGAGATAATTGGTATCAAAGGCATTTGAATATCCCAAAATAAATGCTTGAACCCCCATTTACTTAAGCCAGGAGATAACTCGTTCCAAAGTTCTATTGTAGCTGTCGCATGTGACGCACACATAACACCTAAGTACTGCTCAGAGGCACCAAAACCCCCAATTTCTGTGAATGTGGTTAATTCTTTACCCAAGCACTCTGAATACAGATACTTTAAATCTAGATGAGTGTTCCATAACATGTGCGCGAGTATTAAAGTGTCTGCATAGTTTTGAGTCCAAATCGCTTGTCGTTTGAGCATACTTCTATCAAAAGTAGCATTATGAGCGATCTTAAGTACCTTATCATCCTCTAATATCCTCCACGGGAATAAATCATACCCAAAAGGTACTGCTACTCCAGATTTACCGTCGATAGATGCACCTATGATAAAAGGGACATCTTTAGCGACATTAGTGCCAGAGGTTTCAAGATCGATTGCAACTACCTTAGCGTTGTGTAAAGCGTCTAGGATGTTGTAATCGGGTCTACCGTGGATGTAAATATGATCGTCGTTCATATGTTTACTTCTACACTATCTTTTTGTTGATCACTAAGTAACGATACTACTGTAAACTTATCATCAAGATATTGCTCAAGGATACTTTTTACCCTTTCCCACTTGAGTTTCCCGCTCCCGCATCCAACTCTTGGAAGATATATATTCTCATTGTTGCCAGACCACATTTCAGCGAGTGTTTTTGTTGATTCCCTAACTAGATAAATATTTGCATGTTCAGACCACAAATGTTTAACAGGGAAGATTATAAGCTTGTAGGTGTAGAACAATCGCACTTTGCTACCGCTTGCCTTTATCATGCTACCTAATATACTAGGCAGCTTAGGATAAGAGAGCTTAGCATAGTACGCTATACCACGTCCCATAACGCAATTTCCATATCGGTCTACTGCACTGTTAGTAGAAACTACAACCCAATATCCCTGTGCTAGATAATTCCTTATGTCGCCAGTAATTTCTTTCATTCGGCTTTTACCCCCCTATGCTTTGTACTTAGATGCAGGTAATGCTTCCCAAAGTTTCTTGGCTCGTGTTTCTCCAATCCCTTTGATGTTCCTTAAATCATTCAAAGTGCAATCCCATCTTAGAGGGATTTGTCCTTCAAATGCGTCAAGTATATTCTGAGCTAATGAAGGACCAAACCCTGGGAAGCTCTGCAGAATCCATAAACCGAATTCTTGTGCTGATGGTATTCCCCACTCAGCAGGACAACCAGGTCTCCTGAACAAGCTTGTGTGAGCCCGTTCGTTATCAAGATATTCCTTTAGATGATCAATGACAACTACAGTATCATCCATATTATCTGACCATATAACAGGTACACTATGAATGAAATTGAGGCTAAATATAAGTCCGTCGATCTGCTTTTTAGTGAACCTGTATACGTTCTTAGGTGCACCTGGAACTAATACTGTAGTATCATCCCAATATTGGAAGCGGCCTTCTAACAGGATTGCGCGTACAGGCGATTCTTTCATCAATCCTATTTCACGAGCTAAGCGACCATCATTCACAGACTTAAGAAAATCGTGTGGAACTTGTTTTCTCTGTAGGCTGCATAACCCATGTATAGTGCTAAAGAGAACATCAGCACCACGCATCTCTGGTATAGAAGATATAATACTACGGGTGTACATCTTTTGATAGAGCTCAACTTCAGTAGGTGACATAAGATACATATCGTTGTCCTCTCTTAAGCATATTAGAGAATAGTGACTGAATACTAGCTATCTGGGCTCACCGGCCATTTCCCAACAGCCACTAAATACTGCACAGGGAAATTCACTATCGGTACTTGCCTCATCCACCTTCTACCACGATCCTTAATGAACGTGCTCATTACAAACCCTACATTAGGATTACCTGCCAGTAGCAAGATCGATTGCATCTTTACAGGTACATGCTTTTGACCGTCTATACGGAAAGGTGATCCAGCATAGAAAAGTGCGATTTCAGGGTCTTCTTTCCTTATTGACTGAGACTTAGGGTCTACCACCGTTAGTGTAGAAGTCATATACACGTGTGCTCTGAGTTCATAGCATAAAGGCATGATGAAATCTGCGTTATATAATTTATTGATAACAGACCAATCTTTCCAGCCCTCAAAAGCAGAACCGGAATCTTTTTGCTTTCTTACTTGTTGACCAGCTTTTTGGCTCGCGATAAGTGCTTCATCTTGTTCATATTGAGCTCTCCTGCGTTCAAGGAAATACTGGCCTATATCTTTATTAAATACTTCGTCTGTAAACCCACTCTGGACGTTCTCCCATAGCAACCCACCTTGTTCAACTATTATCCAATCACCTGGTTTGAAATCCTCGCGTATTTTATGGAAAGCATCAATAGTACCCCCCATCCAGCGATCTGGACCTGCTTGTACTAGCTTACCAAACCAAGTAGGAGTAAGATAATAGTTGATGTTATTCATATCAGGGAAATCTCTGTTATAACCGTCTGAATTTCCATACCTGACACGATCTACACTGTCATCAGGGTCAATAACATGAAACCTGCGCTTTGGAGACCATTGCGCGATCTTAAGCCAGTTGTAGGTTTTACCAGAACCAGCCATACCTACAACAAGAATGCGCTCGAACATCCCAAACGGGGACACAAGTATTTGAGTTTGAGATTGTTGTGCCTGTGTTGTCATGAAGTTCTCCTTGTTACGTATTTACCTTTGCATATAGAGTAATAACCACAAAAACGAGGGCTACACCACCAACCCTGATCGTTCGGCGGGAACACCCCAGCTTTTATTGCTTTTGCAACCTCACTCACAATAATCGCGAACCAAGCGAAATCTTTAAACGTCTTCTGGACAGTCACAACCTGTATCTTAGGTACTTTTGTTTTCACTGCTACATGAAAATCAAATGGTACCTCCTGCTTGACTGCAAGTCCGTAAGCAGCAGGCTGTAACTCTTGCTCCATTTCGTCTTGGGTTTTTGACTTAGAGGAAGTTTTATGGTCTACGATTCTGAGGTTATCAGTAATAAGGTCTATGCGCATGACCACTTTTACTCCACCTATATCCAAAATCTTCTCTTCTTCAACCTCCATAGGGAATATACTTGGAGCCATTGTTTCTTGATATACAGATACTAATTCACAACCTTTATCCTTTTCTTTCTCTGGGTTAGTATCTTCCCACGCTATTGAAGGATATTCTACCTCTCCACCTTCGTCTATGTCTTTAAGGTACCTATTACGGAGTTGATAGTCCCAAGATGTAACAAAAGCGTCTTGAACATCTGCTACAGGAAGATCCTCTTGTGAGGATATCTTCTGCTTGAAATTAGTCTCTAAGGCAGTGTGGTATGCGGATCCTAGAACCAAAGAGATAGAAGGTGGGGCGATTATGCCTTCGATATAACGGTGATACCATTGTCGAGGACAACGCCTAAACATTCCTATTTGTGAAGGGCTAATATGGTCTGGTGCCGCTCTCATGCTTTACTCCTTTCTTTAAGGGTTTATATTCTTTCCTCAAAGTGCGTGCAGGGGCTTATCGGACTAATAGCTTATCATCTAAGCAAAGTCGTCACAAAGCGCCCTGCACGCTTATTCTTATTCATTACTCCTAAGTACGGATTCTAGTTTATTTCCCGTGATGCTGAGCCCAGAACCCCTGTGGTGTGGAGTCTAACACCTGCGACAGTACAAGATCGTTCTCTGCAACACCAGGTAACGAAAGAGCCTTGTCCATGAATGCCTTCAGCTCAAGCACTTTAGCGAGTGCAGAAAGCTTCATCTCTATATCAGCCGGTATTGAAGCTTGTGAGCTTTTTGCAGCTGCGATTTGTCCTGGCCCAACGGCTGAACGGGCTCCAGCTACTCCAGGACCCACAATAGCACTTGGTGCAGTAGCTAAGTTCTTTAGATACTTGGCATAAAGCTCATTAGGCATTTCACCTAAGAACTTCACAGGCATAGGTGAAGTCTTTATCTGCCCACCAACTGTTTTGTGCTCCTTTTGCTCTACATAGAAGCCTAGCCTTTCCCAAGTGTCTGCCCGGAGCGCGGAGCCATACTTCTTCATGTCAACCTTTAGACCTTTAACAACTGTATCTATCAGCTGACCGTATATCGATGTTCTTATTATGTTCGATCTTGTAGCATGCGAGATTGATAAACCATCCTCTGATACAATCCACCCACCCCCTACTGAATAACCCTGGGATGCAACAACTATTCCCTCATCATCCGCATAATCTACAAGGAACATAAGTCCCTCAGAAGAAGAAGATTGGGCACCAGGTACACTCAGAGCCTTGGCAACAGCTTGGGCGTACTCATCTTTGAAACCAAACCTGCAACCTACCATCCAACCATTCTGCTTATCGATTAGCCCAGATATGGTTTCCCATTCTTCTTGGTTTACTGGTACTACATTGTTAAAATCCTTTGGCATTTGTCTTTTCCTCCTTTATTTTTTGCACACCAGTTACATGATACAGGGTACAGGGTACAGAAACTATGTTATATGTTATGGGTCCATCCACACCTCCTCTTGAGCTTTTGAATTTTATGCCAAGGCTTCTTATGCAATCAGCGCTTCTTTAAACCAACCAGGAAATAAGTCTCTATTTTTCTCATATAACCGCTGGAACTGCTCATCTAGTATATAGGTATCAGCAAAATCAGTTTTGCTCCTGACCCCCCTACCTGAGCTCTGAATTATAGTGCTTATTGTATGGTATGCGTACCAGCGATCTCCATCTTGAGATGCATATACCCTCTTCTTTATTTGTGGATCACCTAATGAAGGAAAGGGTATCTTCGCTATTATTATGAATCTACATTCCTCTTGTGGTAGATCTATACCTCTATCCATGCTTGGTGAAACCATAACCAAAGGTTCAGTAGATTTTTTAAACTCTGCTAGTTTTTCAGCACGATCTTTGGTATTGTGCGTTGTTAGCCTCTTTTTATTCCTTAGATTTTGTACTAGATATTCTTTCACGTGATAACTCACAGTATGAACTAGACCCTTATCATTTGGGTACTTGTCTAGTATTCTATCTATTGCTACTACCAATTTAGGTAACTCTACATCCATTGTTTTGAATGTCATATTAGCACTAGGTTGAAAATAAATAGGTCTATTCTCTTTGGGGAACAACGAAGGCAGTGCAAGATAATCCGCTCCTCGTTTATGCATGCTAAGACCTACATTCCGGTCAAACTGCACAGGATCTAGGATAGTTGCGCTCATTCCGAGGATTTTTCCCGCATGTCTCCAAAGTGCATACTCTGAGAATCTAGATACCCATACAGGCTTGAATGCCCATTTATCTATTTCAGGATACCATACCCAATTCATATCTACGTTCTTTACAAAGAAGCTTAGCTTAGATATTAGTCTATCTAGCTCTTTGGCTCTGCGTAGATCATTAAACGATACAGTATTCCAGGAATCCTCCCCGATTTGGCCTATTACCTCTTCCAATTTATCTAACTCCCTTTGAAGAGTAATCAAGGTCGGATTACCCCATTCAAGCCAAGACTCAAATTTAGTTTTGAACCTAGGGGGAGGTACATTCAACCTCTCAAGCTGCTTATTGGTTATAGTAAACTCTACAAAGCTCATAAGTTGATTTTCAACTGTGTCACACTCATCAATGATAAGATAAGGTACACCCGAAAAGCTCTTAGGGTATTTGTTCTTTGCATAATTTACTTCATGCAAGAAGTAAGAAGTATTCAATATAGCTAAAGGTGCACTCAGTGCCTTGATTTTTTCAATCATATAAGGGCACTTATTTTTCTGACGGCAGGGTGTTTTTTCACTATCTACACAATGTTCTGCGTTTATAACTGGAAACATCTTATAAAAGAGTAAGCAATGATAGTTATTGCGACCATACAACGTACGAGCGTAAGGGAAATCCTTTAACAGCTGTTCCTGAAGCTGCTTTGTGGTACAAAGGTATACTACATTCTTATTCAAGCGTCGTTGAACAGCAGCACCAGTAATACTGTTGTGGGAGATGATTCCATTGGATATATATGTGTGTGTTTCTGGAACTTCTTTCTCATAGAGTTCACGTACTCCAATATCTTCAACAGATAGTATTTTATCTATGAATACAGGACCCTCTGCAAGCAGCTGTAGTAGAAGCTCTTTTGAACGAGCAAGATTGATGAAATGGCTTAATCTATTAGGAGTCAAAGAACGGTTCCCCCTTGTTTTACTACCCCAGTACACCGCGGCATGTTTATATTCTTCTCTAGGTATTTTACCTAAGATCATCTCTCTCTTAAATAGGTTAGGTACTCCACTAAAAGCACCAATATTTGGATTTCTCTTCTTGCTCAGCAGCTCTCTTAGCTTATTTACTTTACTCCCACATAATAGCACTAAATGCAGATCATCATATGAACAAGATCCTACATTCACTTTCCACGCATCAACATCCTTTGGGTTTTTGCTATTCGTGCATCTACATATTCTATGACTAAACACAGAAACTACACCTAGGCTAAGGTATAACATCTGTATATCCTTTGATAGCTGCCTAGACACAGAAATTGTAACTATTTCTCCATCGGTGCTCCCGTCTCCATCAGTATACCCAGACAGAAAGGCCCACCTGTTCGATCTTGGAGTGTTAAACACACACATGGGAACATGTTTATTCCTTGAGCCCGACTGAAAGCCCTTCGCTCTCATCATATCTCCTAGGTTACTATAACAAAAGGCTACTCCCCCTCTTATTGCCTTAATCTCTATATTTACTTTGCTAGCAAAATTCCACAACCATTTGAGTATGCCATCATCTGTAGCTGCTACTACTACCTGAGTGCCATTATACGATCCCTCTGCTGTCCATAATCCTAAGAAGTATGCTATGTCGTCTTGGCTAACATTATCAGGCATGTTTAGTAGAATCTGCGCTCCATCAGTTCCCCCTATGTATATTGGAACTTCTGTACCAGGAGATATATTTCCTAGGCTACTCCAGCTTAGTTTATCCCCACCTAGAACAAGTAGATTATGATCTAGTGCACCAGAGAGTTCATACCCTGCTTGCGTAACTACTCTGGCTGCTGGCTGCATTCCTAAACAAACAGAGGGTTTAGCTAACTGGGGTTCACCAAAGCCGATACTACCTATTGATATAACTTCATCACTATCTACGTCTTCTATTCGTGTTACACCATTAGGCTTCCAGATTAGAGTTCCTTTTTCGGTGCACTTACCACTACCAGTTGGTGCGTCCAAAAGGAAGCAGTAGCTCTGCGATGACGTAATTTTCATTATACTGAATAACTGATGCTCCCTCCAAGATTGAAATTTAGCAGGAAGGTTAAAATCCGCTGGAGTAAGCATGATTATTTACCCCCCATTAAACGCTCAACAGATACGTGACTAGCATGATCAGATTGTATTAAATTTCCGTACCTCAGTGTTATCTCCTTGTAGTATTCCCGGCGCCAAAATCCTTCTGGCATAGATTCAATGTTCTTAACTATCTCTTTTATCATCTTAGCTGCTTCAGATTCACCACCAGGCCCTTTTGCAATAAGATTGGGAACAATAGTATCCAGCTGTTTGAGTAGCTCTCCATATTCTTGTGCATCCTGCTGTCTTTTTAGTATGACTTGGATGTTCATTAACTGTGCAAAGGATTGATCAACTCTATCACTTTGTATCACTGCTTTAAGGTAATACACGCGATGTACAATGGCATCTCTTACAAGGTCTTGTACAGTCTTATAAGGGAATACACGAAGCTGAAATAGTTCTTCCATAACTCCCCAGACTTCAGGGGGTAGTCTTAAAGCCATTTGACCTGAATGCCCTCGTTTATCTGATCCGCGACAATAGTATTCATCCATACTGTACTTGCCTTGTTCACCTACGTCAGATAGGGTGTCCCATGACCTTGTTATATCCTTAGAAGGATTTTGCTCGATCTTTTTCGCCATTGAATACTCTCCTTTGTATTGCTGCAGAATAAAGAATATAAGTAAAAGTTGCTTGCAACTGCGCTTCCATGGGTTGGTCCTTAATGGGACTTTAATGAGATATATTTTTCATACATTCATCTAATGAGCTTATAGTTATGTAAACTAGTGTTTCATTTCATACTGGTAATTTTTGAATCTGTCAACTTTACATAATATTTTTTAGCTTTGTAATGGCAGGCCTGTTTAAAATGCCCAAACAGTTCGCTACACTTTTAGAGTACTTTCAATGAAAAAAGGCAAAAAAGGCCTTTTTATTATGTAAACTAAAAACACTTACTGTAAAACTCCTTCTTATGAGAGGCCAATTTTACTTTACATAATATTAAGCTTTTCCGTTTTTGACTCCACCCATTCATCATAAAGCCAAATACTAAGTAACAAAAAGGGAAAAACACGGTAAACATGGAGTAAATGCTAATCCTTGAATGCATTATCTTACCCTTGTTGTGCTCTGAGGGTTTTAATAACTTCAGAATTCCTAGGCATAGGTATGAACCTTATATTATCACCGACAATTACAAAGGTTATCGGGTCCCCTTTACGAATACCCATTGCATCAACAAACCTCTTAGGTAAAATAACTCCTAATGAGCCACCAGTATTGAAGACTGACTCAACGCCCGCGTCTGCTGTAATATCCTTTACCACGCTTACCTCCTGCATGTTATGCCTTTATATTGTAGTACATATTTGCTAAAATGTAAATAGCTCATGACTAATGAAATCCGGCAACTAAAATCAGGATTATTTAACATTTAGCAATGTATCAATCTCAATGTGCCGTTTATGTTGAAGGTATATAACTTTATGCATGTTTTCTTAAGAACATTTAACCCTCGAGTATCTGCGTATTCCTCCCTGTAATAGAGTTCTTTGAGATTGGGCAAATTAGCAAGTGCTAAGGCACATTTAAGACAGGGTGAATGCGTCACGTACATCTTATATATGAACTTGGGGCTATGAGCGTTTATTATGCAGTTGATCTCCGAATGCACTGCAATACAATCATCACTAGATGAACCTCCCGCTGGCTGATTTGCACCTTTACAAGGTACATCTGTGCAATGAGTAAAACCCTGGGGAACACCATTCCAACCCATGCTTACTATGCGATTATTTTCATCAACAGCGATAGCTCCTCTCTTTTTTAGCTCTCCAGAGCGAGCACAGGTTGAACGCTCTGATGCTAATGAAGCAAGTTTCAGCGCGAACTCATAAAAAGGTTCACGTTTTTGCATCTTTTACCTCCTACTCATTTGGCATAGTCGCTCACAGTAATTGCATGTTCCGCAATTACTAGCGCAATCCCATAAGAAGTGATCTAAACTTTCCTCTATTATCTTAGTATCAAGGTATACTGTTTCTCGCTGATCAAGTGTAGCACCTAGTTTAGCTACAGGTGGCCAGAGATCTAGTAAATTACCTTGGAAGTCCCCTTGAACATACGCTTGAATTACTGGCAAAACAGCTTCCGTCGGGTGAGTCCTACCTGTTATCTTAAATTCAGTTATACCAAACCTCTCTGAGTATTGTCTCATCCATTGAGGTAGAATAAACCTAGCTCTGACCCATTCATCTATTGACTTAATGCGCATATTTTGACAGTGCCCATATGGGTAATGATTAAAAGGTCCTCGCGATGAATTATGTGAGCTCAAATTATAGCATTCCTGGCGAAATGGGCATCTAAATATGCAAAATTCGTTAGCAAGTAACTCCAAGCGCATGTTGTATTTCTTGCATGCCTTAGACATCTCTTCCAATTTAATTCCATCACGATTTGCATCCAATTTAAGACATACACCTAAGGCACCTAATTTCATCCACCTTCGTAGCTTCTCAGGGTCATCAACTTCACATATAGTGCTTACTTCTATAAACACATCTGCGAATTCTTGTACTAATAGTTCTGTAATCAGGGGTGAAGTTACAGTAAATTGCCTTATGCACAGATTATCATGCAAATGGTGTACAGCCTGCTTTAGTGTTTTCCATGTCTCTGAGAATTCAGACATAGAACCTATGCACGATTGGTTAAGTGTATAGCGGATTGCTATACCATTGGATTGCGCCTTGTTGATATATGCATGCAAACCATTCTCTTCATCTGTGCGTTCCTTGAATGGAAATAGTGGTAAGCGATCAGAACTACGCGCACTAGCTGTAAGCCAAGATAGAGATCCATAGATAGAAGTTACATAGATGTTTGATATAGGTGAAACTTCCTTATTTAAGCGTATAAGCTCATTAAGGAATTTCCAGTCCCAGGTATTTCCCACATTTAAGCTGATTTTCTGCATCATGTATCACCTCGCATATATCATTATATAGGGTTCAGCAAGCTCATATTTCACTCGTGTTTGGGGTCTTGTATGTGGTCCATGTGCTGGTTCTTCGTATACAGATTCCACCATACTCAATATATAGTTTGAGTCAAAGGATTGTGCACCATAATTATGCAGCTGTTGGGCGTAGCTTTTACGCCAGAGATCGTTTGCTTGAGCTACGTACTCCAATATGAGTATAGGAGCTATATCTTTGAGCTGTTCTACAAGCTTTTTTGGGTTATCTAGACAATGAAGTGTATCACATATGACTACTAAATCTGCACTACCCGCACTTGTAATAGAATCAAGTAAGGATGTAACTCCACTTTGATGTTCTAAATCAACAAGGAGTGTTTCATAACCTTCTTCAGAATACCTAAGAAGAACTAGCGATCTTTTATCAACCAATACAGCCTTAGTGCCGTAATGCCGTGCAATGCCTGCACCTGCCCAACCAGTACCAGAACCTAGATCATATATTTGTGATGTTCCTACAAATCCACAAGAGTTTAGGAACTCAATCATCTGTGGTAGCAAGTATGTATTCCCGTAGAAATCTAGATATTGTGCCAGAGATGCGTAATTTGATTTCTTAAGGATGTGACCTGCTAATCCATATATTGTTTCTCTAGTATCCTTATCCATTGTGTGTGTGACTCTCAGGAGATGATATAACAAGTCTACTTGCTTTTGAGGCATTGATTCAGATTCATTAGTCATTTTATTTATCTTTACCCCCTTTTACTATAAATTTATCGCAGGAAGGAGTTTTAACCTGCATGTTGTATTCCCATGTTTTAGGCTTACATTCAGAATGGCAGTATTTCTTGGAGTCACAATTATGCTCCAAGGTGCAGCAGTTATGAGTGCTGTAATCCGCTGCATGCCATCCTTCTTGATGCCCATAAGTGCAATTTGCGCAGAAAGGTTCAGGCACGTAAGTAAGTTTCGTCCATACTTCATTGAACCATCTGTTAAATTCTGCTTCTTTTATTTTTGAGCAATCAATGCAAACTGGCTCGCTCTCCCAAAAAGAGATAGCTTGATTACCACATTTGCATGTGTCTTTGTCTTCCATTTAGTAGTTCTCTCTACCTTCAATATAGTCCCAGATTCTCCTAAATTCGCGAATCCACATAGGCAATACTTGCCTTGTTAACCCTCTATGTTGTATACTTCCAAGATGTTCTATGTTAAAGTAAGGAATTTTCATCTTCATGGTATTAAGCATAGGTATACAATATTTCGCTACTAAGCCCATAAGTAATATTCCTCTAGGCTTAAGATGTGTTAACTCTAGCTCCAGAAGATCTATATCTTGTTTATTAGGCGCTCTAGTAACACCTCGTACGTCTTTAACCATATTTGTTACCGCTATTGAGTTCAGTGGGATTTCAGCTTGCTGTATTGCATCTGACAGCATATAACCAGTTGGCCCTGTTTCGAAAGGAAGATTATTCTTGTTACTTGGACCAAGGCGTTCAGCAATGATTAACATTTTGGGATGTTGAGAACCTATTGCACCTACACCTTTATTCCACATGGGTTTCCACCAATCTGCTTCTGATACTAATTGAGAGTGCGCTTCTATCATTTGATTTATATTGCTTATGCCTGCTGCAGGGTATTTAGGGAAACCCCAAAACCAAGCTACTCCCCCTAAACTATAATCGTAAAATAATGGACTTATGCCATTAAGGTTAAAGAACTCAAGATACAACCTAAAGCATTCACTCCATTTTTCTCTGGGGAGAATAACTTCATCATACTCTTGAGGGTGGTGTACACACATGATAATTAGAGGGTTGCGGATCATTGTTAAAAGAGTAAGATTGTGGAATTGCTTCCAGGATAACCTGAATATATTATCAGTTCTTCTTGTTTTGCTGTAAGGGTACTCACTCCAGGCGCAGCGAT
>Ga0315274_10000439_pt1 | contig 65699 bp, 53 predicted proteins | sample YL17G02_20_MG_FD_203700 | JGI IMG/M metagenome (GOLD analysis project Ga0315274, IMG submission 203700) | Sediment microbial communities from Yellowstone Lake, YNP, Wyoming, USA - YL17G02_20 | ecosystem: Environmental > Aquatic > Freshwater > Lake > Sediment | place: USA: Wyoming | collected...
CAAATCGCGGGGCAAACTGTTCTATCGCCTGGTCCAACAGGCGGTCCAGGTCGATCCCGCCCCGTTTGCATCTCTGGTCAAACCACAACATCTAGGCACTGGTTGAGTGAAGTAAATATCCCTATTTGGAAATCGGACCTGCGATGGGCAAGCCTGATGGGATTTTGCTGACGGGATGCGTCGTGTCGAGGAGTTGGGAATCTGATCGATTGCGAGTACGATTACGGGGAGGAGATAGTGTGTTGGTTGTACCGCCTTTAGGCGGTCGTTGCGATCGCAGACGCCGCCGGCTAAAGTCCGCCGCGGCGGATACAACGAACACGCGAGCAGGAACACGAGCAGGATTACGAGCACGATTACGAGCAGGAGCACGAGCACGAGAAGGAAGGGAGGGGCTGTGATGTTTGGACGATGCGCAGCGGGATTGGGAATTCCTCTGTTGCTGGTTCTGGCGGGATGCGTGTCGATTCATGGGGAGACTTGGAAGTACGAAAGGAGGCCGGCGGTGGAGGACGTATTCGTGGTGACGGAGTTCGGCGCGGCGTCCGACGGGTCGAGGGATTGCTCGGCGGCGATTCAGGCGGCGGTCGATAAGGCATCGGAAAAAGGCGGGGTGGTGTATCTGCCCTCGGGGCGGTATCTGGTCGCGGGAAGCCTCGCCGTGAAGCCGGGCGTGGCGGTAAAGGGCGTAAACCAGGCGCCGATGGCTATTGAGCCGTTGATGGGGACGATCATCCTCGCCACGGGCGGGCGCGACGATGAGGCGGGTCCCGCGTTGTTCGAGATGGGCAACGCGAGCACGGTAAAGGGGGTCACGGTATGGTATCCGGAACAGAAGCCCGCCGACATTCATCCGTACCCGTGGACGTTCCATCTGACCGGATTCGACAACACGGTGGAAGAGGTGACGCTGATCAACAGCTACAACGGCATCAAGGCCGGCCCGGAGGGCAACGTGCGCCATCGTATTCGGAGCGTGTACGGCTGCGTGCTGCGGCGCGGACTCTTCGTCGACAATTGCACGGATATCGGCCGGGTCGAGAACGTTCAGTTTCATTGTCACTGGTGGAGTTCGCCGGCCACGGGCGGGGCTGGGGATCCCGTGTACAACTATATGATCGAAAACCTCGAAGCGTTCGTCTTCGGGCGTACGGATTGGGAATACGCCACGAACAACTTTGTGTTTCCCGCCAAGATCGGATGGCGCTTCATCAAGACGGACAGCGGCATGTGCAACGGGCATTTCACGGCCAACGGCGCCGACGCATGCGAGACGTCGGTGCAGGTCGACGCCATCCAACCCATGGGGCTGCTCATCACCGGCGGCCAGTTCGTTGCGTTCACGGGAAAGGAGCCGGTTGAAGTCCGCGTGAGCGAGACGTGCGACGGCAACGTCCGCTTTGTCAACTGCGCGTTCTGGGGTCCGGCTCTCCACAACGCGATCGTCAAAGGCACCGGATTCGTCTCATTCTCCGACTGCTATTTCAGCAGTTGGAATAAGGAGAAACCTGACAATCCGCTGGTCATAGTCGAGTCGGGACGGGTCCAGATCAGCAACTCGACCTTCGCCACGCCGCAGCCCAGCATCGAGCTCCGAGCAGGCGTCGAGCACGCGATTATCCAAGGGAATAATGGGGCTCAGGGAGTGCGGATTATCGACCAAACGGGCGGCAGGGCGATCATCTCAAACAACGAACCCGCGCGGCTTGTGCCGTGACATTTTGGAGCGTGGCAGAGTCGCGAGGAAAAAGGGTTTAGGGTTTGGGGTTTAGGGTTTGGGGTGTACAAGGGATAGCGTTTTGAGATATCGTATATGCAAGTTATTGTGGTGTATTGAGATGTGACGAACGTCTCGACACTCGCGGAAAAAGTGCTTTACAAAACGCTCACCGATGACTATAATTCGTCCCCCAATGGGGTCCAATAAGGGATGGATCCGATGCCTCATGGGTTGCAAATCATTTGAAAAATCATCTGTAAGCCATTTATCATAAGCGAGTTACGCTTATGAGCAGCGCCTTGACGGGCGCTATTGATAGGATGAGCACGTGGAGTTCGTAAAGCCCAAAATCTTCTTGATCGGCGAGACGCGGATCGTGGAGGAAGGCCTCCGGGCCTATCTGGAGCACGTCGGCGCGCCGGGCTGGCAAACGGATGCACCGAGCGATGCGGAACGGCTGTGCGAGGTGTTCGGACGGCTTTGTTACCGGTCGTTCGAGCCGGGACTGAATCCGAATGTAACGAAGGTGAGGCAGGGCAACGCGAAATACCTCGCGCATATCCTCGAGGTAAGTCACGGGAGCGTAATCGAGCACCCCGTGCTGAACTTCATCTTTTCGGACGTGAGCCGGGTGTTCACGCACGAGCTTGTGCGTCATCGCGCGGGCACGGCGATCTCGCAGGAGTCTCTGCGGTTCGTGCGGCTCGATGCGCTGTCGGCGTACGTTCCAACGCACATCCGCGAGAACGAGCAGGGCATGGAAGTCTTCGTGAAGACCTTGGAACAGCTCGAGCAGGTGCAGAAGACCTTGGCGGGTATTTACGGCATCGAATCCACCGCCTCTTTCGAGCAGAAAAAGAAGCTGACTTCCGCGTTCAGGCGTGTGGCGCCGACGGGCGTGGCCACCACGATCGGCTGGTCGTGCAATTTCCGCACGCTGCGCCACGTGATCGAGCGGCGCACGGACCCGGCCGCGGAAGAGGAAATCCGCGTCGTTTTCGCGATGGTGTATGATCTGGTGAAGGATCGTTATCCGAACGTCTTCGCCGATTACACCGTGACGATGGCGGACGGCATCCCTTGGGTCAAGACGGAACACGGAAAGGTGTGAAGGAAACAGTGGCTAGTGGAGAGATAACATGTTTCGGGTGAAAGAGCAGTTCACGCTTGCGGAAGGATTCCTGGCGAGGTACAGAGGGCGGCAGCCGAACTGGGGGCCTCTGGGGTACGTCACGTACAAGAGGACCTACGCGCGGGTCGTGCCGGGCGAGGGAGGCCGCACCGAGGAGTATTGGGAAACGCTTCGGCGCGTCGTCGATGGCTGTTACACGATTCAGTTCAATCATTGCCGGAGCCTGAAGCTGCCGTGGAACATGGACAAGGCGCAGCGGTCGGCCCAGGAGATGTTCCGGCTGATATGGGATTTCAAGTTCCTGCCGCCGGGACGCGGTTTGTGGATGATGGGCACGGACTACATCTGGGAACGTGGTTCCGCGGCGCTGAACAACTGCGCGTTCGTGTCGACGGAGGAGATCGAGGTCAGCTTCAGCGAGCCATTCTGTTTCCTGATGGACATGTCCATGCTGGGGGTGGGGGTTGCATTCGATACGGAAGGCGCCGGCAAGGTCTTTATTCATAAACCGGACTCGAGCGATGAGACGTTTACAGTGGATGACTCGAAAGAAGGTTGGTGCGAGGTGGTCCGTCAGGTCCTCGAATCGTATGCGGGCACGCGGCGGCGCCCTGCGCGCATCGATTATTCGCGGATCCGTCCGACGGGATCGCCGATCAAGACGTTCGGCGGGATCGCGCCCGGGCCGAAGCCTCTCATGGAATGCATTGACAACATCGACAAGGTGCTCAAGCCGCATGTGGGCCAACGGATCTCGTCGACGGATATCACGGACCTCATGAACGTGATTGGGAAATGCGTGGTGTCGGGCGGCGTGCGGCGCACGGCGGAACTCGCCCTCGGCGCGCCGGAGGATGAGGAATACCTCAAGCTCAAGGACCCGAACCTCCATCCTGAGCAACTCAAGCTCTGGCGCTGGGCGTCCAACAACAGCGTGTCCGCCGCGGAGGGCATGGACTACCGGCAGGTGGGCGCGCAAACGGCGAAGAACGGCGAGCCCGGTTATTTCTGGCGGGAGAATGCGCGGGCGTACGGGCGGTTCAAGGACGGCGCGAACTGGATCGACGCGAAGGTGTCCGGTACGAACCCCTGCGCGGAGCAGAGCCTCGAGTCTTATGAGATCTGCAATTTGGTCGAGACGTTTCCATCGTTGCACGAGTCATTTGAGGAGTATCAGCGCACTCTGAAATTTGCGTATCTGTACGCGAAGACCGTGACGCTCGTGCCGACGCACAACGAACGCACGAACGCCATCATGCTGCGGAACAGGCGGATCGGGCTGTCGCAGTCGGGCATTGTAGAGTCGTTCGAGAAGCACGGGCGCCGGAAACATTTCGTGTGGTGCGACAAGGGCTACCAATATGTCTGCAAGATGGACAAGATTTACTCGCAATGGCTGTGCATTCCGGAGAGCATCAAGAAGACGAGCATCAAGCCCAGCGGGACGGTGTCGCTTCTGCCGGGCGTCACGCCGGGGATCCACTTCCCGCATTCGCAGTACTACTTCCGGACGATCCGGATCGACCGGACGAGTCCGCTGGTCGAGCCTATCCGGCAGGCCGGTTATCGGATCGAGGAATCGGTTTACGGCGACAACACGCTGGTGGTGTACTTCCCCGTCGAGAGCAAGGCCTTCGAGAGATCGAAATTCGACGTGTCGGTCTGGGAGCAGGTCGAGAACATCGCCCAGATGCAGTACTACTGGTCCGACAACCAGGTCAGCGCCACGGTGACGTTCAAGGCCGAAGAGGCCCGGGACATCCCGTGTATCCTGGAGCTGTACGAGACGCGGCTGAAATCCATCAGTTTCCTGCCGCTTCAGGATCACAACTATCCGCAAGCGCCGTATCAGACGATCACTGGCGAGACGTATATGCGCGCCTCGGCCAAACTGCAGCCGCTGAATTTCAACACGCTTAACACGAAAGAGGAGCAGGACGTCTTCTGCGACGGTGACAAATGCGAGGTTACCATCGAGCCCGAGCATTTCCCCGAACCGCAGGAACTCCCGTTCGAGCGCGACACCAACCGCGAACCCGCTGAGGTGGTGCCTTGATTTGGCGGATGACCGAATTGGGACTCTTCTTTACCCAGAACAACAACAAGGATCTTTGCGTCTTTGCGCGAGAATTTGAGGGTCTCGCAAAGGCGCAAAGGCCGCAAAGAAAGGTATTGGAGTGATGCCAAATACGCCGGAGCGTCGTATATTCTGAATTCTGTATTCTGAATTCTGTATTCCCTAATTCCGCAATCCACATTCGACATTCCGCGTTTTTCCCTTGAATTCTCCCCCCGCCCATGCTATTCTGCCATTCATTGTCGCAGTACAGTCGAATTGATGGGGCTGATCGCCATTTCTGCGACTCGGGGCGCGTGCCAAACACAGCCAGAAGCGAAGCCGCGGACGGAGTCTGCGTTGCCGTTCTCGATCCCGTCCGCCACAAAGGGGCTGCAAATGGGCAAGTCGACATACGCTTTGACGCTTTGCATGGTATGTCTGTTTCTTCTCATCCCCAAATCCAGCCTGGCCGCCGAAGTCGTAGTATTCCCCGATCCCGGCCTCGACGCCGCCGTCCGCCAAGCCATCAACAAACCCACCGGCGACATCCTCGACACCGACCTTGTGGGAACGGGGTTTACGTACCTGGACGCTCAACAGCGTGGCATTTCAGACCTGACGGGCCTCGAACACTGCACCGACCTCCAGGGCCTCGAGCTTCAATGGAATAATATCACCACCTTGGCGCCGCTCGCGGGCCTTACCAACCTGTGTGGGCTCACCCTATTTTATAACCAGATAAGCGACCTCGCCCCGTTGGCCGGCCTGATTAACCTCAATTATCTCAATCTAGGCATTAATCAGATTAGCGACCTCAGCCCGCTGGCCGGGCTGACCAACCTGGGGACGCTCCAAATAGACAATAACCAGATCAGCGACCTGAGCACGCTGACGGGGCTGAGCAGCCTGAATTGGTTGGGGCTCGAGAGCAACCCGATCAGCAACCTGGGCCCACTGGCGGGGAGGGCTAACCTGATAGGGCTTTTCGTTTCTCAATGCCAGATCGCCGACCTGGCGCCGCTCGCGGGTCTCACAAATCTGATAGAGCTCTCGTTTGGTTATAATCAGATCTCCGACTTGGCGCCGATCGCGGGTCTCACCAGCCTCACGTGCCTCCAGCTTGACGATAACCCGATCACTGACTTTCTGCCGATCGCGGGCCTCATCAACCTTAGGCGGATCCAGTTTGGTAACCAGGTTGTGGACCTGACGCCGCTGGCAGGCCTCACCAGCCTAGACACGCTCTTCCTCAGCGCGTGCCAAACCAGCGACCTAACGCTGCTCGCGGGCCTCACCAATCTCACGTGGCTCTACCTTGACGGGAACCAGATCTCCGACCTGACGCCGCTCGCGGGCCTCACGAGCCTCACGACGCTCCACCTTGGCTTGAACCAGATCGCGGACCTGGCCCCGCTCGCGGGCCTCACCAATCTCACGCAGCTCGTACTTGACGCGAACCACATCGCAGACCTGGCGCCGCTCGTAGCGAACGCAGGTCTCGGTGCGGGCGACTACGTCAGTCTGTCTCGGAACCCGCTCAGTGAGGATGTCTTGTGCGAGCAGATTCCACAGCTCCAGTGGCGGGGAGTCAATGTATCCTATGATGGGACGTGCGTGCCTCCGGAGGCGCAACTTATTTCTGCTCACCCTTCCTCTTGCGTGCGCGAGAGCACTCTGGCTGTGGACGTAACCGGCGCCTACACTCACTTCAATGGATCGTCTCTGATCAGCTTTGGCGCCGGGGTCACCGTCGATTCTGTTGTCGTAGCCAATACTACGTCGTTGACGGCTGATGTATCGATATCGTGGGACGCCGCTCCTGGGCCGCGCGACGTAACTGTGACCACCGGAAGCGAGGTAGCTTTTGGAGCGAGTCTATTCACCGTCCTCGCTGGCGAAGGCGAGGGCGAAGGCGAAGGCGGGTGCCACCTGTTTGCGACACTCGAGACGGAGGGAAGTGCGGTTGCTCTCGATCGGGGCGATGTCTTGGGACCTCTGTTGGGCTTGAAGCACGAGAACTGGACTAACTACTCGATGTGGGACATCGAGGGCGTTGAGGCGGGACCCCCGGGGCCGTTTGGTGACGGCATCCTGGACCTGTGGCAACTGGCGATGTTTGCGGACAGCTACTGCAACCCGAACCGCTGGCTCCACGCTCAGGCGGTGGCCGCACACGAGGCCAATCTGTTGGCCGTTATGGCGGAATGGCCCGAAGGAACAAACCTGCACGAATGGATTGCGGCGAGTGTGTCGCTATCGAGCAGGATGAGGGACACGGTGTGCGCGCTGTTTGGGCTGAATCCGGAGAACTATGAGCCGGTGACGTTGCCGGGGAAAGGTGTGAACGAACCCTTCTCGGCGGAGGGCGATTGCGACGGCGACGGTTTCAGCAACCTCGAAGAGTACGAGTACGTGGTCGCGTACGGCGGCGACATGGAGGCGTTCGTGATCGCGGCTTCGGAGAACAGCCCGTTCTGGAACGGCAACCCGGCAGTGCCGGTCGCAGGGATCATCGGACTTTTGCTCCTGTGTGTCGGGATTGCCGTTGCGCACATGTCCGCGCGGGGAGCCACTCGCGCATAGTCCCCTTATGAAGGATCTTCTCCCGAATTGTCCCCCTTTGAAGGGGGTGCAGGGGGATGTTGTGATTCAAGGGTGGGGCAGATTCCATGCGCACTCAACATCCCCGTGCACCCCCTTCAAAGGGGGAACGTTATCCCTCTGCGGTCCTCCACGCCTTTGCGGCTCAGCGTTCTTGCGAGAGAATCTTGGGGATCTCGGAGCGCCGGGCGCGAACCACGGAGCGAGAGTCTCAGGAACGGTTGGGGCGTTTGCTGAAGAGCGATGGGATGTCTTGCACGGCGAGTCGGCGCAAGCGGTGGTTTTTGGGGCAGGATGGAACTCCAGGAAGTCTGATTGACATTGCAGAGTTGACGTCATGTAGCCTGTCGGATACAATCAGGGTATGGTGGAAATTCGCAAAACCGATACCTTCGCCAAGTGGCTCGATGGTATATCCGACGTCCGGGCTCGGGCGCGCGTCATGGCCCGGATTGACCGACTGGCCGATGGGAATCCGGGTGACGTTAGGTCTGTGGGTGGGAATGTCTCGGAGATGCGGATTGACTATGGCCCCGGTTACCGTGTGTATTATTCACTGCGAGGACGTAAGTCGCTGATTCTCTTGGCTGGCGGCGACAAGGATAGCCAGCCCAGGGATATCAAGACAGCCTTGCGCCTTGCACAGAATCTGTAGGAGAACGTTATGGCTAAGACCTCTACGACCCGTTACGATGTCGCCGAGCATCTTCGCACTCCCGAGGACATGGCGGCTTACTTAGAGGCCTGCATGGAAGAAGCTCATGGCGATGCGGCATTTGTAGCAAAGGCCTTGGGCAATATTACTCGAGCCAAGGGCATGTCACAGGTGGCGCGCGATGCCGGCCTTTCGCGAGAAAGCCTTTACAAAGCGCTTTCCGGAGAACGCAACCCCAGCTTTGACACCATCCTAAAGGTCATCGGCGCTCTCGGCCTAAGATTGCACGCCGAAACGGCCTTGAAGAAATGACTCGATAAGCAGGATGTCTTCCTGCAAGTTCGGATATCCGCGTTGCCCTTTTCGCCGCGCGTGAGATCGAACTCGATCAAGACATCGACGTCGCTTTCGTCGCCGAACTTGTCGGTCAGCACCGAACCGAACAGGGCCAACTTGACGATGTGGTGTTTCTCACAGAACGTGGCTAAGGCGTCCTTATAGATCTCGATCGGAGGATTCACGTTTCGAACTCCTGATTCGCTTGTAGAGTCAGCATATCACAGGCCATAGCCACAAAAAGCACAAGACACACAAAACCACTCCCCTCTCGCGCCTCTTGTACGTCTTGTGGCTGAAGTTCGCTGTCTCCTGGTTCCTTCTCTCCCGTGTCCCGTTTGACACTCTCCTTCGGCCTTGCTAGATTCTTGCATGAGGTAAGGTCTTACTGTCTATTTGCTTGGCGGGGCACTGAGAAGGAGATGTCATGGGCGTGGTGTTGGTAACGGGTTCTGCCGGGCTCATCGGGGCGGAGACCGTACGCCGGTTTGCGCACGGAGGCTATACCGTTGCCGGCATCGACAACGACATGCGCGCGTACTTCTTCGGTCCGGAAGGCTCGACGAAATGGGCGGCGGACGCGCTGCAACGGGAACTGAGCAACTACCGCCATCACACGGCCGACATCCGAGACTACAATGCTGTCGACAAGGTGTTCCAGGAGTATGCGGGCGAGATCGTATTGGTGGTCCATACGGCCGCGCAGCCAAGCCATGATTGGGCCGCGCGGGAACCGTTGACGGATTTTGGCGTCAATGCCCTCGGGACGCTCCATATGCTCGAGCTCGCGCGCCGGCATTGTCCTGAGGCGCCGTTTATTTTCACTTCGACGAACAAGGTCTACGGGGACGCGCCCAACTCTCTGCCCCTGATCGAGCTCGAGACGCGCTGGGAAGTGGACCCTTCGCACCCCTATGCCGAGCACGGCATTGACGAGACCCTGACCATTGATCAGTCGAAGCATTCGATCTTCGGCGCATCCAAGGTGGCCGCGGACGTGATGGTGCAGGAATATGGCCGTTATTTCGGGATGAAAACGGTGGCATTTCGCGGAGGCTGCCTTACGGGGCCGGGTCATTCGGGCGCGGAACTGCACGGATTTCTGTCGTATCTCATGAGGTGCGCGATGACCGGCCGCGAGTACCGGGTCTTTGGCTACAAAGGCAAACAGGTCCGGGACAACATCCACTCGAACGACCTCGTGGAGGCATTCTGGCAGTTTTTCCAGAAACCGCGCGCGGGCGAGGTCTACAACATGGGCGGCAGCCGATTCAGCAACTGCTCGATGAAGGAGGCGATCGCGATGTGCGAGCAGGTTGCCGGAAAGAAGATGAATTATACCTACGTGGAAGACAATCGCATCGGCGACCATATCTGGTGGATAAGCGACGTGCGGCGGTTCCAGTCTCATTATCCCGACTGGCGTTACCAATACGATATCCAACGCATCCTCGAGGAGATCTTCCATGGCTTCGAAGGCCGCCTCTGAGAGGAAGCCCGTCGAGCGAAACACGCTTCTTTACACGATCCTCATCCCCGCCTGTAACGAAGAGGAGAACATCATCCCGACGGTGCGCGCCCTGGCTCAGGCACTCCGCGCTGAGCGCATCCCCTTCGAGTTGCTCGTCGTGAACGACAACAGCAAGGACCGCACGCCGGAGGTCATCCAGGAAGTGCAAGACGAGTTTCCTGAACTGCGCGTCGTGCACAACACGCCGCCCGGCGGCCTTGGCCGGGCCGTGCGATTCGGGCTGAGACACTTTAAGGGCGATGCGGTTGCCATCGTCATGGCGGATCTCTCCGACGATCCGAAGGACGTTGTAACGTGCTACCGGAAATTGGAGGAGGGTTACGACTGCGCCTTTGGTTCGAGGTTCGTGCGAGGGAGCACGGTCAGCCACTATCCGCCCGTGAAACTCGTCTTCAACCGGATCGGAAACGCCATCATCCGCGCGATGTTCATGACCAGCCACAACGATCTATCGAATGCGTTCAAAGCGTACCGCCGCCACGTGATCGAGGCGATCTCTCCGCTTCACGCCTGCCACTTCAACATCACAATCGAGATGTCGCTGTCCGCTCTGATCCGCCGTTACTCGATCGCCATCTTCCCGATAAGCTGGTCCGGGCGGACATGGGGTCAGTCGAAGCTTCGGGTCCGTGAAATGGGGCGGCGGTATCTCTGCACGCTCGTGAAAATCTGGTTCGAGCGCGTCCTCATTCTCGACGATCTTCTCGCCGATATGGGACAGAACTCACAGGAATAACCCCGCCCCTCGCGCCGCAGTACGTTAACTCGTTCCCAAGTTGTACTTGGGAACGCATCTGTCGGAGAAGCTTTGCTTCGCGAGACTCAAAGTAAAACTTTCCGAGCAATTGCGTTCCCAAGTACAACTTGGGAACGAGAACAATTCAGGCCAAAGCGTGTATAACAAACGCACTTCGCACCACTTATTAGTCGAGCGGGATGACCTTGCGTGCGAGCCCGCCAGGCGTGCGGACCAACGTAGTAATGGCCCCGACGCCATTACGCAAGAGATACTCGCGCGCCTCCGAAATCCCGAAGCCGACGCCGGCGGGTCCGTGACTGTCGTCGCCGAAGCACACGGGAATGCCTACGCGTGCGGCCATTTGGAGAAGCCAGGGCGCCGGGAAAGGCGCGCTCAGGCCGTTTCGCAGCGCCGCCGTGTTGATGTCCAGGATGCAGTGGTGCTCACGGATCACGTCGAGGGCGCGGGATGCAGCGCGGCGAACGGCCGGTGTGTCCACGTCACTCTCATGCGAAGCGTACTTGCGAATGACGTCGACGTGGCCCACGATTTCCGGCTCGAGGCCGCACACCATTTCGGCGACCGTCTCATAGTAACTGACCGCCAACGGCTCGATCCCTCCGCAATGCGCAACGGCCCGGTCGAACTCGGCCTTGGTGTAATCAATAATGATGCCGTCGACCCAATGGACGGCGCCGACCATGTAATCGAAATTGAAACGGGCACGGAGGTCCAGCATCAACTCGACGTAGCGGTCCGTCGGCACCACCTCGGTCTCGAATCCGCACAGCACCGTGATTCGGTCGGCAAATTCGGCCGCCAATGCCGCGACTGTGCGAGCATACCGCTCGAAGTTCTGCTTGAGCTTGGGCACGTCCCATCCCATCGCGATCTCTTCCGCGAACAAGTGCTCCGGTTCGTAGCGTGGGGCATGTTCGGCGACACCGTAGGTGTGGAACCCGCGGGCAACGGCCGTTTCAATAACTTCGCGGAGCGTACCGGCGCCGTGATCACAGAACTCTCCGCTGTGGCCGCCGTGCAGCGATATTCTCCACGGAGATGTGTCTTGAGCCAAGTTGATCTCCCTATCCGGATCTTTCACTGTTATGTTCATGGTGCGGCAGAACCGCAACCGATTCCTGAATGTGAGACAATAGGTGGCAGCCGTCCTGGCAATCGGAAAGAGTTTTCCGCCAATTTGCCGCGGCCTTTAGCGTGCTCCTCTCTGCGTCTTCCGTTAGGAGCGCCAAGTATAGGAATTTCTCTCTGTCAAGTCGAGCGTCTGGGAGCCCGTAGGGTGGGTGCAGCGGAGCGGAACCCACCGTCCAGATATCATGAGCGAGAAAAGGTGGGTTCCGCTTCGCTGCACCCACCCTACGGACTTGGATCGTCCCCACGGCTCTTGTCGTTTTCGCGCGTTCTTGCCGTATGCCCGGCCAGCAAAAAAACTGATGCATTTTCGAGATTTAATGCTATAATGCGGGGGCGGTGTAGTCATTCGAAGGAAGGGTAGGAGATTCAAAACAAACAGAAGGAGGAAGTACTATGTATTCAAAGTATCGGAATAATGGTTTCACTCTCATCGAGTTGCTGGTCGTGATTGCCATTATCGGCATCCTGGCGGCCATCCTCTTGCCGGCACTGGCCCGAGCCCGGGAATCGGCCCGTCGTTCTTCGTGTGCGAACAACCTCAAGCAATTGGGGTTGGTGCTCAAAATGTATGCCAATGAATCAAAAGGCCAGAAGTTCCCCCCGAAGGTCTCACTTGCCCAGGCTAACGGCGAGAACTGTTATACGCCGGATCCATGGACCATCTACCCCGAGTACCTGACGGACTTGAACATTATGTTGTGCCCGTCGGACTCGGAAGGGCGTCGCGCGCTGGAACCGGAAGGGGACACGGGTCAGAACTGGGTATATGATTCAGGAAGCGTCCCACCCGTGCTTCCGGGGGACCCCAGGTATGGCGCGCCGGACCTCACCAAAATAGCGGCGCAAGGCGACACTTCGTACATTTACCTGGGTGTTGCCGTGGCGACCAACGAATGGCTCAAGGGTTGGGCGAGTACGATGGATCTTCTCGTCGCCCTGTCGCCGCTGCTGGGATCGCCCGACAGTGATTTCACCGTTACCCATCCCACCTTGGGCCCAGTCCAAGTCTACCGGCTCCGTGAGGGCATCGAACGCTTCTTCATCACGGATATCAACAATCCGGCGGCAAGCGCGCTGGCCCAGTCGGAACTGGCCGTATTCTGGGATGTAACGAGTACAACCGTGTCGGACTTCAACCATATTCCCGGCGGCGCAAACGTGCTGTACATGGATGGCCACGTCGAGTTTATCAGGTATCCTAGCGACAGATTCCCCGTAACCGTGGAGTTCGCGAGAATTTCATCGGGAGCCACATGAGCCGGTTCAGAGCAGTCCACCGGATGAACCCAATGAACTTCCTGCGCAGGAAGAAGGGATATGACCTCTTCCTGCGCAGTTTCAGTTCCCACCCGTGAGGCCCTCGTCCCCAAGTTGAACTTGGGAACAAGGGGGTCGCACGTCCGGACGGCGCCGTAGCTCTTCGTTATGGGGCATTTGCGGATGCCCTTGTCGATGCGCCGCAGTCCGGGCAGGCGATCCGAAGTCGCAACGCTGCGGCGTGGCGGACTTTGTGTTTTGAGTCGTGCAAAGCATGTTCCAGGGCGACCTTAATCCGGTGATCGCCTGTGGCCACATAAGGCCCGATCGCCAGGACGGCGTACCAACGAACCTTCAAATTGTCGTCATCAATCCGGGCAATGATGCTTTCGATATGGCCGGAGACGGATCTTGCGTGCAGCGCCAGCCAGTTCCCTGATGCGCCCCAATAGTCCACGGGGCCGTCCTCTTCCGGGAAGATCATGAACGCCAAGGCGCGCAAGGCCTGTTCGCGCACGCGGGCATTGGGATCTGCCATAAGGCGCTTAAGATGCACGATTCCGCGAGGGTCTTTGCGCAGCCCGAATTGCGCGGCAGCCTCCCGCCTTACGCGAACCAGCGGGGATTGTGAAAGTGTTACGGACAGGACAAAACCGTCGTCTCCGGCGCGCAGAATATCGTTCGTCTCTTTCATGCGCTCTCGGCGCCATTCGGAATGCATCATGTCCCGCTCCGGGCCCTTCGTCGAGTAGGTCCGGATGGCCTTGGTCACACGGGCGGTGAACGATTCGCCCGGCTCATTAGTGTTGCTTGCTTCCTCGTTCATCGAGAGCATCCTTTCTTTGAGGTCCTTGCGCGCGGAGTGGAGACGGTTGTTCACGGTGGAAACCGGCAGATCAAGGAAAGCCGCCACCTCTTGTTGAGAACACTCCGCCAGGTAAAAAAGCATTGCGACATGGCGCTTGGCATCAGGGAGGCCTAGTAGGGCGCTCAGGGCGGCCCTCCGTTCCTCTTCGCGGCACAAGATCGCATTTGCCATGGGTTCAGCGCGAGCGGGGTCTTGCTCAAGCGCCAAGGGCTGTTCCATTGGCCGGTTCCTCCGCATGAAACGGTGACAACGCCCCACGACGATGCGGTTGAGCCACGCCGGAAACGCCTTGTGCTCGCGCAGTGTTCCGAGCTTCTCGAATGCTTCCTGGAATGCGTCTTGGGCGGCATCTTCAGCAAGATGCGCGTCTTTCAGCAAAGCGAACGCGCATGCCCAGGCGTGGCGCTGGAACTGGGCCACGATCTCGCCGAAAGCGTCCACGTCGCCCCGCACGGCCCGCTCAATCTGGTCGAGCCACTCATGCATTGGCTTGCCTGTTCCCTTCTTTCCGCATGCACCACTCACACCTGAGAGTACCGAGTTCTCCGGCTGTATGGAGGCCACGCAATCTCTTGGAGATGCACCCACCTTAGAGCGTCGTAAGTCCCATCTCCAGGTGGGATCGTGAATTCTCAGCCATTTTCCCACCGGTCCCACCTGGAGATGGGACCTACGACGCTCTGCGATCTTCAACCGAGCCAGGGCCATACAAGAACGCGGTACTCTCAAGACTCACAGTATAGTGCCATATCGGGGGTTGAATCTTTATCGGATGCGAGGCAAGGACAGACTAACAGTCAGCCCAACGAACTGCTGGGTGGGGCGCCTCTGCGTGCGCGTCCTAACAGAAAGGCTCCTTTTTCAGCGCGGTGGGGGAACGCTTTTGAGGACGTGTTGGACGGCTTCGGCACAGGTCAGGCCCTTTTCGACGAAATCCGGCTTGAGGATGAGGCGGTGTTCGAGGCACGGCAGCGCCATGCCGCGGATGTCTTCGGGCAGCACGTCGTCGCGGCCCTGAATCGCCGCGCGTACGCGGCTCGAGAGAAGCAACGCCTGGGTGGCGCGTGGGCCGGCCCCGACCTTGATGGCGCTGTGGTTTCGGGTCAGTCGGACGAGGGTTACCACGTACCGGACGATCTCGGGCCGGACGCGGACGGCCTCCAACGAATCGCGCAGCATGGCAAGACGCTCGGCGGTCAGGAGAGGACGAATCACGCCTCGTTCGAGCAGGGCTTCGGGAGCCTCTATGGTGAGTGTGCGCTCCCCGAGACTGCGCTCTTCTTCCTCACTCGGATAGTCCATGCGGATCTTGATTAGAAATCGATCTTTCTGGGCCTCGGGCAGGAGGTAGACCCCTTCGGATTCGATGGGATTCTGGGTCGCGAAGACGGCGAAATTGAGCGATAACGGATAGGTCTGGCGATCTATGGTGACCTGGTGCTCCTGCATGGCCTGCAACAGCGCCGACTGCGTCTTGGCCGGCGCGCGGTTGATCTCGTCGGCCAGCAGAAACGTCGTGAAGATCGGCCCCTTGATGAGCTTGAGCTCGCCGGTCTGCGGGTTGAACACGTTGGACCCGATGATGTCGGTCGGCGTCAAGTCAGGCGTGAACTGGATGCGATGGAACGTGCAGCCCAGGAGGTGGGCCAGCGTTCGCACAAGCAACGTCTTCGCTATCCCGGGCACGCCTTCCACCAGTGCGTGCCTTCCGGCAAAAATGGCGATAAGGGCCTGATCGACAGCTTCGCTCTGCCCGATGATCACCTTTGCGACTTCCTGGCGAACTTGGGCCAGCACTTTATGGATCTGGCTGATCGCCTCGTTCAAGCGCGGACCTTTCTTCAGACCTGAGTTTGTTTCATTCGCACGACTATCAATCGGTCGCGCAGGAGCGCGACCCTACCGCATTCACGTTTATACTACCCGCGTGAAAATCTATCCCACGATGGTCTGAAATGCAAGCGGTCTTGTCGTGGAACAAAATGGCTTGTATAATCGAATGTTGTTGGAGAGGAATCCGGGATGGCTGATGCTGAATGTCTCAGAGTGCTTCGACAGGGGGCGCAAGCGTGGAACGCGTGGCGCGGCCCGAGCGGTTACGTGACCGTGGACCTGTCCCAAGCGAACCTGGACAGGGTAGTCCTTTCCGGCGTGAATCTTGAAGGGGCGAACCTCAAGGGAACTCGATTGAGCGGGGCAAATCTTAGAGGGGCGATTTTCAAAGACGCGGACCTGCAGGAAGCGAATCTCAGCGGCGCTGACCTTACCGACGCCATCCTCACGCATGCAAAACTGTTGTATGCGGACCTGCGCGAGGCCACGATTACCGGCGCGAAACTGGATGAAGCCGACTTCCGGGAAGCGCGTCTGGGCGGTGTCTCGTTCGCGGGCACAGACCTCCGCGCGGCCAATCTGAATGGCGCGCTCATCAGCCGAATGAGTTTCCAGGGGGCGGATATGCGCCACGCTGAGTTTCGGCGGGCGGCCCTTTTTGACTCGAATCTCCGAGGCGCCGATCTGCGCGGCGCCATCTTCATTGGGGCCAACATCCAAAACGGCGATTTTACCGGCGCCAATCTCGAGGGGGCCAACCTGATCGACGCCGATCTATCGTCGGCCTGTTTGCAGCAAGCCATCCTCAACGGCATGGACCTGCGGAAGACGCGGCTCGAGAAAGCGAAGTTCCGCGAAGCTGAACTTCGAGGAGTATTGTTGGACGGCGTTCTTCTATCGGGCTGCTGTTTTCAACAGGCGGACCTCAGTGGAGCGCACATGACGGGGGCCGACTTGACGGAATCGAACATGGCGCGGGTCTCGCTTGCGGGAGCAATCCTGTGCGATGCGAAGATGCCGTATGCCAAGCTGCGAGAAGCGATCCTTACCGAGGCCAACTTCGAGGGCGCGAATCTGGCGGCCGCGGACCTCACACGGGCAAATATCGAGCGCGCGAACTTCGCGCAGGCAAACCTGGTGGCGGCCATCCTTCAAGAGGTCCGCAACTGGGAAACGGCCGTCGTACGCGGCGCTAATCTGACGGGCGCGGTGCGTCCGCCGCACGACCTCCGAAGATGGGCCAAGGAACAAAGCGCTGTCTTGGCGGGTCCCGTGGCCGTCCTCCAACAGGGAGTGGGCGTGTGGAATGCGTGGCGACGGGATAATGTTGTGGCGGCCGTAAGCCTCCACGGCGCGGACCTGTCGTGGGCGGACCTGCTCAACGCCGATTTCCGGGGAGTCGACCTGAGCAGCAGCGACCTCTCGGGGACGAATCTCCACGGAGTCGACTTCGAAGAGGCGAACCTTCAACAGGCGAGACTGCACGACGCCAAGCTGTCCGGTGCGCGCCTCATGAATACGGATTTGCGGAAGGCGGACCTCCATAAGGCCGACCTGCGAGGGACGGATTTGCGAACCGTTCGTCTGCAAGGGGCAAGCTTCCGTCAAGCCCTACTGGCGCGGTCCGTTCTATCCGGCATGGACCTCACCGGCGTGGACTTTCGAGGGGCCGACCTTGGCGAGGCGGACCTTCGAGGCGCGAATTTGGCAGCGGCCAATTTCCAGGGCGCGAGTCTCCACAGAGCTTGTCTCGCCGAGCTGGACTTGCATGGACTGAATTTCGGCGGGGCGGACTTGACCGACGCGGACCTGACCCAGGCCAATCTGCAAGGGGCGGATCTGAGCGATGCGGTGTTAACGGGAGCGAATCTCAAGGGGGCCAACCTGGACGACGCCGTTCTCAAGGGCGCGGAACTTGAAGGCGCAACGCTTCCCGTCCGTTACCGCCTATCCCGCTGGATCACAGGCAACCGGCACTGATCTTGCCACCAGCCTCGTGTCGCTTCGAGAAAACGAGTGTCCGTTGTACAAGCTTTAGCCGGGGCATTGCACCAACGACCCCGCCACCCTAAAGGGTGTACAACGAACGTTTGCAAGAACGTTTGCACCAAAGCAAAGCCCCGTGGGCGGAAGCCCACGGGGCATTTCGCATCTTCTTGCGCAACGCTAGAAGCACAGCTTTGTTTCAAAATAGAAGTAGTCGACATCGTCCGGCACGACCACCACGGCGGTGCCGTTCAATGGCAGTCTCGCGCCGTCTTTCAAGTTGTCATCCACGAACAGATGCGCATATCCTACCTCAAAACTCAGGTCCTTCGTGTAGTTGTACACGGCGCTGGCTTCGACTTCCAGGCCGAGGGTGCCGCCATGACCGCCGCCAACCCAGTCGTCTTCATTCTCGAACGCCAAGCAGGCGTGAAGGAGCCCCATCAACTTTTCGGTGGGATTGAACGTCACGCCGCCGTGGATCAGCCAGAGGTTCGAGCAATTGGCATTCGGGAAGAAAGGTCCGCCCGCGCCCACGAGCCAATGTCCGCTGTCAATCGTCTTGCCAAGGCGTGCATCAGAGAACAGACGGTTGAAAGCGAGGGTATCGTCATCGGCGCCGCCGAAATATTCAAAGCCGATGAACGGATGCGGCTTCCACGTGGTATCGAAAAAGTAGCCCGCGAGAACGTTGCAGGCCCAATTGCTCACGTCGTCCACGCCCGGCAACGGCGTCTTGTCGTAGTCGCCGAACTGGTACGCAGCCTCGGCTTCAAAGTGGAACCCGCCGAATTTGCCGGCGCTGCGCAGCCCGACGGTGTGTAGCTCATTGACTCCGAGAAGGGCGTCACGGACGTACAGCCAGTACGCGTCGAACGACACGTTCTCGATCGCGGTGCAGGTCGCGTAGACACCATAGAAATCCGTGTCGCCGTCTTCTTCGAGTGGGCTGAGCTCAGCCAGCTTCGACCAAAAGGCGTCCACGCTTAACGTGTCTGTCGCGTAGGTCAGGCGAACCGCGTCGAACGATAGCCCCGTGAAGTACGGCGCCGCTTCGCCGGTTCCTACGAGCCAGGCACTTCCGAACTTCAACTCCTGGCGTCCAATGCGCAGACGCAGCGGCTTACCGAACAGCTCGCTCGCCTCGATATACCCTTGGTACAACTCGATGTCGTTGTTCGTGACGGCACGCGAATCGATACCGGTGAGGTAGTTCGAGCGGAAATCCTCGCCCCAGATATCGTAGCTGTCCATTTCGACGAACGCCTTCACGTTATCGGTGAAGTCCGCGCGGACGTTAAGGCGCGTCCGCTGTTCGACGATGGCCTCACTGTTGATACCCGGATGATCTCCTTCCACGCTGTACCAGTCGCCGCGAATGCGGACCTGACCTCCCACGACGACGTTCTGGAGGTCCGCGGAGACCGGAAGCGCCATGAACAATGTCATGGCGACAATCACAAGCATAACACTTCTACGCATCATGCGGTTTCTCCTTTATTCCGATGTTTTTGGCGGATTTTCCCCGCCCAGTCATGCTGACTCGAGGTCAGCCCTCCTGTCCCATGATAACCCCGATAACTCGATCTATGATTGGAATAGCAGCGCAACACCCCACGGACCGCAACTCTGACCGCTTGCATCCCTCCCTTCCGCTCCTGTCTTGGAATGATGCGCGACTCTGTTGTGTACCCCACGCGGACGGCCCTACTCCCCGCCGTCCAACGTAAAGGATACCCAAATCATCACCCCGAATCAAGCGCGCGAGGGCGGCTAGAGGAAGAGAGGCCAGAGGAAGAGAGGAAGAGAGCAAAAGGCCAAAGGCTGAAGCCTAAAGAGGTAAGCGATGCGAGGGGGAACACCTGGCCCGCATTTCGCGGAGACAACCGGCTGTCGGAAGCAATCTAGCCTCTTTTCCTCTCTTCCTCTAGCCTCTCCTTCTCTAGCCTTTGATGCCGGTCATCTTAATACCTTCGATGAACTGGCGCTGGGCGAAGAAGAACAGGATGACAATCGGGCAAGTCATGAGTGCGGATGCGGCCATCAGCCTGCCGTACTGGGCCTCATACTGGCCCTGGAACATCGCGAGGCCGAGGGACAGGGTGTAGCGAGTTTCATCTAGAAGATAGATCAGGGGGTTGATGAAATCGTTCCACGCGCCCAAGAAGCTGAACAGACCCACGACGGCAAGCGCCGGGATCGAGAGAGGCATGACGACGCGCCACCAGATGGCCACCTCCCCATGGCCGTCAACCCGCGCCGCATCGAGCAGATCCTTCGGCACCGTAAGGAAGAACTGGCGCAGCATGAAGATGAAGAAGGCGTTGCCAAATAGCGTGGGGATGGTGAGCGGCAGAAACGTGTCGATCCAGCCCAGGTTCCGGAACAACAGGAATATGGGAATCATCATGGTCTGGGCGGGAACCATCATCGTGCCGAGCATGGCATAGAACAAGAGGTCGCGCCCCGGCCATCTGAGGCGCGCGAACCCGTAGGCGACCATCGAGGAGGACAGCAGGTTCCCGCACACGGTGAACGCGCACACATAGAGCGTGTTGAGCAGGAACTGCCAGAACTGGAACGGCGAGTCCGGCTGAAACAACTCGCGGAGATGTTCGAGCGTCGGCGTGAAGACCCATACGGGCGGCCACTGTTTCAGGAGTTCATTGGGCTTGACGGCGCTGGCCAGCAACCACACAAACGGGAAAAGGAACACGAGCGACAAGGCGGCCGCCATCACGTGTGTAAGAAGCGATCCCCGTTTCATTCGCCGGTTCCTCCCTCATAGTAGATGAACCGGCCGGTCGCCTTGAAAACGATCGCCGTGATGACGCCGATGATCGCGAACAGGATCCACGCCATGGCTGAGGCATAGCCCAGCCGGAAGTATTCGAAGGCGTTTTGAAAAAGATACAGACAGTAGAACAGCGTGGAAACGCCCGGCTGGCCGCCCTTGGTCATGATGTACGCCTGTGTGAAGACCTGCAATGCCCCGATCAGCCCCATTACAAGCGTAAAAAAGAGGATGGGAGACACCATAGGCAAGGTGACGTGCCAGACTTTCCGCCATGAAGACGCGCCGTCGAGGTCCGCTACTTCGTATAGCGTCTGGGGCACGTCCTGCAACGCCGCAAGGTACAGCACCATCGTGCCGCCGACGCCCCACACGTTCATAATGACGAGCGCGGGCTTGGCCCACGTAGGACTTTGCAGCCAGTTCGGGGCCGCGGTATGCACGCCGGGAATCAGGTTGAACACGTTGCACACCGGCTGTAGCGCCCAGTTCAGATATCCGTATTGCGAGTTGAACACCCAAACCCAAAGCACGGAAGCCGCCACAAGCGGCACGATCGACGGCAAGAAGAAAATCGTCCGGAACACGGGGCGCGCGATCATCTTCCGGTTGAGAAGAAGCGCCAGCAGAAACGCCACCGTCATCCCGAGGGGCACGGCGAACACCGTGAAGAACGCGGTGTTCCACAGGGAGATCCAAAACAGGCGATCCTGGCCGAGTTTGGTGAAGTTCTCGAGCCCAATCCATTTTGGCGGATTGAAAATGTCATAGTCCGCAAAACTGAAACAGAAGGAGGCGATTAACGGGAGAAGCGTTAGGCCGAGGAAACCGACGATGTACGGGGAGGCAAAGAACAGACCGAGTTTGAGGTCACGTTTCCGTGAAGGCGTCATTCAGTGCTGCCTATCCTACCCTTGCGGCCAAAACAGACGGATTATACCCGCCAAGCAAGGCATGAGTACACTTCAACGCGTGTAGGTATTGAGATCAACCCCGACTTTACACTCCCGGATATGAAGAGAAATACGAGAAGTGGAGTTCGTCCGGTTTCCGCCTGCTCGGCTGTGGTTTGGCCGCTTCACACCTTGGGTAAGGATGTGTTAGCATGCGATCAGGTTGGTCACGAACATGCCAAGTGGTAAGAAACAGATCGCGCCCAATCCCGACGTTCTCGGGTTAGCCTCGGCCTGTTTCTTTGCCACCGTTGCCATGGCTGTGGGCTTCTGGCGGCAAATGGACGGTTTTGCCATTTCCATTCGCGTCGCCCTCGTTTTCGTCGTCAGTTATGCCGCGACCTTTCTGCTGGTGCGATATGCCGTCCGAACCATGCTCGCCGAGATGCTCGAACGGAAGCGGCAACAACAGGAGGAATACCGCGCCCAGATGGCCGCAAGCGTGCCGCCGGGCTCGTCGTCGACTGCGAGTCAAGGATCGTCTTCAGCAGGAGGGAGAGAGTCTCAATGACCGTTCGTAAGTCGGAAGTCTTGAAACGCATGTTTGTTGTACAGGCTTTAGCCTGGGATCCGGTTGCAGGCTCGCACCCTAAAGGGTGTACAACGAACAGTGCGTGTGTTCCCCGGAGCCACGCGCTATTTGCGGCGCTTGTCGTCCTTATCAGTTTGTCAGCGTATGCCCAGGCGCCGGACTTGGGCCATATGGACTTGGTCCTCCGTTCCGTTCCGGACGGGCCGATTGCCAAGGTCAATGGGGTGAACATACCCCGCGAGGACTTCGTGCACATGTACCAGAACGAAGTCCTTGGAATCATGGCCCAAGGGCACACCATGAATATCCCGGATCGAGCGCGAGTCGCGTCGGCAATTCACACACTGCGGATGCTCGTCGAGCATGAACTCCTCTACCAGGAAGCCGTGAAGCGGAAATACTCCGTTTCCGACCAGGAGGTAAGGGACCAGTGGTCTTCCATGATTGAGAAACTCAAGAACAGCATTGGCCGGCTCAAAGGAGAAGACACGGGCAAGGATGCTTCGTCAAAGGAAGCCGTCTCTGAAGAGGAAATCCTCAAGAAAGCGAGGACCACCAAAGAGAAAGCTATGGAAGACCTGCGCAGGGGGATCCTGGTCGATAAGGTGCGCGACAAGATTGTCGAGGAAGCCAAGGTGGCCGTGACGGACGAAGAGGTCGCCAAGTTCTTCGACGAACAGAAGGGCAACTTCAAGCAACCTGAGAGCCTTCACCTTCAGCAGATCTTCATCAAGACCCGAACCGGTAGAGTCCCTCTCGATGAGAAGGGCAAGGCTGAGGTCCGGAAGCGGATCGACAACGCACTCAAGCGGCTTCAGGCCGGGGAAAGCTTCGAGGCCGTGGCGAAGTCCGTTTCAGAAGCGCCCGACCGGGACAAGGGAGGCGACATGGGGGTCTTGCCGGTTACGGCGCTGCCGCCGTTTTTCACATCGCGCGCCGCGTCCATGAAACCGGGCGATATCAGCGAGGTCATTGAGAGCGAATTGGGTTTCCATATCATCAAGGTCCTCGAGATCGTGCCGGGCAGTGAGCCAACGCTTGAGAAGGCTAAGCCGGTCATCCAGAACATGCTGCTCGCGAAGAAAACTGAAGACGCAGTGTTCGCTTTCTGCAAACCTTATCTCGAGGATCCCAAGAAGGTCGAGGTCTACCTGCAGCTCGATAAGACCGTGGCTAACAACCCGGAGTTCCAGGATCTCGCAGCACCCAAGGGACAGGCAGCAAAGGAAAAGCCCAAAACACCTAAGCCCTCTTCTCCGAAAACGGGAAAGTCCTCAAAGAGCTCGGAAAAGAAACAATGATTTGGGCGCAAGTCATCGCGCTGGCCATATCGGTTGCGGTCCCCGCGAGTCCTTACGCGTGGCCTTTGGACTTGCCGCGCATCGTCACCTCGAGCTTTGCCGAATATCGATTCGGGCGGTTCCATGCGGGCGTCGATCTCCATACGGGAGGCATTGGAAAGCCCGTTCACGCGCCAAGCGCCGGTCGCGTCGCCCGCGTGAGTTGTTCACCATGGGGCTACGGCAAGGCCCTCTACCTCCAACTGTCGGACGGCAACACGGTCGTCTTTGGGCACCTGGATGGTTTTGCTCCGGCGATACGGGATTACGTCCACAAGGCCCAACATGAGCGAGAGTCCTATACCGTTGATCTGAAGCCGGACCCCTCCCTGTTCCCCGTGAAGCAGGGCGACGTGGTCGCGTTCAGCGGCGACACCGGCACAGGCGTCGCCCATCTCCACTATGAGATCCGCGACGCGGCGGAACGACCGACAAACCTTCGTCTCTTGGGGATCGATTGGCCCGATCAAGACCGTCCGATCATTCGGAAGGTCCTCGTGGTTCCCGCCGCCGGCTCAACTGTCAATGGCGATCTTGTCCCGGCGGTGTTTCCCGTGCGCGCGACGGCTTCCGGAGAGTACGTATGTGCGCCGGTGCATGCCGCAGGGAGCATCGGCATCGGAATAGACGTCATTGACCCGGCTAACGCCGGAGCAAACAAGCTGGGCGTCTATCGCGTCCGCACCCTCATGGGTGGCAAAGAGGTGTTCAGGATTCAGATGGACCGATTCTCGTACGACAGGCGGAACGATGAAACCGTCTCCTACTACCCTTTCGAGATTCCCAAGGAAAGCGCCCTTTTCCTCCTCCAATGGCGCTGGGCCGGGAATGTCTGCGATATCTTCCAACAGCCCAAATCGGATGGTTGGCTTGACATCCCACCGCATCCCTCGGAAGTCCGCGTGGAAGTCGAGGATTTTTTGGGGAACAAGACGGCACTAACCATTCCGATTCAGCCTGAGTCAAGACCGGTCGGGACGGCGCGCGCGGGGTCCCGAACCGGCAAAGGGAAGGTTGAAGTCGCCTGCGTAGGAACCTGGCTTGTTGTGACGGCTTGTTTCGACGCGCCTGAAGGCCAAACGCCGGAACTCCATGTCGTGGGAGGCGATTTGCCTGGGGGCGACTTCCGTCGCATCAATGAATCGACATTCCGTGCCGCCGTAACGCCGACTGCGGACGCGCAGGAACTTGTTCTCCGCGTGCGTCATGAACGAATCCCGGCGTTCGAACAACGCATCCATGTCTTTCACCGTGGCGCGGCGGAACAGACGATCACGGAGGACGGCGTTTCGATCACTGTAAAGCCGGAGTCGCCTTACGGGACCTTATACCTTCGCCTCCTGTCCTCCGACGGCGTGTCCGCGTCGCCGCTTGCGATGCGAGGCAAACCGATCCGGTTATGGCCGTCCGCGATGCCCGTGGACGAGCCGATCACCGTCACATTTCCTGGCATTCAGGGAGCGGTTGACTTGCGGAAGCTCGGCGTCTATCGCGATGCCGGAAGCTACTGGACACTTGAGGGCATGCTATCATCCGCTGACAGTCCCACCATATCCACGCGCCGTCTTGGCGTTCTTGCCATCCTCGAAGACGACAAACCGCCCGCCGTTTCAGACATTGTCGTCGGGAATCAGAAAACCGTCGCGACAAAACGCCCGACGATCTCTGCCGCGGTTTCGGATCCGGGAAGCGGCATCGGCGACACCCGCGTAACCTGCAACGGCCGATGGCTCCTTTTCGCGTATGACCCGGAACGCGGCCGCATGACTTGGGAGCAAGACGAAGACCTCCCTGAAGGGCCAAAGGAACTCGTCTTCACCGCCACTGACAAGGCTGGAAATGCTACCAGGGTTGCGCGGACGATTGAGCCGAAAGCTGTGACGCCCGCAAAGCCAAAGGCGGCCGTGCCCAAAGCTCCTTCAGCGAAATCCCCGGCCACCAAGAGCGAACCTCCCAGTACGAGCCGACCGAAGAAGAAAGCAGCGCGATAGGACGCCGGGACTGAAAACCTTCCTGAAAACGTTTACAATGACACGTGTCGTCCAAGGAGCTTCCCCGTGAGAGTCATCCCCATGTGCGCCGTCGCATTGATGGCCTCCGCCGCGGCATTCGGACTAGATGATCTCTGGCATCACGACCTCCCCTCCGGCGTGAACGCTTTGCCGTCGACGCTTGACTGCGACGGAAATGGGGCCCTTGATGTGATCGTCCCGACACTGTTCGATGGTTCCGTGTGGGTCCTGAACGAACGCGGCGATCTGCTGCGGCAATACACCACGGATCGCTGGATACGAGGAAGCGTCGCGGCGGCTGCAAACCCGCCCACACTTGCCTTCGAGGACACATCAGGGCGCATTACCGTTCGCGATCTTCGCGGCAACTCTGAGATATCCGTCTTGATGGAAGGCCGGCCGCTCGAACAGGGGGGAATCTGCCTCGCGGATCTCGACGGCGACGGGCGCCTCGAGATTGTCTCTGTTCGACGGAATGGGATAGTGGGCGCGTTCGACCTGAAGCTCGCACCTCTCTGGCAATATGACGCGGGCGCCGCGGTCGAGACCCCGCCCGCCGTGGGGCCGGTCTTCAACTCGACGGCCTGCGTTTACATCTGCGACACCGAAGGCGTGCTTCATGCGATCACCGGAACAGGCATACCGCTTTGGCGGCTGTCGACGCGCGAGACGGAATCGCCAAATTTCGCTCCAAATGCTCCTCTGGTGGTTCAATTCGCCGAGAACAATCCGTCCGTGGTGTTCACTCAGACCCGGTCCGTGATGTACGCGGTGGACGCCGTTCAAGGAAACGAACAGTGGCATCTGAACATTGACGCAGGAAATCCGGGATCGCCGGCAGTCTTTACGCCCGCCAAAGACGCCCCGCGTGAGATGTTGATCGTGACCGACAGGGGCGCTGTGGTTCGTATTGATGGCTCCGGGAACATTCTAAACCGATCCGAACTTCCCCGCGGGTGTTACGTGCCCCGACCTCTCGTGGCCGACGTGGACGGCGACCGGCAATTGGAACTCCTCGTGGCGAATATGCACGAAGAGATCGTTGTCGCATCGCTGGATGGAGCGGTCAAGGATACGATCCATCTTCGCGGGAACGCCGAGGGCGGCATCGTGTTGGCCGATGTCAACCAAGACGGATTGCTCGAACTGCTCGCCGCTACGGACCGCGCCCGTCTCTACTGTCTTCCGACGCAGGCAAAGGACGGCTGGGCGCATCCGCGCGCGAATTCTGCCCTCAATGCGTGCATTCCTCACATCGTTTCGCACAATCGCCCCACGCCGAGACAGCCATCGAGGCGCGTGCGCATCGAGTCCCTGGCCGTCAGCAGCTTTAGCGACAGAACTCCTTTCGCAATGGCGTTTGTTCGCGCGCACAGGCACGCCGCCGGACGTTACGTGTCCGTCATCATCCGCTGTGGAGGCAAGGTAGTCGGTTCGACCTTCCGTCCCTTCGACTCGAGAGGCCTGCCTGTACGCTTTGTCCGCGCGGGTCCCGACGAGATGACCCTCGAGATCAATCTCCATAACAATGCAGGCAAGATCGTGGCCTCCTCCGAAACACCTCTGCGTCCCGGCGCGGCGCGGGTTGTGGAACTGACGCCCCTTGACAGTTTCTTCGAGACGCTTGGCACACTTGGAAACCGGTACGTGATGCCAAAGGACTGGGCGCCTCCAAAGGTTCTTGATCTCGATTCATGGCATGTCGCCCGCTTCCTGCCGGCCCTTTGGCAACAGCCCAATCTGCTTGCCGAGGCTGTCCCGCTCGTCGGGATGCAGAAGAGCGGTCAATCTTGGGCTCCTTTCGGTCCAGACCACAAAGACTGGCCTGCGATATCCGCCAATACCACGCCCTTCTTTGTGGAGACCCAACCGGCACTAACCATCCCGCGCCCTGCATATGAGGCGATTCGGACGATGGCCGGCGAACGTTTCCTGGGATACATGGTTCCAGACGGAGATGAGTTGGTCCGGAATAGATGGGGCGGCAAATGCATCGAGAATCCTGAGAGTCGCAGCGCATTCACTGAAGCGGTTGCGAGTGATCTGGAGTTGCTATCGGCTGAGTGCTACGGAAGACTTTGTTTGAGAGAAGAACGGTTCCTATTCCCGCATCAAATGCTTTCGTCAGGCGCTTCAACGGTGTTCGCTGAGATTGGCCGTGATACCTGTGGCGCATCCCTGCGCTTTGCGTTCCTGCGCGGCGCGGCGCGTCAATACGGGACACGGCCATGGGGTGTCAGTGTTTCCGCGACCTTTTGCGGCTCCTCTCCGCTTGACAATATCCCCTCCGTCGATTGGAGTACTACGCGCTGGCTGGGGGCGGGACCAAACTGCGGGCATTCGACGTCGCTGATGTTCCGTCTTCTCATGGCCGCCCAGTTCGCGGGAGCAACCTTCATCGAACGTGACCCGGACCCCCGCCTATCGGGATCCGAACCGACGCACGACGCCCCCTTTCGCGAAGACGTCGAGAGGTGGCGGCAGTATGTCCGGATGCATCCACAACGAGGCATTCCTTTCACGCCCTTCGCTTTCATGATGGACTTCAATCACACCTGGCGGCCTGATGCAGTGGAGACTTCCTCTCAGATGCAGAGCAACGGGTGTGCCTCGATCAATATGGTGTTCCGCCACGCCTTCGTGTGGCACACGGAGGGGGATTTCGAAAAGGGATTTCTCACGAACGGACCGTATGGAGACGTCTTCGACGTTATCACCGACACTGCATCTATCGGTGTACTGAGCTCCTACGGCTTGATCTGGCCCGTCGGCATCGCTGATATCAGCAAGGATGCCCGCGAAAACCTGACTCAGTACGCCAATGCCGGCGGCATCCTTGTCCTAAACGGAGCCATCGCGCAGGCGTTTTCACCACGATTTGTCGGCGTTCGCTTCGACAAAAGGTCGGGAATCGCCGCCCAAGTTCAGACAGGCCTTGCCGTATTACCTCCGATAACCGCTCCATACGCATTCCAGGTCATGACGCCCGGCAGGAGTACGGAGGTCCTCGCGTGGACCGACACCGGCACCCCGTTGCTGACCTGGCACAAGGTCGGAAACGGCGTAGTCCTGGTCGCTGCGACGGAATCATGGCTCGACGAGCGAGGCCAACTCCTGCCTCTCGTGCCGGCGCTGATACGCGCGTTCGCCGATGCCTTTCTTCCCGTACAGCAGTATGGCGATGTGCAAATGTTTCTGAACCGCGAACCCGATGGCTGGATCATTGCCCTTGTCAACAACAACGGCGTGACGAAAGTACCGACGCTTCCGGCCTCAGTCGATCCCGAACAAACAGCCGACTGCATCTTGCAGTTCAAAAAGGGTGTCCCACTCAGGTTCCTTGGTTATCGCGGCGAATTCCGCTGGAACACCAGAGCCAACGGGCTTCATACCCGCGTTCAGCCTGGCGATGTAGCCATCGTCAAAGCCGCATTCGGAAACGAATAACCTGACGAAACGAGATGAACCTGGACACTGCGAGAGCCACCCATCCGATCGCTATGCGGCCTCGGGAGAGCCTTTCAGCCGCTTGACGAGTTTCGCGATCCAGAGATCGATGTATTCCGTGCCAAGTTCCCGCAGCACATCAATCCCTTGCGTCCGGCCAAACTCAACCGCGGCCTCGCGGGCGCGCCGACGCGCCTCGCGCGCCTCTTCGTCCGTCAGTTTCCCGTCCGCGCGCGCCTCTTTGATCGCCTTCACATACGTCCGGTACGTAATCTCCACGCCCGCCTCCAGAGCCTCCAGCGACTTGCTGTGGCGCTGCCGCTGGACACGCTGATACCAATCACTCGAACGAAAGGCCGTCCAAATCCCGCCCAATATCGCACCGATCAACGCCAGCCCTGGTTCGGAACTAATCAAATTCGACAACGTCATCGTTTCTTCCTCCTTCAATCGTCACACTTCACACTTCGCACTTCGCACTTCGCGCCCTCAGTCCCCGCGGTCTCGGTTGTCTGCATGTACATGACCGTCCGCATAATCGTCCTTCACCCAGTCTAAGTGTCGTCTACACACTCCGCCCACGGTCCGCTGCGGAACGCGGCCCCGCGTCCGCACAACCACCGCAATCAAGTCCACTGCGATTCCGCCAAACTCGACAAGATGCCTCGAATCCCGCGCTACCGCGCCGCCTTGGTCCGTCCATCCCAGCCGTGACGCCAGGCGTTCCAGTTCCGCGTGCGTCCTGACCGCGTCGGTGATGATGATCCAGACTTCCTCTCCGCACATGGCGCAGAGGTCTCGTCGGACGCGTTCGAGCGACTCGAGCGTCGAGGCGTGGACCATTGCCAGCCCCTCGCTGTTCTCAAATTCTCGAAGCCTGAAATGCGTCGCTGGTTCGCCGTCGATCGTTACAACGAGCGCCACGTCATTTCGTCGTCTATAGGAACGTGCGCACATCAATGATGTATCCGTTGACCGAATCATCCGCGTCTTTGATCGACGTCATGCCCGGGCGAAGATACAGCCGTCCAAGCGCGATGCAATCCGCGTCCGTGCTCGGCGGCGAAGGACTTGCCGCCTCAGTCCCGGCTTTCACGCTGATGCCCCACGTATCGAGCCGCGCCTGAACAAGGTCAATCCGAGGATGAACCGTTGGAGGCGTCACCGCCGTCGTATCCGTGATCGCGCTGAGCTTGTACGGGAACTTCGAGATGAACCCGTAGCCCGGTTTCACCTTGACATCGAGGGCCGGCGGCGAAGCTGCCACCACCTTCAAGTCGTCCGTCGCAGCGCCGCGGATGACACCGTTGCCGCCGCCCCATGCGAGGCTCAACAACAAGTAAGCCAACTCCAGGGCGCCCTCGATGCGGTCATCCCACTGGTTAAGCTTCGAAGATGCAACGGGGCGCTCCTGAAATGCCCACGTGGTCTTCGTATATCCATATCCCTTAATGGCCATTGATCACCCCGCTTCTCCGTTGTCTCCAAATCACTGCCACTTCAAACTTCGGCACCTCGGCACTTCGGCACTTCGGCACTAATCCAAGTGATACCCCATATCAAGTCCCACAGTTGCCTCATCGAGCCGGAATTGGTATAGGCTCGCGGCAGATTCCTGACTCCGCACAATGAAACTCAACGGCTCCGACACAGATCGGAACGGAGACGTCAACCAGACGGTTGTGCTGACATGCTTTCCAGTGAATTGATGCAGTACGCGCCGAACCCGCCCAACCAGCCTTCCCGCGAACCGGTCATCCCATTCGCCTGAAACGGTGCGCTCCAACCGGCACAAAGGCCCGTCACGAACTTCGACAATATCTCCCAGCCGAATGTTCACATTTCCCTGGAAGAACTGGATGAACCCGCACGGCTCCGGGTATGCAAGATCATTCAGGATCCCGAGTGCGAGCTTGTCCGCATCCTGCTCAATCGAGATCGAGAAGTAATCCAGTCGGCGTATGCGTTCGTCATATGCTTCGATGCTGGCGTTTCGCCGGAAGGTCTTGCCCAATACCGACGTGACCGGGTTCCCCTGGAAATACAGAATGTTGGCTATCGGCCCGGAGTCGGACCCCAAACCAATCCCTGTTCGCACCGCATCGAAGAACACCACCCAATCGGGCCTCTCCGCCCTGTAGAACCGTACCGCATAATCGGGCTCCACGGTCCATACAAAGCCGTTCGCGAAATAGGCAAGGGCCGCCAGCACTTCCAGGGCGCCCCCTGTCACGTCAAGTCCTTCCAAGGTCTCCGCCGAGTCTCCGACCGAATCCTCATTCACGCCCGTGTACGAGAAAAAGTCCTTCAACTCCATCTCCGGGACGTGATACTTGCCTTCGTCATACTGGTACACGTCAGCGTGACCGCACTCGACCTGTGCCGCGTTGAAGCATTCCCCGCCGGCGAAGACAAGACCGACGTAGCGGCCGTAAGCGTCGACCCGGTCGTCGAATGCGCCACTCGAGTCCCGGTGCGGGTTCAACTCGATGTATTCGATGCCCTTCGTGTCGATTAGTTCCTGCAGGGCTTGCCAGGCCGCATCGGCTTTCAGCTTGTACCCGCTCGCTGCATACTGCTCTTCTGTCCACGTGGCCGTTTCGGGGTGCCGGATATGCGTGTGTGGGTTCAGCGATGTCTCTTCCGAGTCGATCATCATTAAGCGCAAGTCGGGCCAGGCCCCGCCATCCACCACCAGTCCCGCTATGGTGTCTCCATCCTTCGCAAAGGCGCCGCTCGCATTGATTCGAGTGCTGCCAACCCACTGCCCCGCAGAAATGCCTCCGATTTCGAGCTCGTTCTCGGCAGTCTTCCTCTGGAGAAACTTCACATACTCCCGTTGTGCGCCGTCCGGGTAGCCCTGATGGGCGACGCGGTAGTGGATGGGGCCGAGCGCGCTGTTTATCACGCTCTTTACGATCGAGCTGACGGAGCGATTCGCATACCCGCGCGAAACGGACGTGTTGAGATCCAACGCCGGCCATTCGGCCTCGAACTCGAAGACCTCGTGAAACGTCACATACCGTTCCAGGACCAGTTTCCGCGTATCGCTCCATTGCGGGCGCACGGCCGTCACATAAGCTTCACAGAACACTTCGCCGCCGAGTAACACACGGAGCCGGTAGCCATGACTGAGATCCGACACCTTGCCGGGCAGAATTCCTCGAACGAGGTCCGGCTGACCCGGAACCGAACGAACCGCCTCGAGCAGGGGGACCTCGTCATATGTGGCAATCCGCCGGCCCCACGTATCGTATATCTCGATCCTGTAGTCCATCCTTACCACCAACGATCTTGTATTGCCAGCGTGACCGAAGCCCTGTGCGAACTGGCCGGATCGTCCTCATACGTCAGTTCGCCTCCGCCAGGCGGTATCCGCGGAAACGCCCCTTGTGTGTAAGGCGTCACGTCTTCCTCTTCCAGCGTCACAACGCCCGTGCCTCCATCAAGCACCAACGTTTGCCCGTCCGCCACCGTCCCCAGGTACGTCAGCTTCTGCGTTCCATCGCTGAATGAAGGTGAAACAACGTCACCCTCCGCAATCAGCGTGACGGTCAACGATGAGAACGCGTTGCCGCCGCCTGCAATCGACTTCGTATCCCCCGAAGCCGTAATGGCCCACGGGACGGAGCGCAGCGTTGTGGATTCCTCAAACGGAACCTTTGCATCGAGATCGAGAACAAAGGATCCCACCAGACTGTCCTTTGACACCTCCCGGCTGAACCCCATTCGCTGGACCCACAGCCTGCGCCCACTCCTTACGGACAACTCCGTTTCGTATCCATCCTCGGAGGCCGCGGCCATAATCGCATCCATCGCCGCCTCGATGTCCTCAACCGACTCCTTGCCGATGATAAGTCCCGTGATAACGACTCGACGGGCGTCGCGCCCGCCAACCTCCTCATGCTTCTCTCGGACCGTCGTATGCGTGGGGTCAAACGTTACACTGCCAAGGGTAATGGCCACGGCTCACTCCTCTCCCAGGACCGCCACCGTGTCCGTCGCGTCCAGCGGTGGTCGCGAAGGACGATCCACGAGGTACGCTTCCAGCAAATACCAACCGTTCTGCTCGGCCAGTGAAGCCATTGTCATGAGCGCGCTGAAACGCTTACCCGCTTCTATCCGCTGATTGCCGATTACCAACTGCCTTTGATCGAAGGCGTCCTTCGAGGCAAGCGAACGAAGCAAGTGCGCCCCCGCAAGCATTACCTCGCCCATGACCAGGGCGTCCTCGGGCGGCTCCGTGATATACGCGGGGTCCAAGACGCGCAACAGTTCGGCGTGGGCGTCGTCAATGCTCGCCGTAACCAGCGCCGACGGTACGAGCGTTGTGTCGCTCAACTGAAACTTCAACCGAACGTCGTCTTCCGTAGCAAAACTCGCCATAAGTCCCATCCTTCCTTTGAAGGGGGCGGCGGTTCACGCCGCCCCCTTGCCGCTCCGCCGGCCTCGTTGCCGAACGACGCGCTACGTCCAGTCGCTCTGCAACACGATGCGCGCCTTCGGATAGAGAATCGCGAACTCCGTCACGATCGTCAGGTACGTACGGTCCCACTGCTGATTGATCAGCTTGTCGCTTTCCACCAGCAGGTCCTGTTCCGTCAGCTTCGTCACCGCGTATCCGGCGTCCAGGATCGTCAGCTTGTGGTCCCGCTGACCCTCCATCGGCACCAGTCGCATGCCCAGCGCCGTCGGCAGATTTCCCGTCTTGGCGAAGTCGAACAACGCTGCGTCCTTGAACTCATCCAAGCCCAAGATCGTCTTGCACAACTCCGCGTTCGCCAGCACATGTGTCGGCGTGAAGTAGTGCTCCAGCGTGAGTTTCATGAACCCGCTCACGATGTCACCGTAGACCCACGTGCCGCTTGTGGCCGTGTTCACCGTGACAGGAGCGCTCACGGACCCGCTGTCGTCTCCATCAACCAACACTGTTGCGAGCCGTTCGTCCAAGGAACGGCCCAAACGCTCGCCGATGCGCTGAAGATGCACGCGCAGCATGTCCACGGACATCCGCCGGATCGCCTCGTACGAGGCCAACACCCCGCGCCCAAGCTTCCGCAAGCGCACGATGCGATCCCCGTACGAAATCTCCGACTCCGGAATCGCCGATCCTTCGGCTAACATCCGCATTTCCTCTTCCGGCTCCGATTCCGTCACGTACGGTATGTCGTATGCCGTCCCTTCGATGTGCTCATCGCGGACAATCAGCGACGGGTACACCGGCTTGCGCTTCATTCCGGAAACCACCGCCTCGCGAACAATGTCCGGAAACAACCACTTCGCATTGGGATCCGAGAGGAAAAACCGCTCAACCGTGAGCTTGTTCACGTCGACGCCGAATTCCTGTGCGCAGTAGTCCTGCAGATTCGTCCCAAGCGCTCGGAAGAACTGGCCGTCCGTCAGGCCCAGTTGACCCAACGTCTCGTACAGTTCGCGGCCGCGGACCCCACGAAGCCGTTCCGCGTCCTGACCCAGGAACTTCACGCGTTCCTTCACTATGCCATCCTGATAAACCATCGTTTCCCTTGCCTCCTATAGCAGCACGTGGACCAACTTGTCCGTCTCGTCCACCTTCAGGTTGATACCCTTGCCATTGCCGGCGGCCGGCGGCTTCACTTTTCCGTCCGTCGCCGAAGCCGTAATCCCTGCGACCCCGTTGACGGTCGGCGCCGTGTCTCCCGTGTACTCAAATATGGACACGCCGCGCACCTTCACCGGGATTGCCTGATCGTTCGCGTCCGCGGCGGCCAGCGCCTGGCCGAAAACCGCGTCATCCGCGTCCGTCGCGTTCGTCACCGTATAGCCACCCGTCAACTTGACCGCGTCACCTTTCGCGATGCTCACATCGCCCGATGACGGCGTCTGACACGTGATCACCAACTCGGTGACAACACCTCCTGTATCTCCGAATGCCATTGTCTACTTCCTCCTAATTCGGGCAGCAGCGCCCGCTCTCTGCCGCGGGATGTCCGTCCCGCGACTCCGTCTTGTTACCTTCAATCGAACTACTTCCTGTCCACTACTCGCGCGCGATGGCCATCGCGCCTTCGACGCGCTTGCTCCCAGCCGAGTCCGCGGGGTCCGTCTCGCTCAGTCGTGCCGGACGCGACACGGGACTCGGCGGGTACTTCTGATCGAAACGCACCTCGAATGTCCGAAGCTGAGAGTGGATCTCGTCCAGGCTTAGGCTGGCCAGCGCGCGCCGCCAGACACCATCGTCAAAGGCAGTCCCATCCAACTCGCGACCCAACCCGCACAGCCGTTCAACAGCCCGTCGCCGTGCACAGGCGCCGTCAACGATCAACCGCCCGGCCTCTTCTGGACGCGTTCCAGTCATGCCAATCGCGTCCCAAACCGTCCGCACCATCGACACCGGCGCCGTCAGTTCATGCTCGATCCGTAACTGCCGGACCCCATCGCGCCCGCGCAGCACTACCACCCGCCGGTCCGGGTCATACACCTGCCACGTGTAAACACCGGCGTCAACCTGAAAGGCGTCTCCATCCCGTTCCAGCCACGAGATCGGGTGCGGCGCCTTCTTCGTTGCCCACGGCTCCCCGGCCAAAGAATCCCCTTCAATGCGCCACCCGACAAGACAACCGTTCTGCTCCAGGCGCAGATCCAGGTGCGGTCCCAACGCGTCGACATGCCGGTGCAACACGAACCGCCCATCTATCTGCTCCACTTCGGGAACCGTTCCTCGCTGCTCACTGATCACTTTCCAGAACATCGTCGCTCCTTTTTGCGCTCGCCTACTTGACCAACTGCTGTGCCAACGTGATCACCATTCCCACCAGGTTTGCCACCAGCAGCATCACGCCGCGTTCCAGCGTCGTCTCGAGGCGGCGCACTCGTTCCTTCAACTCACGCAAGTCATCCCGCAGGTTTTCAAACTGCACCGCGTACGCCTTTTCGTATCGGCAAGTCTCGCCTTCATTCCTCATGGCTCGTTTCCCTCTTCGGGTTTTGGGTTCCTCGGGCAACCCCAGACCTAGTTGTCTGCTCTGGCTGTTTCGTACCAGTCCGTACCGTCAAACACTAGACTCAATGTCTTGCCCGAAGTGGCCGTCCAATTGCCCGCGAGTTTCAGATGGCCCCCGTCCACCACCACGCAGTCAGTGTCTCCTCCGATGACCACGATCTGTTGGCCCGCGTCGGCATTGTCAAACATGGTGATGTTGTTCCCCGCCGTCCATGTCCCCGGCACCCGGAACAACAGACCGCCGAGCACACTCGGCGTCGTGTCATTCGCGGTAAACGTCGCGATCGTGGAACTGAATTGTGATCCCACTTCGCCCCCATCTGAATTGCTGGTGGGAAGCGCATTGTGAACCTTCAGTGTCCCGTCGTCCTCAACAAAAAAGTAATAGGTAATGCCGGCCGCGGAGGCCAGTTTCAGAACGGCCGGTGCAGTGCCGCCCGCCCCCTGATAAGCAGTAAACACGCCTCGCGTTTGTCCGCCGATGCCGCAAATCAGATCTCCGCCCTGCAAGGTAGCATCGCCCGTCGCGGTAAAGTTTCCGGAATTATCGAAAGTGAACCGCGTTGCCAACGAACCTGCATTTATCGTCTGAATGATCACTTTTCCAGACTCGGATCCGGCCGTGTTGGCCACGATTACGCCGGCGATATTCCCATACTCTTTGCCGGCGTAGTTGCTATCAAACAGATCAAACCTTAAAGCCACTCCGTCGCCTGCTACCCGCGATTGATGGTGCGCAACGAGAGGTTTGACAGTTCCGGGCGTGTATGGAACCCGCCCCGTGACCGACGTAAACAAACCCGTATTCGGCGTCGCCCCGCCAATGGCGGGGGGCGAACTCAAATCCGTCACCGTCTTCGCCTTCACCCAATCGCCGTCCGTGTCCGACGTGGGCAACGAACTGTGAATTCGCAACCCGGAACGATCGTTTGACATGAACACGTAGCCAACCGTGCCGTTCGTAGATCCCAACTTCAACGTTCCCGGCGTGTTCCCACCCGTGCCGTCCCATGCCGTGACCATTCCGCGAGAGGTCGAGTCCTGTCCCACCTCGACGCCCCCTGTGGCCTTCACGCTTCCGTCCGTCGCGATGTTGCCTGACTTGTCGAAATCGGCGCCCCCATCGGCCGCATCTCCGTAGCCGCCGCCGATCCGCAACTCCTCCAGGTACCGCGGAGATGCTCCAATTCCGATCAACCCCAACGCACAAATCCCAACTATTACGATCCGCTTACGCATAACGGCTCTCTTCCTTCTTCCAGCCTTCAGCCTTCAGCCTTCAGCCTCTAACTTCATTCATCTTCCCAGACCCGTTTTGACCACAAGTCGATCGGCCGGTGATGAAGCTGGCGGGCGCTATCCAATGCCTTCGCCAGCGGCAACGCCCGCTCCTGCGCCACGAAACCCGTCCCTTGCGATCCCGAAGGCACCACCGAACCCTCAATCACTTCAATCACGTCCCGCATCACGTAGTGACACTGCGCATCTCCGTACGTCCGCCCCGGCACGTGATCGCAGGCACGCAGGTCTCGTCCGCACACCGAACACTCCGGCATCCGGAACGAAAACCCAATCGAGGTCTCCCGGTATACGCCGCCTTCAATGTTGAGAATGAAATCCGCATTGTCTTTCGTGCGAAGCACATAAACGTCCGGACGGACGGATACCTTTTCCCCCTCCCGGTGGAGATCCGAACGGAAAAACGTCCCGCGCGGAAGCGTCCCTCGCAGATCGTGCCGCTCCATCAAGGGCCGGCCCGGTACCATCCCATTGATGCGTTCGAGCTCTTCCTGCGGAAACCGGCTGAAGTGACGGTCTACCTGGTTGTGACACAGGTCAAGCGTGAACACCACGAACTCCTCCGGCTTTAGAGGGCGCAGCGCAAAACGATTCACGCTGCCCGCCACCTCATCTCCCTCCGCCGACAACGCATGCTCACGCATTCCAACCAAGATGCCTTCGTGACTGAATACAAACGGTTCCAACTCCATCACCAAGCCTCCTTTAGTCTCCGGCCTAGCCACTAGCCACCGGCCACTAGCCACTAATCCCCAACAGCTTTCGGGCAGCTTCGTGCTCCAAGAAGCCTGCATCACGCAATGCCACCGCGTTCGCTATCTCTTTCCCGCGCGCATTGGCCTCTTTCAGAACGTCCACAGTTCGGTTCGTTCGCATGTGTACACGCGCCTGCGCCTCGCCCCACATCAGGGCGAGCTCAAAGTTGTATAAGCGCTCTAGAAGCCGTTTGATGCTGCGATTGACGGCTTCAACCTGGCGGTTGATGATCTCGAACTGCGCCGTACCGTACGTCTCCGTCGTGCCGTAGTTTCGTCCGAGCAGGATCGGCATCAGGTGCATGCCCGTAATGACTTGCTCCTCGATGGCCTTGTGGTTCTCATAGAAAACCTGCGAATGCTGGTCACCGCGCACCACCTCAATCGCTACGTTGTCATACGTCACCAGGTTCTGATCCGTCTGAAGGCCGCCTAACTTCGTCCGAAGCTGCTCGAAGTTTCCTTCGATCCGCCGGCTGTAGGCTTCCACCGACTCGCCCCGCTGCCGCTCCTCCGGTTTGTACTTCACATGCAGCTTCGACCAGCCCGCGTTATGCGTAGCCTTGGCCATATCCTCGAGTAGCCGCTGCTGAATCTTGATCACCAACGGGATCGAACGCAGCATCGAACGGCCGTAAGGGTTCGTGCCGTCTCGGTCCATACCCACATAGATGAACCGCTCCGCCGGCAGGCGGATCTCTTGCCCCTCGCAGATTTGATATGGTTGAAGTTGCCCCTTCTCGCGCTTAAACCGTACGGTCCACACGTCAACCGGGATCACGTCCCAGATCGACTCGCGGCTCTGCGACAACACGATCTCCAACGCTGCCGCGCCATACGTAAACAGCGATCCGAGGAACACGTCCAACAAGCCATCCATCCCCCGATCGCCGCTGTTGACCCGCATATCAAGCTCGCGAAGCAATCGTTCTCCCCGCCGTTTCGCCACATCCGATGAGGCCCCGATGATCTCGATGTCGTATCCCGTCTGACACAACCGCTTCCACGTCCAGATCGCGTCAGAGACATCCGGTATCGCATCGCGTAGGAAACGGTAGACCTCCAGCATGAAGAACGGCGTCTCATTGGGAAGCGGAATAAAGCTCCGAAGGACGTCATGCCACGGAGACACGTACTCAGGAATCGAGACCGCAGGCAACCCCGCCAACATCGCCGCCGCCCGAACCTCTCTCCGCCGCCCGGCCTCCGACCTCCAATCCGCAATCCGTAACCGCCAATCCCCAATCCCTTTCAGCCAGCTTGCCATCGCGTTTACCTCGCTCTGTCGCTTTACATCCCTCACTTATTAGCCCACGAAGTTGCACTCTTCACGAGCAGCCCAACTTAGCTAAACAACTCCGCTGCAAGCTGTTCCAAGGCGGAAATGCCACGAAAAAACCGTAAGGGGCGAGTCCATCGAGACCAACAGCTCGTGAAATAACGTGGCGCAGGCTGTCAGCCTGCGAAAGCGTGCGGAAACGTGGCGCAAACCGTCAGTTTGCGAGAGAGAAGGGTTCTTTGCGATGTTGGCGTCTTTGCGCGAGCCTCACATCTGCTCGCGGAATCCAACGGGCGCCGGAGAAAGCGGCTTCAAACGCGGCTATCCTCGTGCCCCCCTAGTTCTGGCATAGTAAGGACACAGGTCATTCACGGGACACGCCGGGCATTGCGGGTCGCGCGCCCGGCATACGGTCCGTCCGTGGAATACCAGGGAATGTGAGTTCTGCGTCCACCCTTCTCGATGCCAGATCTTCATGAGGTCTTGCTCGATTTTCACCGGGTCCTCATCGCGGGTGAAGCCCAGCCGCCGGCTCACCCGAATGCAGTGCGTATCCACGATAATGCCGGGCGTTCCGAAACACTCGCCCAGAATGACGTTCGCGGTCTTCCGTCCCACGCCGTCAAGCGTGACCAGGTTCTCCATCGTGGTTGGGACGGCGCCGCCGTAGGTGTCAATGATCCGCGAACATGCGTTGACGATGCACTTCGCCTTCTGTCGGAAAAACCCGCAGGTCCGGATATCCTCTTCGAACTCGGCCCGTGACGCATTCACATAGTCCTGCGGTGTCCGATATTTCCTGAATACCGTGCGGGTGACGACGTTGACGCGATCGTCCGTACATTGCGCCGCGAGGATCGTTGCCACGAGCAGGTCAAGCGGCGTCTTGTGGTTTAGCGTGCACCTCGCGTCGGGATAGGCTTTCCGAAACCACTTGAAGATCTCCTCCGCACGCTCCCTCTTTGCCTGCAATGTGTTCTTGAATCGAGCCATCGTATGGCCCTCTCCCCGGAATCACCCGTTGATCTTTTTCGCGAGCCAGCCGAGATTCTCCGCAAAACGAGCCACGGTCTCCATGCCCTCGGTATCCTCTAATACCTGGCCCTTCTTTGTCCCGAACGCCACGTTCCAATACGTCGAGCCCGGAACGATCATATCGTTGATCGTGAACCAATACAGCATTTGCGCATACGTGAAGTTCTGGCCCGCGCGCCGCGCCACGGCTACTGGACCGCCAACCTTCCTCGAGAAAAGATGCCCGTTGAATCGCGAGATGTAGCCCGCGCGATCCAACAGCGACATCATCTGCGGCGTCGCGGACCCAAAGTACACCGGCGAGCCCACAACGATGATATCCGCCTCGAGCATCTTCTCGAAGATGGGATGAAAACCGTCGGTCTTGATCGCGCACCGCTTGTCCTTGAGGCGCGCGCACGTCCCGCACGCGGTGCATGGCTCGATCTTGTTCTCGGCCAGACGGACGAACTCCCCCGAGATGCCATCCGACTCGAGCACCTCGAGAACTCTCCGCAGTAAGATCTCCGTGTTGCCCTCCAAACGCGGGCTGCCGCAAATCGCAATCGCCTTCACTGAATGAACTCCTCACTAATTCAGACCCATTGTCACGAACTCGAATTCGGGTGTTCGGGCGGCACTTTGGCTTCTTCCAAGAGGCGTTTTCGAATCTTGTTCAAGACCTCTCCGGAGGACTTGGCTTCATTGAACAGCCAGCTCGATATCACCAACATGGCAATGCTTACGAAAACGCATGCCATGACTGATGACCTCGGGAGAAGGGCCAACCAAGTGCCCGGCAAAGCAACCACCAGTGCAACGGCGGTCGCCAGCTCGAACTTCATCCGCATCACAAGTTCCCGGGCATATTCCTGGCCAAGCGGCTCGACACGGAAGGCAAGGCACAGATAGTCAAACCACTCCTTTTCGGACCTGCCTGCCTTCCGATCAAGTTCATACTCCACACGCGACGCAACATTTTCCAGAAGGATCCCGACCACCGCGGCGAGGGCAATAAGTGCGACGACCCGTGCAAAAGCGGACGCGCCCACGAACGCCGCTAACGCCGGATACGACGACACAACCCAGCGGTAGTACGGATAAATCAGCAGTCCCCCCGGCAGAACATCCACGACGAGGATCCTGGACACGTCAGACCTGAACGCCGATAACACGTTTTTCATTGTCGAACTCCTTGAATCGGGATTAACCTCTTCTCGCGGCCAAGCCCCGCGGTCAACAGCCGAGGGCGCAAGCCGTTCGTTTACCGCAGACCTACCCTGCAACGCAACTATATGACGACACTCGGCGGAAAGACAAGTCGGTATCGCGTGCGTCTCGGCAAATCAGGTCGCCTATTTTGGCTTACCGGCGTTTGTGCCGAAAGAATCCGCATGGTATACTTCGCTGTTCTTGTTAATTGGGCATGAACTCTTGCCGACGAAAAGCGCCTATGTACGTTCGTGGGAGCAGTTTGATTGAGTAAGTTGTTTTGTGGGCTGGATTTCGGCACGACGAACTCGAGCGTGGCCGTGTCGAAGGGGGACCGAACGTGGGTCCTCGAGTTGGATGCTGAGAACGATACGGCAACGTCGCTGCCGTCGCTTCTTTACATCGCGCGCGATGGGGAACAGATAGTGGGGCGCGCTGCGGCGAATGCGTTCATCGAACGGAACGTGGGCCGCGAAGTCCTTCTGAAGCAGGTCCAGCTTGGCGTAGCAATCGAAGGCTATGTGGGATCAGAGCCCGACAAGAGCGAGAGCTATCGGCCCGGATTGGTGGACCCATCTGTCGTAGCCGAGGGGATTCACGCCACGGCCACAGTCGAGGTCAATTCGCCGGGGCGCCTCTTCCAGTCGCTCAAGAGCCTGCTTCGCCACCGAGGTTTCCGTGGAACGGAGGTCTTCGGGGAGACCTACCAGATCGAAGAGCTTGCCGCGATGATCCTGCGCCGGATCAAGAAGTCCGTGGACGAAGTGGCAGGGCGCCCCGTCGCGGGTGTGGTGCTGGGCCGTCCCGTACGGTTCTCCAAAAACCAGGAGGAGGACGCGGTCGCCGAGCGGCGTCTGCGGGTCGCGGCGGAGTTGGCGGGGTTCGAGAAGGTGGTCTTTTTCTACGAGCCTGTGGCGGCGTGCGTCGAGTACGCCGTGACCAGGGACACCCGACAGCGGCTGATGGTGGTGGACATCGGGGGCGGCACGTGCGACGTGTGCGTGATGGAATTCGGGGGGGCGCGCGGGGCCATGGCGCGGCTTGCCGAGAGCCGGATACTGGGCGTGTCCGGCGTGCCAATCGCAGGCGATGCCATCGATAAAGAGATCATCCGCGCGAAACTGTTCCCGCGCTTCGGCAGCAGGTCGCGTTACGGGCCGGCGCAGTTGCCGGTGCCGCAGTTTCTGTTCAAAAGCATTCTTGACTGGCAGAACATCTACAAGCTGAACACCGAAGAAACGATCAACTGGCTGATAGCCATGGAAATGAGCTCGACCAGCCCTGAGGCCATGCGGGCGTTGCGCAGTCTCATCCAGCGGAACTATGGATACCTCGTCACGCGCGAGGTCGAGGCGGCGAAGAAGCGGTTGTCGGCCGATCTCGAGACCGTCATCGAGATCCACAAGGATGAGATCGATATCTCGGAGCAATTGGAACGGCAGGAGTTCTCCCACATCATCGAACACACGCTGGAATCGATGATGATCAGCGTTCAAGAGGCTGAGGAGGTCGCAGGCGTATCGCCGGACGGGATCGACCATGTCCTCACAACGGGAGGAACGAGTCTTATACCCGCATTGCGCCGGATGCTCGAGAACCGTTACGGAGCGGATCGCCTCATGCAGCGGGATACGTTCACGAGCGTCGCCACAGGGTTGGCGGTCGTCGCCCGGTACGCGTAGGAGGCGGATTCGACGGGTCCGACAGGTCCGACAGATAATTTGAAGCAGGAGGACGGCGGGTGGGGACGAGAAGAAGGCGTTCCGTCTTCAGCACGGATAAACGCATCCGGCTCGGTCTGTGGGGACTGGGGCGGGGAATGTCGTTTTGCGCACTGTGCGATGCTCTGAACATCGACGTCGTCGCGGGATGCGATTTCAACGAGCACATGCGCCGACGATTCAAGGAATCGAGGCCCGAGGCTCTTGTCACCGCCGATGCCGAGGAGTTCTTGAGTGCTGACCTTGATGCGGTTCTCCTGGCGACCTACTGCACGGGCCACGGCCAGGATGCGGTCCGTTGCCTGCGCGCAGGCAAACACGTCCTGTCCGAGGTGACGGCGTTCCACACGCTGGCCGAAGGCGTGCAGTTGGTCGAGACGGTCGAGAAGACCGGTCTGGTATACAACCTAGCGGAGAACTATCCGTTCACGGCGCCTCACATGTACCTGGCGCGAAAATGGAAAGAGGGGCTCTTCGGCGACCTGATGTATGCGGAAGGCGAGTACGTGCACGAGGTGCGCTCGCTGGCCTTCACGCACATCGACGGGACCGCGATCGTCCCAGGCTACGCGCTGCACCACTGGCGCAGTTGGCTTCATTTTCACTACTACTGCACACATTCCCTCGGGCCGATCATGGTCATCACGGGGACGCGCCCGACGCGCGTGGTCTCGCTTCCCGGAGAGCATTGCCTGCCTGGGTACCCGATGCCGAAGACGCAAGGACTGGGTGGAATCGCGCCGAGCCTGATCAGCATGGACAACGGCGCCGTGGTCCGCAACCTAATGGGCGGCACCACGAACGACGTGCATGTGTTCCGCTACTGGGGAACGAAGGGATCCGCGGAGGCAACCGACCGTCTTTTCATTCGTCTCGGGGGATCGGGTTCGTCCCCGAAGATGGAGGTCAAGGCCGATTGGGGCGAACTCACGGAGCTGGCCCGGACGACCGGGCACGGCGGCGGTGATTTTTGGGTGCTTTATTATTTCGCGCGACAGATCCTTGACGGCACGCCTGCACCATTCGACGTCTATGCCGCCGCGGATGTGACAATCCCCGGCATCCTCGCTTACCGGTCAAGCACAGAAGGCGGAAAGCCCTACAACGTGCCGGATTTTCGCAACAAAAAGGACCGCGACCGTTGCCGGAGCGATCACGATGCGCAGCAGGGCATTGATACTGCGAGCATCTGTTTTCCGAAAAGCGCCGACAAGGAGATCATAGGCCGGTTCAACACCGTCATGAGCAGCCTGCTCGATTGCGCCACGCTGTATCGCGCCTATTCCGACTGGATGACCGTGGTAGACTCGGTCGTGGACCCGAAGCGCGTACTCGACTTGGCGGACAACGTGATCCGGGAGCACCCGCGAATGTTGGACGTCGTGCGGAAGGCCCGCGCGCTGGCCGACATGTACCCGCGCAGCGAAGGCGCCCGGCTATTGTCCGAGATGTTGGAAGTCGGTGGCGAGGCATCGGTCACCCACAAGGGTTTCCTCAAAGCGGTCAAAGATGCCCGGCGAAGACTCGCGCGGCGCGTCCGGCTTGTCCGACCTATCTGACCCATCCGACCCGTCTGACCTGTCAGACTGCCTTCTGCGCAGTTCGCGGTTCGCGTTTCAATTCGATGACGGCCGCCTCCGGGGGACAGTTGAAACGGATCGGGACTGTTGAGGCTCCGATGCCGCGCGTCGTATAGCCCTGCATGTCCCGATGGCGCCAAGGACCTGCGGCCTGCGCGCGATTGCACCGGGCGTTCAGGAGCAGCGGGCCGATTCGAGGCAGGCAAACCTGCCCGCCGTGCGTATGCCCGCAGAGGTAGAGGTCCATGCCGTATTCGGCGGCCTGCGAGACGATGTCTGGTGAATGAGCCAGCAGGATCGTGAAGGCGCCCACGGGGACCTCCTGCAGCGCCAAGGGCAAGCTGTCGCAATAGAACTCGTGCGGGTCATCCACGCCCGCAATCCATATGGCGTCATCTCCCAGGGTCAACTTGATGCTTTGGTTTACCAGGATGCGAATGCCCATGGCGCTGAAATCCGATACGAAATCACTCATGTCGTTGTTGCCGAGCACAGCCACGATGCCATGGCGCGGCACTATCGTCTCGAGCAGGCGCTGCATGCCCGTGTAAACGCTTCGACAAGGGGCCGGACGGTTGAAACGGTAATCTCCGGTGAGCACGCAGATATCGGACGCGACGTCCCTCACGACATTGCACACGGCATCGACGAACCCCGGACGCTCGTTGAAGTGAAAATCCGAAAGATGCAGGATGCGGAACCCGTCGAAGGCCGCCGGCAGGTTATTGAACGCGAAGCTGACCTGGCTCAATACGGGCCGATTCGCGTTATCGAGTCCGCGCTTGAAGATCCCGACCAGACTCAGAAGGCCGCGTGCCAGGGCCGCCCGCGACCCTTCTCCGTAAGGTGCGCTTCCCTGGTCTATACGGCATCTTCGGAGACATTTCTTCTCGATCAAGAGTCGCTTTTGCCACAGACTCTCGTGCGTCAAAAGAAGACGATCTTCGACCGAAGAGATTCTATTGCGGGCCACAAGCGGGACGTCCTGCTCTGGGTTTTCGTTTGTGCCGGGAATAGTACGGACCCTCCCGCGCGATATCAAGCCTAGAACGCCTAACCGCTTCCTCGTGCTCGCAATCGTGATCGAACCCGTGCATCAGCGCCACTGATCATTCGTGGGTAGCCATTCAGTCATACCTTTCATGGGCAAACGCGGTCTTAGTCCGTAAGCCCTTTGCTTCCCTTGAGTCCTTTGGGTCCTTTGGGTCCCTGCGGTGACAGCCCACGCGAGTCCCACCATGACTGAACTTGCACATTCATGGGAAGAAATCAACTGAAATGGATGCAGAGACTCTTTCCCGGATCGGTTGAAAGCAATCCTTTGATTACGAGCAAGCGCACGAGCAGTAGCAGGGGGTGACCGATGGTTGGACCTCGGTCAGGTTCCGAGAAGCCTTGCGGCGGTCTGGGGAATTATATTGCCTTGAACCAGGGCCGAAAGACTCTGTTGGAGCATCATCTCATTGCGTGTGCGCTCGACGGCGGCGCGAGCAACGTCCTGATCGCGAAGCATGGACTCACTGTTCTGCAGATTGACGCCGGCCGTTTGTCTTGCCTCGATGGCGGTGGTAAGCCGGTTATTCTGCGCACCCAGGTTCGCCCGTCCCTGGCTGATCCGGTTGGCTGCATTGTTCAACGTATCCAGCGCGGCGGTCGCGCCCTCCCGAGTGCCGAAATTGAGACCGGCGATTCCCAGCGCTTCAGGCGTGGTCGGGTTGATGTTGATCTGATTGCCCGCCTCGGTCCCGACTGGAATGGGTCCCGCAGTTCCGTTGAGGAGTTTGACCCCGTTGAACTCCGTGTTCTCGGCGGTCTGTCCGATCTGTTGAACAATCTGCTGGGCTTCCTGGTTGATCGCGGTACGTTGCTCGTCGTTCAGCGTGCCGTTGGCGGCTTGCGTGGCAAGTTCCTGGAGTCGTCCGACGGCTTCCTGCTGCGTGCCGATGGCCTGGTCGGCCGTCTCGATGACGTTCACGCCCGTCTGAAGGTTGTTGACCTCCTGCGCATACTGGCGAACCTGCGCACGGAAGCGTTCCGCAATGGCCAGCCCGGCGGCATCGTCGGCGGCCCGGTTGATGCGCAGTCCGCTCGCCAAGCCCTCGAGCGTTTTCCGAAGACCCTGTGCCGCAGCCCCCGTTTGGCGCTGGGCGTTCAAGGCCGGGATGTTATCGTTGATCCTAAGTCCCATCCACCAACCCTCCATCCATCAATCTGTTGACAGGCTCTGTTTGTAGGTTTCTAACCAAGTATACCACATTTGGATTAGCGGCTGGCGGCTAGCGGTTGGTGACCGGCCACCAGCCGCCGGCCTTGTAAAAAGTTTGTTCTCTTCTTACCTACAGACAGGCCAATCGAAGCGGCGCTTGGCATGCTCGCCTTGCCAGAAAGGGCTAACTCGCCGCGCATGTTGATAAGACTTGTCTTTCTGCAATGTGTAGCAGGGCCGCACGGGGACTCGTTAACGCACTGTGGCATGCCCGGCAAGGTAATTCATCGCGAGATCTAACCTCTTGACATGAAAGAAGATTAGTGGTAATTTTAGCGTGTACGTAGGGAGACTCTGGATGATCTTGCGAACGCGCGCAGTGTATGCGTTCGAGAGGAGGGGCGGGTAACCTTTCTCGCCATGTTGGGAGGTTCAACCAGGAAGCACCCCGTCAAGAATACTTGAAATCTCAGCGTCATTAGTCTGGACTTCTTGCCGAGAGGTTCTGAGAGGGAGATTCTCGGGTTGTCCCGGCAAGAGATAGTGCAACAGGTTCGGTGGCGGGTGTGAGTGTGTATTTTTGTCTTCCGGGTCAACGAAGAGAGGTGAAGCGAATGTATAAGAAGTTGGTGATTCCGGCGCTGGTTGGGTGTGTGCTTGTCTCCAACGCGTGGGCTGCAAACCATCCGCCCAATCTCGTCTTGTCACATTCGGCGCAGATATTCCTCACTAGCGCCAAGTTCTACCTCTTGGATGCTTCCGGGACCACGGACCCTGATGGAGATCCCATCTCCTTCAGTTGGCGTGAAAGCCCGAACAACCCTGTTCCCGATATCGTGCCGGACAGCAGCAAACTTCGCTTGCCTGCCAATACGCTCATTCCGAATGACAGCGAATCGGTTTCCCAACTGCCCGTCGGCTTCCCGCTTCCCGGGCGGTATGAGTTTCAGGTGCAGGCCGCTGACTCGAATGGAGCCGTCAGTAGGATCCAAACGATTGTCGTCAACGTTCCCGGCATCACGGGGACGGTATCCCTCTCGTCTTCTGACGGAACGGCGCGCGTGCCGGATGTTACCTTGAGAGCGTATGCGAATCCGGCCAATGCAGAAAACGAAAATGAGGCGGCGGTCGAGGACGCGGCGGTCACGAACTCCAAGGGGAGGTTCTACCTCGAAAACGTTGGGCCCGTCAGCGCCGAGCAGGCGCGTCTGTATTACGTGCGTCTATCGCGTCCGGGTTTCGCGTCACCGGAGGTTTCGACGGTGACCGTGCGCCCGGATCCGGGGCCGAATGACGTGATACAGGACTTCAGTATCGGGCGGGGAACGCTGAGTCTCTTGCGCGGACGCGTGCTTAACAGCGCCGGCCAACCGGTGCGTTATGCTAACGTGTCAATCATCCCAGGACTGTTGGGACAGGTTTTTACGGACAGCACGGACCAGAACGGCATCTTCGAGATCAGCGACGTGCCGTTCGGGACGTGGATTATGCAATTGCAGGGACCGGCGGGCAGCGGCTATCTGCCCGAAGCCCGCGACTTGAACGTCACCCCGAGTGCGGCCGATATCACCACTCTCGGAGAGGTGACGCGGCTCAATGAGGTCGGCGGTCCCGATGCTTACGAGCCGGACAACTCATTCGATCAGGCCCAGCTCGTCACGTTGGGGAGGGGGGAGGCGCACAATTTTGACGGACCTGGGCCGGACGTCGACTGGGTCTACTTTACGGCGCCTGCGGCTGCAAACGTGACCGTCGAGACACTGCTCCTGGGACCACGCTGCAATACCCGAATGTGGATTTATGCTGCGCCCAAAAATCAGGGGGACCCGCCGTTGCTGCTCGCATTCAACGATGACCGAGGCAATGGGGACGTGTCATCGTATTTTACTTTTGCGACGGGCGCCGGAGGCACATTCTATGTCCTTGTCGAACAACAGGACCCGTCGGTCTACGGAAAAAACACGGGCTACGGGTTGCGGGTCTGGCAAACGGACATACCAGACGCGTCTGAGCCCGACAACAGCCGGGCCCGCGCCAGTTGGATCGGTGTGGACGGCCCCACGCAGCCCCACTCCTTTCATCTTGCCGGCGACCAGGATTGGGTTGTGTTTCCCGGCGATCAGGGCGACATCATTTCGATTGAAACGACGGGGCTTGGACCGAGGTGCGACACCGTCATACAACTGTATGATTCCACAGGCAATCCTTTGAACCAGTCGACCGGCCAGCCTTATCTGAACGACAACCGGAGCCCGGGCGACTTGTCCTCCTTTATCTCGTTCGTTGTGCCTGCGGACGGCTTGTACTACGCCCAGGTCAAACACCATGACCCGAACACTGGCGGTGTGGATACGGGTTACACACTGTTGGTCCGCCGTGACAATAATCTGCAGTGGCTGCCGCTGACGCTGCAAAACGGCGTCGGCTCCGGGCGTTTGACGGGCAGAGTGACTTTGGCCATGTCGACGCCGACCGCGGCCGACGAGCCCCCCATTCCGAACGTCGCGGTCACCTTGGGTACGGGGCTCGCGGCTAGGACGAACGCCGACGGGGTTTATACATTCAACAACATCCCCTCTGGGTTCTACCTTGCAACCTTGATGAAGACCGGCTACGAACCCCTGCGGCAGATGAACGTTTCGGTGGCCCCGGGCTCGACCACAAACCGCAACTTCCGCATGAGTTTCCTGGGCCGCGGTCCGACGTTGACGGGCGCCGTAACGGACCAAGTTACGGGAGCAGCCCTCCGCGATGTTAGGATCGGAATCCTCCGTGGGTTCCAGGGGACAACGCCGATCCTCTTTCCGCAAGACGTGACGGACACCACAGGGTACTATCGCCTCGAGGATTTGCCTGAAGGCGCTCAAACCTTTGATGTTATTACACCGATCTCTTGGGGCTACAACCTTCCGACGGGCATCCTCAGTATTCCAATCGAGATCCCGCCCGTATCGAGCCCGGGAAATCCCGCCCTTGAATGGCCAACCATTACATTGAGCGGGGGATCGCGTCCCGCTGATCCATCTGGTCCCCAAGCCATTCTGATTGCGTTCCCTGCGTGTCCGGCACTCCTCGGGCAGTCGGTCCTCTTAGATGCCTCGGACTCCACGGGCAGCGATCCGAAGGAGTACAGTTGGCGTGAGTCTCCGGACAACCCCGCACTCGGCGTGTTGCCGTCCAATACCATCACGGCGGACAAGATCCGCGTGACGCTGCCGGTCCCGGGCGCATATACGTTCCTCATGAGCGTAAGAGACGGAACTGAGGCGCAGAGCTATCGTCCCGCAGCCGTGACCGTGTACGCGCCGGGGGTCCGAGGAAACGTCCACACTTCGCCCTCCGACGGCGTCTGGGGTCTCGACCTCGCGACCGTGCGTGCGTACCCGGCGAATGGTTACGCGGCCGCCCTGGACTGGACTCCGAACTACGTCGACTCTGTGGTCACAGGCGTCAATCCGATTGGAAACTTTGTGCTCGACGGTCTTGTCGAGGGCGACTACTGGATCACCGCAAAGAAGGACGGCTATCTCCAGTTTGGTCCGGTGAAGCGTTCGATCACATGCTTCGGTCCCGCGGAGCCGCTGGATATCAACCTGTCAGCGAACGCTTTTATGTTCGACGGCTGGGTCAGAGACGCCCAGACCAGCAACATGTTGGAAGGCGTGCGGGTCGTGTTGGCAACCGGCGTCGAGTCTGAATCGCTCCGCACGACCACCGATGCGGACGGTTATTTCCGTTTGTCTGAAGTGCCGGGGAATATGCGGTGGCCCGTGATGTTGATGAAGCCCGGCTATTACGCGGCAACCGTCTTTGTGGATGTCACCGAGAACACGCGCGAAGATCAAGTACTGACGCCATTGCCAAGCGGCGCCGGCCAGTTTGTGCCCGTGCATGGCGTGGTCACGGCCAATTACAGGGGGATTGACCTGCCGGTCGCGCACGCGGAGGTGATCTTCGGTTTCGGCGTTGCACGGGCTGATACGGACGGCAGCGGGTATTACGAGATCCAGGGCCTGCCGCCGGGCGATTACTACGGCATTGCAAGGAAGCCCAACTTCGTCTCCGCCCCGCTTGCCGATTCCGGCATTATCCGGCTTAACCCCGGTTCGGACAACGTGGTGAACTTCTCGCTCGAATTCGAGCGAGAACAAGATGTGACCAAGGCCGCCGGCGCCAATGACATCCTTATAGGCGCCACCGTGGTGAGCGGCAAAGTCGTGAATTCCGCCGACGCGCCCATTGAAGGGGCCTACGTCACGGTCCTTCCCCCGAAGGCGTGGGCCAGCCATCTTGCGAAGTCGGCCTTGGCGGGCGCAGCGGTCGTCACCGACTTCTCGGGTTGTTTCAGCTTGGTCGGCGTGCCCGACGGTTGCCAGCGGGTGAAGGTGGATCTGCCGAACGGCAGTTCGTTTGAGACGCTTGTCATCGTTCAAGGCAACACGGAGATCCTCCTTTCAGAGAACTCGGCGATTGCCGCTGCGAGCGGACTCTCCGTGATGCCTGCCGAGGGGTTTACTTCATCCGGCACCGTGGGCGGAACGTTCTCGCCCGCTGCCCAGAACTACACGCTTACGAACATGAGCGCGGCCAGCCTCCTTTATACCGTCAGCCAGAATGGGACCCAGTGGTTGGGCCTCAGCACTGCGCCCGGCCAGCCGCTCGTCAACAGCATTACAGGGACCCTTCCTCCTTCGCCCGCGAGCGTCACCGTAGGCGTATACATCGACCAGTTTATCGCTTCCTTTCTGATCGAGGGCGTCTATTCCGGGGATGTCTCGTTCAGCGACAATACCAACGGCGGGTCAACGTCCCGGAATGTGGACTTGATCGTGGTTGGCGGAGAAGGCGAGGGTGAGGGAGAAGGAGAGGGAGAAGAGGAACCGCCAGGGCAAGTATGGTACGTCGACAAACAAAACACCGGCGCCGAGGACGGCACTTCGTGGTCCACCGCGTTCAACACCATCCAAGAAGGCATAGATGCTGCTGTCTTGGCGGCGCCGCGGTCGCTTCAGAGCCAGGAAGTTTGGGTCAAGGGCAAGAAGGGCGGAAACAATTACGACGAGGCGCGCGACAATAGCACGGGCTCGGTGATCCTCGGCCAGGCGATAAGAGTGTACGGCGGTTTCGCGGGCGTGGAAACGCAGCGTACCGAGCGCGATTGGACGAACTACGTTACAATCATTAACGGGTCTGCATCGTTCAGTGGCCGCGCCGCGTATCATGTCGTGATCGGAGCCGCCGGAAGCGTGCTCGACGGATTCAAGATTACGGGCGGCAACGCGGACGGATTTGATGAGCGCGGCTGGGGCGGCGGCATGTATAACGTGGATTGCGCGCCGACCGTGCGGCACTGTACGTTTACGGGGAACAGCGCGTACTGGGGCGGCGGCGCGGTCTTTAACGACAACTCGCTGAGCGGCGGACCTTACCCGACCTTCTCCGCGTGCGTCTTCTCCGACAACGTCGCTACCACCGCTTCGTCCGACGGCGGAGCGATCAACAACATGGCCTCGTCGCCGACAATCGTGAACTGCGTGTTCACGTCCAATACGGTGAACCGCTTCGGCGGGGCGATCTACGATGCGTACGCTGCCCCGGCGATCACGAACTGCTCGTTTTACGGCAACACTTCGTTCGAGGGCGGCGCCATCGCCGACTTGTTCAGCTCCTCAGCGATGCTTAAGAACTGCATCCTCTGGAGCGACGGGGCCCGGGAGGAAATTTACAACGACGGCACTAGTGCGACGAGTGCGACTTACTCGGATGTCGAGATCAGCGGCGCGAAGGGCCTCGCCAAGTCAGCGGCCAAAGCAGGCAGCGCACCCGTTGTCTCGATCTCTGAATGGATCAAGTACGGCCCATACGATCCGAATGACCGACAGCACATCTACGTTATTGACTTCTGGGCAACCTGGTGCGGGCCGTGCCGGCAGGCCATCCCACATATGACCGAGATTGCGCACGCATACGCCGACAAGGATGTCGTCGTGATCGGTATTTCAGATGAGGATCCGGCGGTGGTCAGCGCCTTCGTCGCGAGCCAAGGAAGTGATATGGACTATGCCGTTGCCATCGACAATAACGGCGAGACCAACCTGGAATATGGCATCGAAGCCATTCCAACCGCGGTCATCATCGACCGCAACGGCGACCTCGTATGGCAAGAGGTAGGCTACCCGCTGAGTGACGCTTTTACGGCTAAGCTCGATGCCTTGGTCAGCGCCGGCGAGGGTGAGGGCGAAGGTGAAGGCGAGGGTGAGGGCGAAGGTGAGGGTGAAGGTGAGGGCGAAGGCGAGGGCGAAGGCGAAGGCGAGGGCGAGATCGTCTATCCGGGCTTGGGCAACATTGACTCCGATCCGATGTTCATCGGTGCGGGTGCGGGCGATTTTCGCGTGCAAGGCGACAGGTCGCCTTGCAGAGATGCCGGCATCGGTGGCGCCGGTGTTCCAGCCAAGGACATCCGCGGCGAGGCGCGTCCGCAACCGGCAGGCGGCAGGTTCGACATGGGCGCCTATGAATGCCTTGGGCCCAATGCCAACTTCACCTATGCGATGAGCCCTGCCACGGGTTTTGCACCCGTGACGGTGCAGTTCACCGACACGTCCACGGCGGGTGAGACTGAGTCTCTCACGCCCTCGCGGTTGTGGAATTTCGGCGACCCAGGCAGCAGCCAGAATACGATCACTGCCCTGAATCCTACACACGAATACGCAGCCACAACGGGCGCCACTTACACCGTGACACTCACTGTTACGTCGGCCGCGGGCACATCCACGACGACCGGCACTATCACCACCTTCACGGCGTTGCACGCGGATTTCACCGCAGTGCCGGTGGCCGGGATAGCGCCGCTTAGAGTGCAGTTCCGGAATATTTCGACGGGTGACTACACTTCGAGCGATTGGGATTTTGACGATGGCACGGTCCTGACCGTACCGCGCGGGCAAGGCGACCCGGTGCATAGTTACACTGAAGCAGGAATCTACAACGTCTGTCTTACCGTCTCCGGCCATGGCGGCTCGAACGAGGTTTGCAAGACCGCCGCGGTAACGGTTCACGCCCCGGCTGTCGCGGACTTCTCCGCGGACGTGACGAGCGGCATTGAAACCCTCACCGCCAACTTCACGGATGAATCGACCGGCGACTACAACACCATTACTTGGGACTTCGGCGACGGTACGCCTGCGGTTCCGGGTCAGCCCAAGGAAACGGTGCCTCATCAGTACCTGGCGCCCGGCCAATACACGGTCAAGCTCACGATCTCAGGGGCCGGCGGAACCAATGTCAACCAGAAGACCAACTACATCACCGTGTACGAGACCAGCGGCGCGGCGTTTTCCGGTACGCCGACGGTCGAGATGGCGCCGCTGACCGTTTCGTTTACGGACCAGTCGACCGGCGGCTATGACTCCGGTGAATGGGATTTCGGCGACAACAGTGGCGCCGTGGCGCTGGCCCCGAAAACCACCATACAACACACGTACCAGAACCCGGGTCAGTACGATGTGACATTGAGCATCGACGGCGGCGGCGGCCCGTCTTCCGTGACGCTCGATCATTACATCGCGGTTTACAGGCGGATTTACGCCGATTTCAGCGCAACGCCGACTTCGGGCATTGCAGGCACCGAGGTTTCGTTTACAAACCTTTCGACCGGCGATTACACCGGCCTCGAGTGGGATTTCGGCGATGGGACGCCTAAATCCAATGACACAGATCCGCTCCATGTTTACAGGAAGAAGGGCTCGTTCACGGTTTCGCTGAAAGCGTCAGGACCCGGCGGCTCCGACACGAAGACTCTGGCGGACCTGATAACGATTACGGCTCCGATCCCGGCCTTCTCCGCGACGACCCCCACAACGGGGATCGCGCCTTTGAACATCTGCTTCCAGAACGAATCCCTGGGCTATTTTGAATCGTTGCGATGGGACTTTGGCGACGGGACGGCGGTAGTGCAGCAAAAAGGCGAACCGGATCCTTGCCACGCATACACGGCGAAGGGCGTGTATGATGTCTCGCTGAACATGGTCGGCCCGCCGGGCGCGACTGAAGAACAGCTCAAGAAGAACGGATTCGTGACGGTATACGCGCCGGTAAACGCTTCATTTGTCCCGGACCACAGCACAGGCGTTTCGCCTCTGAGCGTGACGTTCACGAACAACTCGACCGGTGATTACAGCACCGGAAGCTGGGACTTCGGCGATGGTTCGCCGACCCAGCCCGTGTCCCTGACGGTCCCGACGGTCACGCACGATTACCCCGCGGCCGGCACGTACAACGTGTGCCTGTTCTTGGAAGGAATCGGCGGTTCGGACCAGTATTGCTTGGAGATTGCGGTTTACGCCCATGTGATTGCGGCGTTTACCGCGGACAAGACAATCGGTGTCGCACCATTTACCGTGACGTTTACAGATCTCTCGGCGGGCGACTATGACTCCGCGCAGTGGAATTTCGGCGACGGCACGGCCCTCGTCACGACCGGACCCGGCGCCGAGGTCCAACATGAGTACAGGACCGATGGCACGTTTACGGTCTCGCTGACATTGTCGGGCAAAGGCGCGCCGACGCCCGTGCCCATCGAGATCAAGGATTACATCACGGTGTACCGGGCGGCGGTTCCTGCCTTCAAGTCCGATAAGACCACCGGCGTCGCCGACCTCGTGGTCAAGTTCACGGATCAGTCGACTGGCGACTACGACACGGTCACATGGGACTTCGGCGATGGATCCGCACCCCAGGGCGCCCCGCCGAAGGCCGAAGTCAGCCATACGTATCACGTCAAAGGCACGTTCAGCGTGAAGATCACCTTGACGGGCAACGGCGCACCCATCCCCGTGTCCATGACAAAGACGGACTTCATTTCGGTGTTCACGCAGCCGGGACCCGGATTCTCGGCCGATAAGCGGAGAGGCGTGGTGCCGTTCGACGTTCAATTCAAGAACGAATCAACAGGCGACTACAACACGCTGACGTGGGATTTCGGCGACGGCGCCGTAGTGAGACTCAACCGTGGCGCACCCGACCCCGCGCACACGTACACTACGAAGGGAATCTTCTCGGTCTCGCTGAGGCTCGAAGGCGACGGCGGCACCAACACCTCGAGCCAGCCGCAGTACATCTCGGCCTATCTGCCCGTGAACGCCAATTTCACGGCCACTCCGACGGAGGGGCCGTTCCCGCTGGTCGTGACCTTTACCGATCAGTCGACTGGCGACTACGACAAGGTCAAGTGGGACTTCGGCGACGACACCAGCGTGGGCGAGACCGTGCCGCCGACGAAGACCATTTCGCACACCTATCAGAAGGTGGGTACGTTCACGGCCACCATGACGGTCGCGGACAAGGACGGAGTCGAGCACACGAAGACCGAAACTTTCAAGACACACACGCCGATCGGCGCCGCGTTTTCGGCCATACCGACTCAAGGCATATACCCCTTGACCGTGTCGTTCACCGACCTGTCAACGGGTGACTATGACACGGCCACGTGGAACTTCGGCGACGGCACTGATGCCGTCGTAGTCTCGTTGCCCGTCAGGACGGTCACTCACGTCTTCACCAAGAAGGGCGACTTCACGGTCTCCCTGAAGGCCACTGGCAAGGGAGGCGCCGATGAGGAAATCAAGACCGGACTCATCTCGGTGTCCAAGGCCGTTTCGGCAGCGTTCGCAGCGGACGTGCGAAGCGGCATTGCGCCGTTGACAGTGAAGTTCACGAACACGTCGGCGGGCGACTTCGACCGCTCGAGCTGGGACTTCGACTGTGACGGCAGTCAGGACAGCGGCGTCTTCAGCCCGTCATTTACGTATCGCGACCCCGGCATCTACAACGTTTGCCTCACGGTGTCGGGCGCGGGCGGCACTAACACCGTCGCGAAGGACCAGTACATCAAGGTGTACGCCCAAGCGGTCGCGAACTTCTCAGCTACCCCGACGGCCGGTCTTTCGCCGCTTACCGTCCAGTTCACGAACCTGTCGACGGGCGACTGCGACACGTTTAATTGGGACTTCAACAGCGACGGCAACGTTGACAGCACGGTACGCGATCCCGTGTATACCTACGCGGCGGCCGGCACCTACACCGTCTCAATGACCGCGTCCGGTCTCGGCGGGTCGAGCACGAAAATCCGGTCGCAGTTCATCAGCGCCTCTATGCCGATTCTCAGCGTCAGCCCGATGACCGCCGAACTCGGATCTTGGTCCGGCAGCGGCTATCCCATTTCCGTCAGGAACGCAGGAAACGGCGCCCTGAAATGGAAAGCGTCCGTGTTGACTGGGGGCGACTGGCTGAGCATCTCGCCGACGACAGAAGTCACCGGCCAAGGCGATTTGCTGCTGTCCTACGCAGAGAACTTCCTGGCGGGGCCGCGTACCGCGACGATCAGCATCGAGGCGGCGGACGCGCAGAACAGCCCCGCCACGGTCACGGTCACGCAAAGGGGCAAAGGCATCCCCCCCACGCCGGTACTGTCCGTGAATCCGACGCAGGTGTCCATTGATTCCGCGAACGGCGCCACGCGGGTCGACGTCAAGAACGCAGGTGGCGGAACACTCGAGTGGACGGCGTACGTCCGCGAGGGCACCGCTTGGGTCAGCGTCGTCACGGGGGCCAACGGCACGAACGACGGTACAGTCGAGATCGCCTTCCTGAAGAATACGCTGAACACGCCGAGGACGGCCGTGCTTCGCGTGCGCAGCTTGAACCCCGACGTCGGCTTCGTGGACGTGATCGTGACTCAGGCGTCGGCGCCGGTGAAACCCTTGCTCACGGTATCGCCCGGGAATCAGACCGTCGGACCGGACAACACCAGCGCATCCCTTGACGTGTTCAACCCGGTTGGTGGAACGATGTATTGGGCCGCGGAGGTGACCTCCGGCAGCGATTGGCTCTCGATCTCGTTCGGCAGCCAAGGCACCTCGGATGGCACTATCGGCCTTGCGTGCACCGCCAATCCGGACGCAACTCCGCGAACCGGCGTGATTCGCATCACATCGAGCAACGCCAACGGAAGTCCCGTCGAGGTGTCCATTACGCAGAATGGGAAAGCCGGCTGCTATGGCGGCACGATCGGCGCGACTTCCCGCGTAACGTTCTCGGGCGACACGGCCCTGATGATCCTTGCCGTGGGCGCGTTGCTTTGCGCTGGCGGCCGGGCATCCGGGCGGTCTGTGCAAAAGTAATTGCCGAAGAATAGAAATGGGCTCCACCGTGGTCGAAACCCCGGTGGAGCCTTCGTGCTTCCGGCGCGATATTGCTGCCCCGGCCCACTGCCAAGACTCTGCATTGAATGGGATGCGAGGCCTGTGCCAAGCCGAGGCCCTCAGATCAGGCCGAGCTGCTTCAGAACCGCCTCAAGCTGCACGAACTTCTCCGGCAGCATCCGTGTGAGAGGAAGCCGCAGGTTGTTCTCGATCAGACCCATGCGCGATAGCGCGGCCTTGGCCGGAATCGGATTCGTCTCGATGAACAGCGCCTTGAACAGCGGCATCAGTTCATAGTGGATTCTTCGCGCGTCTTCCACTTTGCCCTTGAGGAATTCGCCGCACAAGGCAGCAACCTTCCGTGGCGTTACATTGGCGGCCACGGACACAACACCCGTCGCACCCACGGCCATCATGGGCAGTGTAAGACTGTCATCGCCCGACAAGACCGTTATGCTGCATTCGCTCACGATTTGCGATACCTGATCGACGCTGCCCGCGGCTTCCTTGATGGCAACGATCGACGGGACCTTGCTCAGAGCGGCGACTGTCGAAGGCAGCATGTTCGTGCCCGTGCGACTCGGCACGTTGTACAGCACGATGGGGATATCGACGGCCTTGGCGATCATCTCGAAATGGGCGATCTGGCCGGCCGGGGTCGGCTTGTTGTAGTACGGCGTAATCAGAAGCGCCGCATCCGCGCCGGCTTCTTTTGCGAATCGCGTCAGCGAGATGGCTTCCGTGGTGCTGTTCGATCCTGTACCCGCCATGACTGGCACTTTCCCTGCGACCCGCTCAACCACGAACCGGATGCATTCTTTCTGTTCGTCGTGGGTAAGTGTGGCCGCTTCGCCCGTGCAGCCGCAGGGCACAATGCCGTCCGTGCCGTCTCTGAGATGCCAATCCACTAGCCGTCCGTACGCATCGAAATCGATTTCGAAGTTGCCTTTGAACGGCGTCACAAGCGCAACAAACGACCCGCGAAACATATCTGTTCTCCTGATTCGGTTCCAAGAGCGCGGCGTTTTCTACCCAACCGGCGGCTCGGCGGCAACCTGACGCCTAAGGGCTAACGACGAGAGGAAAAGACGTCAGAGTCGAGCATGTCCACGCGCGTGGGAAAACCTTTAGCCTCTCTTCCTCTAACCTCTCTGCCTTCGTTCAGAACGGCACTTCCTCTCCGTCCCCAACGAAGTCCTCTTCGCCGATGGGGACTTCCTCGCGTGCGGCACGCTCCACGATCTCGAACCGCTGGTAGTTTTTCATGAATGCCAGATCAATTGTTCCCGTCGGGCCATTGCGGTGTTTGGCCACAATCAGCTTTATCCGGTTGTCCAGCGGTTGGAGCTTCGTTTCAGGCGGCCGCCAAAGGATCATCACAACGTCCGCGTCCTGTTCGATCGAGCCGGACTCGCGCAGGTGAGAAAGTTTCGGACGGCCGGTATCGTCTTTTTCCGCCTCGCGGCTGAGCTGCGAGAGCGCCAGCACCGGCACGCGAAGTTCGCGCGCGAGCCCCTTGATGCCCCTCGAGATCTCGGAGATCTCGACCTGACGGCTCTCGATGCGCCGCGACATGCCGCTGCTCATGAGCTGCATATAGTCGATGATGACGAGCTTGACGTCATGTTGCGCCAAGTGGCGGCGCGCTTTCGAGCGCAGCTCGAGCATCGTGATGTTTGGCGTCTCGTCGATGAAAATGGGTGCGTCCGAAAGACGCCCCGCCGCCGGAATCAGCTTCGGCATCTCGTCCTTCGCAAGGAAACCCGTGCGCAGCCGGGCTGAATCGATGCCGCCCTCCATACATAGAAGGCGTTGCGTGAGCTGCTCCTTGGCCATCTCGAGGCTGAAAAGAAGCACGCCCTGATGGTTGCGCACCCCAACATTGCGCGCGATATTCAACGCGAGGGCCGTCTTGCCCACGGATGGCCGCGCGGCCAACACGATCATGTCGGAAGGCTGAAGCCCCGAAAGCATTGTATCGACATCGCTGAATCCGGTGGGCAGCCCTCTGACACCCGTATGTTCACGGATCAACCGTTCGATCTGGTCAACACTCTCCGGCACCAAGTCGCCAATCTTGTAGATGGGGTTGCTTTGGCGCGTTTGCGAGATCGCAAAAATGGCCGCTTCGGCGCGATCGAGCAGGTCGGGCACTTCGCCCTCGCCCTCGTATGCTTCTCCGGCGATGGTCGTGCAGTTCGAGATGAGCCTCCGGCGCACGGCGGCGTCAAGCACAATCTGCGAGTAGTACGCGATATTCGCCGACGTCGGCACCGCGCCCAAGAGTTCCGAGATGTACGCTGCGCCGCCCGCCGATTCGAGATGCCCTTCGGAGGTCAACTGCTCGAACACGGTGACCGGATCGACCGGAATGCTCTTGTGAAACAGCGTCAGGACCGCGCTGTAGACCTGCTGGTGCGCTTCGATGTAGAAGGCATCCGCACCCGCGTCGCGGAACACTTCGAGCGCAGCGCCCACCGCATCCGGGTTCAGCAGTATCGCACCGAGCACGGCCCGTTCCGCATCGACATTCTGAGGAGGAATGCGATCGAAGACCGGCTTCGGTTCTTGCTGCATCGTTCCGTCAGGTAGTCTCTTCCTCTTCAATGGCGGTCACCCAGACCTTGATGGTCGCTTCGATCCCACTTGCCAGACGAACCGGGACGCCGAAAATGCCCAGGGACCTTATCGGCTCCTCGAGTACGATAGCCTTGCGGTCGATCTGATGACCGAGTTCCGCGAGCTTGTCCGCAACGTGCGCCGCGGTGACCGATCCGAAGATCTTGTCCTCTTCTCCGGCGCGCGCCTTGATCTCGACCGTGACGCCTTCCAAGGTCTTCGCCAGGGCCGCCAGCGCGCCGCGCTGCTTCTCCTCGCGCTTGCGGATGACGCGCGTTTCATGCTCGAGCTGCTTGGCGCTTCCGGAATCGGCGCGTACCGCCAGTTTCCGGGGAAGCAGGAAATTGCGCGCATACCCGTCGGCCACGTTGACCGTCGCGCCCATCCTACCCAAGCTCGCCACGTCTTCACTGAGGATAACTCTCATCAACAGAACCTCCATTCCCGCTCAAACGCATCCAGAACCTATTTCAAATCATCCGACTGTTCGCGATGCTTCCGCGCGGCAATGGCCTTGTGGAGCCTCCCGCGAAAGTCCGCCCACGTGTCGAACAGCCCGATCGCACACAACAACGGATGGGGCATAGCCCACACGAACAGCAACACCATGGTCGCAACCAGCAGAAAATGCGTCCGAAGCGCATCCAAGGTGAACACGAATATCGATAACCCGTTCAGCCAGTATATGGCGGCCAACGCGACCGCGGAATTCCACGATATCACGCGCAGGCCAAGCTCCGGCCAACGCTGATCGGCAAAACACATCAGCGCGACAAGGATTGTCGTCCAGACCAACCATTCAGAAGTGCGCATCTCACGGAACGAACCCCGGAGGCCGGCCGTGTTCCACCGCCGGCGCAGCCACCCGGAGACAACCGACACTCCGGAACAGGCGGCAATCACAACCGGCCAAAGCCATAGCCCCAGACCAACCGCCGCCCAATGCTCTTTCATCCATACAACCATGCGAGCCATGGCGGCCGCGGACTCGCCTTCGGAATCCGTCGTGGCGTCCCGCAATTCGTGCAGCAGGACGTCCCAAGCGGCCTGGGACTGGGCCACCCACTCCGGCCATACTGAAATGAACGCGACCGCGATGACCGCATAAAGAAAACCCGCAACGACCGCCACCGTCCAGCCGTACGTCCAACGCAACGCGATCCCGAGACCCAACGGAATACCGGCGCCGGCCAACAGTGTGTAAAAAACCGTTTCGATGACCGTGCCGCTTCCTATCCACTCAGCCAAGGCGGCGCACGCGAGCAACCCGACAGCGCGGCCCGCATTTCGACGCCCAAGGTAAACCGCGATCGGAATCGGAAACAATGCAGCGCCCAGGAAATACAGGCCCGCTTCGGACGCCCCTAAACAGCCCAGAAACAGGGCGCCGACTATCAACGCGTATCTCAACATAGCCCGCAATCGGGCGCTCAAGAAGATGCCGCTTAGTCGGCTGTGTACGGCAGAAGGGCGATCTGTCGCGCAAGACAGATCGCCCGCGTCAGCATGCGCTGGTGCCGCGCCGTGGCGCCCGTGATGCGGCGCGGGATAATCTTCCCTCGCTCCGTGATGTAGTGCTTCAGCATCGCGATGTCTTTATAGTCGATGTACTCGACGCGATCCACGGTAAGCCGGCAGACCTTCGTCCGCGACAGCGTCCGTTTCTTTTTCTTCTTGGCCTTATCTTTCGTTCTCGAGCTCTGTCTCATCATAATGCTTGTACCACTTCTCCTCGACCATCAACCCGCTCAAAACGGGATGTCGTCTTCTGGTATGGGTTCTTCCGCGGGGCGGGATTCCGCCTCAGGCTTTGGATGTGGCGCCCCGCCGCGGTCGTCGCTCCAGTCCAATTCCTGAACGCGCACCGCGTGTATCTCGATCTTGGATCTCTTCTGGCCTGTGGCCTTGTCCTCCCAGGAGTTGGAGCGGAGCTGGCCTTCCACGACCACTGGGCGCCCCTGTTTGAGTCTTTGGCCGCAATACTCTGCGGTCTTCTCCCAGACGGTTACGTCAACAAAAAGCGTGTCTTCCTTTTTCTCACCGTCTTTTCCCTTGAAGTACCGCGTGGCAGCGAGACCCAACTTGCACACCGCGGTTCCCGCGGGCGTGTAACGGAGCTCCGGGTCGCGGGTCAAGCGTCCCGCAAGGATCACCGTGTTGATGTTCGGCATCCGCAAATCCGACATCGGCCGTTCCCTCCCCTTTATGGACTAGTTCGCTTCCAAGTCTTCGTCATCGTCATCGGTGCCGCCAAACCGTCGCGAGCCGCGTCGAGGCCGTTCACGCGACGCCTCTTCTTCAGCTTCGCCTTCCACGGGAGCCGCCGCTAAGGCGCCCGCGCGAATTTCCGCCTCCCTGCGTTTCTTCTGACTGGCCTCGAGGCGCAGCATTCTCTCGTCAAAATGCACTACAAGATACCGGATGATCGCATCGGTCAACCGGAAGTGGTTCTCAAGACGAGCCACGAACGACGGACTGGCTTCAAACCGAAGGAGAATATAGTACCCTTCGGAACATTTCTGGACCTCATACGCGAGTTTCCGTTTTCCCCAAATCTCGGAGCGCACGATAGCACCGCCGTTTTCCGTTAACAACGTTTCTACCTCTTTCGCTATCGTCTGGACGTCATCGTCCCGCACGTCAGGCCGAACGATGTACAGCGCTTCGTAAGTTCTCAATACCTTCACCTCCCTTCACAATATGAAACCTCGCCGCATTGCGGAAAGGACTCGCACGAAAACGCATCATAGCAAATGCACAAGTTTCCACTCAAGTTCACGCATTGACTCGCAACAACGTCGCAGTGCCTTTCAACCCTCGCCTTTCCGCTGCCGCCAGGTACAGGGCATTCGCTTCAGCCGAGGCCCACTCAACAAAGAAGCCAACGCGCACCATGTAACCAACCAGCGCCTTCACGCCAATGATCTGTTAGAAATCGGCGAGTTCCGCCGAAGTGAGACGCCTCGGGACCCTGCGGTTGAACGGCCCGGCTTTTATGTACAATGAAATGACCGTAGTCACCCTTGTATTTGGCATGGAACAGAAGCGGGACGCGAGACCATAGAAGAGCTGCTGCATGGATTCAGTATTAGCGGAGCACAGGCCGGCTGAGAGTGAGCCGGCTCTGTGGACGCAGTGTGTGGTCCCACGGCGGGGCGATTCCGCGTTTCCCCGGCTGCGGGCAAGGTCGAACTGTTGGTTGACCGGGGTCGTGGAGAACCGCGACCCTACCGAGGCGACGGGACTAACCCTCGTGAACCGTGCGGCGCGTGTTCTCGATGGTCTGATCCTTGCCGGAACTGCATTCTCAGACACCAAAGGGCCCGAGCCCGAGGCGAGCGTGGGCACGGCGGACAAGTCGGATTCAGACGAGCGGCTGATTCGGGCGTGTCTAGCCGGGGACGAGAACAGTTACGCAAGACTGGTAGAGCGCTACGAACGCCCCGTGGCCGCGTTGCTCTGGCATTTCACGCGGGACCGCCTGGTCCTGGAGGAGCTAATTCAAGATACGTTTGTTGAGGCCTATCTCAGTTTAAGCCGCTTCCGAAGGAACGCGCCTTTCTTCCCATGGCTGCGGACCATCACCACGCGGGTCGGCTATCGTTACTGGCGCCGTCGACGCCAACGGCTGAACCGCGAGGCAATTCTTGCGGAGTGGCAGCGAGAGGCGCGACTCGTTGCGAGGTCTCATGTACCGTCAGATACCGCCGAACACGTATACCGGCTGTTGGAGTTGCTGGACCCGAAAGATAGGCTCGTGCTCACGCTGCAATATTTCGAGGGATGCAACACACGCGAGATTGCGGAACGGATAGGCTGGACGGGCACCCTGGTCAAGGTACGAGCTTTCCGCGCCCGCAAGAAGCTCAAGACGCTGCTACTGAATTCAGAACAGTTTACTGAGGGAGGCCAGCCATGAAAAGGGTCGATCCCCTAGAGGAATTCGAGCGAATAGCGCTCCGGGTGTGGGAGGACGAACCACCGGCCGTCCATGTCGTGGCGCAAGTGATGCGCCGTGTCCGTGCCGCGCAGACAAGCGCGGAACGGACCTTCGCACTTTTCGCGGCAGGCTCGTGCGTTGCCGCGACCGCGATGGTGGCATTAGGCTTCTGGCTGCTTTCACAGGTGGACAATCCCTTGGGGGCGATCTTCCAGATCGTGCCGCCCATCGGGTTTTAACGGAGACTCAGCCTTATGAGCGACAATGGCGCAGACGAATCGCCGAAAGTAACCGCCATCCGCCGCCTTTGGGGTCGTAGCCTGGTGCTCGGATTCATAATCCTGGTTTGCGGCGCGGTCATGGGCAGCGTAATCACCGCGTTGGTAATCGAAGAGCGTCCTGGACGCGGGACGCGGCATTCCGAGCGGTTGCCTGAACGGATCGCGGAGGAAATGCGGGCAAAGTACAACCTGACTGATGACCAGACGAACCAGATCCTGGCTGTCTTCCAGGACCACGCGAAAAAGCTCTCCGAGATCCGCGCCGAGGTCCAGCCGCGCGTCGAGGTTGAGCACGAGGCCCTTCGTGCCACGGTGGAATCCATACTAACCCCTGAACAAGCGGCCCAATGGCGCAGTGAATTCGAGCAAATGCGCCGTCCTTGGCGCCATTCGGGGGGCGACCCGCCCAGCCCCAGGTGAACACTGATGACACGCCATACGGAAAGCTTCTCTTGATTACCAGCACGGGCAGGAGTACCATTTTGGAGTCTTTTCCCAAATTCGCGAAACCACAGTCAAATGTTCAACATCCGGTTGCGGCTATCCCTGTGGATTCAAGGTCTAAGTGCAACAGCGTAAGCTGCTGGGCAGGAATCAGTTTTGACGTGGGCCTCGTCTGGAGTGGCGTGTCTCCATGAGCAGTTGAGAGACACGCCACTCCAG
>Ga0315274_10000440_pt1 | contig 65649 bp, 50 predicted proteins | sample YL17G02_20_MG_FD_203700 | JGI IMG/M metagenome (GOLD analysis project Ga0315274, IMG submission 203700) | Sediment microbial communities from Yellowstone Lake, YNP, Wyoming, USA - YL17G02_20 | ecosystem: Environmental > Aquatic > Freshwater > Lake > Sediment | place: USA: Wyoming | collected...
TGATGATAATACAAAAGAAATACGGATTGGCAATTTTATTTCTTTTTTTCCTATTCTATGATTTGCATTTTCAACGGAGTGCCATTTTAGTATAGTCTGATCAGATTTGTAAAATTAAATAGCCCTAGAGTTTGCCACTAAAGCTTGACACAACAATCTTTTTTAAGGTATAATCCAGATATACACCGATTTCATTATTAACTAAACTCGAATCCATAGGACTCTCCATGATACAAAAACGAACGATCGACCTATTGAGCGAAGACGATGAACTCGAATTGCCATCGGAATCAATGGGCAGTTATATAGATAAAACCTTCATATTACACTCTTCTCAAGATCCCGAGCCTGACATCGGATTGTCAACAAAGAAGAAATTTCACGTTCTGGATTGGAACTCCATTGACAGGCAGCTAAGAGGCTATGGCTTTAACAGAGTTGACGTCTTAAGCCTGAGTTTCATTGATGAGAACGATAAGAAACACATCCTCAATCGGGATTCGGAAGGTGAATTTGACTTTAGATCTGATTCTGTTCCATTTGCGTCTAAGTATAACGTTGCAATTGCTTTGTCGTATTCAGAAGCCATAGGCATATTATCCAGCAATGATAAATGTGAGATTTATGCAAGCGAGGAAGTAAAGAAAGTATTTTCAAAATATAAAACTCCGATTAATGAAGGATTAAACAACGTTAGCTTCAAGGAACTGCCATTGGAGATGAAAAAGGAATTGATTTGGCCCATTGTTCAGAACCTTTACAGGGCATTGACTATCAGAAAAGCCGCCCGGGTGTTCCCTGATGGTATATCTGGTAAAATAGCTTGTGAAGCACTGATGTCCGAATGTAAAAATGATGAGTTATCCATCAAGCTTTCAGAATTCTCTGCCCTGAAATATTCCGATTATGAAACAGTCTATTTCTCTGACCCATCAGACCTTGAGATTAAATATCACTTAGCTAACTATTGTCTGGAACACGTTGGAGAGATTAAAGCCCAGCAGAATCCTGACAAGAAAGAACCAGACGAACCCGGAAAAAAAGATAAAGATGAGGAGAAATCATCAGAAGATGTGCAAAAACGAGCAGAAGCCATTAAAAATCTGGAAGACGAGTATATAGCCGCTTTCAAAAGGATCAACAAGAACAAGTCTTTCTGGGAGAAACTTAACTTCAGCGATATACTTGAAATGGGAAAGGACGTTATCGCCGCTATCAGAGAAGAAGCGGGAATGTTTACCAAGCTCAAGCAGGAAATATTTTATAAGCTCGGTGGAAGATCGAGGATAGTCATAGAAGACGAAGAATTAATCCGAATTATACACGGGCAAAACCCTAACTTTGAAATAGCTTCTCAATACCTGAGCATGTTCTTCCAGCCAAATGATTACTATACTATACTGGGATTGAATAACAACAAAAGTGTAACTGAAAAGGAAGTTAAGAACTCATTCAAAAGGTTAGCCAAAATATATCACCCGGATAAGAATCCAAACGATCCTCATAAAGAGGAAAAAGAACAAAGATTCAAGCTATTATTGGAAGCTAAAGATGCTCTCCTGAAAAAACTAAAATCTGGCAAGGAAGCCATTTCTGGTTTCAGGGATGACGTATCTTTGTCGTCCTATCTTGGCAGTATAAGCAAATTATTTGATGGTTTTACATGCAAAGAAGAAAACGTAGATGGTTTTAAAGAGGAGACATTGGAAGTTCCTCAAGAAGATATTAATGTGCAGGAGGAATTTGGAATGGAAAAGGAAGAAAGAACCCAGGATACTAACGAAAGTGACGAATATTTGGGACCCTATCTTGAAGAGATGAGAATGCTAAACTCGCTGGTAGATGGATGGAAAGGTAGGAATGTGCTGGTGCTGGGAGCCGGTCGAGAACCAGAGGATTTTTCTATACCTGTTATTCTAGCTCAGATGGAAGCGAACGTATTTGCCACAGACGTCAACTACAATGGTCCAGAAGAATACAAGGGATGCAAGTATTATAGAGCAAGTGTTGACAGAGTTGATCAGGTCTTCGAGGGAAAACAGTTTGACGTAATGATAAGCACGCTAGTGTTTGGCGTTCCTTTTACCAATTGGGCTATCAGGCAGTATTCTTTGAATCCATTCAACGAGGGATTCAAAGAAAAAATAAAGCAATTGGAACTGGAAGTTTTTGGCATTCTTGTGAAGATGACTAAAAAAGGCGGATGGCAATTCCACTATAACAAAGATTTAAATCCTCAAAGCTGGAACTTCTCTGAAGAGGACTTGAAAAAACTGGGGTACGAATCGGCATTTCATCCAGAGAACCTTCCAAACTCTCAAGGAATGTGGTTTCTTGGTGTATGACCCAAATTTCGTCCAATGAGATGCTAATTCTGTAATGTAGATCATTCCTTTATTGGTGCGAAACCTATACCAATTCTTAATTAAAACACTACATATTGGTAGCCGAAGGCTTTAGCCTGCGGAAACGCACCCTAAAGGGATGCGACTACCGATGTCGTATTTGAATTAAGAATTGTTATTAGGTAAGAAAAAAGGCGGCCTGAAGGAGAATGTGTCTTTCTCCTTCAGGAACGGCTAGCCTTACCCCACGTCAGGACACACAGCGTCAAGGACGGGTCCAGCCATCTTTTACCGCCAATTATTTTGTCTGAGAATCTAGAACTGTGCGCATTAATTCTATCAACACTTTTTGGACTTCAGGGTCTTTTTCGTTCACAACAGCACGTGCAACTCGATCCAGCGGCACATACTTAAAATAATCTTCGTAACATAGGTATCCTGCGACATACCTGCGAATAAATTTACTGCGATCGCTCAAAAGAGGGAGTAAATACGGCATAAATTCACTACACTTGCTTTCATTCTCCATGATCCCAAGAAAAGCAAGGAATACGTGCCTGCGAACCTTCTTATTTGAGTCAGTCAACGATTTCTTGAGCAACTCTAAAATAATTTCTTCTCTAATTCCAGAAGAACCAATCATCTCTATTGCAAACATGCGCGTTGGAGAATGAGGCGATTGGAGTGCCTTGATGAATCCATCTATCCCTTGTGTGCCAATTTCACGAAGCTTTGAAGCAATTTCGTCCCATTCCTGCTGTGGTATAGCAGGGCGGCCGTATCGGGAAAGTATCTCAAAAACCCGCTTTCCAAAGTCCTCTTTTGGCGCTTCAGCTTTTAACACTTCTTCGACCAAGCCTATCATCTCCTCTTTCAGCTTTTCCCGCGCATCATGCAGACGACGTTTAACTGTACCTATCGGTACTTCCTGAATTCTGGCTATCTCTTCCTGTGAATAACCATTAATATAGAAAAGCGTTGTTGTCTCTCGTTGTGTCTTGTTAAGCCGCTCGATAGCTGTCATTACCCGATCATGCAATTCTCGATGTTCCATCTCAATATACGGCGTTGAGGGGTCTTCTAACTGCTCGTTTATCTCATCTATGTCAATGATCTCATATCGTTGACGAAGATGGTCAATACATCGGTGAATCGTAATAGTTCTAAGCCATGCACCCAATCTGCTTGGATTATTCAATCTCCCCAGGTGCTCAAAAGCTTCGATAAACACATCCTGCGCTATATCTTCCGCATCATGGAAATCACGCAATCTCGCTAGAGCAACTGCAAACACTGCATCTTGATAACGCTCTATAATGGGACCGAACGCCTCAAGTCCACCAGACAATGCCGCTATAACCAACGCTGTATCGTCTTTCATACATTCAGTCCTCTTTCTACTGTCTTCATATATATGTCGAATAACTTCCTTAAAAGGTTCGGTTGAATTTTAGCTTTTTTCAAGTTTCGCAAATCTAATGGGAAGTATTCTAATTTCAGTTAACAAATTTTATTACCAATCATCCGGCGGAGAAGGCAATCGCATAAGGATGTCTGTCTCTGCCTGACGATTATACGCAAGTGCTGAGATACCCGATCCGTAAATGTTACCAGCATAAAAAACTGTACACAGGCTTCCGAATACCCACCCTTTCACTGACCGAATTCCATTTTCATGAAAGCCATCAAAAGCCAGCAGTCCTGTTGTGCCTGTGATTATAAATGAAAAAATGCCGTTCCCATACTGTTTACAATACATTTTTCCAGCCCCGGGCAGTATGGCAGACGTAAGACTGGCTAAAAGTCTGCTCTTTCGTTTCAAGGCTATTCCTTCTCGTGAGCGATCTCGGAGTTCAAGCATAATTCGTTCTATTGCTTTATCCTCTGGTTCTTCAGACTTTAAATCCCCCCCTTTTACTAAATGGGAAGAGTTAGTTTTTGAATAAGGGGGATTTGAATTCAGCAATTCATCTGCGGATCGCCATTGCCTTTGGTTTAGATAATTCAATGCCAGAAGTATCTCAAGCTTTTGGCGTTCATTTTTATTTTCAACTCCATTCAAAGTCTGCTCAATGTGATTTATGGATTCTTTGTACCGTCCTGAAAGAAGATAAGAATAACCTATCTGATAGCTTGCTGAGAATTTAAGATCACTTTGAGGGTATTCTTTCGTAAGTCTCTGGAAAGAATCCACTGCCTTTTGTGTATCTCCTGCGTGACGATAACACAAACCTATCTTATATAAAGCATTATCTTTTTGCTGTGAAACAGGCAAGTACCGCTCGTATTCCTTTACAGACCTTGTGTAATCCCTTTCCTGATAAAGGTATTCTGCGAACGTGCGAATGTTCTCGGCGCTGTAATAGTCTATTGTTTCAGAGGCAGAAATAAAACAAGCAAACGCAAGTAAAACGGCGATAATATAGCTCAGGTTCATTGTTTTTGCCTTCGATTAAGCAGGCCGACGTATACCTGCACGGGGTCAATGAATTTCCCTGATTTGTAATCCAGCTTGTAATATGGAGCGGATGTACCGTTGCATCTCTGAAGCCGATCAGAGGTTAGAAGTACACCTCGTATGATACCAAACTCCCGAAGAGCATCTATTCCGAACTGTGAACACGAGGGTGTAAAGTTGCATACAGGTACGTCCTGTGTGGATATAAATAGTTGATAGAACCTGATCATGCCAGTCAAAATCCCTATATGAGCATGTTTTTGTGTTTTTTGAACGTCATATATGGGATTATTCGATAGTATGAACTCTAATTCGCTTGATCTGTTATCAAGTGAGTAGCACGATGTTATGAAATACAAAGTAAAGAAAGCACATATCAGGTATTTGCTGATAACCATTTTCCATCACCTTATTATTCAATGGTTAGCGACTTTAATCTCTTGTTTGTAGTCGCCGATTGCTTCGAGCCTGGCTTTGCCTGTTAGTGTATATGGGTTTATCAAAATTATTACTTAGGATTTGTAATTAAACAATTTACCTAATAAGAAACACACCCCCTAACCCCTCTCAAGAGGGGAGTTTAGGCTAATTCCCCCTTTAGCTAAAGGGGGGATTTGATTAAATAAGTCATATATCTAAATATCTCAAAATAGGGAAGTTATTTAATCATGAGTACTTAACGGCATCTTCTTTTCACCATCAAGCATTATAATATGGTATCTTACCAATGTCAATCGTGTTTAATCCGTGACTAAACTCTTCATAAAGTGTTATCTTGATTGTGAACCATGCCAGAATTTCTAATAAAATCAGAGATAATTATGGACAATTATGACATAAGTTAATATAATTCTCTTTAGAATGTAACAAGATAACTCCGATAGGAGCGTCATATTTATAGAAAAACGTCACAAATAAGGCACAAGCTCCGTAAGAGCGATATGTGAATATCTCTAATTAAAGGATTATGAAAGTTGACATTAGTTCCAAATACCGTGGACAAATCTATTAGTCATTACCAGGAGGGATTTAAACAATGATCTCTATAACAGTCAACAAAACTAAGCTATCTCTGACTGTCGGTGATATTACCAAACAAAAAACAGATGCAATTGTAAACGCCGCTAACAGCAGTCTGATGGGCGGTGGTGGAGTGGATGGGGCGATTCACAGGGCAGGCGGTCCAAAGATACTTGAGGAGTGTATGAAGATCAGGGAAAAACAGGGCGGATGCGATACAGGCGAAGCCGTCATAACAACAGGGGGAAATCTACCCGCTAAATACGTTATACACACAGTCGGTCCAATATGGGGAGGCGGAAATCGGAGAGAACCAGAGCTATTAGCAAATTGCTACAAAAACTCCCTGAAACTTGCAGTCGAAAATGGAATAAAGACCATATCTTTCCCATCAATCAGCACAGGTGCTTATGGCTACCCGATGGATCAGGCGGCGAATGTCGCACTAAAAGCAGTCATTGACTTCCTGAAAAAAGACGATTCTCTGGAAGAGGTTGTTTTCGTCTTGTTCAACGATATGATCTACAAAAGCTACGAAAGCTCCCTGAAATCCATTTCTAATGATTAACCAAAAGAGGTAAATTCAATGTCAACTGAAAGAAAAACATTGTTAGAAACAGATATTCTTTTCGATACTAAGATTCTCATGGATATGCGTGAGTTCTTTGCTGCTGGTTATTTTGAAGAACCAGACACATCATCAATGAGGCGATGGTCTCGTGCTGTAAGGAGACGTTTTGAGAACCGTTCTCTATCACCATATAAGGGTGAACTTCTATATCCCAACGGTCCTATATATTTTGACGAGTGTATCCTCGGGGCAAGCTATCCCTTTACGTGGTGGTATAACGAACATGCTCTGAATGAAAAACTGTCACATTGTGATGATGAAGAGGAGATGGCTACTCTTGAATCCGCACGTGAGCATTTACGTGATCTCGAATCACAGCTTAGCGTTATGAGGACTCCCCACACAATAGGTGGAAGAGGATATACCCACAGCGTTCCGAATTATGGTCGTGTTTTACGTGAGGGATTATCACACCATGCGGAACGGATTGCCAAAAAACTTACCATAGCACAAAAGCGTGGAGATGCAGAGCGTATTGACTTCTATCTTGGGCTTCAGGATGTCCTCTCAGGTATTAAGGTTTGGCATCAGCATATTCTGGAAACACTGCGGGAAAATATTTTTGATGATCCGGATACAGAAGCAAACAGGCAAAGGCTCATCTCTGCTTATGAACAGACCCCATTTAAGCCTGCACGTAATTTCTTTGAAGCAATGGTAGCTTATAATCTAACGTATTATCTGGATGACTGCGATAACCCAGGACGAGTTGATCAGGAGCTTTATCCATACTATGAGAAGGACCTCAAAGAAGGAAAAACTTCTCACGAGGAAGCGATTCGCCTGATTAGATGTTTGTGGGAAAACACTGATGCCAATAGCGGTTGGAGTGCAGGGATCGGTGGAACAACATCCGATGGTGAACCTGCATACAACGACCTGACCATAGCCTGTCTTGAAGCAGCGCACAAAATTCGTCGTCCCAACCTGCAATTGCATATTAGACGTGACATGCCTCAGACTATGTGGGATGCGGCACTGGATGCGATAGCGACCGGGTGTGGATTACCTGCCCTTTATAACGAAGAAGAATACCTGCGGTCTCTACGTAAAGCTCACCTTGGCATACGAGAGGAAGATTTAGGATGGTACAATGGCGGAGGCTGTACCGAAACCATGATTCATGGATGCTCTAACGTCGGATCGCTGGATGCCGGGATTAACCTTCCCATGATACTTATAGAGACATTGAGAGACCATCTTTCCAACGCAAAAAGCTTTGATGAATTGATCGCTGAATATAAGAAGGACGTTACCCGTGTGGTAAGAGAGATCACCAGTGACGTAAACGCTGATCAGGAGACAAAAGCACGACTACGCCCGCAACCAATGCGCAGCTTACTTATAGACGATTGTATTGATAACGGAATAGAATATAACGCCGGCGGCGCACGGTACAACTGGAGCGTGATCAACGTTGCTGGACTGGCTAATGTCATTGACTCCTTATCAGCGATCAGGGAAGTGGCATTTGAGAAGAATGAAAAGGGCGTTGCTGAACTATGGAAGATATTGAAAAGCAACTTTGAGGGTCAGGAAGTATTCCGCAGAAGGCTTGAAAGATGCCCTCGCTTTGGTAATGATGATCCTCATGCTGATGAGATCGCCAAAGACATCGCCGGATTCGTATTCAGTGAGTTTCTTCGTTATGCACCGTGGAGAGGAGGAAAGTTTTTGGCTTCGTGCCTTATGTTCGTCACTTATGCGGATGCTGGTGTACCTGTGGGTGCAACACCTGATGGGCGATTTGCCGGTGCGCCATTGGCTGACTCAGCAGGTCCCGTTCAGGGACGAGATAAGATCGGTCCTACTGCCATGCTCAAGAGCGTTGCTACTATTCCGCATTATCTTGCTCCGGGAACACTTGTGGTAAATGCGCGCTTTATAAAGAGCATCTTTGCATCAAAAGATGATCGTGTAGAACTTCAGAATCTGATACGTACGTATTTCGATATGGGGGGTATGCAGATACAGATAAACGTTGTTGATCAGGAGATTTTACGGGATGCCATCGCACATCCTGAAAAGTATCAGGATTTGATTATCCGCATCGGAGGATATTCAGAATACTTCAATCGTCTCTCAGATGTATTAAAGCAAACAGTTCTTGAACGCACAGAGCATTCAGTATAATATCTAATGCACAATGAAATTATAAAAATGGAATAGTAACAAATAAATAAAAAGGCTAGAGTAGATAATAAGCCGAATTCTGTTCCCAAAGCTGGGCGATGATCATTCATCTAGGACATGAGTTACCTCATGCCTCAAGCAGCTTACCCGATGGAAAGACGGGCAGTCTATATCCATCCTATTTAGCCTTGCTCCAGGCGGGGTTTACCTAGCCAGCCACGTCACCGTGACTGCTGGTGGTCTCTTACACCACCGTTTCAACCTTGCCCGCAAAGGTATTACCTTCCGTTGGCGGTTTACTTTCTGTTGCGACTATTCCTTGGGATTACCCCCACTGGGTGTTACCCAGCACCTTGCCCTATGGAGTTCGGACTTTCCTCATTTGCATTTGCAAACGCGACCATCTGATCTACTCTAGCCTATAAAGCAAAAAAGGTCAAACCAGTCTGACTACCATCCACTGATTTGACCTTCAATTCCACTTTAGTGTTTAGCCAAATTAATGTTTTTTAATTATTGAAGTGTTTTAAATCATGACTATAATATTAAATACTAATTTGGTCTAGCACTAGATAATATTACTTACCGAGAAGTTCTTTAGCTTTATCAGCGCCACTGGCTGCATCTCTGGCATATCCATCAGCACCGATCTCATCGGCATAATTTTGAGTGACAGGTGCACCGCCGATCATGGTTTTCACTTTATCTTTGACACCGGCTTCTTTAAGCGCATCAATCGTTGTTTTCATAGCAGTCATAGTGGTTGTTAGAAGGGCGGACATAGCGATAACCTGAGCGCCTTGTTTTGCGGCTTCGACGAATTTCTCTGGAGGAACGTCAATACCCAGGTCCATAATCTCAAATCCGGCGCCTTCAAGCATCATGACAACAAGGTTTTTACCGATGTCATGGAGATCACCCTTTACTGTTCCAATTGCCACTATGCCGATTGGCTCAATTCCTGATGATGCCAAAAGTGGCTTTACAATATCCATAGCTCCGTGCATTGCTCTGGCGGCTATGAGTACTTCTGGAACGTAAAACTCGTTGTTTTTGAATTTTTCACCAACAACGCTCATACCTTTGATTAAACCGTTGTTGAGTATTTCAGAAACAGGAACCTTTGCATCCAAAGCTTTTTGTACTAGCTCTTTTGCATCCTTTGCTTTTCCATTTATTATGCTTTCTGCAAGTGCCGACAAATCTGCCATCCCAATAATCCTCCTGTTGTTCATATTCACAGTGGTTGGTTCAATACATGCACCTCTAAGAGAGGCACGAAAATGACCGAAGGATCGGTCAATCAATTTTATTCAAAGCCTTAGCTAACTCATTTTTCACCATGTCTCGTTTTTCTTTTTTGTACGCATCTTCCAATGCAGGAACTGCACGTTTATCGCCTACATTGCCCAATATCTGGGCAACTCTGATAGTCAATTCCATGTCGTTTGTACTCTTCAGCAACTCTACAAGCGGCTCAACAGATGGTTTCCCAATCTTTTCTAGGGATTTTCCTGCTGAGTTCCTGACCTGCTCGTCTTTGTCATCCCGCATTGCTTTCACGAGTACCTTGACAACCTCATCATTGCTGGATTTTCCTAGAGCGATTGCGGCGTAGTTTCTCACACTAGGATCCAGATCTTTAATTAATTTTATCATCTGGTCTGCTGGTGGATTATCCATGATTTCCGCCATTGCTCTAGTGGCTACACGTCTTACTTCAATATCCGGGTCCTTTAATCCGTTTACTATTATCTCTGTAGGATTTTCTTCTCCCATGGAGTGCAGTGCAACTGCCGCTGTCACTTTAACAAGCCTGTCAGGATCGTTTAATTGTTGCTCAATTAGTGGTACTGCATCTTTACCGCTTATCTTGCATAAGGCATCTATCACCATACTCTTAGTATAACGATCTGGATCATTGAGAGCCATGGTAAGCCCCTTCACAGCAGGCTGTCCAACTTTTATAAGTGCCTGATGAGCATGTACTTTCAATCTCCAATTCGGGTGTTTCAAAGCGGCTATCAAAGGTCCAACGGATGTGGACCCACCTTTAATCAGAATGTCATCTACACTTTCTTGATGCCGACCGGCTATTGTTGGGTTTTCCATCAATTTGACTACAGTATCCATACCTTCCTCACCATAATTCCTGAGTACGCCAACCTCTTGCTCATACTCGGCTTGCCTGTTATTCATATCATGAAAAATCATAGCGAGAATTGCATGGGCTTCCACAAGGTTTGGGTTTTTCTTCTTTTGTACCCATGATTCCAATCTAATCATAGCCTGTGTATAATCACTTGCAAGAAAATATTCTTTACCCAATTCAAAATCGGACTTTTTTTCTCCCCTACCGCATCCTAAAATAAGGAATACCATAGAGACAACCAAGACAATCGTACCCCATCTCCCAACAAACATATTACATCTCTCCTCTTAACCTTGAGCTGTTTGTTTTTACAGATGACGAATATCAACGTTAGTTTACATGATCTTAATCTTACTGTCAAGTCAAATCTGCACATCCAATTAAAGATAAAAGATTAAATATTTATGATTAAAAATTATCTGACTCAGGATAAATTCTAATCTTCAATTCGTAACCTTAATTCTATAATCTTCAATCTTTGCTCGCAGTTGTCCACAAGCCGCAGAAATGTCAATTCCTCTGCTTTCCCTTACAGTAGCAACAAAATGAGCGTCTGCGAGTATTTGACGGAACCGTTCAACTCTTACTTCCTCCGGTCGCTGGAACGGCAATCCCTCAACAGGATTATATACAATCAGATTCACCTTGCTCGGAATACCATGCAGAAGTTTACATAGCTGTCTGGCATCTGATGGACTATCATTAACATCCCTCATAAGGATGTATTCCACAGTAAGCCATCTGTTGACTGTTAAAGCCCATTCTTTACATACCCTAAGCACCTCGCTTATTGGATAGCGACGATTATTTGGCATCAAGCGGCTACGCATCTCATCAGTGGGCGCATTCAAAGAGACCGCCAGTCCGATTTGGGTTCCCTCGTCAGTGAAACGATGTATCTGATGTACAAGTCCTGATGTTGAAACCGTGATCTTTCTTGCCGCGATCATAAGGCCTTCTGAGGCGTTCATCAGCTTGATGGCTTGCATTACGTTTTCGTAATTGGCGAATGGCTCACCCATTCCCATAAGAACTACGTTCGTTACGCTTTTTCCTGCACCAAGATCAGCTTCAATCGCCATAACCTGATTGATGATTTCGGATGTGGTAAGGTTACGAACAAAACCACCGGCTCCAGTAGCACAAAAAGCGCAGCCTTGAGCGCAGCCGATCTGTGTTGAAACACAGCACGTCACACGCCCGTCGTCATACATCAGCACGCTTTCTAACTTTTCGCCATCCTCAAGCTCAAATAGATATTTAGCTGTATCGTCAAGGGATGATTGCTCTTTTGCAAGCAGTTTTAGATGGCTGATATAAGCAAGTTCACTCAGTTTTGCTCGAAATACCTTTGATATGTCAGTCATCTGCTCGAAAGTTTCTGCACGCTTGTGATATAGCCACAGCATCAACTGCCTTGCACGGTAGCGTTTTTCCCCCCATGAAATAACAATTTCTTCAAATTCTGGTAATAAAAGACCCTTTAAGTCAATTTTATTATTGCTTACCATTCAACTGCCTTACATATTAATTACAAATATCTTTACCTGTAGTTTTTTGAAGATAATGGATCATCTAGAATTGGTTTAGATTTTCTTCAAATTCTTTAAGTGAATTGCATTTTATTACATAGCGATGCAAAATTTTTAGTATATTCTTATTTGTAATATTATTTATTTTTTCTAACAGCTTTTCTGGAATTATCTCAAACTTTGCTTCAAGAGCATCAAGCAACATTTGTCTTATCCCTTGTTGTTCGCCTTTTTCCATACCTTTTTCCATAGCAATCCGCTCTATACTCATAACGTACGGCATATATTTTCCCTCCTTATCATATTGATTCAATTCCTGCCAAAAAATCTCTTCTAATTTTTTCGGTAAATGCATTATCCAGTCAATAAATTTCAGTAGTTTAACGACATCTTCACGTTTATAACCACGCTCAAATAATCGCTTTGCAAGGTAGAACTTCCATGCTTTCCTTTCATCGTAGTTATTTCGTGTCTCCTGGGCTTTTAGATGTGCCATGACAACTACTGCAAATGGGCTCTGGCTTTCTTCTAACTTATCCCATTGATTTCGATAATCCAATAATTTTACTACTGGAAATTTAATACCTACGTTACAACCCCACAGTTCATAACCAAACTGGTTTGGACGCCAATCAGGGTTTGTATCGCTTAATATGGCAAGACTTACTACAAAATGGTTATGGCGATCAAATATACGGTAATTATACACATACATTCGTCTGGCAAAGTCCGTCTCTTTTTGGCTTTGTATTTCTACATGCACAAGCACCCATGATTCTTCACCATCTTTACGCCAGACTTTAATTAGCTTATCCACAGTGCGTTTTCCGATTTCAGCATCTTGCGCTATCTGCTGGAATTCAGTATCGAGAAATTCATATTTTCTTGTCCATTCGATATCTTCATAAGCTTGAGGAAAGAAAAAAGCCACGAATTCAGCAAAATAATCTTCGAGAATTTCTTTCCATGGGGAATCAAAATCACCTTTCTTTAAATTGTCAATGATTTCCATATTCTTAAAATTCTTTATTGAAGTTTCTCAGCGAGTATCTTATTGACCAACTGCGGATTTGCCTTGCCTTTTGTTGCCTTCATTATCTGACCTACCAGAAACCCAATAGAATTTTTTTTGCCATTCTTATAATCTTGAACAGTATTTGGATTCTCAGCTATTATTTGCTCAACGACTTTGATGATCTCGCTTTCGTCAGTAATCTGCACAAGCCCTTTTTCTTTGACTATAGATTCCGCTGTTTGTCCGGTGTTGAACATCTCCTCGTAGACAGTTTTTGCGATTTTCCCGCTTATCGTTCCGTTATCAATGAGTTTCATCATTCCAGCGAAAAGCTCAGGAGTTATTTTGCAGTCATCAATCGTCTGTTTTGTATTGCTCATCAATGCCATGAGTTCATTAAGCACCCAATTGCTTACGATCTTGGGCTGATTGTATAACTTTACGCATTCCTCGTAATAGTTTGCGTGTTTTTTATCAGCAGTTAAAAGCGTAGCATCATGCTCAGGTAAACTGTATGCTTCTATGAATCGCTTTAGACGTTCATGCGGTAATTCAGGCAGACTGTGAAGCAATTCCTCAACCCAATCTCTTGATGGCTCAATCGGAACAAGATCAGGTTCAGGAAAGTAACGATAATCGTGTGCTTCCTCTTTGCTGCGCATGGCTCTGGTAACGTTACGGTTGACATCAAAAAGACGGGTTTCCATAACCAATGTTGTACCTGATTCTAAAGCCTTTGTGTGCCGTTCAACCTCGTATTCTACTGCTCGCATCGCATACCTGACAGAGTTAAGATTCTTTATTTCGCTTCTGTCGGTACAAATATTATGATCGTCAACTTTACGCCTGCTTATGTTCGCCTCGATCCTCAAATGCCCTTTTTCCATGTCACAATCGCTGACTTCGATATATTCCAGAATGCTCTTGACAATTTCACAATATGCCTTCATTTCTTCAGGGGAACTCATATCGGGTTCACTCACGATCTCGATTAAGGGTACGCCGCCACGATTGAAGTCAACAGCACTATTCATGGCTTCGTCAATCTCACCCTCACCAGCGTGAACCAGTTTAGCGGCATCATCCTCTAAGTGAATCCTTCTGATACCTATTCGTTTTTCATTTCCATCCACGTTAATCATAACGTATCCATTTGTTGATAGTGGTTGACGCAACTGTGAAATCTGGTATCCCTTAGGCAGATCAGGATAGAAGTAATTTTTTCGCTCGAATATGCTGTGTTTATTGATCTGACAATTCATCGCCAGACCGGCTTTTATAGCAAATTCGAGTGCCATTTCATTCAATACCGGTAACGCACCGGGCATACCCAGACAGACAGGGCATGTCTGTGTATTTACATCAGAACCAAAATCGGTACTGCATCCACAGAATAACTTTGTTTTAGTGCCAAGTTCAACGTGGGTCTCCACCCCAATAACTGTTTCGTATTTATCGGACATAATATTGCTTACCTTTCATTGTATATTTATATCACATTATTTTTTTTATCACGAATTTCACGAATAAAAACAGGTCTATAAGTCAATAGGTCTATGGGTTGAAACTTATAGACCCATGGACTCATTGACCTATAGACTTTTCTTCAAATTCGTGTAATTCGTGATTTCTGTTTTAGAGTTGTGGTCTTTTCTTATGATAATCAGTGTTCTGCTCAAAGGTATAAGCCGTTCTTAATACTGTTTCCTCATCAAAAGGTTTACCAAGTATCTGCAAACCAATGGGAAGCCCTGTCGAAGTGAATCCGCATGGAAGCGATATTCCCGGTATCCCTGCCAGATTGCAGTTGACGGTAAATACATCTGAAAGATACATCGTGAGCGGATCATCCATTTTCTCGCCAAACCTGAACGCCGGTGTAGGTGAAGTAGGGGTTACGAGGACATCGCATTTCTCAAAAGCCTTATCAAAATCACCCTTAATCAGCGTCCTTACTTTCAAAGCCTTGAGATAATATGCGTCATAGTAGCCAGAACTCAGCGCATAAGTTCCAAGCATGATCCTCAACTTAACTTCCGCACCAAATCCCTCACTACGGGTCTTTTTATACATATCCATCAAAGAATCTGAATCACTTGTTTTATAGCCATATCGTGTCCCATCGAAACGGGCAAGGTTTGCGCTTGCTTCAGCACGAGATATGATCTGGTAGTCAGCTATTCCGTAATCAGTGTGAGGAAGTGATACTTCTACGCAAGTAGTTCCTAGTTGTTCAAGTAGTTTGACTGCATCCTGAACACTCTTGGTTACTTCTGGATCCATGCCGTCCTCGATAAAATATTCTTTGGGGATCCCTACCTTTATTCCTTTTACGTCATTTATAAGGCTTTTCGTATAATCTGGAACATGGAGATCAACCGACGTAGAGTCCATCTCATCCCGTCCGCTAATCACATTCAGGATTAAAGCACAGTCAGTTACGTCCTTAGCAAAAGGTCCTATTTGATCTAATGATGATGCAAAAGCGACAAGCCCATAACGGGAGACTCTACCATAAGTAGGTTTCATACCAACAACACCGCACAATGCCGCAGGCTGGCGTATTGAGCCACCGGTATCTGAGCCAAGAGAACATACAGCTTCTCCTGAACTAACGGACGTTGCCGAACCTCCACTCGATCCACCGGGAACGGTATTTATATCCCATGGATTGCGTGTGATACCAAAATATGATGTCTCTGTTGAAGACCCCATAGCAAATTCGTCCATATTCGATTTACCGACGATAACAACGTCCTGTTCTTTTAATTTTTTTACAGCAGTAGCATCGTAGGGTGCGATAAAGTTGGATAGTATTTTCGAGCCGCAACTGGTAAGAACCCCTTTGGTACACATCACGTCTTTAATTGCAATCGGAATACCAGTCAAGGGTGAGATGCTTTCACCAGATGCGATCCTCTTATCAACCTTTTCAGCAGTTGCAAAAGCATTTTCTCTCATCAGCGTGACGTACGAATGAATGGTACTCTCTACCCTATCAATTTGCTGAAATACAGATTTCGTTATTTCAACTGCGCTCACCTTGCGACTGGCTATCATATTGTGAAGTTCATGAGCTGTAAGATGACATAAATCCATGTTTTCCCCTTTTTATTGTGGTCTAACTATATTTCCCTTGCTTATCTGCCCAACACCTTCGATAATTTCACCCACAGAAAGATGGTCTGCTTCTATTTTTGATATTTTGATTATTCCTACTTTCTTTTCGGGAACTTTTCCCAGTTCCTTGCCTGTATCGGGGTCAGTGAGAACCATTCCTTCAACGTATACTGTCAGTTTATGTCCGATCACCAGACCATCTGAGGCACCAAGGTCAATATAAACTTCATTTTCTTTAAGGTGATTGTTATCACCAATGTATATGATCTTACCCTCAACACCGGGTTGGGATACTGGTTCGGCGTGTTCTCCGACTTTGGCAACAATCTGATCAATCACGTTTGTAGTAGCCAATCCAAACAGTGTTTTGGCTTTGAACTCGTCAGTGCCGAACTTCATAGTGTCGAGTTTACGATAGTCTACAATTACATCCTTCATATCTATCTTGTTATTTTTAGTGGCTTCACCACGCTGATAACTCTTTGATAATGGTCCCACACCCATAGAGAAATCCTGTAAATCCTTTTTAGATTCTACTTCGGCTTTATCTATCTCGTCACCTGAACTATCGTACATCGCAACTTTTGTCTTAACCGATGAGGAATAATAATATCCACCAATATCATTCACGAGGTTCATCTGTATGCCCATATCCCCGCCAGTACCTGCTCTTGTAGTACCCTGAGAGTTTACACGAGTTCGATGCTGTTCAAACTTAGTGACGTCGCCAACAATCAAAACGTCAGCACCAAGTTTACTGGCTAAACCAGACAGATTATCACTCCCTGACTCTTTAATTGCCTCTTCAACGTAACTCGTTTCAACTACGTCATATCCTGAGTTTTTAAGTTCTTCGTTAAGAATGTCACGAAATCCTGATGCTAGATTCCATTTTTCTCTTCTTTGCCCAAGCCCAAAAATAGAATTCAGAGGGGCAAAAGATAGACAACCACACCCTGAACCACTGTCAAATTTGCTGTGATCGGTAAAATATAAAACAGCCACTTTTTTACCAGTTTGTGCATTAGATAAAGTTGGTAAAGAAATTATGGCAACCAGTATCGAAATCAAAAATATGATAGATCTGGATCGGAGTATCATCAACGGAACATCACTCCTTATATTATGTTATGATAGATTCGTCTTTTCGGAACGATTTCTGATGATAAAAATATGCAACTATAAAATTGTATCTTTAGTCTGAATCTATGTCAAGGGTTATCAGAAATTGACATACTCCCACGACTAAAGCTCGTGGGATTCTGCGATCAACGATAACTGCCATTGAGTTGGTCTTACGTTATCTACTGCATGAGTTGATGCCCCAACTCTTAATATGTTATAACTGGCGTTTCTGTCTCTCTCATGTAATGTTTGACATTCGGGACAACACCATTCTCGTTCTTTTAGGCTTAGCCCTTTATTGATGAAACCACAAGCAGAACACGTCTTTGATGATGGCTCAAAACGATCTATGAACAGCAATGTTTTACTTTTAACAGACGATAGATACTTGAGTTTTTGCATGAAACCGGAAAAACTAAGATCACTTATCTTCTTACCCCATAATCTTTGCATGGCTTTAATGTTGAGTGTCTCAAAAAACATCGTATCATATTTGTCGGTTAGCTCATTAGCTAGTTTCCAATGGAAATCTGTGCGTTTATTAGCAACCTTTTTATGCACACGCTCTAACATTAACTGTGCTTTGCGTCTGTTCTTTGAGCCATGTTTCTTCTTTGATAGGTTACGATTAGCCTTGCGTATCAGTGTTCTGTTCTGCTGGAAAAACAAAGGCGACTCTATATCTTCATCATTGGAAGCTGTCAGGAAGGTCTTTAGCCCGAAATCAAACCCGACGATTTTACCCGTTCTGGATGCAACACGGGCTTCTTCCACATCTGTCACAAAGATAAGATATATGTCACCTAATGCGTCACGCTTGATAGTCAGCGTCTTAATATTGCCTTCTATGGAACGTGACTTGAAATACTTATATACTTTATTGCCAATCACTACTTGGTTATTATCCAGTAGTTTATATCCCGTCTGTTTCAGTGTATAAGACTTATATTTTCGGCGTTTCCTGAATGATGGTGGCGCTGATGTGATGCCTTTCTTACAATTGGCAAAGAACAGCTTATATGCTCTATCAATACGTTCCGTTATGTCCTGTATTGCTTGAGAGTTGAGTTGTTTCCAATGAGAATACTTTTGTTTCTTGAGTTTGGTTACGTGTTTTTGGAGGGCATAGATGCTAATAGATTTCTTATACAAGCGATAGTATCTTTTATGCAAAGCAATACAGTGGTTACATATCTCACAGGCAAGACTGATTTGCTTGCGAAGATGCTTGTTTTTCTTGGAGTTATATAGCTTAAATGAATACGTTTTCATACTATATATTATATCACAATAACGCCATTCATCCAACGTCTAAAGCACGTTGGCTTTCTGGCGAGGAGATCGTAAATTATATCAAAGATAAGTTACCTCTACTTTACCAAGTTCATCAATCAATATCCAATTTACATTCCTGATTCAAGTGTATTAATCCAGTTCCTTGCTCTTTCGATTCGGGCAATCACAGCTTGATAAAGTCCGTCTGCTGTCTCCTTAAGCGTTTTCTGTGAGTTGGTGTATACATTCTGACGGGTTGCTTCATCAACTTGCTTTATCCATTCCTCTCTCACCGTCTGAATTCCTGACAACGCACCTGTAAGCCCGCCAGCTACTGCCGCAAGGCAATCTGTGTCACGACCAAAGTTTACGGAGCCGATTATGGCATCAGCAGCATTGCCCTTTGTGACTTTAAATACAGCAAACGCCTTAGTCACTACCTCATTTGCCCATGATTGTGCATAAGCAATACCTGTTCCGTTATAAATTCTATAAAACTCATCACGCATATCAAAGGCATTGTCATACTTCTCCGCAATATCCAACCCTCTTTTAAGTTCCCATCGGATACGTGGATGAGCAAGGTTCATGGCAGTATCAATCACAGATTCAACAGTAGCATCAGGACACAGGGCATGAGCGATCCCACCTGCAACAATCGCCGCCCACTTCAAACCATCGCCTACGTGAGTCTGATAAAGAAGCCCTACATCAAAAATATCCCTGACAGCACCATCGGGATCACATGCGTTTATAATGCCTATGCCGTGACATGACCGTGACATCGAAACCAGACCATCCCATTGACAATATCTGCCTATGTGCTGTGCAGGTATTCCAGTCCTCGCCATTGCCAGTAGTATCTTCTCAAAAGGCTCTGAAACCATGCCATCCGATTCTGGTTTAATATCACGAAGCCATGTCTTCACAACGTCATCAGCAGTAATCCTGTCTTTCTTCTCGATTATGGCAGTCAGCATTAATTTTTGGCGTTCGATCCCATCCTCAGTCGTTCCCGGAGGACGAACCCATTCATTACCGTAATGTTCATAAGGGAGAAGTTTTTCAAGCACACCGTATTTCTCAGATATGCGCTCCTTGTTCCAGCCTTCCACAGCCGCACCCATTGATGAGCCAACGTGTGAAGCGGCTATACAACCGTAGATTTTGTCATGTAATGTTGCCATAATTATCTACCTCAACGTCAAATTCATTTCGATATATTAGCTGACAACCATTTTCCTGTAGTTTCGAGGACAGCCGTTTTCATATCAAGATTCTGCCTTCTAACCGGGATTATGTCTAGCAAATCGAAGCCGCACGTACCTAAGACTTTTTCCATACTGACCGAACATGACAGCGACCCTCCACCACCACCGCCTGCAACGCAGATAGCGATTGCCTTCTTGCCAGCAGTATTTTGCTTGCCAGCTTCGTGCATACAGGTACGGCGCAGACGGTCGAGGAACGCTCTCATGCTCTCACTTAAATCACCGAAATAAACAGGTGTTGCAAACACGACCGCATCAGCATCTTTTATTTTGCCGACCAATAAAGCAAAATCATCCTCAATAACGCATTTCCCCTGTGTTCGGCAGATACCCCAACCGTTATCGTCACATTGCCTGCATCGTCTGATCTTCATCTGCGGAAGGAATATCTGTTCACATTCGCCGCTTACACCCTGAGCAAACGCACCAGCGGCTCTTGCTGTCTGTCCTTTGGGATTTCGGCTTCCGAGTATTATAACGACTTTCATCTTAAACTCCTTTTCTGTTATTGAGTGCGCAAGCGATAGATTACGCACTTGCTGAGGCAAGCTTCAGCATTCCACAAAACTCATCACTATTCTACAAATTTCAGTTGCAGACGTTTGACAGGATTACCCTGAGCATCGGTGCCTATTGAAACCATCTCTCTGGTCATTTTTGCGCCTTCAACCTCCACGATACAGATTTCGCAGAGAACGTAAACCTCACAGCCTTCTTCGAGATGCCCGCCATAAGCCCCATTACGATCAGATGCAGTAATATGAATATGCGGCTCACCATCAACGATCATGCCGTTTATGCTCATGATCTCTATTCCACCTTCCCATTGATCATATTTGTTTTCTGGTGGCCAACGATTATGCGTTACCCAATGAAGGCTTATCTTGCCTAGAGTGCCGTAGCCCATAACCACAACACCTTGCTTGATGTCGTTATCCTTGATAAATTTCTTAATTGATATTAATACATCCTCGCCCGGATCGATCCTGACAACCCAGAATTTTTTACATTCAAAACTATGTCCGTCCACTTTATTGATCCTTTCGTTTTAACTTAATGAACTCAATCGCCTCTTGCTTACTCCCTATCTTTTCATCGAGTTGAGCGTAGAAAACCATACTGAGTATCTCGTTGTAAATCGGACCTTCAGAATAACCCAATTCTTTTAAGTCTTTTCCAGTTATAATTGGTTTGGTATCTCTTAATACCGTCAAATAAAGCATTATTTTATAGATGGTAATTTCATCTGATTTGAATATTCCGAAAATCAGCGTTTCAAGCGGCAATCCCTTCAAAGCTTCGTATATCTTACTTGGAGTAACCGTTTCTTTACTAATGGTACGAAGCGCATCGGGTAGTTTAACGATTGCCGATTTTATTGCTTCGCTATATTTCTTACTTAGTGCAAGCCTTTCCGATACATCGTGTGCATCAGCTTTGCTTAATTCATTAAGCAAAACCATGATCTTTATTAAAACATAATCAAGCTTTTCATTGGCTTTCAAAAACGGAAGTGTCGGGAAAGACCTCATCTCTCCAATCTTGTAGATTAGGTTGAGCATCCTATTGGATAGAGATATTTTGGGGTGTATGTACCTTATGAGATCGAATTGTTCCATACGATTTAGAGGACGACTGGAGTTATCCTCATTCAGTATCAGCAGTATTTCATTCCTCAATCGTTGTCTTGTTATAGTATTCAAAAAATCATCCTTGACAGCAATCTTTAGAAGTTCCTCCGTATGCTTATCCATGTTAAAGCCATATCTCTGCTCGAACCTGATAGCTCGAAAGATACGAGTTGGGTCATCCTTGAAGCTCAAGTCGTGTATTATTTTGACAATGTGTTCCTGAAGGTCGGAAAGTCCGTTGAAAACGTCCACAAGCTCACCACATTTATCATTGTTGAGGCTTATTGCCATTGCATTTATGGTGAAATCCCTTCGTTTCAGATCATCATTGATAGAACCGAATTGTACAGATGGCAGCGCACCGGGATGAGCGTATATCTCAGTTCTGGCAGTAGCAACGTCAATCTTGAACCCATCAGGCAAAGTTATAACAGCAGTACCAAAACGTTTGTGGCATTTTACAGTGCCTTTTTTGACTTCTGCAAACCTGCTGGCAAAATTTATCCCATCACCTTCTATCACAATATCAACGTCAAGGTTCGATCTGCCTAATATTAGATCCCTTACAAAGCCGCCGACTATAAAGGCGTTATAACTCATCTGATGCCCAATTTCTCCTATGGATTTCAGTAAGTCATAAATACGTTTGGGGAGTTTTTTCTGCATAAGAGTATTGTAATTCATATAACGTCCTTTAACTCAAATTCTTTTTTAAGGAACTCAAGAGTTTCTTGATGACGCAATTTACAAACCACGTTCTGATTGGCAAATGCACCTCTGAAAGTTTTTGCTTGTTCTCTTGAAAATGTTTTAATCCATTTTACACTTACTACAGAACTCATAGCGAGTAAGATTCACGAACTATTGAAAGTAACACGAAAATTGATCATGGCATAAGACAAATACCGAAATCCTAATCGGACTTCCTCTAATCGGTCATAACTAATGGCAAGTCTGCGATACGTGTCTTGCCAACCTCTCAGGGGGTACCCCCGAGACCCCAAATCCTTAGGTACGCTCCACTTTGTAACGCTCCTTGCAGTGCTTCTTGTTGAACCAGCGGTACATACGTGCTATGACTATTGGCTCCTTTGTGTTTCGACGATTTGGGTTGATGACTGGAACTAGCTTCTGCTCATTTATCAAGTCCTTGTTTCTCTTGGAATCAAAACCTGAATCCAACGTGAGTGAAGATTTCTGAAGTTTCAACCCGATCTGTTTTGTAAAAGAAACCAACTTGGTTAAGCTCTCTGGTAGAATCACCATATCCTGTTGGTTGACTGGTTTGACTGTTATTGGTCACAGCACAAAACCATTGTTGTCTACTATGGTCAGTTCTTTATCCCCTTTTCTGTTCTTCCGTTACTCGGCGGAACGAGAGTAGATTAGTTGTTTTCCATTAGTTTCAGTTTCCATATTGAATGTGCTTCCTTTCGTAATAAAGGGTCATTGATAATGGATTATCTTCCCTTTATTATAGCACATTTTTATGATTTATTCACTACGAGTTCTATTTTTCAATAGTTTCTTACATACTTGTCATTCAAACACACATGATTTATATGTCTCATAAAAACTGAGGGTGAATCAGCAATCATATATATATTGACAATCCATCTTTAAGGCTCTAAAATGGGAATGAAAGAAGGCAATAAGATCACCAATGCGCGTCGTAATGGGGTTTTATGAAAGTTAGGATTTAAGGCTTTGTTTAAAGATATAAGGGGGTTATAATGATTATGCTTATGTTGATGGCTCCAATAACATTTTTTTCTTTTGGTGCAGTCGCCGAAGAATCTTATGAAGTCTGTAATATCGGATCACGACTGGAGCTTTTTGTGGATGACTGGCTTATTGACAAAAAAGACGGTTTAAGTCTTAAACTCCACAATCCTACTCCTCGTGAGGTGGCAATAACATTCGACGCTCCATGTGAAGGTAACACCAGTGCCTATGTGACTGTGTTTCAGGATGGGGAACTTTATCGAATGTATTATCGTGGATCAAAATACGACTTCGAGAATAATAAGGACTTGCACGAACTCACCTGTTACGCTGAAAGCGATGACGGCGTCCACTGGCGGAAGCCTGAGTTGAATATCTACGAGTTTGATGGCTCTACACGAAACAACATCGTCTGGCATGGGATCGGGATACACAATTTCACACCTTTTAAGGACACAAACCCATACATAGAACCAGATGTAAAATATAAGGCACTCGGCGGACTGGGAAGCGAAGGACTGATTGCTTTCAAATCACCTGACGGCATACACTGGAAAACTATTCAAGACAAGCCTGTAATCACTAAGGGCGCATTTGATTCACAGAATCTTGCCTTCTGGAATCCTTTGACGGATTGTTACATGGACTTTCACCGTGATTTTAAGGATAATGTAAGGCAGATAATGACCTGCACGTCCAAGGATTTCATCAACTGGACTGAACCGCAGTGGATTGACTTCGGCAATGCCCCCCTTGAGCATCTGTATACAAACGCTGTCACGCCGTATTATCGGGCACCGCAAATTCTTATGGGCTTCCCGAAGAGATTTGCAGAAAGTAGGAAGAAGCTGGATGATCAGAAATGGACTGGCGTATCCGATGGTATTTTTATGACCAGCAGGGATGGTCTGCACTGGCACAGATGGCTGGAAGCATTTATCCGCCCGGGACTTCAAAGGGAAAGATGGGGTCAGCGAAATAACATGACTGCGTGGGGTATACTCGTCACAAAGTCAGACATACCTGGTACTCCCGATGAACTTTCCATATACTCAAGTGAAGCCTACTGCGCTGAAGACAATAGACTAAGAAGGTATACACTAAGGATTGATGGATTCGTCTCGGTTAATGCACTATACACAGGCGGGGAATTTGTAACTAAACCTTTGATATTTGATGGCAAGAAGCTCGTTATCAATTATTCCACGTCAGCCGCTGGAAGTGTATATATAGAGATACAAGACAAGGATGGTAAACCTATTCCGGGATTCACACTTGATGATTGCCCGGAGATTTACGGTGACGAGATTGAGAAAGTGGTAAGCTGGAAAACGAGTTCTGACCTGAGTTCTTTAGCAGGTAAAGTGATAAAGTTAAGGTTCATACTCAAGGATGCTGACCTGTATTCGATACGCTTCCGTCCGTAAAATATAGAGCGCACAAATTTGCTTATGCAGTGTCTGAAAGATGCAAACATCAGCACTGTCAAAATTTAAACACGAAGGCACAAAGAACATTAAGAACACAAAGATTTTCGATTCCTTTTCTTTCTTTGTGAGCTTTGTATACTTGGTGTCTTTGTGTTTATTTTCATTTTCTGTCCGCTTTTCCTTAATTGCGGTGTCATAATAGTCGTAAACTAAGGAGCAATTATCTGAAATCAGGCATTATAAACTGGAGTATAATGTAATGCGAACGGAAGATGGACACATCATCTTTAAATGCCTTAATGGTGATACGGTAGCGTTTGGCTTACTTGTGGATAAGTATAAGGAAAGCATTTACGCTCTGGCATACTCTAAGTTAGGAAATTTCCACGATGCTGAAGATGTAACTCAAGAGGTGTTCATCAAAGCCTATCGGAAACTACGAACACTAAAAAGATGGGACAGTTTTCACGCATGGCTTTATGCTATTACCTCTAACCTGTGTAAGAATTGGATTAGGTCACAATCCAGGCGCCCGGACCGTCATTTTGTATATGATCAGTCTACTGCGTTGGATTATTCCAGTATGGATTCTTATCGTAGTGATATAGCCAATGAATCGCTATACGAAACACTCCACGAAGCATTAGACTCCTTGCCTGAGATTTATCGTCAAGTAGTATCGCTCTATTATCTTGGTGATATGAATACCAGAGAGATCGCTAAATTTCTCGGTACTTCATCTGATGCCATTGAGAAAAGGCTAAGAAGGGCTAGAGAGAAATTAAAAGAGGAGATGATAACTATGATGACCGCAGAGATAAAACAACAAAAATTGCAGGTCGGTTTCACATTCAGGCTTTTGGAGATGATAAAGCAAATAAAAATCCAACCTGTGCCACGTATCCCATGGTTACCTTGGGGTATTCCTTTTGCATCGGGAGTTTTGATCGTAGTTTTGAGCGTTGCTTTGCATCTGGTTCCATTCAGTTCTATAAGCATAGGTTCATTATTGCCAGATATAGGAGAGTTGATTGCTCAATCTAAAACTTTGGATTCCGGTGATCCTCATTTTGCACCTTTCATCTATAAAGGTGAAATGATGAATTATGCTAGTGTCCCTGTTACGTTGGAAGCAATGTCTGCAATTTCAGAGAAAAAGTCTGAAAAACCAGAAACAGAGCAAGGAAACGCCAAAACTCCTCAAGATAATCAACCATCTGTATCATCAACATCAGGATCAAATGTTGGCACGATAAAAGGCAAAGTGACTGATACTATCTATCCTGAACCCAATAAACTTCAAGGTGCTGTCGTAACGGCAGAGAATAAAGACCTTCTGGCTAATGAGGGCGGCAAAAGATCAGCAACTACAGATGCCAATGGTGAATATGAGATTAAAGATTTGCCAGAGGGTGAATATACCATAACAGTTTCTAAAACAGGATATACCACCGATGAAACTCGATTCACAGTTAACACTGGATCTACAGGATTCCATGACGTAAGAATGTACGTAATGGATATAAATGGGACAGAAAAACCCATAATAATAGAGTTCACCGCAATGCCTGATGTTGATATATGGCAGGGAACAGTCAATGTCGCTGGAAATAAACTCAGAATTATGTTTAAGAGGAATCGTGCTGATAATACAGCTAAGATGGATAGTCCTGACCAGAATATAAAAGACATACCCGTTGATGATTTTCTCTTTGGACCGGATAAGCTACATATCGAGATCGAATCCATTGGTTTTGTATATGATGGTGTAAATATAATGAAACCGGGATTCGGAATTATATTTGAAGGTGATATGAAACAGAATGGTGTAACACTACCATTAAGGCTTGAAAAACTTTTACCACCAGAGCCAATGTCACCAACATACCCTCCACGTCCACAGGATCCTGTAAAGCCATACCCGTATAAAGAGGAAGAGATCACATATAATAGTAGCGGGATTGAGATTAAAGGAACCTTGACATATCCAGACTCGAAAGGTCCATTTCCTGCTGTCATTTTATTGTCGGATTATGGGCCTCAAGATCGTGATCACCTTTTTGGACCTGGACTGCGTCCATTCTTGGTTTTAGCGGATTACCTGACTCGAAATGGCATAGCCGTCCTCCGAACAGATGACCGTGAAGCAGGCACATTAGTAGATGATTTCTATGATTCCTCTTATGACGATTTTGCAGGAGATACTCTTGCAGGCATCCAATACCTCAAGGGTCGTAAGGAGATCAATCCCAAGCAGATTGGACTGGTTAGTATGGGTGAGGGAAGTTCAATCGCCTTGATAACAGCAAATAAATCGCAGGATGTGGCTTTTATTGTGATGCTGGCTGGTGTTGGTGTAAGCGGGGAAGAACTCGTTATGTTGCACCTAAGTGATCTTAATGATTTTGCCAAAAACAACATACCTCTTGAAGAAGTGACCAGAAGAAAGGAGTTTTTCAAGCGAGTTTTTGCCCTGATGAAGCAGGAGAAGAATAACGAGGTTGTCCAGAAAAAAATCCCTGAAATTTTGGGAGAAGTGACTGTTGAGTTTTCAAAGACGAAACTATCTCCAGAGGAAATACAGGCACTCAAAACCAGTTCAGGTAGTGGATACTACGACATGGTAACTACATATTATCGAAGTTACATCTTATATGATCCACGACAGGACCTGGTAAAGCTGAAACTACCGCTTCTTGTGATTAATGGTGAACAAAATCCTCAGGTTCCAACGAAGGAAAACTTTAAGGCTATTGAGGAATCACTCAAAAAGGGAGGCAATAAAAACTATACACTCAAAGAGATTCCAAACCCCAATGATACGCTGCAAACCAAACAACCGGAACTTAGACCCGATCAGATAGAGGAGACTATCTCACCAATCGTATTGAAGCTTATAGGTGATTGGATTTTAGAAAGAACAAAGAAAAAATGAGAATGTGATATGGAGTGCGTAAGCTTGTTTACGCAGTGCTGAGGCAAGCCTCAGCACTCCAAAAACACTCTTTCAGACTAAACCTTATGCTCAAAGGTGCATGTAAAATTTGTTGGTAAAGTTATAACCAGATAGCTCCGAAGGAGCGAAATGTTTATAGAAACCAATCAAATCAACAACCTAAGCTCCAGCGGAGCGACATATTTATTATGCTAATATGCCACTCCTACGGAGTTCATTAATCTAGTGTTTACAGTTTTCTATAAATATTTCATCCCTACGGGATTTAGGAACTTGATCATTTTACCAATAACTTTTACATGCACCCAAAGTTCACTGTTTACTTGACGTTTCCATACTTTTTGTGGTATAATTATAATGTAAGTTGTATTCACTGTTATTAATCTTCATAAATTCAGTGCTAATTACAATTGCCTTTAATCAGGTTTGCATTGTTAGTCTAACAATAAATTGTTTAAGGGGGGTAAAGCGGCATCTTTATAACCGCATTATCATTATGAAATACTGGAAACTTGACAGGGTTATGCAAAAATCTGGCGTCGAGTATAGCATAGAGGAAAAGAATTCTCTAATCCAGATAGAGACTGAGCCTGAAAAAAATGACGTTGCTCACGAAAACATCAAGTCAGCTATGAAAAAAGATGAAATACTGGTAAACAGCCAGCCGGGTAAATTTAGCGTGATCCAAGGGGATATAAGAGTATATAAAAATACTAAAGAGGGAGAAAGCTGATAAGAATATGCGCAGAAGACTGATTGCGATATTGATAATAACAATATTTGCTTGCCAGATGCTTGCGCTCATTCATGATGTGAGTGCGCAGGCAGTTCAGCAAAATGAACAGAAAAAGCCATCCGCCTTTGTTACGTGGTGGACTAATTTCATGAAGCGTGCTTATCTGTTCCCGCTTACTATGGCTTTAATTGCTACGACACTAGGTATAATTGTAGCAACGGTAAGGAAAGATAAACTGCTGAAAAGCCTTGCCGGGCAACTGATCACCATAGAACAGACTGATGGCGTAAGGTCAAGGGGACGACTGCGCGTAGAAGCTGAAGGAATTGAGGTTATTGCGGAAAAAGCTAATGAAGCTAGCAATGAGAAAGTCAGCTATATTCTACGCAAAGATGAGTATACCAAAGTACACGCCCTTGTGCGCTACCTTGACCTTTTAACTGAAAAAGAAAAAGATCATCGAAATGATGAAGTAAAAAAAGCCTACCATCCCAGCGTTCTCATGCGGCTGAAAAGAAGGATAAGAAATATCATCAACCGAATCAGGCGGGTGGCAACAGATGCCTTTAACCTCCTGTTTGCTAAAAAGTTGACCGGGAAACTCGGTGGTGCTGAGTATGAAAAAGAGATTCAAGAATCGGGAAAGGCAACTGTCGAATACATGACAGCCGCTGATTACGATTCTCTTATTGACAGGCTGATCGGCACGAGAGTCATAATACAAACTACTCCCAAAGTAGAATACGTGGGTGTCTTTAAGGATTATACTTCAATGTTCATTGAGCTTCTGGACGTTGATTATAAATCTGGATGGACAGTAGCTACAAATAGAGACGAAGGCTACGTAAAACACGATCGTGGGATTAGTACGTATAGAAACGGAAATAAGATGGTGCTTAGCAGTAAAAGCCCATTTGATATAGTCCTTAAAAGCATTGCCTGGGCAGAAGGTCCGCAGAATACAGGGCGAGGTGATGCTAATACGACACTGGCAGTTATACCCCCGTTTGGACAGATTGAGGTTGATGTCACGACACCGTATTTTGACAGAGTAATATCTCCATTCGACAAGCTACAATTACCCATGCAATATTCTCCCGTTGATTATAAATTTATTAGTTTTACATTTGAGTCAACCCGAAAAGCTGATATAGTCATGATGAAAAGCTATGGTATATTAAGGCACAGAACAGAGAAATACGAACCTAAGCTACTCGACATTAACACTATCACAGAGACATTGCTGACAACGAAAGAAGAAGGCTTCATATTAAAGGGAACCCCAACTACTACCCCGATGATCATACATAACGGGTATCTTACAAACATGCCCAGAGAGAGAATGGACGTCCACGAGATTGACGGTCAGATAAGCCAGCGGTGGGCAATGGATACCTACTTCACTATACTCGATAAAAAGATGCGTCCTATTACTAAATTCCGTTTTTTGGGTACGTTACCAATGAGGAAAACCAAAAGGCTAATTAGCTTATTTGGTTTGATGTCTATAATCAATTCTGATGAAAATCGAAAAAGAGACCCTCTCCTGCCATTTATCTACCGAATAATATGCAACGCCAACATCAAAAGAAGGCGCAGACTGAAAAAGAAGCAGCAGATTGCTGTAAAGAAACCCAATCGCTTGCTTGAAATTCTCCGTAAGCCATTCCAGGTACAGCCTCAAAAGTCATAATATCTCCTTATTATTACGAGTTTTTCACTACCTAATTTTCTTGTGTTCTTAGTGGTTCGATCGCTAAATATCTACTGCCAAAAATTAATTTGGTCGTGCAATAGGAGTGATGAAAATGAGTATCCTTCGTATCGCAGTCGCTGGTGCTGGACCAAGAGCAAATGATTACATGGCAACCATTGCAAAGCTGACAGATAAATATAAGTTCTGTGCTATTTGTGACAAGAACGTTGACCGTGCTAAATCTGCGGCACAGCAACATGGTGCTGAAACCGTCTATACTGACGTGAAAAAAATGCTTCAAACGGAGAAGCCTGACGTATTCTTTGGGCTTACTCCTACCGATTCTCTCAGCATCATGACTATAATGGCGGCGGAGAATAAAGTCAACGTTATTCGAGAAATCCCAATAGCTATCACAAGACAGGTTGCAAATGGTATAATACAGAGTTGCGAACAGAATGGAGTAAAACTTGAGATTGCAGAAAACGTCTGGGTTTGGCCTCACGAAAGGCTGAAAAAGAAGATAATTGAATCAGGCTTGTTGGGGAAAATACTGCACGTAAGGCTGTGGTATACGTCAGGTGCTTATCACGGTTTCAATGCTGTTCGTATGCTTCTCGGAAGCGAAGCTAAGAGAGTTCTTGGTTACATCGGTAAAGTGGAAGTACCTGAATACGTGAGCTACGGAGGAGACCCAGCTAATAAAAGGATATGGGAAAGCGCAGTTATAGAGTTCGAGAATGATGTTACGTGCCTTTATGGAAAGCCTTTACCGGGTCCGAGATCAAGCTTGTGGGAGATTGAGGGAACTGATGGGTATTTGTCAGGAAGTGAATTGGTACTGGGAAACACACACTATCCATTCCAAGACATATACGAGGAAATTAACGGAAATCAGGTGCTTGATCACGTCTGTATTGATACCAACCCGCCGATAGTATGGTTAAATCCTTTCAAAAAGTATGGCATCTCAGGAACTGACGAGATTGCCAAAGCAAGCATCCTTTGCAGTATGCACAGCGCACTTACAGAGAACGTTAAACTTATATACGGTGCGGAAAACGCATTGCGTGACCTTGAGCTTTGCGTAGCTATACAGGAAAGCGGGATAATCGGCAGCAAGTGGATCGATCTGCCGATTAAATGTGAAACTGAGATCGAAAGAAGGATTCACGAAGAATTTAAGCGTAAGTATGGGCATCATCCCGTTACCGAAGTTGAAGCACTCAAAGATATAGTCTTTACCCGTGCAAGCGTAATATGGACGGTTGCCGGATGGCTGTAATATTATACCAATTCTTAATTGAAACATTACATATTGGTAGCCGAAGGCTTTAGTCTGCGGAAGCGCACCCTAAAGGGATGCGACTACCAACGTCGTCTTTGAATTGTGAAATAATATTATAATGAATAATGAAAAAATACTCCTATTCCTGCTTGATTATCTGGATCAAAAGGATGATTTTGTTTTCCTCTGGAATGGTTGGGTGGATTCTGATAATTATCGAAGTTACGTCTTCACGTCCCCGGTTGATTGTATTTATTGCTACGATAAACAGGAACTCATCAAAGCTTTATCGGATATAGAGAAGATTCTGCAAGATGGTTATTATCTGGCGGGATTCGTCAGTTACGAAGCTGGGTTATGCTTTGAGCGTGTTACTGACACAATAAACTCTTCAAATGTTCCTTTACTCTGGTTTGGCGTATACAAACAGCCCCTAATATATGATCACAGGGATAAGAGATTATATGCCACAGAGGATATAGAACACCTGCTTGAGCAGTATAAACCCAGAAAAAATGTGGGCTGTCTGATAAGCAATATCCAGAATACTATTGAGAAAGGTGATTACATTAAGGACGTTGAATCAATCAGGGAAGCTATCGCCCGTGGTGAAACTTATCAGGTTAATTACACATTTAAGCACAAATTCGACTATGGCGGAAACGCAAATTTATTCTACGATCTATGTATGAAGCAATCTGCCTCATACTCAGCTTTCATAAGGTGCCTGAATAAAGATATTCTGTCATTGTCACCGGAGCTATTCTTTCGCAGAACGTCAGACCACGTATTCGTAAAGCCCATGAAAGGAACTATAAAGCGTGGTATCAGTAATTCTGGTGATGCCTGCAAAGCAGAGGAACTGCATAACTCAGTGAAAAATCGTGCTGAAAACGTCATGATCGTTGATCTGCTTCGCAATGATCTCGGCAGAATATCCAAAATCAGCAGTGTTAAGGTAAACAAGCTGTTTGAGATAGAGAAATACGAAACGCTGTTCCAGATGACTTCAACGGTTCAGTCTGAGTTAAGGGATGGTATTACGTGGTTTGAGTTCTTCAAAAGCATGTTTCCCTGCGGCTCTGTAACTGGCGCACCAAAGATAAATACGATGCGCATTATAAATAATCTGGAAAAAGAACCGAGAGGAGTTTATACTGGTAGTATAGGATATATTGCTCCGAATAACGCAAGTGTTTTTAACGTTGCTATCAGGACAACCGTATTGGATAGGGTCAGTAAAAATGGTGAAATGGGTATCGGCAGCGGGATAATCTATGATTCGGATGCAGAATCTGAATTTGACGAATGTTTGTTAAAAGCTAATTTCCTGACTTCAAAATACATTGACTTTCAATTGATAGAAACAATGCTTTTGCAAGATGGCGAATTCTATCTGCTGGAACTGCATCTCAGAAGGTTAGAAGAATCAGCTAAATACTTCCAATTTGATTATGATAAAGATTATATAATTCAGGCATTGAAGCGTAAAGCTGAAACACTTAAAGAGGGAAAATATAGGGTTAGATTACTATTGCATAAAAATGGAGAAGTTGCTATATCATCATCAGAACTGAATGAAACGGAATCAGAAACAAAGCGAGTGACTTTATCAAAAGTCAGGACTGACCCGGAAAATAGATTCCTGTATCACAAAACTACAAACAGGGAGCTATATAATAGTGAATTTCAAAAAGCACGAGACAAAGGATATTATGACGTTCTGTTCTTGAATAGCGAAGGTGAAGTCACTGAAGGAGCTATCTCTAATATATTCGCGAAAATCGGGGATATGTTTTATACCCCACCGATTAGATGCGGGCTGTTAGATGGTGTTTTCAGGCGTAATCTGTTTGAGAGCGGCTTCCCATTAGAAGAAAAAATACTATTTGAAAAGGATTTATTAAAAGTGGATAAGTTGTATCTGGCAAACTCGGTTCAAGGAATGGTTGAGGTGAGCATTATATGGATTTAATCAAGGGATGCCATAATTATCCTTCGCAAAATAGCGAATCTGGAACCTTGATGGAAAAGTGCAAAGACTATACCGAGAGACAGTTTTACATAATTATGACAAAAAAGTTTGGCATTATTGGATGATACTGATTTTCTTACGAAGGGGTTAGAGTTATGACCATAAATTCAAATCGTTTCAAGTGTGCCGTTTTTTCTGTTTTTCTAATCTTTGTATCTGTTAATATTGGAATAGGAGAATCAAATATGACTGAACGTGTGTCAATAACTGTTGGAATAAAGGATGCAGATATTATCGGCTCTGACAACAGGGCATTACAAACGGCTGTGGATTACGTCGCCGGGTTGGGTGGCGGAACGGTCTACATCGGTGCGGGAACTTATCTTATGAAAGACTCACTTCATCTACACAGTAATATTACTGTAACAGGACAGGGTGAGAATACTATCCTGCGCAAATCCGACGGCATTAGTTCAGTTCTTGCAACAGATGGGGATTATGGTCAGGAGGAGGTAATCCCTGCTGACCCATCAGGTTTCGAGGTAGGGATAGGCGTTACCATTGCCGATAAAAACTCAGGAGGATTTCATACGACAGTCGCTACTATAATATCTCGTGATGGTGACAACTTCACCATCAATAAGCCATTGAATGCAGACTGCATGGTGTATAATGGTGCTTACGTGAAAAACACTTTTCCAGTAATTAGCGGATACTACATAGATAATGCTCGTGTGGAGAAATTGACTATTGACGGTAATAAGGATAAAAACGATCATTTGAATGGGTGCCGTGGTGCGGGCATATTCTTCTATCGTGCAAAGAATACTCAGATCAGGAATTGTATAGTCCACGATTATAACGGCGATGGTATCAGCTTCCAGCAGAGCAACGATACAGTGGTGGAAAACTGCATATCATACAATAATGCAAGTCTGGGGTTCCATCCGGGCAGTGGTTCACAGCGGCCAACCATGAAGAACAATCTTGCTTACGATAACGGTGGAGACGGGCTTTTCCTGTGCTGGAGAGTTAAGAATGGTCTGTTCGAGGGAAATGAGCTTAGAAACAACAGCCAGTTCGGTATTTCAATAGGACATAAGGATACAGATAACGTTTTTAGAAACAATAAGGTTATCGGCAACAAGAGTCACGGAGTCTTCTTCCGAAATGAGCCTGAATATACTGGTGGACACCGCAATCTGCTGGAGAATAATAAAATACTAAACAATGGCTCTGGTGGAGAGGGATCGGGCATTTACATAAATGGTGAAACCCACGATATTACTATTACTGGAAACGAGATAAGCGATAATCAACCCGAAGGTAAAAAGACCCAGCAATATGGCGTATGGATCGGCTCAAAAGCTGATCGAATAATTATTAAAGGCAACAAGATCGAAGGTAACAAGGAAAGTGCCATAAAAAACGAGGCGGTCAATGCTAAGGTTGAAGTATCCAATTAGCTTAAATACACTACTAAGGATTTGTAATTAAATAACTTACCTAATAGGAAACACACCCCCTAGCCCCTCTCAAGAGGGGAGTTTAGGCTAATTCCCCCTTTAGCTAAAGGGGGGATTTGATTAAATAAGTCATATATCTAAATATCTCAAAATAGGGAAGTTATTTAATCACGAATACTAAAGCCCTATTTGTTAGAGGTATTAAATGATATAAAATAGGAACTTTATGATTTATTCTAACGCAAACATGCGTTCAGGAGGGAAAATGGGAAACACTGCTATTATATCTATGCTACCTTTGTTTGGGTTGCTTATTCCATCTAATATTAATGGTGTTGAACTTGCCAATGATCTGATCCGTGCCGCAGTCCATAAAGAATATCCTCTCATAATGAGTTATAAACGCATAGCCATTCCAGCGTACTTTGGTGGGGCTGATCCTGATGAACGCTGGGAGATTACTATCATCTGTCCTGATCGAACAGATGCAGTTATCAGGAACGATGATATTCGTATAAATGCCAGCTTTACTCAAGATCATGCCGAATATGTCTTTAACTGTCACATCAATGATGAGAATGTGCTGAAATTTACCGCAAATATCTCTCTGGAAGCGGATCAGGTCGTCTATCGCATAACGCAAATCGAATCAGCCAATGGTTACAGCCTTCGTAAGATTGACTTTGGTAAAGGTATTCGTGTTTATATGAAGGATGGCGCACCCGATGGGTCAATCTGTGGAGGAACGTTGGGACGGGATCGCAATCCCTACTTCTTTGAGAATATGAAGGACGTAAAATCCCATGACCCTCAAAATATTGACATGATCATGCTGTGCCAATCTGGTGCAGTGGCTGTGGGCTACAATAACCTTATCATCCATCCATGGTGTTTCCAGAGCCACAGTCAGGGAAGCGATCTTGCAGAATTCTGGTGCCCGCCTTATATTCATACAGTCACAGCAGGGACAGGGGATAATTATACAACTGCCGTTCTGGATGATTTCGTCTGTCGGATCGGCGTTCTTGGGGATTATTCGGGTGATGGTGAAGTAGACTGGCGTGATGGCGCAGCGTTTATTCGTGATCAGTTGCACGGTTGTGCGCCGCTGTTTCAGGATTATATGCGCTACGAGGCAAACGATGATTTTGATAAATTTATTGACGTTGTGAGAAAAATATACTATATCACTGATGGGCGTCTTCAGCTTTGTCTTCACGCCGCATGGCAATACTGGGGTTGGGACAGCGAGTATCCTGCCTACATGGAACCGAATGACGAATATGGCGGTCGGGAGGCACTTTATCGGCTGATGCGGGAGGCTTCAAAGTATCGCTGCATCGTTTCGCTAATACATAACTTTGACGACTCTTATAAGGATTCACCCGCATGGAATGAGGACATCATCATTCGCCGTGATGATCAATCACTACAGGAAGCCACAGCATGGGCAGGAGGACGAAGCTTCATCAATAGCCCATTCAAGATGATTAAGCTCGGTTGGGCAAAGAAGGTGATAGATGGCTTAGCTGCTCAGGGTGCAAGGTTACGATTGTTCTCGGATGTTTTATCAGCAGTACCGGAGCGTGTTGATTACGATAAAAATATGCCATCAGATGCTCTTGCGAACCTTGTGCTGGGCAAATTCAAGATTATCGAGATGTTGAAGGAACAAGGGATCACTGTTGGTAGTGAAAGTGCTACGTGGGCATTTATCGGAAAGATATGTACAGCACACTCAATGTCGCTTGGTATGTCAGAGGATCCAAGCGTTGTGCCATTGGGCCCTTTCGTACTTCATGGAAAAATGGCTTATCAATCGTGGAGCCACGGCAGGGATACATTTCTGGCTGGTGCTGACAACACTACCGGCTGGGATAATGACGTAATCTATCTGTGGGCGATGGTTCTTGAGCAATATGCTAATAAGCCAATGACGAATTATACCCGTAAAGATGGGTTGTTCCGAACAGAATTTGGAGCGGATACTTTCGTTGAATGTCAAAAGGGAACTTCAGGCATCAAAGTCGTTGTAGATGGACGACTTATCAGCAATGGTAAAAGCTGTATGATCCCCAAAAAGACACCTAACGTATATCTGGTCTACTCGACGTTACAAAGCCCGCAAAGATACCCGAAACCAAAAGGCTGGAATGATATGTTTCAACTGCTCGCTTACAGGCTTAGCGATGGTCCTGAAAAGCAGGTTAACTCCGAATCGGTTGTCTCTTTTGATGGGAACGATATAATTCTAACGCTATTCTCACAAACGCCATATCGCCTGTGCTATGGACGTGAAGCATACATAGTTGATAAACAAATTCGTGAGACTCCATTTGATCAGCCAACCATAACGTGGGAACCTGATAAAGTTATTGAATCTAATCCATCGGGACAGCGACCTTCATGGATACGCAAAAGCACGAGAGTTGATCCACCCGGCACTACTCTATACGTTGGCTGTGGTGCAAAATTCCCTACTGAAGCACAAAGCAGACTTCACGCCGCTTCCATAGTTGCCCGTAAGCTGACGTGGCAGGTTCGACAGGGATTTGTCAATCGCTCACGAGAATACGAAAAGCAGTTGGGTCTTGATATTAACAAGCTTGGGTTTGATAACTGGAACATTGGTTTAAATGCGGTAAACGAGATGTATTCTATGGGGAAAATCAATGCTATAGCAGAAACTCAATGGTACGTTGAGAAGCTTGAGAACTATGATCCACAGCAATCAGAACCCAAAATCACGTATAAAGCTTACGTAGCAATTCCTATAACTCCAAAGCAATTGCATGACGTATACGTTGAGTCTATAAGATATAATCTTAATCTGGCTAAAAAGTCTCTTATCTCTGGCGATGGGAATGAAGCACAGTTGCAAAACCGCATCAAGCTATGGACTTTCATGCTGGAGGAGGAGTCAAAAAAGCAACAATGACTTGACATAAACATTGCTGTATGGTAGTATTAGGGACATGGAAAATTATATAAAAGACAAATTCATAATTGCTGACCCAAAAGATAACGTTGCTACTGCGAGAGTTGAGATTAAGGCTGATACTGTACTTATGGCTGATGATGGAAACACCATAACGATCAGGGAACTCATACCGTTTGGTCATAAGGTGGCTTTGAATGACGTAAACAAGGGTGAAGGTATCATCAAGTATGGACATAGGATTGGCTTAGCAACTCAAAACATCGCAGTCGGTGAGCTAGTTCACGTACATAACCTTTCAGGTGAAAGAGGAATGGCTAAGTGAAAACAACTTTTCTTGGATACAAACGACCTGACGGTATGGTAGGTGTCAGGAATTACGTCCTGATACTGCCAACGACCGTCTGTGCAAGCCACGTAGCAAAGCGAATATCAGAGGAGGTGCAGGGAACAGTCGCATTAGTTCATGAGCATGGCTGCGCGCAGAACGGCGAAGATAAAGAGCAGACAAAGCGTGTCCTTACAGGGATTGCGAAAAATCCCAACGTAGCGGCGATTCTCGTTGTGGGGTTGGGATGCGAGACGATAGGCGTACCTGAAGTAGCGGAAGAAATTTCTACGTCAGGAAAACCTTTGGAGACGCTTATAATTCAGGAGAACGGCGGAACGCTTGAATCCATACGAAAAGGCTCACAGATCGCCCAAAAATTAGTTGATTATGCTTCTCAGTTGAAAAGAGAGGAAGTTGGTATAGAATCGCTGACTGTTGCGACTCAATGCGGAGGCTCGGATGCTTGCTCTGGTATCTCTGCGAACCCGGCTTCGGGATATGCCAGTGATCTTGTCGTGAAGGCAGGAGGAACTGTCATTCTGGCTGAAACCACAGAGATGATTGGTGCAGAGCATCTGCTTGCCGAAAGGGCTGTTGATGAAGAAGTTGCACGAAAAATTCTCTGGCTTATCCAGAGAGTTGAAGATCGGGCAAAGGCTATCGGTGTGGACATTCGCCTTGCTAACCCGGCTCCGGGAAACATCGCAGGCGGGATCACTACGCTTGAAGAAAAATCTCTTGGTGCTGTCGTCAAAGCAGGCACTTGTACCATAAACGAAGTCGTAGAGTATGGAGTCAAACCATACTGTAAAGGATTGGTGATAATGGATTCACCGGGGCAGGATACTTCCTCAATAGCAGGGGAACTGGCTTCTGGAGCGCAGATAGTAACTTTCACCACAGGGCGTGGATCTCCAGTAGGTTCACCCATTGCACCAGTGATCAAAATAGCGACTAATTCTCTAATGTATACCAGAATGTCAGATAATATGGACGTAAACGCCGGAACAATCGTTGACGGCGCAGAAACAATCGAGGAGGTGGGGGAACGAATATTTGACGAGATTATTAAAATTGCGTCTGGTACATTAACAAAAAGTGAGATACTTGGACACAGGGAGTTTTCTATTGACAGACTAAATCCATTTTATTAGTATAATGTTCTGTTTCGGAACATTAATCCTGAGGAGGAAAATAGGATGAGACGTTTAATGCTTATTGTATGTATTAGTATGATCTTTGTTAGTTTCGTTATTGGGTATGTAAATGCGGCAGTTGATCCTAACACAGCTTTTCTTGTATGGACTTTTGATGAAGGCTCCGGTACTACTGTTGCGGATAAGAGTAACCAAGGTAATGATGGAGCGATTACAAACGCTCAATGGGTTGCTGGTAAGTATGGTAATGGTCTTAGCCTTGATGGAGCAACCGCTTATGTTAAATCCGCCACAGTAAAAGGTGTTGGAAAATCAGCTTTTTCCGAATGTTTGTGGGTTAAGTTTGATAACCTTGATCCTGAAAACCAATTTGGTTACATAAGCTGCACTGACACTGCTAATGCCAGATTCTTCTACTTCTCAACATGGAGTTCCGCAGGAGCACCAAACGATGCCATTCACTGTGGAACTCTTGACACCGGTGGAAATTGGGGTAGAGGCATTTCAACAGGTAGGGTATTCAAAACAGGTCAGTGGTATTTCGTTACCGGAGTTATAGACACAGTGAACGGATTTATCAGGGTTTATATGGACGGAGCAATGGTTCAAGAGCAAGCGATAGATCCAGGTGACACGCCAGGAACTCCTGCGGAAATATGGGTCGGTAGCAGTCCAGAAGGTTACACGTGGCTTGCTGGGACAATTGATGATGCAGCATTCTTCAATGTAGCATTAAGCGAAAGTGACATTAATGATATTATGAAGAATGGAATTGCTAGCTTGTTTGGCACCACTGCTGTTAGCCCTTCAGGTAAACTTCCGATAGAATGGGCACGTATCAAAACTCAATAGTGAGTTTATATATATTAAAGGCACGGTAACGCCGTGCCTTCGTGAAATGGAGGAGAGATAGATGTTGGATATATTAGCGGATTTAAAGAGAATCCGCTTTGTTTTATTAGTTTTTGCCAGTATATTCGTTATTGGTTTGGTATTTATCGGATATAGTAAAGCCCTTGATCCCAAGACAGCTTTTGTGATCTATACATTTGAGGACGGTAACGGGGAGAAGGTCAAGGATTTAAGCGGGAATGGAAACGATGCTGATTTTAAAGGTAACAATATTCAATGGGTTAAAGGGAAAAACGGCGGGGGGTTAAAACTTGGCGGAGCCAATAACTCGCTTGTGTGCCCTACGATAAATGGTGTTGGAAAGACATTTTTCTCGGAATGTCTATGGGCAAATTTTGATGATCTTACTCCTGAAAACCAATTTGGGTATATAAGTTGCACACAAACAGCCAATGCAAGATATTTCTACTTTTCAACGTGGAGTTCTGCTGGCGCTCCAAACGATGCTATTCACTGCGGAACCCTTGATGCAGCAGGAGCTTGGGGTAGAGGTATATCTACCGGAAGAGTCTTTAAAAAGGGACAATGGTATCACGTTGCTGGTGTGATAGATACTAAGGTTGGAACTATCAGAGTTTACGTTGATGGATCCCTTGTTCAAGAGATGGTGATAACTCCAGGGGATACTCCTGGCACCCCGGCAGAAATATGGGTCGGTGGTAGTCCTGAGGCATATCAATGGTTAACCGGTACGATAGATGATGTTGGCTTTTTCAATGTTGCATTGACTGAAGATGATATTAACAATATTATGAATAATGGTCTAGCTAAAGGATTTGCTGTTCAGGCACAGGGTAAACTCCCTATAACATGGGCAACTATTAAGAATCAGTAAAATGGTTAGATTTGAGTGTTTTGGTGTCTGCTTATTCAGAAAGGGTTGTGACTCAAATGGAAAAAATAAGCGAATCGGAATTTGATGATCTGTGCAAGGCTTTTTTGGATGCAGACCCAGACATTAGAGATATAATACTATTTGGGTCTTACATTTATGCACCACTTTTAGCCCGTGACGTTGATCTGCTTGTTACTACGACTAAACGGAAACTTTATGATAATTACTATAATGCTGTGGCAGATTTTCCCAAGAGTGTTGATCTAATAATAAGAGAGCCAAATGAGAGTATAGGAGATCGTATTGCCTGGGGGGTAAAATCAACAGGTCAGGTTCTTATAGGTGATGGTGAGACATTGCTAGAGGTAATGAAAATACCGATGGTAACTTTTGAACGAGCAAGAAAGATTCTACAACGTGCAGATGAAAACTTCCTGAGTGCTAGAAATGCTCAAGATGCAGACGTTAAAGACGAAGCATATCGAGACGCTTTTAATAAGCTCTTTGATGTTGCACGGAACGCTGTCATGGCGTATCTAGGCATTGATGAAACCAGATGGGGAAAGTTAAAACGAATACTGCCAGAGGATTTTCAGGAAAGGTTTAATCGAATTATTAACACACTTCATATCGCTTATTCTTATAAAGGCGGCTATCCAAAACATGATACTGACGAAGAATTCAAGCGATGGAGAAATATTGTTGAGCAGTTTGTAAATGATTTAGAGCAGGATTTATAATGAAATATGATATAACGGCAAAGAGAATAGTAGATATAGGAAAAGAGCAGATATTAAAGGAATTCATTGGGATTGAATCCGAGGATATCCAACTGCTAGAGGAGTTACCAGAAGAAACAGTCAGCATTAGAAGAAGCGATTTTCCATTAAAAGTGGTATTTAAAGATGGATGTGAGAAAATAGTCTTGCTTGAGATACAGACAGAATTCAATAAGGACTTTGTTCTGAGACTGATTGATTACACAGTCAGATTCATGCTAAAGTATCACCTTGAAGTTATCCCCTTTGCCTTATTGCTTACTCCAACAAATTTAGCGACTGGCGTTTATGAGGACGATAGACTTAGATTCAGATATGATGTAACTCGATTATGGGAGAAGCAAGCGAAAGATTATATAGATAAAATATTCCTTTATCCGTTTCTGCCTTTGATGAATGGTGGTGCGGAATTGGTTGAACAAATAGATACAGCAATATATGAAAATTCCAATCTTAGTATAGAATATAAAGCAGATTTATTGACAGCAATGGCAATATTTGCAGGATTGAAGGATAAAAAGCTAGGAGCCTGGCTTGTCGAAAGGAGACGAGATATTATGATACAGTCACCAGTTTATGAGCTTATTGAAGAAGAAGGTATAAAAAAAGGGATTAAGATAGGAAAAGAAGAAGGAATAAAAGAAGGTATAGAAGAAGGAAAAAAGCAAGGACTTCATAATGCAGTTTCACTGGGTTTGGAGTTGAAATTTGGGGTTGATGGCATAGAATTAGCGCAAAAGGTAAGAAAAGTAGAATCCATTGATAAGCTTGAAACAATCATAGAAGCTATTAAGATCGCTAATAAAATAGAGGAGATCGAAAAGCTGGTTTGATAATCAGTGATCAGTAATCGGTGATGAGTAATCAGTAATTGGTGAAAAACATTGATGCTGTATACCTATTGTTCATCACTTAACTCTTTTAACAAAAGGTGGAAAACGAAAATGCAGGTAAAAAAAGTGGTTTTGGCGTATTCAGGCGGATTGGATACATCGGTGGCTTTAAAATGGCTTCAGGACGAATATAAGGCGGAAGTGATAACCTATACTGCGGATCTCGGTCAGGGGAAGGAACTGGAGCCAGTTGAGCAGAGAGCAAAAAACACGGGTGCAGTCAAAGTATACATCGAGGATTTAAGAGAGGAATTCGTTAAAGGATACGTGTTCCCTGCGCTGAAAGCTGGAGCGATATACGAAAAATACATGCTGGCTACCGCTCTTGGCAGACCGCTTATCGGCAAGCGTGTGGTTGAGATTGCACAAAAAGAAGGTGCTGACGCAGTCGCTCACGGATGTACAGGGAAAGGCAACGATCAGGTGCGCCTTGATGTAACGACTATGGCTCTTGATCCGAAACTCAAAATCATTGCTCCTGTCCGTGAATGGTCAATGAAGTCACGAGAAGAGGAAATCGAATACGCCCAAAAGCATAATATTCCTGTTCCAGTGACGAAAAAAAGCCCTTACAGCATTGACCTGAATCTGTGGGGCAGAAGCATTGAGTGCGGGATTCTGGAAAACCCATGGACCGAGCCGCCAGATGATATATTTGAATTGACAGTATCTCCGCAGAAGGCTCCAAACGAACCCACTTACATTGAGATAGAGTTTAAATCTGGAATTCCAGTCAAGCTTGACGGAAAGGAACTACTCCCTGTTGATCTCATCAACACATTGTCAAAAATCGGTGGCGCAAATGGTGTAGGACGAGTAAGCTACGTTGAGGATCGTCTTGTCGGTATCAAATCACGAGAGACTTATGAGTGTCCAGCCGCAATGATCCTGTTCGCCGCAATCAAAGCTATTGAGGAATTGACTTTAGACAGGCAGACTATTCATTTTAAGGAAGAGAATATTTCTCACGAATATTCACGTCTGGTATATTATGGGCTCTGGTTCAGCCCATTGCGAGAAGCTCTGGATGCCTTTGTTGACGTGATCGAGAAAAACGTAACCGGAACTGCACGGGTTAAGCTGTTCAAAGGTAATTGCAGCGTAGTCGGCGCAAAGTCACCGTATTCATTATACGATCAGGCTATGGCGACTTACGACATCGGTGATATGTTTGACCACACTGCGGCAAAGGGTTTCATTCAGCTTTGGGGTTTGCCGTTAAAGATCAAAGCGGCAAGAGATATGAAAAAGGACTGAAAATTGAAGATTAAAGATTTGAAAATTCAAGGACTTCAGGAGATAATGATGGCAAGATTTGACGGCAGAAAATTTGATCAGCTAAGACCGGTAAGGATAACCAGAAACTACATGAAACATGCAGAAGGTTCTGTCCTTATCGAAGTTGGTGACACAAAAGTTATCTGTACTGCTTCAATAGAGGAAAAAGTACCAAGATTTATGGAAGAAGACGGACAGAAACGAGATGGTGGATGGGTCACAGCAGAATACTCGATGCTTCCCAGGTCTACTGGCACCAGAAGCCAGCGAGAGGCATCACGAGGAAAGATCGGTGGACGCACCCAGGAAATACAAAGACTTATTGGGCGCTCAATGCGCGCTGTAATAGATACGAAACTCCTTGGTGAGCGAACGGTATGGTTAGATTGTGACGTTATTCAGGCTGACGGTGGAACACGTACTTCATCAATCACCGGCGCCTTTGTTGCTCTCTGGGATGCTTGCTCTTACCTGTTAGACAAAAAGATGATAAAAGAGATGCCAATAATTGACTTCATCGCCGCTACCAGCGTCGGCATAATTAAAGGGGAGAAGATGCTCGATCTGTGTTATGCGGAGGATTCCAATGCGGATGTTGACATGAATATCGTCATGACTGGCAAGGGAAAGTTTGTTGAGATACAGGGAACAGCCGAATCATCTCCATTCACCCGTGAAGATGCTGGTATACTTATGGACCTGGCGGAAAATGGGATAAAGCAATTAATTGAACTACAAAGAAAGATGCTGTTGGATGGAGAGATGATAGCGGAACTGTCAAACGCAAAATGATTCATGATATAGTAGTCGCAACCAAGAATAAGAAAAAGCTGATTGAAATTAGGGAATTGCTCGCTGATCTGGATTTCAACGTCCTGTCTATTGATGATTTTTCAGACATTCCAGAAATTGACGAGGATATGGATACATTTGAAGGGAATGCAAGAAAAAAGGCAATCCAGATAACCCAGATAATCGGTAAGCTCACATTGGCGGATGATTCAGGTCTTGAGATAGATTTCCTAAACGGTAAACCGGGTATCCATTCAGCAAGATTTGCAGGCAAAAATGCCACTGATGAAGAACTGTATAAAAAAGTGCTTAACCTTATGAACGGGGTTCCCCAGCATCATCGTACTGCCCGCTTCAAATGTGCTGTAGCAATAACTGAAAATGAATGTGTAGAGATAGTAACCGGGGTCTGTGAAGGTGAGATAGCAACAGAACCTAGGGGAGATGCTGGCTTCGGCTACGATCCCATATTTATAGTACCATCTTATGGCAAAACGTTTGCTGAACTTGGTGTTGAAATCAAAAATCGGATCAGCCACAGAGCAATAGCTCTCGAAAAAGTCAGAAACGTGCTTATGCGTTACCGTCAAACTGGAATGCTTTATTGAAGATAGAAGGCGGTGTTTTAGAATGTGTATTCGCTATGTAACCCTGATATGTACAATTATGCTTATTTGGTTTAGCGCTGGTCCTTTATACAGTGAGCAAGAGGAAATAACAAGAGAGGTTACAGCAGAGCAGAAAGAGAAAGCTCATGCTATACTCAAACAAGCGCTTGCAATAACTGAAAAAAACGCCCAGAAACAAGATGAGTTTACATTAGGAGCTATTGCTGCTGTGCTTGCCTCAGTGGATTTGGACGAAGCACTCGCGGTCGTTGATAAAATATCCCAGGCTTCATCCATCCGCGGTATGGCACTTGCCAGTATCCTCCCTGAAGCCGCAAAGACGGACAAAGTGCGTGTAATGGGTATCTTCGACAGTATAATCACTGTTATGGATGCTCTAAAGGCGGGCGGAGGAGGTGAAGAATGGTCTGGACTATTTCTGGCAGTAGTTGGAATTGAAACTGCCATGATGATCGGCGCGGTAGCGAAGACGGACATGGATTTAGCGTTAACCCTTGCTGATAAATTCAAAAGTGATGAGACGTATAACATCCTTAAGTGGCTATCGCTGGTTCATATCGCTGGTATAACAGCAAAAACTGATATGGACAGGGCGTTGGCTATAGCTTCCAGAATTGAAGATAGTGAGATAAAATCCATGGCGCTTATCTACATATCTGGTGAGATTGCTGAGAAAAGTAAAGAGAGAGCGCAGGCGATCCTGGATGAAGCTCTTGACATCATTGATAAACAGGGAACAGACGTTCCATTCGATGATGAGATGACGGGCTTCATTGTCGCAAAGGGGATAGCTAAGGTAAATCCAGACAAAGCAATAGCTCTGGCAACGAAGATTAAGGATAGCTCACCTATGGGACAGGAAAAAGCAAGAGTAATGACTCAAATAGTCACTGAGATTGCAAAGACGGATCCCTCCAAATCGCTGGATATCGCTCGCAAGGAACCGTATCCCTCAAAAGCGCAGATGCTGGTTCGGATTGGTACGGTGATCGCAAAGACGGATCCGGATAAGGCGCTTGCCATCGCCGATGAGATAGATAAGATGAAGTATATAGAGGCAAACCTGAAAGCGCAGCGGTCAGAAGTGATTGCCGCTGCCGCTGCTGAAATTGCTAAATCTGATAAGCAGAGAGGTATGGCATTACTTGAGCAAGCATGGATCGTTGCTGATATGCCAAAGTATTCTGGAGAAAGACACGCACTATCAGTTGCTTCTATGACTGCACAGGTAGATGCTGACATGGCAATAAAGATGGCTGAGAAGATAGAGAATCCCGCTCAGCGTGGGATGATATTAAGCAACGTCGCCACTACAATTGCGCGAACGGACCCTGATAAAGCTATCCTAATCGCTGAAAAAATGGAAGAAAATGCTTTGAAAGCACAAACGTTATGTAATATAGCCGCTGCAATTCTCTGAGTCGAGATTCAATCAAGAATGTAGGAGGGATGATTTAGATGAAGATTTTCTTAGTATCCTTAGCTTGTATGCTGTTGTTCGCTTCATCCCCGTTGCTCTATGGTGCTAGTATATCCATTATTGATTATGCAGATGAGTGGACAAAGAACGCAACTCTCAGTAAGACACTCGATGATATAAATATCAAATATGACGATATTACTTCGCGCGGTATCTTTTCTCTTGGAAGCGATAAAACCCTAGCCCTCATCATAGGAAGCATGGCAACCAATAGCCCTCAAGTTCGTAAGTTTTTGGTGGAACCAGACACTGCTACCATTCTTCTGGATTTTGTCGGAAGAAGAGGTGGGATCGTGATAGAACTGATGCAATCAGTTCAGAACGAGGCAAAAGCAAACTGGCTTCGTGATGCAGCCAGTCGCGAACCATCTTATCTGAAGATTCTGGGGGAGACTAGACAGCCCCAAGAGTTAAGTTTTTCCAGAGATAGCTCTAATGTTTCAGATGTGGTAATTCTTGAAACGGAACATCAGATATTCAACATTCCCAACAGGATCACTGGTGAGGATCTGAAACTTATGAGGCTGGCAAATGTTCCGGGTTGTATAAGCAGTCAAAGCGGATTTCGAGTACTGGCAGCTCAAGACGCAGATGGTACAAGACCATGCATAATGATAGCTAGATATGGACTTGGTGAGTTTATAATACTCTCCCTAGCGCCAGATAAACAGCATATCTTATGTGAAACTCCGGAAATAAAAGATAAGTCGCTCAAGCTGATGCAGAATATAATAGCATACATTATGGGATTCAACGCCCTCGACGACAAAGGCAGGCTGATCGTCAAAAGCGACATCAATCCAAAGGTATGGTTTGAGTCTGAATCGCCAGGCAATATCAGAACGGTCAGATTCAGCCCTGACGGAAGGTTCCTTGCTGCTGGAGGATATGGGATCAGGGTATGGGATATGAGGACAACAATGGAAATCGAATGTATTGAACAGACGATGTGTGACTGTGTCTCATTTAGTCCTGACGGAAAGCTTTTAGCTTTCGGCAGTGAACATGAAGTTTTTACAAGGTTATGGGATATAGAAGCAAAGCACGAGATCGAACTTAGCGATCATACTATTGGTCATATGGTCAAAGAGCTTTGTTTCAGTCCTGATGGGAAACTCCTGGCTGTCCTGTCTATCCTGCCAGGAGGGGATTCTATTTCTAGTGCTATAGTGCTCTGGGACGTATCATCAAGGAGAAAACTCAAAGAGATCAAGCTGGAAAGCGAGGTTGTATCCTCGATCTGCTTCAGTCCTGATGGCAAAGTCCTCGTCAGCACTTCCGACTTCAATGTAGCCATCCGGGATGTTGCAACAGGGCAGTTGTTAAGCAAATTCATGGCTCCCGGAATGAATATCGAATCCTGTTGCTTTAGCCCCGATGGGAACACCCTAGCTCTTGCAGGACCGGCTTTTGAAGCAGGATATGGTACCATGCTTTGGGATGTTGTGACTGGAAAAAACGTGCAGAAAAGGGTGAAAGGCATAGTCAATCCTATTATTAGTAGTAGATTCATCTCGATCAGTCCTGAGTTTGCAGCCTTTACATGTGATTATGACGAAACCCCTAACGATGATAGATGGCAACGTCGAAACGACCCCGCACAGCCACCAGGGCAAACAGGATTGTATGTCATCAGAGTATTCGAGATAAAGACAGGCAAGGAAGTTAAGGTACTAACAGGACACACGGATGAGATTAATACGATGGATATCAGCCTTGACGGTAAACTATTGGTTTCCAGCGCGTGGGATGGCAAGGTTCTGCTCTGGGAGATATCTCCTTAGGCTCAGTTTATGGATGCGATTGCGGTGTTTATTATTAAGTATCAGAGGCAAAAGTGAAAAAATTATCTGATGAAGAGAAAGCAATATTAAAAGCAAAGATCGAAGAAATTTAAACAAACAGCCATGTTACAAAACGACCGAAGATATCAAATACAAGTAGGATTTTAATTAAGACCTTAATTATTATAGTATTTGTTGTAACAGGGGGATTAATTAGTTTCGTTGCAACTGGGGCTTATATCTCATACAATTCGCCAATGTATAATGAATGGGGATTTGGTTATATTATAATAAATGTTCCTATCGGTATTATTACAGGTGCAATTATTGGGTTTATCCTGATAAGGAGATTGTGAGCAATCATGGTACGACTACCAACTAAGGGGGTATAACTATGGATGTAATGGAAGCCATCAAGCTAAGAAGAAGCATTAGAAGCTATAAAGATAAGCCAATTGAGGACGTGAAACTGAAAGCTGTTCTGGAAGCCGCTAGGTTATCTCCATCTGCAAGCAACCGTCAGGAACGAAAGTTTATTGTCATAACGGATAAAGCAATGCGTGACAAGCTGATTGATGTTGCTAATGGTCAGAGGTTTGTGGGACAAGCTCCGGTAGTGATAGTTGCTTGTGCAACGCTGACAAGCCATATCATGCCCTGTGGGGAACCATCTTATCCTGTTGATACAGCCATTGCAGTTGACCATATAACACTTGCCGCAGTTGAGCAGGGATTGGGAACATGCTGGATAGGTGCTTTCAAACAGGATGAGGTAAAAAAATTGCTTGGTATACCTGAAAACGTCAGAGTCGTAGCACTTCTCCCGTTAGGTTATCCTGATGGAATTCCTGATCCCAGACCCAGAAAAAATCTTGATGAAATAGTTGCTTATGAAACGTGGAAGTAAACATTTAGATATATTCGGAGGCTTATAATATGAAAGCCGCAGTGATCGGCCTTGGTCGGTTCGGTAGAAGCTTGGCACTTACGTTAGCAGAAAAAGGCATAGAAGTAATAGCAGTTGACAAAAACAGAGAACGTGCAGAAGCCATAAAGGATAAAGTCGCACTTGCTGTTATTCTTAACAGCGAGGATGAAGATGTGCTTAGAGCCCAGGGTATTGATAAGGTTGATGTTGCTGTTGTGAGTATGGGTGAAGAAGATTTCAGGTCAATCGTTTTGACAACTGTGCTTTTGAAGAAAATAGGTGTTAAGAAAGTCATAAGTCGTGCTTTGGAACATATAGACAGGGAGATACTTAGAAATATAGGGGCGGACAAAGTAGTTTTCCCTGAAGTCGAAATGGGACAGAAACTAGCTCGCACATTGGCTTCACCAACTATCCTTGATTGCATAAACCTTGATGATCAAGAAGATTTCAGCATAGCACAGGTAGAGTCACCCAAGAGATTTTGGGGAAAGACAATAGGAGAACTTCAGATTGCCAATAAATATGGTGTTAATATTGTATTGGTAAAACATAAAGTTAAACAGACGGGTAAGAATGGGAATAACTTAGTAAAAGAGGAAGTTAACTACGTTCCTCGTGCTGAGGACGTGATCAACGAAGGCGATGTCCTATGGATCGTAGGCAGAACCGAAGACACTCAAAATTTGGTGAAAAATAATTAATGTTACGAGTTTTTCAGTTAGCTAAATTTCCCGAAGAAAGGAGATTCTTCGCTTCTCCAAGAATGACATTTCACGTTCCGCCGATCTCGTTCCGCCGAGTGACGGAAGAAAAGAGCAACGGAAGAATTGTCACCCTGAACGAAGTGAAGGATCTTTTTAGGTCGTAAGTGAAAAACTCGTATTAATGTATCAATTACTTTATTATCTTAAAATCCGGCCAATGCGTGAAAACCTGAGCTTGTGCGCCCAGTCACCGTATTTGTCCCACGACCAGTAGATCATAAATGCCTGTCCTTTGATGTTCTCCATAGGAACGAATCCCCAGACTCTACTGTCACTGCTCCTGTCCCTGTTATCTCCCATAGCGAATACGTGACTTTCAGGAACTATCACCGGCGGCATGAACTGCGGGCTTTGCGGATTGAAAGGATAGCGTTTAGTGTAATCTTCGCCTTCAATCATGACACCATTTCTATAAAGATTACCGTCTTTAGCCTCAATTACGTCACCAGGTACGCCAACGATGCGCTTGATGAAGCTCTGCGTTTTGCCTGCCGCCTCTGGTGGATCAAAGACGAAGATGTCGCCAACCTTTGGTTTATTAATGTCTAGAATGTGTAGATTGTTGTATACTTTTAGCTTATTGCTCTTTTTTCTTATGACGTAAGTTTTATCCGTATCCCCTATCAACCACCTGGACCCCGTTCTCATAATCGAAACCCCTGCGTTTTTCGATAATACAACGCCTTTACTCTCAAACTCCATTCTTAGCTCCGAGGAAATAGCTCCCCTATTCAAATCGCTTTCAAATTCCGAGTTAATATCGAAGCGGTGAGACCTGACGTAAGGAACGTTTATTCCATACATAAACTTTGCCACGAGTATTCTATCACCGATAAGTAAGGTATCTTCCATTGATGCAGATGGTATTTTAAATGCTTCTACAACAAAAGGGCGCATGAACCCAAACACTAAAATGAAAGCAACAGCGATCACCTGTATGTATTCCAAAAATGCATTCTTCTGAGACTTTTTTTCAGTGTCAACTTCCTGAGTCTCTGTTTGTACTTTTTTAGTTGGTGATATATTATCTTTAACGGGATTGGGTTTAGAAGAACCTTCTATTCTGTCTTTTGCTTTCATGGGTGCGATACCTCCTGCCTAAAAAGTGATGAGTAATCGGTAAAGAGTAATCAGCAACAATCATTGATATAAGACATTCATTACTCTTTACTATTCACTTAAACGTAACACTTATAATATAGATTACAAATTTACTCCAGCGAAAGAACAGCCATAAACGCTTCCTGTGGGATTTCGACCTTTCCGATTTGCTTCATGCGCTTTTTGCCAGCCTTTTGCTTATCCAAAAGCTTATTCTTCCGTGTAACGTCCCCTCCATAGAGTTTTGCTATCACGTCCTTGCGCAGTGGCTTTATGTTCTCACGAGCAATGATCTTCCCCCCGACAGCCGCCTGTATTGGAACCTCGAATAACTGTCTGGGAATAAGCTTCCTGAGTTTCTCTACCAATGCCTTACCTCTGTCGTAAGCCCTATCCTTGTGGGTTATCGTGGAAAGGGCATCAATAGGATTCTCATTTATGAGGATGTCAAGTTTCACCAGATTAGATTCCCTGTATTCACCGATCTCGTAATCCATTGAGCCATAACCACGAGTTAGCGACTTAAGCCTGTCGTAAAATTCCATGACGATCTCCGCTAATGGCAGCTCGTAATTAAGCAAAGCTTTAGAAGAGCTTAAATACTGTATACTTTTAAATATACCCCGTTTGGTTTGACAAAGTTCCATTATTGTACCAACGTATTCACTAGGGAGCATTATCTCTGAGGTTATATACGGTTCCTCAATATGCTCGATTTCAGTAAGCTTTGGCAATTTTGATGGATTATCCACTTCAACGATCTTGCCGTTAGTCTTAATTATTTTGTATCTGACACTGGGGGCTGTTGTGATAAGGTCTAATCCATATTCCCTTTCCAAACGCTCCTGAATTATTTCCATGTGAAGTGTACCAAGAAATCCGCACCTAAAACCGAATGAGAGTGCTGGTGACGATTCGGGTTCGTATACAAACGAGGCATCATTCAGCTTGAGCTTTTCCAACGCCTCACGAAGAGTACTATAATCATCCCCATTTGTGGGATAAAGTCCACAGAATACCATCGGCTGTAATTCCCTGAACCCTATCAGCGGTTCAGAAGCTGGCTTATCTGTCGAAGTTATGGTATCTCCACCTTTCACGTCCCTTATCTCTCTGATACCACCCACCATGTATCCCACGTCTCCTGCTGATAACTCATCCACGGAAATCATATCCATCTTGAGTATACCAACGTCAAAAACATCGTAAGTCTTTCCGTTAGACATAATAGTTATATTCATGTCTTTGCGTATCTTCCCATCAAAGACACGGATAATTGATACGACACCCAGATAATGATCATAAAACGAGTCAAATACTAACGCTCTTAATGGATTTTCTGGAGAACTTGACGGTGGACGTATCCTGTTTACAACAGCTTCGAGAATCTCTTGAGTGCCCTTACCTTCCTTTGCGCTTGCTAATATAACCTCGTCAGTATCAATACCAATGATTTCCTTGATCTGCTTTTTAACTTCTTCAGCACGAGCATTTGGAAGGTCAATTTTGTTGATCACAGGGACAATGTCGAGACCTTGCTCAATCGCTAGATAGGCATTAGCCAATGTTTGTGCCTCAACACCCTGAACAGCGTCAACCACGAGTATTGCACCCTCGCACGCCTTCAAGCTTCGTGATACTTCATAAGTAAAATCTACGTGTCCGGGTGTATCAATCAGGTTAAACGTGTATTCATTCCCATCCAGAGATTTATATTTCGACTGTATGGCATGGGCTTTTATGGTTATACCTCGCTCTCGCTCAAGGTCCATATTATCTAAAACTTGCTCCCTCATCTCTCTGGACGAGATAGCATTAGTGGTTTCTAGTATCCTGTCAGCCAGAGTGGACTTGCCGTGATCTATGTGAGCTATAATACAGAAATTACGAATTTTGCTTAGTTCCATATAATCCTACTATTGCTTAACCAAGTAAGTGGTTTTCTCGCTAAGTTTGTTATGTTTATTTTAGGACACGCATCAGCGTGTAACAAAAATAGCGTAGCGGCACGCTGATGCGTGCCATTTAAACCATAAGGTATTTAGCGAGAAAATCAATTAGTGATAATTTGCGTAAATTAGTGAAAAAAACATTTTCCTGAGATTTCTTAAAAGCCGCTAAACTCAGATGTTATAAGGCTTGGAACATTATTGTCAAATGAAAATGCTCTATAATTGTCCAGTCTTTTTCCATGAAATTTCTCTGGATTCCAGTTTTCGCTGGAATGATATTGAATGTTTCTTATTAAGCATTTTCATTCGAGTATTTATCTAAAACTCTGACAAATATTAGCTTGAAGGCACATTTCAGAATTCTCAGTTTTCATTAATCTGGTTTTAAGTATACCACAAAATCTGTCTTTTGTCCTGTAATTTTATTGCTTTATACCCTTGCAAAAGACTTGACATTGTGTTAGGATCAATTCAGGAGGAATAGTACCATAAACCATCCAGTCGAAGGAGTTGAAGAAAATGAGTGAGATAGTTGAAGTAAGCTTTATGCCTATGAAGATATTAATTCTAGGTAATTTTGATGGCTCAAACGTAGAGAACTCACAGAATTTGAAAGTAAACAAAGACAACCTTCAAAGTGTGTTCTCACAATTAAACCCCCGTCTTTACATGCGTGTGGCGAACAAACTGACGTCGGAACCAAAGGAACTAAACATTGACCTAATTTTCACTGATATGGACTCTTTTTACCCTGGAGCTATTGCCGATCAGATCGACGTGGTTAAAGAAACTGTAAAAGTTAGAAAAACACTTAATGATCTTGCAGAAAAACAAATCACACTAACTGAAGCGAAAGATGTGCTTTTAGGTTCAATGGTTGTCGCTTCACAAATCCCTGATCTTGTGGCTGTTATTGAAGATCATATTAAATCAGGAGATGAAATTGGCGCACAAATACTGGATAAAGCTGTAACCAAACTCGACTCTGCACTCAGCGATCAATTCGATGAAATACTGCACTGTCCCAAATTTCAGAAACTAGAATCATCGTGGCGTGGACTTAGACTCCTGCTTGGCAACGCAGACTTTCCTGATAAAGTTCAATTTGAGATACTCAACGTAGAAAAAGAGAATCTTATAGAACGATTTGATGAACAGATATTTCCACAAGAGTACGATGATACTTGTGAGGTCCCTTTATCTGTGATATTGGCAGATTTTGATCTCACCCAGAGCGCAGAAGATTTGAATATACTAAAGAAAATGACAGAGAAAGCATCTATATTACAGGTTGCTTTTATATCGTCGCTAGCAACAGATTTTTTTGGGATGAGAAGCATACTTCATCTGGTTGCTTTACCTGATCTCTTTAGCCGACTTGTCAGCCCAACACAATCTGAGTGGAAAAACATCATGCAAAGCCAGCAAGGGCGATGGATTAGCCTTACGATGAACCGTTTCCTGCTTCGTGATTTATATGGTAAAGACCACGAAGAAGCTGAGATTTTTGATTACACCGAGAAAGCGGATGCCTCACATCCTGAGAAATATCTGTGGGGATGCCCTATCTGGCTGATGGGAATTATCCTTGCCCGAAGCTTTGCAAATACTGGCTCGTGTCTGTCAATTTCTGGTCTTGGATTTGGTGGAGAGTTTGCTGGGCTTCCGACTCGTGAATTCCCAAAGACCAGAACTGAAAAGATTCAAATCCCTGTCGAAACCACTCTGGTTGATGAAAAAGTCTGGAGTTTTATACATGTAGGAGTAACTCCGCTTAATGGAACAGATAACGCTAATACAGTATACTTTCCACTAGCAACAAATGCCTATCGTTCTGGTGGAATTACTTTACATTCAACTCTGGCTTATCACCTATACATCGGGCACATTTTCCATCGTTACTATAGATTGCACCAACAGATTCCAGGGGGTAGTACCCCGGAGCAGATCGCTCAGTTCGTCCGTGATAAAATGTATCAGCTTATTGCACCTTATGGAGGAGACAATCCTGAAGAGACAGTGACTGTCATTGTTACTCCGGTTGAAAACGCAAATAAAGTCTATGCAGTTAATATTCAGGTAAAGCCGAAGCTGCAAATTGAGTCAAAAGACATGGAATTCACTTTGCAGTTGCAAATACAGGTATAGCAAATTTAGGCTGGTATTATTTCCACACTATAATTAAAAAGTTACAATTTTCTCACACATCTTGAGAGGTGATGGAAATGAATGATAAAAGAAAAGATGGATTTGAAAACTATGGTGACCAGGTGCCGCAGTTCCCTCTAAAGATAATGGTTCTGTCTGAGCTTGCCCCTCGTAATCTTCAGAATGGAACATCATCAATATCTAAAAAACTCAAAATTGACAAAGACAACTTCAAAGCAGTCATGTCTGAGATCGCATCACAGGTGACAGTAAACGTATCAAACCGTCTTGGGGATAATCCAAAGGAGATCATAATTGACGTTCCACTGCGGGATGTAAATTCATTCAGGCCAGAATTTATTGCAGAGAACGTATCAGTTTTAAAGGACTTGATTGAAGTTAGAGACTTGCTTGTATACATGAAGGACCACAAACTATCTCAAGAGGAGATACAAAGCAGGCTTGATAGATCAGTTGTTGGCACAGAGATCATGTCTAGAGTAAAATCAATCCTTTTCACACCAAAACCATCTGAACCACTAGAAAAAAAGCAGGCGGAACCTGAATCTGATGATGCGCTCAATGACCTATTCAGTATCGTTGATCTACCTGAACAATCAGCACCAAAGTCATATTCAGCAGACACGGCACTGGATCGTATAATTTCATTACTTACCGCAGTCGGAAAGGACTATGACTCAATTGACCTAAGAGCAATAGATTCTGCAACGGCTGAAATGGATGGTGTTATATCTGCTCAGATCAACGAAATACTCCATCACAAGGAGTTTCGGCGATTAGAATCCTCGTGGCGTGGGCTAAAATTTCTCGTGGATCGGACTGATTTCCGTGAGAATATCCAGATCGAAGTGATGAGCGTACCAAAAAAATCTCTGCGTGATGTGTTCCACGAAAGCGTTTATCAGCCAGAATATGATAGTGAAACCGACTTCCCTTTATCTGTTGTGATAGCGGATTATGAATTCGATAACTCAACTCCTGACGTTGCACTTTTGCTTGACCTTTCTAATGATCTTGAAGCGATACAAATTCCGCTTGTATCGTCCATCAGCTCAGAATTCTTCGGCATATCTAATGCTGACAAAATCAACTCGCTTCCATATCTGGGTGAGATGATGAGTAGGAGTGAATACGTCAAGTGGAGGGGATTCCGAGAGGCAGATTCATCGAGGTGGGTGACACTGGCATTTAACCGCTTCCTTTTACGATTGCCTTATGGACGTGAAAATCGTGTGAAGCGTTTTGACTTTAATGAGACAGAATCATACTTTGTTTGGGGTAATCCTGTCTGGGCGTTGGGTTGTCTTATGACAGCAAGTTTTGCTAGATTTGACTGGGCAACTGAAATTTATGGTGCAAAGAATGGTACTGTTGAAAATTTCCCTGTCCATGAATATACGTCCAAAAGCGGAGAAAAGACTTACATACCGTTAGAGACCTTTATCCCGATACAACTTGGCTCTGACCTTGCTGATAGCGGCATCGCTCCACTAATGTGTCGAGTCAATTTTGATGCAGGCATGTTCACCGCAATACCGACAGCGCATATCCCAACGAATTATGGGGATCAAAGAGCGATGGATGTTAGCATTTTACAGGCGACACTGCCATATCAGTTGCTTGTGTCAAGGATCGCTCAATATGTAAGGCTTATTCAGGATCAAATCATTCCCGGAAATAATCCACAGGGGATTGAAGAAGGATTTACAAAAGCACTAACCAGATTCATATCGGTAAAGGGTAGTCTGACAGTAGATGCTGTTCAGGTAAAAGTCTCACAGGACAGGGATCATCCGAATTTCTATGATATAGCTTTGCATATACGACCGGGGCGTGAAATACTGGCTGGCAGAGCATACCTTGAGTTACATCTACCAGCGAGAATCTGAAAGAAGCGAAACTATAACAATTGATGTTCACGTTCATAAAAGCTTTTGGCTCATATAGGTAAATAGGTGAAATGGGTTTTATAGAAATTCTCTATGACTGGATTTTATATAGATATTTCACCTAAAAACCTATATGAGCGAATTCGGTTAACCACTTAGCTGGCAGATCTTTATTATCTTCCTGGGTTGATATAATAAATGACTAATGAGCGTGAAAAAAAGATACTCGTAGTAGACGACGTGCCTCAGAACGTCAGGCTTCTGGAGATGAACCTGAAGTCTGAAGGATATACTGTTATATCGGCTTACAGCGGTCAGGAAGCTCTTGAGAAAGTGGCAGCAGAGAAACCCGACCTGATATTGCTGGATATAATGATGCCGATAATGGATGGAAACGAGGTTTGCAGAAGAATTCGCAGGGATCACAATGGACGCTGGATACCTATTGTTATGATAACTGCTTACGAAAGTGGAACCGAGAAGAAGGTTCAGTCACTCGATGACGGCGCTGATGATTTTATAAAGAAACCAGTTGAAAGAATCGAATTGCTGGCAAGGGTAAGATCGCTTCTTCGAGTGAAAGAGCTTCAGGATGAGTTGATCAGAATCAATAATCAGTTGGAAGAGGAACTCTCACTTGCAAAGGACGTACAGCAGGCACTTTTGCCACAGGAATTTCCTGATATACCCGGTTTGGAGTTCTCTCATAGATATATACCTTCATTGATCGTTGGCGGTGATTTTTTTGATATTCAGGAGATAGCACCATCAGTGTTAGCAGTGTTTGTTTGCGATGTTATGGGACATGGGCCACAAGCGGCTATGATCACGGGAATAGTCAAAGCTTTACTTGCCCAGCTTATGCATTATTATCCAAATCCCGATGATCTTCTTTCTCAGATGAATAATCGCTTCAATGATATTATGGCTTCAAGCAATCTGCCAATTTTTATAACAGCATTCTGTGTAGTCATTAATACATTAAATGGCACAGGAGTTTACGCAAACGCTGGCCATCCAGTTCCATTCCTCATAAAAACTCGAAATTCGGACGTAGAAGAATTGTCGAGTGAACATGGTCCAGCTATCGGAATGATGCCTGACGCATCATATCAGAGCAATAGTTTAAAGCTGGATAACGGTGACATCATGTTTCTATTCACAGATGGGCTTCTGGAGCTAATGAATGTGGATCGTGTGCAATTTGGTATAACGGAACTCCATAGAGCCATTCAAAACAATATGAATCTTTCTCCTGAAGCTTTTATTGAAGCAATAATATCTGCCGCTGACGCATTCTCAGGTGGGCTTTATACCGAAGATGACGTAACACTTCTGGCACTCAAATATAATAACGTTGGAGCAGATTAATGATCGGGAGCCAAAAGGATGGACATGACCCTTACCCCTTGCTTCATAACGATGGAGTAACTGTGCGGGCTGTTCTCATCGGTTTTGCCATGATCCCGGTCAATGTCTACCTCGTTGTGCAGTGGGAGACAGTCTGGGGAACGCAATATCCGACTACAATGGCAATCTTCTTCAATGCTGTCTTTTGCGTTCTGCTTGCCGTTTTATGCAATCTGATTCTTAAGAAATTTCTTCCCCTGCGGGCAATGAGCCAGGGTGAACTCCTCACCATATACATCATTTTGCTCATGGCGATAACTGTCAGCGGACACGATTTCAGTCAGAGTCTATTTTGTACGATTGGTACATCACATTGGTTTGCTACTCCCGAAAATGAATGGGCGTCAATCTTTTGGCGATACGTACCTACGTGGCTCAGTGTAAATGATGATAAAGTGCTTCAAGGTTTCTATGATGGTGATTCAACGTTATACACATTACAGCATATCAAGGGATGGCTAAAACCGATGTTTTGGTGGACGCTGTTTCTGACTACTATAACTTTTACTACTATTTGTGTAAACATTATAATCAGAAAGCAGTGGATCGAAAGGGAAAAACTAACCTATCCATTAACGCAGTTGCCTTATGAAATGACCCGTAATGATTCATTGAAAAGTTTTTTTTCAAACAGGCTTCTACTGATCGGATTTGGGATAGCGTTTATAATCGGTATAATAAATGGATTGAATTTATTCTCCAGTGTTTTCCCCAGCATACCTCTGAAGTACGATCTCAGTCCACATTTCACCGATAAACCCTGGGACGCTATGGGAATTACGTCTCTTTACGTAACACCTTATGCGATAGGGCTTGCTTTTCCGATTCCGCTGGACTTGCTGTTCTCGTGCTGGCTTTTTTACCTGATCTGGAAGCTCGAAAGGATAATGGGCAGTATAATGGGATTGAATCTACCCGGGTATCCATTTGAGGATCAGCAGATACTTGGTGCGTACCTTGGCATAGCGATTGTATCTATATGGATGTTCCGAAAACCGTTGTGGCAGATTGTCAAAAAAGTAATAGGTGCAAAATCAGGTGATTATGCAACAGATGATAAAAAAGAGCCGATGGGATACCGATCCGCTGTGATAGGTACTATCTTCGGTATGACTGCACTGGTTGTTTTTTGCTATGCGGCGGGTATGTCTGTCATATTTGCTATTGCCTTTTTCGTAATATACTTTGTGATAGCATTTGCATATACCAGAATGAGAGCGGAGCTTGGCCCCCCACTACAAGGCATACACTATTCTGGTCCGCTTCAATTCATAATAGCAATGGCGGGCAGTCGAAAAATATCTGCACAAACCCTGACAGTATCGGCGCCTTTCTGGACAATGACTAAGGAGTTCAGGAACAGCCCCACACCTTTTCAGCTTGAGAGTTTTAAGCTGGCAGAAAGGTCTGGCATCAACACGAGAAAGCTATGGAAAATTATGATGCTTTCGACTTACGTTGGTTTAGTAGTCACGTTTTGGGCGTTCCTGCAATTCAACTACAAATGGGGAGGTGTTGGCGGATGGCGTGGTGTTGCAGCGTATGACACAATAGAAAGATGGATAGTCAGTCCTGTTGAGATTGATACTAGATTTTTAACTGCGGTTGTTTTTGGGATGGTTTTTGTCATTATAAATACTCTGTTAAGACTGCGTTTTCTCTGGTGGAGTCTGCATCCACTGGGTTATCCACTAGCAGGCTACTACCATTTTGATAAGCTATGGTTTCCGTTTTTTATAAGCTGGGTGGTTAAGTGGGCAGTTCTTAAATACGGAGGCATAAGGGCTTATCGCAAGGCTTTTCCTTTCTTCATGGGCTTGATTCTCGGTGATTTCGTTATAGGAAGTCTTTGGGGGATAATTGGACTGCTTACTGGCAAACCAACTTATGCTTTTAAGGACTGGTAACTAAATGGTTTTCTCGCTAAATACCTTATGGTTTAAATGGCACGCATCAGCGTGCCGCTACGTCATTTTTAATGTAGGGACACGCTGATGCGTGTCCTAAAATAAACATAACAAACTTAGCGAGAAAACCAATAAAGGAGGAATATAAAATGTTCCACTTTTGGAAGAAGCATGAAGAAGACAGCAAAAAAAAGCATTTTATAACAAAGTCAGGGAAAGAAATGCTTAAAGATGCAGATTCGGGGTTAAATTCTGAGTGGTTTAATCCTAAAAAGTATTCCATACTTAAGGAACTTGAGGGGATAGATAAAACAAAAAGCCTGATTGATGATAAAAGTCGGGATAATGTTATAGCATCAATACTTGATTTACTTGAAAAATCTTATGAATCTTTCTCTACTGAAGGAGATCAGGAAGGTCTTAAAACTGTCGCTGATATGTTCTTAACAGCGTATTTAAAGATAGGAAATTCGGCTATTTTAGATAGATATATAGAAGTCTGCGAAAAAATCGGTATGACGAAAGATGAGATGACAGAAAAACTTGTAGCGGCGGCAAATAGTTGTAATCATCTTGATATTGCCGTTAAACTTTATTCCAAAGCTGGTATAAAAGAGAAGCTTGTTGAGTTAGGAAACAAAGCATTGAGTCTTTATCTGGAATCAAAAGAAATAGACATGAACACTAAGAGCAGATTATTTGATTACTTAATTGAGGCATACAAATCTGCTGATGATATGGGATTGCTAGTTCAGGCTGGAGACAAAGCCTTGAAATACCAGATAGAAGGGCGTCATTTACTGCGCGAAAAAGAATGGGTCTTAGATGCACAAAAGGCTTATGAAGCCGCTGAGGATAAAGACAAACTCACACGTGTAGGAGATCAATACGTAAACCTTTACTTGAAGGAAGGAATGGATATATGGCTTGATAAAGCCATTCCCGTGTATAAAGAAGCAGGGGTTGATTTTATCAGTAAGTTCAATAATCTAGCAGATAAAGTCGAGGAAAAAGGACATGCTGAAATTGCGGATGACTTTAGAAGGAAGGTAGAGGAATATACTAAACTTTAGATAAGCCAAAGCGGAAATAGTCTATCACTCTCCAAAAAACTATCGAAATGAGGTACAAACATGGTAGATGGAGCATTTGGAAAATTTCTACGCACTTACTGGTACGAACAAGGTATTGAATACGGCAATCCCTTCCATAATTCCCGCTTTAGAGTAAATTCTCCAGAAGCTTCTATTCATCCTGAATTTATGTATCGCAGTGAAGCGAGAGAAAATGGAATGATGCAGATTCTAATCAATGAGGATTTACATAAGTTGGATGGTGCCAAACTGTACCTTGAAACATGGGGAGGACACCCCGGCACTGCAAATAAGCGGGTAACGATAAACGGAAGAAGCCTTTATCTGCTTCCAGAGGTTGGAACGGCTGATGATAATTGCACTCATTCTTACCCGATTATACCACTTAAAATCACCGATCTGGTAAATGGTTATAATGCCATACAATTTGCCTGCGATCAGGGAACAAGTTTCTGGGGACATTTCATCGTTGACAATGCCTGCCTGATGACTGTTCTAAAAGAAAATCATCCCGATCTTGAGAAAGCTGGAATCACTGGATTCCATGCCTCTGTTAAAGCTGACTTATCTTATGATAATGGTGAACATTTCAATATAAGCCTATCTTGCTCTCCGTCAGTCATGGATGCAATATCAGAGGTTGACTTCCGGGGTTATTATTTCGGTTATGATGAGAATGGAAACTATGAGATGACCGATTGGCATGGTTTTACAAAAGAAAAACATCCAACAGGAATCATAGGTACATCCAATCAAGCACCTTTTGAGGTATTATGGGACGTTGCAATGCTCCCTGAGCAAAAAGATATATCTGTAATGGCTGTGGTGCATTTCAAAGAGCAAGAAAACATATTTTACCTTACACCAGCCATCAGCAGATTACAAATTTTCAAAAGAAAAGACTGCAATGTGAAAATATACGATTCAAAAGACTTGCCTAAACCGTTCTGGTCAAGGGCTAACCAGAAGAAAAACTGCACGATTGAGCTAGACATTCAACCTTACCAAATTGAAAGAGCAGAATTGCACGTTGTCCTGTGGGATGGTGGCAGTGGAAACGTAGATTCGCCTTTTATATTGAATGGGCATCCATTATCGGTTACTGGTGAAGGACGGCACGATGTTATTTATCGCAAAGTGGCTATTGATCCAGAATGGCTTAGAGTAAGAAATGAAATATCTTTACTTTCAGATACTGAGCATCATGGTATAGAGGTACTCTTGCCATGTCTAATGTTGACAATACGAAGTAAAGAAATAAGCCGAATACTGTTGTAAATATCGTCTTTATATGCTATAATAATTACAATAAAAGTAATCATAATCAAGAACTAAGAACCTTCTCCTATGATGGTACGTTAATGAAGATAAGAGAAATGCTGGAACAAATTGAGGCGAGTAACCTTTCAGAGTATGCCTGTTTTAGTTCCATGACTAAAGGGAGACAGGTGCCAATAGAGAAGTGCGACGTACGCACAGAATTCCAACGAGATAGGGATCGAATACTTCATTCCAAATCGTTTCGGCGTTTAAAAGATAAAACTCAGGTATTTCTTTTTCCCATAGGCGATCATTACAGAACAAGGCTTACTCACACACTCGAAGTCTCACAAATTGCAAGGACAATATCAAAATCACTTCGCCTGAACGAAGACCTGACAGAAGCCATCGCACTTGGGCATGATCTTGGGCATACACCCTTTGGCCACGCTGGTGAATCAGCGTTAAACGAGGTGTTTGCTGGTGGATTTCGACACAACGAACAAAGCCTTCGTGTTGTTGAAATACTAGAGCGTAACGGTGAAGGCTTGAATCTGACGTACGAAGTACGGGACGGCATACTCAGACACACCAAGGGTCGAGAGCGCATGTTGTCTAAAGAGAAAAGCCCTTCTACAGTGGAAGGTAACGTGGTCAGGGTTGCTGACATCATCGCTTACGTCAATCATGATATAGAAGATGCCACACGGGCAGGTATGATAAAGCAGAATGACCTGCCAAAAGAATATATTCGTCTGGTAGGAGGTTCACACGGTTCAAGGATTGACTGCATGGTGAAAGACGTGATTAAAAGTAGTTTGGGTTCTCCTGAAATCAGAATGAGTGAGGACATTTTATACGCTACGGAGGGCTTGAGAGACTATCTTTACGACGAAGTATACACTCGTGACGAGATAATTGACGATATTCGTAAGGCTAAAAAAGCACTAAAAGAATTATTTAACTTTTTTCTGGAAAATCCTCATCTCGTTCCACAGGGTTTAATGATAATCGCTGGCGAAAATATTCAAAGGGCTGTGTGTGACTATGTATCCGGGATGTCAGACAAAATGGCATTAAAAGAGTATCAGGATTTGTTTTTACCACGATCGTGGAATGAGTAAAAGGTTGTTATGGCATCGAGAATTGTAAAAGCAGGACCAAATTTATTTCTCTATACTGTGGCTTTGATATTTTTACTGGTTCCGAATGGCTTTGTCTCTGCTGTCTTTAGTGATACAGGCTTGATAAATATTCCAACCGCTTACATAATGAATAACGGTATCTTCGATGCAAGAGCTAATACGACAATACTTCATGAAAAACGGCAGGAACTGGTTACCAGAATGGATTTTGGGTTGCTTAACTTTGCCGAGTTTGGTGTTACGGGGATAAAAGATGATGATAAAGATTATCTGATGTGTAACGCCAAAGTGTTAATGGCTCGTGAATCTGGGATTTTGCCCGGGTTTGCGGTTGGAGTAGATAACCTCGGCGAGAAGATTGAATCGCAGGATTATAACCTGTCATTTTACGCTGTGTTAAGCAAACAGTTTAATCTGCCGTTTATACATATTATAAAGGGGCATCTGGGAATAGGAAATAAACGTTATATATACGATGAATCCATAGGCAAATATCTGCATGGGGCGTTCTTTGGTTTGAGTAAAGAATTGGTATTAACGTCTCGGAACATTCGTTTGCTCCTAATGAGTGAGGTAAAAGGTAAAAATGTAAATGCCGGATTAAAGTATATGATGAATAGTGGTTTGACTGTTAACCTTGCTGTTGAGGGTTTGAATTCTGATGTTAATGATATTATTTATCACATCGGGGTAGGTTTTACGAATACACCGATGATGAAGGACATTGCTCAGAGTATTGAGTTAGCCAAACAAGCAGTCAAGATAGCAAATGAAGCCCATAAGGATTGAAGATTAGAAGATTAGAATTGATTTCCGAATCTTAAATCTGTAATCTTATCCGTGTTAATTTGCGTCCATCTGTGGTTTAAATCTTAATCGCTTTCAAAAAGTGTTACCTTATTTATGAACCATGCCTATAGGAAAGAATAAAATTAAGAATATTCTTGACATCGTAGATCACTTTTGTTAAACTTAGAAAAGTTAATAGAAACGTAACCAGCTAAGAGAATTGTGCTAATCATAATCCATAGATTGTTAAAAAGTTTTTATCAAGTGGTATTCAGAAAGGGGGTGCCGTATCGAAAAAAAGCCATTGCTTGATTAGTGAATTTTTATTGAGTAATGGTTTTGATTTCTAGAGTGTATTTGAAGTTGAAGTTTTAAACCTAATATGCAAGCTTAAATACTAGAAAAAATTTATAGCTTCTAGTAAATATCCCGAAATTTTATTACATAAAT
>Ga0315274_10000441_pt1 | contig 65537 bp, 53 predicted proteins | sample YL17G02_20_MG_FD_203700 | JGI IMG/M metagenome (GOLD analysis project Ga0315274, IMG submission 203700) | Sediment microbial communities from Yellowstone Lake, YNP, Wyoming, USA - YL17G02_20 | ecosystem: Environmental > Aquatic > Freshwater > Lake > Sediment | place: USA: Wyoming | collected...
GAGATTAAGCTATTAGAGTTACGAGAGAAATTGAATCGCAAAGCTAAAGGATATAGAACAACATCTATCAACCCCAGGATACTTTCGTCAAGTGATAAAATTTTCCAGAAAAAATAAGACTTGACCGCATGCCGGTTCTTACTTATTTATGTTCTTATCCTATAGTAAATCAACATATTATATGATTCTATTGTGTTAGTATGATTTTGGTGTTTATTGATGTAAAAAATTCTTATCACCTAAGTGCAAATAATACATATAATTACAGATGAACTGTTTTACCTGATTGACATCGGCAAAAAATATCGGGCTTTATTATGTTTTTTGTTGACAAATTGGCAGTATTGTTGTAAAATAAAAGGATTTATTGCCGATTTTTGGTAATGAGTATTTGGTAGTTTTATTCGGCTTCTTTAAGTCATTATTAATCAATGCCTTAACCGCTGAAGTTAAATCCGGAAAAGGAGAAATATGCTAAAGGTGGCAAATAATAAGTTGGTGGTGGGGAAAGAAGAATATTACCCGTTTTCTGCTGAAATGCATTATTTCCGGGTCAATAAAAGGCATTGGTCCATCTGTTTTGAGCGAATCAGAAAAGCAGGATTCCGCATAATCACCACCTGTGTGCCATGGAATCTGCATGAGTCCGCTTTAGGGGAGTACGATTTTTTCGGCACCACTGATCATACCCGGGATCTGGTGGTCTTTTTGGAACTGGCTAGAGAATTCGGATTCAAAGTGATCCTCTGTCCCGGACCTTATATAAATTCCGATTGGAAGAACGGCGGCTATCCGGATTTTTTGTACAATTACCCTGAGATATTGGCCAAAGGCCCCACCGGCGAATCATTTCGAATTTCCAATAATAAACCGGCGGGAGGCAGTGAAGTTTCACCGTTCCCCTCCCTCATCGAAAGCCCATCGATACTTGCTTCTGTCGATAGAGGGCGCCGGGAACAGGATCGGTTTGCCGATTATGCCGCTAATGATCAAACCCCGAAAGCCAGCGACGTGATCTTCACTTCGCTTCATCCCCGTTATTTGAATCACGTGAAAAGATATTTGGCCGCCTTGTCGGACATAATAAAAAACTACATCTATCCCAAGGGTCCGGTGGTGATGGTGAAGCTGGATAACGGGCTGGGACCTTTCTATGGCACTGTAGCGGGAGGGAATTTAGCCCCATTCAAACAAGATTATAACGAACATGTTACCGGTGTTCTTTTCCCCGAATTTCTCAAAGCCAAATACGGGGAGGTCAAGAAACTGAGCCATCTGTACGGGGAGAAACATTCCGATTTCAAATACGTGAAACCTCCGGTGGAGCTCAAGATCTCTCAGATGCATCACTTGATCAAGTATTTCGATTGGATCAGTTTCAAAGAGTGGTTGCTGAACGATTACGTTTTGAAGCTAAAGGAGACCTATCTTTCATACGACGTACCCCCCTTGTTTTATACCGACCTCTTCTTATCCCGGGATTTCTCCGTCCCCTTTGGCTGGAAAAAACTGGAGTCGGACGATCTTTTTGTGGGAATCGCCCCGGACAAAGGGGGGGGCGGTTATGTGGATTTAGTCAGGCATTTGCGTTATTTCTCCACCTGCTGCAGTTTTCCCTGGTCCTCGGAATTTCCCGTCGGGTCGCGAGCGGATGCTCCCCGGGAGGGGGAACGGTATTTTCCGGTCACCCCCCGCAAGGTGAAATTTCTCTTGACCACAGCCTTGTCCTCCGGAATCAGAGGCTTCAATTACCACATGTTTGTGGAGAGAGATCATTGGTACGATGCACCATTGGCCAACGATGGGACTATCCAACCTAATTTCGAATTGATAAAGAAGTTCACGGATCTGGCCGGAAAGATCGGGCTCTCTCAACTGAAATCCGCTCCCTTGGTCGGTTTAGTCAGCTACCGCCCCTATCTCTGGTATGATTTCCTCGCCTATTCTGCCGGCGGAAAAACGGGGGAGGGTTTCTCTTATCTTCCATTCTTGATTTCCAAAACCCATCCGGGCTTGAGCTCGGATCTGATCAACCTGAAGATAAACTTCGGAATGCCGGATCTCTGGATGACCGAGAGCCTGAAGGAATTCCCCTGTCTTTTGGTGCCATGTGCCGAGTTCATGGACGGGGAGACGCAAAAGCTTCTGGTCAATTTAGCCAAAGAGGGAAAGAATCTGATTCTCTTTGGACTTCTCCCCCGGTTCGATCTGAATTTCAAGGAGTGTAATATCCTCTGTGATTCGCTGAAAATGCGCTCCAAGGAGCATTCGGCAGTGGGGAAAGTGGAAGCTTCCGACCGCGAGGCAGTATCGTTTATCTACGGGCATCTAAGAGGTGTCAAGAAGTCTTCAGTTTTGGCTAAACATGATGACCATCCGGTGGGAGCCGTCACCAGACTGGGCAAAGGTCAAGTTTTCATTTTCACCTTCGATATCGCCGCCGAGCTGAATCACCATAAACTGTCATTCTTGGAAGACATATTCCGCCAAGCAGGCATACAAAACCAAGTCTACTGCGATGCCCCCGAGGTAGACCTGGTGATACAGGAAAACAACGATCATACTATTCTATATCTGATCAACCCTTCCACCGAGGATCATGCCGCCTGGTCAGGTAATGCGACTTCTCCCACCAATAATAAGAAGAAAAGCTCAAAGAAAATAATACTCCGATTCGATCCACGCAAACTGGGAATAAAGGGAAAGAAACTTCGCCTGATTGATCTTTTGGGGGACGAGATAATCAAAACTTCACCGGAAGAATTGAAAACGGGAATCATTATCGAGATTGCCTCTCCAGATAGCAGAATGTACTTAATCGAGGGGAAATGAAATTGTACTAATAACTGGGGAAAGTGACCATAGAGAAATAATCACAACAATCCGGACCGAATTTACGTATATTCTTAGTTGATGGCTAAAAAACGATTTTTGCAGTCTTGTAAGTTGTTGTTATACAAAAACATAAACCTTTACTGTAAGTGAGCCGGTATAGAGGTGATTTTGGATGGATGGAAAAATAAATGTTTTGATTCGTGGCAAGCCCGAGTTGACCAAGAAGAGACTACAGGTAGACAATCTACTCAAGAGAGCCATGAAAGGGAACAACCAAGCCAAGTCTAAGTTGTACAAGGAGTTCGGCATTAAGCTCTATTCTCCGGATGAAGTTCAAGGTTACGTCAAGAAAAAGCTTGCAACTGAAGTAGTTGATGAATCACCGGTTAGAATTAAAATGAAATCTAAACTTGCACCAAAAGCCTTTTCGAAAAGGAAAATAAAGCTGGTGACAAAGAGATAGAAGCACAAACTTATTATATAAAACATAAAAGAGCGTCCCATTATTGGTGGAACGCTCTTTCTATTCGGATCAGTAATAGACAACAGTAATTCTAGGAATTTCAAAAAAACGTGGTGGAGGCAGATCAATGGAGCTTGATGATCTATCCTGCACCACGCACTCAGAAAACAGTTCACAATATACTATTTATTGTCTACTGTCTTACGCTCTCGCGTATTTCTTCACGCCTTCTTGGTAGAGATTTCCGCCGTGGCAATCCTGTACTACTATAGCCGGAAAGTCTTTCACCGTTAATTTTTTGATTGCCTCCGCGCCTAATTCCTCCCAGGCAACCAGCTCGTTCTTGATCACCGCTTTGGCGATCAAAGCCGCCGCTCCTCCCACCGCAGCAAAATATACTCCGGTGTACTTCTTCAGTGCATCCTGGACATCGACGTTCATCTCCCCCTTTCCGATCATCCCTTTGGAGCCTTCCTTGAGGATGCGGGGGGCATACTTGTTAATCCGACCGGAGGTGGTGGGACCGGCTGAGCCGATTACGTTTCCGGGCCGGGCAGGCGATGGTCCGGCGTAGTAAATAAGATGACCCTTCAAATCAAAGGGGAGCTTCTCTCCTTTATCCAACATCTCCACCATCCTTTTGTGAGCAGCATCCCGGGCCGTATAGATCTCTCCGGTGATCAAAACGTCGTCTCCGGCCTTTAAATCCTTTACCGCCGCATCGGTCAGCGGGGTGGTTATGCTTTTCTTTGCCATAATAATTCTCCTTCGTTTGTTTTCATTAGGCGTGAAATATCAAGCCTTTCTTCAAATCCTTAATGGCACCAGCAAGCTGGTGCACTCCAAAATCATCTCTACAACACCGCTTCCTTATGCCGGTCAGCGTGACAGTTAATGTTCACGGCTGCGGGGAAGCTGGCGATGTGGCAGGGATAGGTTTCCACGAAAACCGCCAGTGCTGTTTGAGTACCTCCGAAACCCTGAGGTCCGATACCCAGCTTGTTAACCTTTTCCAAAAGCTCCGCCTCCAGCTGGGCATAGAATGGGTTGGGGTGTTTTGAGCCGATAGTCCGAAGCAGCGCTCTTTTGGCCACCTCGGCACATTTCTCGAAAGTCCCGCCGATCCCAACCCCCACCACGATAGGGGGACAGGGATTGCTTCCCGATCTTTTGACCATGTCGACGACAAACTGCTTCACCCCTTCCACCCCATCTGACGGCTTCATCATCCTCACCTCCGACATGTTCTCGCTTCCCCCACCTTTGGGAGCGATGATGATCTTCAGCTTGTCCCCCTTCACCACGTTCAGATGTATGACCGAGGGGGTATTATCGCCGGTATTCTTCCTCTCGATGGGATCAGCCAAGATGGACTTTCTCAAGTAACCGTCTTTGTATCCCTGCCTGACCCCTTCGTTGATGGCGTCAAACAGGTTCCCATCCTTTATACAGATCTGGTCCCCTAAGTCTACGAAGAAGACCGAAAATCCGGTATCCTGGCAGATGGGGAACTCCCCCTGCTTGGCGATCTCGAAATTATCGATGATCTGCTGCAAGGTGGCTTTTCCCACCGGTGACTCCTCCTTCTGGTATGCCTTCCGGAGCGCCTCCTGCACGTCTTCGCCCAGATTATAATTGGCATCGATGCAGAGGTCTTTCACCGCTTTGGTTATATCCTGGGTGGATATCTCACGCATGACTCCTCCTAATTTGGTTTTGATGAAGTTAGCTCTATTATTCCGTCGATCAGATTCTCCAAGCTTAAAGCTACCTCGGTAAGTTTAAGTTTCAGCAAACCGGCCGGGGTGGTTGCCAGCTTATGCTCCGAGTCGATCACCACCTCCGCTCCACGGGAGAGGACATTGAATGCACCCAATCCCTCCACCTGCTGGATCAATTGGGGATCCTTCCCGATGGTCAAGGTCAATGGCGTATCCAGTATTTCCCGCAAAGCGGAAGCCACCACCAGCGCGGCAACTCCGCACGCTCCTATCGGTTTTTTCCGGCGATAGATCTCCCGGATTATCCTCTGCAGCTCCGGTTTGGGTTTTAGATAATCATGTTTCGGCTCACCCACCATATCGGAAAGGTTTTTTATCATCCCCTCTCCTCCCGGGAGAATGAGCGCATCGACATCCTTTCCAGACAGCGCACTGACGTCTCTTATAGCTTCTCCTGCAATTCTCGCCGATTCTTTCAGGACATTCCTACTATCCGGAGAGACGGTTTTAGTCAGGTGATCCGACACCTCTTTCTGTTCCCAGTCCGGCGCAAAAAATAGAGGGATTACCCCTTTTTTGCTCAGAAAATACGAGAGGAGGACCACCTCCCAAACATCCGAGCCGTCTTCTTTCCCACATCCGCTTAAAACCATGGCGAAATTAAGCATCTTGATTAAAGAGAAATTCCGGGATATACTGAGTTTTCAAAGAACAAGTGAAAGTTGTAAAGTGCGATCCGCCATTCCACAACTCTAAGATTTAAAAAAACGCCCGATATCATCCCCCTCAACATCCTGCTTTCTTTCTTCCCTCTGTAGAAGAACATGCTCGACGGATTTCTTTTTTTGCCGGTTCTGGTACTGCAGGAGGATATTTTGAGCGGTAAATTGCGCGCCATACATGATAGATTTTCTATTGATCCAGCGTTTCTGGATAACTATGAATGCCTCTGCCAATATAATGAAAAAAATGAATGCGACCACCAGTAAGCTTACCAGATCCTGACCTGGCATTTCGTCCTCATCCTAAGATTTATTGCAGTGATACATCGGGCTTGTATTTTTCAACCATGGGCTGGGCGATATACTCCTGGTATTATCAGAAGCAGCCGGAAGTTCAGATCAAGGGGCGAAGATGGGGATGCAGGAGGGTATCAATAAACGCTGACCACCTTCTTGTCTTTCCCCTTCGGCTCGTACTTGATCACTCCGTCCACCAGGGCGAACAACGTATCGTCTTTCCCGATGCCCACGTTCAGCCCCGGGTGTATTTTGGTTCCCCTTTGCCTTACTATGATGGTACCGGCTAATACCGCCTCCCCGGCAAATCTTTTGACCCCCAACCTCTGTCCGTGAGAATCTCTTCCGTTCCTGGAACTACCTACTCCTTTTTTGTGTGCCATTTTTCGTATTCCTTTCTTTCTGGAATTATAAATTCATCCTCTTACAATCTCGACTACCTTATCAATAATTTCGGTGAGTTTTGCAGTTTTCAAGCTACCAATTGAATAAGAAATGAGTTTTGTATCTGCTGTAAATAATCGATTTGGTCTTACATTACTTGGTTGGAGTAAACTTCCTTTTTCAAAGTCGTTATCGCTAAGTGGAATAGCATATTTATCTTTGATCGCTTGGCTAGTTATCTGACAAAGGATTAAATCGTCTCCTTCTAATTCCGCAATAACAAGGGTAGGTCTTTTTTTTGCTTGACTTAGATCAGAGAAAGGAAATGGAATAACAACAACTTCACCTTTCACAAATTTCGCCAAGCTTTATCCTCCTCTGGTCTCATCCAATCCTTCTTAAGTAAGGATTCACTCAGAATAGCAGTATCAAGCTTATCTTCGATTGTTTTAGCTCTGTTGTGGTCCCTTACATTAACAAGTAACGTTATGCTTGTCATTTCAACTGGTCTTGAGGTTGCTGGTTCAGTTAGATACATCGAAATCCTCCATGCCTTCGCTAAGTCAGCCCATTTCGCTGCTTCGTAGTAAGCTGTATGCTTACCCTTAGAGGATGTTGGAATATGAACATGACCAAATGGCTCTATACCTTTTTGTGAATCCATGGTAATTTCCTCTATTAGGTTTGTAGAATATCACCTACTTGCCCACTCTCTCCTATTATCTGTTTTTGTTGAACGAAATTAAGCCCTTGTCGTCTGGTAATTATTGCTACATCAATTGGTCCCCCACAACCTCTGATTCCTACTGTCAACTTTTGTGCGGCAATTGTGGTCCTTACGAAAAAAATCGCAAGATTAATACAATCTTGCAAAGGCATAGCTGCTAAGGGGAGTTGCATATGTAATGAATCCAAAACCTGCTTCATTATCGGGATTTGTTCGGGAGTCAGATTTATGGCTTTGGATAATATCTCAGGTAACCTATAATCATACCCTTGTATTAAACGATCCACAAATTCACGCTGTCCTCCCCATGTTATCCCGAAGAGTCCTGGGTCTTGATATTGTTCTGATGGTTCAGGTGTTTTTGGTATGTCTATTAGGTAGACTCGACCATATGGTTCGTTCTCATTAAAGCCACCCACGACGAAGGTCATATCTGGCCCTTGATAATCAGGGAGCATTCCAGTTTGCCACTGCTTAAGAAAGAAAGCACTCAGGCGTTTAGCGAATTCAAGAATACTAAGACGGTCATTTGGCAGGTTCGCCTCAAACTCTGGCAGGAAACTGTGTGCTGTCCTAAAACCTATAGCTGCTAAGCCATAAGTGACAACACCGACGGTTTTGTGTGGCTCACTGAAATGTAATAGCTTGGTTGCATTATCAAAATTAACGTGAATTTTAGTCCCATCTGCTTGTTGTGCAGAGAGTGTTACCCGACTCTCAGCTGCAAGAACTAAGCCTTCAGGTCCTTTTATCACTATACCCAGTGACATATCGCCTCCTTACTCATTACTTCCAAAAGATGAAATGCAACATCTGGTAACTATGTAGGATCGAACTTTGTTTTATGGTTTAGTCTAAAATAATATACGAATATGATCATTTACTACTTGCAGATATGGGAACTTCATATCTCATCCAACTTATGTCTGGTTAATTCTCTTTTAGCAAAATTAAACCCAACCATTGCTTCCTTAGGCAAGTTTGGGTTTAAAATATACGAAATTCTTTCAATTAAAGCAAGCGAATTTTGTTTATTTCAAAGATTTCTCCGGGGTGGCTTTGCTCTCCTCGCTCCCCTCGGTCTTTATGTCGAAGGTCAGCTTGTCCTCCCCCTCCCTTCTATCCACGATCACCTCGCAGGCTCCGGAGAACTGGCCTTTCAATATCTCCTCCGCCAGAGGATCCTCCACGAACTTCTGAATGGTCCTCTTCAAAGGCCGGGCTCCAAAGGTGGGATTGAACCCTTTCTCTGCCAAAAACCCTTTTGCCCGGGTGGTCAGCTCAAAGGTGATCCTCCTCTCCTTTAATCTCTTGGACACGTCATTCAACAGGATATCGATTATCTGCAGTACCTCCTCCATACCCAGGGCATGGAATACTATGATCTCGTCGATGCGATTTAAAAATTCCGGGTTGAAGGTCCTGCGGGTCTCCTCCAAAAGCTTCTGTTTCATGTTGTCGTAGGTGGATTCCAGATCGCTTTTCTGGAAGCCCAGGGTCTTGCCCGCCTTGATCTCGCGCGCGCCCAGGTTGGAGGTCATGATCACCACCGTATTCCGGAAGTCCACCCTCCGGCCAAAACTGTCGGTTAACGCCCCATCGTCGAACATCTGCAAAAGGATGTTGAAGACGTCGGGATGGGCTTTCTCTATCTCGTCCAAAAGCACTACCGAATAGGGCTTTCGCCTTACCTTCTCGGTCAGCTGTCCCCCCTCCTCGTAGCCCACGTATCCGGGAGGAGCGCCGATCAGCCGGGAGACCGAGAACTTCTCCATGTATTCGGACATGTCGATTCTTATCAGGGAGTTCTCGTCCTCAAACAGGGAAGCAGACAAAGCCCGGGCGAGCTCCGTCTTCCCCACGCCGGTCGGTCCCAGAAAGATTAATGAGCCGATGGGCCGGCGCGGATCCCCCAGACCTGCCCGATTCCGGCGGATGGCTCTGGATATGACCGTAATGGCTTCGTCCTGCCCCACGATCATCTTCTTTAATTCCTCTTCCATGCGCAGAAGCTTTTTGGATTCCTTCTCCTCCAGTTTGAACAAGGGGATGCCAGTCATTTTGGAGACCACCATAGCCACCTCGTCGGTATTTAAGGTGACCCTCTCCCGCCCTTTCCCTTCCTCCCAGTCCCTTTTCATCTGCTCCAGCTTCTCCCGCCTTATCTTCAGCTCGTCCCGCAGCTGAGCCGCCCTCTCGAACTCCTGGTTTTTCACCGCCTTTTCCTTTTCCCGCTGGGTCTCCACCAGCTCCTGTTCCATCTTTTCGAATATCTCCGGCCGGGTACAGGAGGCCAAGTGAACCCGGGATCCGGCCTCGTCTATGACGTCGATGGCCTTATCCGGCTGAAACTTGCCGGTGATATACCTGTCGGAAAGCTTAACCGCTGCTTCGATGGCCTCATCCGATATGTAAATTCTGTGGTGGTCCTCATATTTGGATTTCAACCCTTTGAGGATCTTGGTGGTATCCTCATTGGATGGGGGATCGACCATCACGGTCTGGAAGCGGCGCTCCAAGGCACCGTCCTTTTCGATATATTTTCGATACTCGTTCAAGGTGGTGGCACCGATGCATTGGATCTCCCCCCGGGAGAGGGAAGGTTTGAATATGTTGGAGGCATCCAGAGAGCCTTCCGCCCCCCCCGCCCCCACGATGGTGTGCAGCTCGTCGATGAACAGAATCACGTCCTTGAAGTTGATGATCTCGTTCATAACCGCCTTCATCCGCTCTTCGAACTGTCCCCGGTATTTGGTTCCAGCCACCAGAGCAGCTAAGTCCAGGCAGACGATCCTTTTGTTTTCCAGGGTTTGGGGCACCTGTCCCGTCACTATTCTCTGAGCCAAACCCTCCGCGATGGCGGTCTTGCCCACTCCCGGTTCCCCGATCAAAACCGGATTGTTCTTCTTCCGTCGGGAGAGTATCTGCGATACCCTTTCGATCTCGTTATCCCGACCGATGATCGGATCTAGTTTCCCCCGCCGGGCCAGCTCGGTTAAATCCCGACCGAAGTGATCCAATGCCGGGGTTTTGCTCTTCTTTCTCTTCCGGGCATAGGAGGACGGTTTTCCGCTCTCGATGTTCTTCAACTCCTCGTATGCCTCTTTATAATCCAGATCGTACATGGAGAGGACCTGCGCTGCCACCCCCTCCTCGTCCCTCATCATGGCCAAAAGCAGATGCTCGGTATCGATGTCTTTGGATCTGAGCGCTCGGGCTTCCTGGGCGGAGACCTCCAATAGCTTTTTGGCCCGGGCAGTTAAAGGCAGCTGGCCCACGGTCATGGTTCCCCCGGAGGGTTGAACCACATCCTCCACCGATTGCCTGAGCTCGTTTGAATCGACCCCCACGTTGGTCAAAATCTCAATGGCTTTACCTTCACCCAACCGTAAAAGCCCTAAAAGGAGATGCTCCGTTCCTATGTAATCATGTTTCAGCCTGGCCGCTTCATCCCGGGCATATTCGATTGCCTTTCGCGCACCCTCGGTGAACATCTCGTTCATGGAATTCCTCCCATCGATTTCAAATTTATCTTCAATCCCCAAATTCAACTTAGCTCTTCTTTCCCCTTCACCTGCGTTTCCACCCGTACATAATACATTACGTAAAATGAGTCAAAAAGTCAACTTCTTTCCACCTTCCCCCCTTCTTCAGCTTCCTTAGTTTGGGAATCAAGTTCTGAAATGATTAAACTCATTCCGCCAGTTTGGACCGGATCAATTCCGCCCTTACCCGATCCCGCTCTCCGGTGTCCATCCTCTGGCCAAAGTATTTCTGCAGGTGAGCCGGCTGGGTTAGGGCCAATATCTCATTTAATTGCGATAAGCTCACTGATTTAATGACTCCGGTTCCGATCCCCAGCCGGATGGCGGAGAGCATGTTCAATACCTCCTCCGAGGTCAGGGTTCGGGCATACTTCAAGATTCCGTAAGCCCGCCAGATCTTGTCCTCGATCTGGTCCTTGGCTTCGCTGAACAAGCGCTTTCTCGCATTCTCCTCGTATTCGATTATCTGACGGGTCACCCGCTCCAGGCTCTCCAGGATATCCTCCTCCGACCGCCCCAGGGTGGTCTGGTTGGAGACCTGGAAGAGGTTACCCATCACGTCCGAGCCCTCTCCGTAATAGCCCCGAACCACCAATCCGAGTTTATTGATCTGAGCGATCACCTTTTCGATCTCCCGGGTCAATACCAATCCGGGCAGATGAATCAACACCGAAGCCCGCATGCCTGTGCCGGTGTTGGTAGGGCAGGAGGTGAGGTAACCGAAGGTGGAATCGAAGGCGAACTCAAGGGAGTTCGAGAGCTGATCATCCACCTGATCGGCCAACTGATAAGCTTTCCGAATCTCCAGACCGGAAGACAATGCCTGGATTCTTAAATGATCCTCCTCGTTTATCATTATGCTGGTGTCCTCCATCTCCCCGATCAAAAGCCCGGAAAATTCCCGACAGGAGATGAACTCCAGGCTGACCAAATGCCTCTCCATCAAAAAGGTCCGATCCAGCTCGTCCAATTCGGCACAGTTCACCAGAAGCCCTTTGCTTAAAACCGGACTTTTCTCCACCGCACTCCGGACAAAGGAGATGATCTTCTCCCGGGCATCGGAATCGGAGCGAGAGGGGAAGGGGGAGCTGGCAATATTGCGCGCCAACCTCACCCGGGAGGATAAAACTATCTGGGAATCGGAGCCTTCCCCGGAAAGCCATACCGCCGGTTTTTTTGCCATCTGTTCAAACATCCCCAACCTCGTTTCCATGGTGATCACATTTTTCTGGTCAGCGTTTTCAGCCGGTCCCGGATCCGTGCCGCTTTTTCGAAATCCTCGTTTTGTACCGCTTTCTTCAATTCGTCCTGAAGATTTCTCTCTTCTCGCAAGGGTTTCATCCCATCCGAAGCCATTTTGGGGAATTTCCCCCGATGCTGCGTGGAGCCGTGCACTTTTCGCAGCAGATCGTCCAACTGGCCCCGGAAAACGACATAGCAGTTGTCGCATCCCAAACGCCCGGTCTGGGCGAAATCGGCGAAGCTGGTACCGCAGGCGGAGCAGGTTATCTGGTTTTGTTTATCCGGCTTGGGGATCTGTGTCTGGTTGAGCATGCTGGCTAAGAATTCCGCCAAGGGAAAAGGCACTCCCTCCAGCGGATTGTGAAAACCTCTTTTCTCCGCGCAGTCCCGACAGAGATTCAATACCACTTTTTCGTTATTGATCACTTCGGTCAGATGAACCTCTGCTTTTTTCTTTCCACAATCCTGACACAACATTTATTCAACCTTTCAGCTAATGCTTTATTCTTATTTAACAGCTTTCCCCCCGGCGGTATATGGAACCGCCTCCCCATCTGCGATCTCTATTATCCGGTGACCCCGCTCTGCTAAAAGCAAGTTATGGGTGGCGATAATGAAAGTCTGCCCTTTCTTTTGATTCAACTCCATGATCAGGTTGTGCAATTCCTCTCCGGTGGTCTTGTCCAGGTTGCCGGAGGGCTCGTCCGCTATCACTAACTGGGGATCGTTGATGAATGCCCGCGCCACCGCTACCCTTTGCTGTTCCCCGCCGGACAACTCTCCCGGCTTGTGGTCGGCGCGATCGGAAAGTCCCACCTCCGCTAGCAGCTCCTGTCCCTTCTTTTGGATAGAGCCAACCTCCTCCCCCGCGATCAACCGGGGCATCATCACGTTCTCCAGAGCCGAAAACTCCGGCAGAAGATGATGAAACTGAAACACGAATCCGACGGTCTTGTTCCTGAAGTGAGCCAGCCTCTTGTCGTTTAGGGCAAAAACGTCGGTGGAGTTCATTTTCACCTTGCCTTTGGTGGGACGGTCCAGCGCACCCAGGATATGCAAAAGAGTGCTTTTTCCCACCCCGGATGCCCCCACCACGCAGACTATCTCTCCTTTTCTTATCCCGATGTTTACGCCTTTTAATACGTGAAGCGTTCCCGCGCCCGTTTGAAAGTCCTTGTGAAGATCTATTCCCTCTAATACGATATCGTTGCCGGTCAACTTTCTCCCTTTAGCTCTTCATATATCTATATATATCTATTTTCGCCATTTTTTGAGCTTTATTTACCATTCATTTCAAAACACCGATCCAGCATTAGCATTTTACCGCGAAAAAAAGATTTGTCAACCTAAAAATTTACCGGGAGCGGTCAGGATATTTTCCCCAACTCTCCATGCGAAAACGAATATCCATTTTTTTCATTCGAAGCAGATCGGTCCTGGCAATCTACGTTTTTGCTTTCGGATATACTTTGTCCACCATCGAACCACAAGCAAAAAACAACAAAAAAGGGTTGATTTTTGAATAAGGATAGGATAGACTGGAGATGATAAGTTGAAGCGGTTTTCAGCCGGAGGTATACGAGGGATGTGTCTTGTTTTTATCATACCAGATTTATGCTGAGAGCCGTATAATTTTATTTGTGAACTGAATTTCGAATTTAAGATTTCGCTCAAGTTCTTTTTAGGGCTAGAAGCTGACCACAATGCCTAAAAACGATGCTAAAACTAAGGAGCTAGTGCCCCACCGGGAGATATCGGATAAGCTCTTTGAGAGCTTTTTCCTCCCCTGGACAGCCGTATTGATTTTAGCCCACTTAGTTACCGTCTATTGGATTCCCCAATACGTGTGGGGGATCAGTTTTTATCATTTTTTTCCAGTCGGGGTAGGTTGGATTTCGACATGCTTGATCCTGGCCATTTTGATACCCGGGGTAGGGGAGTATCTTTATGAGAAGCTGGCGGTTTTTTCGGTGAAAATCAAGCAGCCTTTTGACCGGCTGGGTCAGAACTTGACCTTCCTTTTGATCGGCCTTTTCTCCCTTCCCCTCTTCTGGATTTTCCGCACCCGGCTTCATCTTTTGGGGGACGGTTATTTCCGGGTTCAGGATTTACCCTACGGTAGACTGCATCTTCAGGAATGGCTGGACGGGTTCATTCACCTGGTGATATTTCGGATCATGACCAAGCTTACCCCCTCCTGGACAGCGGAGCTTACCTATACGGTTGTCAGCATCCTCTGCGGTGGGGTATTCGTCTTCATGGCATTGAAGCTGTCCTCACTTTTGGGAAAGAACGGGTTTCAGAAGGTATTGATCTTCTTCTTTTTGTTCACCTTGGGCTCGGTAGAGCTTTTCTTCGGATACGTGGAAAGTTACTCCATCCTGCAGGTGATGCTTTTGGTATACCTCTGGTTTTCGGTGCGTTGTCTTGCGGGAAAGTCGGGCATATACCCGGTGCTTTTGGTTTTAGTCATCAGCATAGGGTTGCATGTAACCTCGCTGATCTATATTCCTTCCTTTTTATATATTCTGATCAGCCGGGAGGCCAAGCCGGTCCCTTCCGGTTATGAGGAAGCTTCCCCGGGGGGAAAGCAAAAAGGGCGATCCCCCAAAGAGAAGATGAAGAAAACAACTCCTTTTAGCCCACTTATCCTTTTGGCGCTGATCGCAGCTACCGGCGTCATCATCTGGTGGGTTCTTAGGGTGGCTTCGGGCCTGGAGGAAAAAGGAAAGGGGATGTTTTTCGTCCCCCTGAGAGGGACGGTGAACTATCCTTTCAGCATGTTCTCCATCGGACACCTCATGGAGTACCTCAATCAGCTTCTGTTGCTCTCGCCGGTGGGAGTATCGCTTTTACTCTTTTTCCTTTTCTTCAAAATTAAATACAGATCCTACCGCAGCAGCGGAAGATGGGACGATAAGACGATCAATTTCCTGTTCATCGCCTCCCTCTTTGCCCTGATCTATCTTTTTGTGGTCAATTTCACCCTGGGGAGCGCGGACTGGGATTTGAGGTGTTCCCCGGCTCCGTTCTTCAGTTTGCTGGGAGCAATGCTTTTTTTGAGGTGGGGTGAAAAAACGTCCACAGTACGTAGTCCACAGTCCACCGCAGTTCAACCCGAGGTGTCACAGGAAAAAAAACGAATAAGCTGGGGGATGAAGCATACCGTGCAGGCCTGGGGAATGGTCTTCATCCTCTTTGGCTTTTACCACACCATACCCTGGGTGCTGATCAACTCCAACAACGATAGATCGGTGGATCGGTACATGCTAACCCAGGAGTACGATCCCCATCCGGTGGACGAGACCAACTACAATCTATATAAAGTTGCCCGAATTCTGGATTTTGCGGGAATGTCGGACCGGGTAGGGGAATTATACCGGAGAGCCACCGAGAGAAATCCTTACGACACGCTCAGCTATTTCAACCTGTCGGCCTGGTATCACAAGAGAGACCAATATGACTCCGCCCTGATCATATCGGACTCGGTTTTGAAACTCGACCCGACTTATCCCAAAGCCAACTGGATGATGGGAAACATCTACGTTAAGTTTGGAAAGTATTCCGAAGCCCTGCCTTATCTGGAAAAAGCATTTCCTTATTTAGCGGACAATCCGGAATTCATTTATGATCTGGGGATAACCAATTACTGGACCAGCCATCCGGATGAAGCAGCTTTGTGCGCCAAGCACATGATCGAGTTGGCTCCGGATTTTCCGGGAGGTTACCACCTTTTGGGGTTAGTGGACATTCAGAAAGGTGATCTGGACGGCGCTCAAAAAGCCTGGCAGACGATTGTTGAGCTGGAACCGAGCGATTCCACGGCGATTATGAACTTAAAGATGCTGGAGGGGGAGATGAAGAGGAAGAAGAAATAAAACGTCCGTAGACCGTCGTCCGTCATCCGCCGCGATAGCAAAGGAGGAAGTGAAACGCAATGACGAGTAACGAATAAATCAATAACAGATAATATTTAAAACCAATATTGCTATAAATCTATCGATCTTCTTGTTCCTTACCTCTTGACCCTTTCTGCTTGTTGCCGGTACTTGTATCCTCATCCTTGGACCCCGATTTCCTGCCCCTTGCCCCTTGATCTCTTTTTTTCTGCCACCACTCCAGTCTCTTCTTGATCTCCTTTTCAAAACCAAAATCGGTAGGTAAATAATACTTGCGATTCTTCAAATTCTCCGGAAGATAGGTTTCGTCCACGAAATGCTCCGGATAAGCGTGGGGATATTTGTAATCCTTCCCGTAGCCCAGCTCCTTCATCAAGCGGGTAGGGGCGTTGCGGATGTGCAGAGGCACCGGCAGGGCTTGGGTCCTCTGGATATCCTCCTCTACCGAATTAAATGCCTTGTAGACCGCATCGCTTTTGGGTGCGGTGGCCAAATAGACCGCTGCCTGCGCCAAAGCCAATTCACCTTCCGGGGAGCCGATGAAATGATACGCTTCCTTGGCAGCGATGGTCACCTGAAGAGCCAAAGGATCGGCGTTTCCGACATCCTCGGAGGCAAACCTGACCATTCTCCGGGCGATGTAAAGCGGATCCTCACCTCCCGCCAGCATTCGTCCCAGCCAATACAAGGCCGCATCCGGATCAGAGCCTCTCAAGCTTTTGTGGAAAGCGGAGATGATGTTGTAATGTTCCTCCCCGCTCTTATCATAGACCAGAGCCTTCTTCTGCATGGTCTCCTGGGCGATCTTTAAATTTATCTTCCTCTTTTTCTCTTTGTCCGGAGGGGTGGTCAGGGTGGCAAATTCGAGGGTGGAGAGTGCGATCCGGGCATCGCCGTTTGCCATCTGGGCAATGAAATCCAGAGCATCATTATCTAACTCAACGTTCATATTTCCCAGCCCTTTTTCCTTATCCTCGATCGCCCGTTTTAGGATGATCTTCAATTCATCTTCATTCAAAGGATTCAGGGTGTAGACTTTAGTTCTGGAAAGTAGAGCGGAGATGACTTCAAATGACGGGTTTTCAGTCGTAGCACCGATTAATACAATGTTTCCCTTTTCCACGTGGGGGAGAAAAGCATCCTGCTGGGCTTTGTTGAAGCGATGGATCTCGTCGATGAACAGAATAGTCTTCCGGCGATATAATTCCTTCATCCGGCTGGCTTCCGCCATGATCTCCTTAATTTCCTTTATTCCGGAAAGGACAGCGGAGAATGAGATGAAATGTGCGCCGGTGGCTTTGGCGATAATCTGAGCCAAGGTGGTTTTACCCGTTCCCGGGGGACCCCAGAAGATCAACGATTGAATCTTGTCTTCTTCAATCGCCTTTCTGAGGACTGAATCCTTGCCCAAGATGTGCTTCTGCCCCACGAACTCATCCATAGTTTCCGGACGCATCCGGTCGGCAAGCGGGGTTTCTTTACCCCCGAAGCCAGACACCCCCTTATGCTTTTTGTCTTTTTCGAACAGGTCCATAAATGCGTTTATCCTCGCGTAGCGTAGCCTTTTTGGCTCCTCGCAAAGGTATGAAGTCTCTGTTAAAGTTTGGATTATTTAATCTTTAGAGTGTCAATAATCGCTTCCACGAGAGATAATTCCTTTAACTCCTTTGCAGGGCAATTGTAAGTAACAAACAATAACACGGTACAACCTGCCGATATCCAAATTCTCCAATAAAGCGAATCTTGTTCAAAAACAGCTTGGATAATTCTCTTAGACGAATTCGGTTTGACAGAAAAGAAAACATGTTCAATCTGAACTCCCCGATCTTGAAGGTACTCCACTAGAAGGGCTTTCAAATTAGGTTTCTCGCTCTCCGGAAATACAAAGGCTGAAATTTGCATCGTGCCAATCCCCTCTCTGGGATCAAAGAAAGCGACTTCTTTTTCTGATTCCGTAGCATCCCAATTTTTAGGAATGTGCAGCTCAAACCAGCCAGCTCCAGATATGTAAGTCTTGGGGAGATTACTCATTTTTTGAGTTCTTCCTTTTTGTAAGTAACATACAACCCATGTTCTTCTATCGCCTTTTCATATGTCTTAATCTGCTTTTCGTTTCTTTTTATTCCTGTAGGTGTGCTTGACTTTAACTCGACTGGGTGGCCGCTGGGTGTAATAGCAACCAGTCGCAACTTTTATCCTTTAGCTCCTTTAACAGCTCCGTGCAGAGGCGTAAAGCCTCTGCTACGCGTTTTGGTTCTGCTGTCAACGGATGGAACGGATGAAACGAATTCCGTCGGTTTCGTTAATGTGGCGGAAATTCGTATGAATGCTCCGCAACTTCAGGTTTCCACTTTCCATAATGGAAGGCTGAAGCCTTCCGCTACCTTAATCTCCTCTCCCCTCTGGGGAGAGGATTAAGGTGAGGGGTATTTTCTTTTAATCCCCCCTCACCCTGCCCTCTCCCCCAAGGGGAGAGGGTTTTCAGCTTTAGGCTTTTGCTGTGGTCGGCGGACGGATTTTCACAAATCCTCCAACTGCTTCCTTACAATCTCAATGTTCGGTTTATCACCTATTCTTTCTAAAGTTTTTAAACTTTCCTCCAGTAACTTTTTTGCTTCCTCTATCTTTCCTTGTTTTTTGTACAAAATCCCAATATTCGACTTGGTCTGCGCCATCCCATACTCATCACCGATCTTTGCCCCAATCTTCAAACTCTTGTTATAAAACTCAATCGCCTTATCCCATTCTCCCTTGTCCTTATAAACTACGCCCATATTATTAAAAGTCTGTGCTATCACATACTCATCACCGATCTTTTCACCTAACCTCAAACTCTTATTATAAAACTCAATCGACTTATCCCATTCGCCTTTGTCCTGATAGACCAAACCCAGATTATTAAAAGTTTGTGCCATACCATACTCATCACCGATCTTTTCATCTATCTTCATTGTCTTATTATAAAACTCAATTGCCTTATCCCATTCACCTTTCTGACTGTAAACGATTGCAAGATTATTAAAAGTCTGTGCTATTCCATGCTCATCACCGATCTTTTCACCTAACCTCAAACTCTTATTATAAAATTCAATCGCCTTATCCCATTCTCCTTTGCCCTGATAGATTAAGCCCAGATTATTAAAAGTTTGTGCCATCCCAAGCTCATCACTAATCTTTTCTTCAATCTCTAAACTCGTACTATAAAACTTAATCGCCTTATCCCATTCACCTTTGTCCTTAAAAACTGTGCCCAGATTATTAAAAGTTTGTGCCATCCCATGCTCATCACCGATCTTTTTGCTAATCTCTAAATCCTTATTATAGAACTCAATTGCTTTATCCCATTCACATTTCAATTGATAAACATTGCCCATATTGCCATAAGTATGTGCCATCCCGTGTTTATCGTCGATCTTTTCTAATCCCCTCAAAGCCTTATTATAAAACTCAATTGCCTTATCCCATTCACTTTTCATTCGATAAACAATCCCAAGATTGTTATAAGTTTGTGCCATCCCAAGCTCATCACCAATCTTTTCATATATCTCCAAGCCCATATTATAAAACTCAATAGCATTATCCCATTCGGCTTTCTGTTCGTAAACGATAGCCAGATTAATGAAAGTATGTGCTATCCCCTGCTTATCCCCGATCTTTTCCTTTATATTTAAACTATTCTCATAAAACTCAATCGCCTTATCCCATTCACCTTTCAACCGATAAACATTACCCATATTATTAAAAGTTTGTGCCATCCCATGCTCATCACCGATTTGTTCTTCTATTTTCAAGCTCTTATTGTAAAACTCAATCGCCCTATCCCATTTACCTTCCAACTGATAAACATTGCCCAGATTATTAAAAGTCTGTGCCATCCCATGCTCATCACCGATTTGTTCTTCTATTTTCAAGCTCTTATTGTAAAACTCAATCGCCCTATCCCATTCCGCTTTATCCTCATAAACCAAGCCCAGATTTCCTAGAGCAGAAGCTTCGCCTTGTTCATCTTTCACCTGCTGGGCAGTTTCCAGCGCCTCTTTCCAACTACCCATCGCTTGATCCCATTTGTTCCAAGCGTAGAAGGAGTTTCCTATCAAGATCAATAATGCCACCTTTTCACTTCCGTCTGACTCTAAGCTCAAGCACTGCCTGAATGATTCAATGGCTTCTTCATATTTGTACTGGGCCATCAAGGAAATACCTTCTTCGAATAGAGTCTTCTTCTTTTTATCCTTAGTCTGGGGGAGCCCATCCAAATATAATGTCACCTGCTCCATTTGGCTCTTTATTTTCTCGATATCCCTCTGAAGTTCTGGAGGCACTTTCGACTTTAGTGTTTTAATGCCAAAATAGAAACCAATAGCAATTGTCACTATTATCCCGATGATTCCTATGATTAGTCCCCAGTCCATTTAATTTTCCCTAACTTTTTGGTTTAGGTTAAGGGCACCCTGTACAACCAGTATTGCGTAGCAGAGCCTTCATGGCTCTGTGCAGAGGCGTAAAGCCTCTGCTACGCGTTTTAGATCAGGGTAAGGGTGTCCTGAACCAACGAGCGGGCGGATTTGAAAATCCGCCCCTACGATCAGATCATGTGTTTTTCTTTATCTTCAATAATACCAATATACGATCCAGCTCTTTTAATTTCAACAAATAAGAGATGATGGTATAGCTTGCCAGACCCAAAATTAAAATCACCAGAAGCTCCCCTATTTTGGGAAACAAACCGGAGGTCTGCAAATTCAATCCGAAGAATCTCAAGTAGAGCCACAATATTATTCCCATGAAAACAGCAGAGGATAATATCTTGAAGAAAGTCTCCCAGATGTCTTTCCTATTCAATGGACCGATTCTTCTGTCCAAAACCACCAGAAGTAAAAACAGATTAACCATAGCAGAGACCGATGCTGCGGTTGCCAGTCCCCGGAATCCCAAAGGTTTCATCAAAATGAGATTTAACATTATGTTCATAGCCACTGCAACCAAGCTGGTTTTAACCGGAGTCTTAGTATCTCCCATGGAATAGAAAGTGGAGGCGGTCAAACGGACGGATGAATAGGCAAATAGCCCGATACAATAGAAAATCAATGCCTGTGAGGTGGCAATGGTGTCGAGATAATCAAATCTTCCGTGTTGAAACAAAACCGAAATGACCGGCTGGGATGACACCGCCAAAAATATTGCCGAGGGGATGGTCAGAAAAAATACCAATTTCAAGGATGAGGAGAAAGTGGAAAGTAGACTGCTTATATCTTTTTTTGCCGCATGTTCCGAAATGATAGGAAAAGTCACTGTCGCTACCGCCACCCCGAACATGCCGATGGGAAATTGCATCAGACGGAAGCTGTAACTTAAGTAAGAAACGCTCCCTTGTGGAAGAAAGGAGGCGATCAAGGTATTTACGAATATGTTCACCTGGGTGGAAGCCAGCCCCAGGGTGGCGGGCGTCATCAACCACAGGATTCTTTTTACTCCCGGATGGTGAAGATTTATAGTAAAGCGGTATTTGAAACCGATTTTTTTCAGACTGGGCAATTGGATGGCAAACTGCCCCAACCCACCCAAAAGCACACCGATAGCCATGCTCACGATGGGCGGATGTACATAGGGAGAAAGAATGATCCCTCCGGCGATCATTCCCAGATTGAACATGGTGGGAGCCAAGGCGGGGATGCCGAAATGCCGGAAGGTGTTCAATATTCCCATCACTAAAGCTGCTAATGCTACCAGAAGCAGAAACGGAAACATGATCTGCGAAAGATGCGTGGTCAACTCCTGCTTCCCCGCCTCATGGCTGAATCCCGGAGCGATGATCTCCACCAGATAGGGAGCGAATATGATCCCCAAGACCACCAGCACACAAAGCGTAACCAAGAGCAGGTTCAAAATCAGGTTAGCCAGCTCCCAGGCTTTCTCTTTTCCCTGATTGGTCAAATGGTCGGTGAAGACCGGTATGAAGGCGGAGGAGAGAGCGCCTTCGGCAAAAAGATCGCGCAGCAGATTGGGGATGCGGAAAGCGGCGATGAAGGCGTCGGTGTTATAACCGGCGCCGAAAAGATAGGCAAACACCTGCTCCCGCACTAAACCCAATACCCGGGAGAGCAAGGTGGCAGAGCTGACTATGCCGGTCGATTTGGCGATTTTATCGTGATCGGGACTAGAGGTCATCAGAGATGTTTTTGAGGATTTATAGAGGATAAATTGAAACGTAATTATCGTGACATAGCTAAGATACAGGAAGAAAAGGATTATACAAATCCCTAAAAAACCGAAATTCATTCCGTTAGATCACATTCGAGGATTTCCACCTTCTATTAAAATTCTCAAGCAGAGCCTCAAAGATGTTCTCACTGGTTTTGGAATCTAATATTACGGCGAAGGACTCTTTTGATCCCAAGTCCTTGATACTGTGACCCAAGATCACCAAGAGATTCGATGAGATTATGTATCGATCATGAATATCCACACTTGGATAATCTCGAAATTCCATATTGGTATTTTCGGATTTGAAATCTTTAAGATTACGAAGGAAACTTTGTCTTTGAATGCCTTTAAGATTGTCCAGTCTTGTAAGAAACATTACTTTTCTATTATTGAGTTGGCACAGTACGTCAAGCGTTCGTTCACCGCAATACGGATCGACTATTCTCAATTCATCTCGGAGGTTCTCCAACATGTTTTTTGACAACAAACTTTTGCTACTAAATCGCTTTTCGGGTTCAAAATACAACACTTTCACAGAACCATCTTTTGCCTGAGAAGTCAGATGCTCCTTTCCTGGTTTCATTATCTCATAGAGAGACTCTCCGTTCACTCTGTGAATGTGGATTCTATTTCCTGCTCTATTAAACGAATTAATTATTGCTTTTGCTTCGACACTGATTTCTTTGGAATCTCTTATCATTAGAGCGATTTGTTCAGCTGTTAGACCTTTTACCCCAAGTTTATCCTTTGCGACCCAGAGAATCCATAGCCCCTGTTCAAGAGGTTTTTCAAACTCATAGAAATCAGGAAAACCTGCTGTATCTAACTTTTTAAATTCTTCTAATAGTTTATCTCCGTCATTCTTGTTCTTTAAAGTCTTTCCTGACATGCTCTTCTCCTGAATTAGTTAACAGCCATGCTTTCTTATTCTCTTTTTTTTCTTTGGCTTCCATCATATGGCCGTTCCTTATGTTCAAGATCACTCTATGGTTTATATTATCTGGAACTGGTTCCTTCGCATCTCTAAAGCCCTTCTCAAGATCTTTTTTGTTGAAACTCGAATGTCCTTCGTATTTCTCAAGGTAAAAACCGATCGTCAGAGTCTTTTCTACCTCAGTCTTCGGGTTCTTTGATAAAAGGAATTCTCCTATAGACATCTTCTTTCTATGATTTTCCATTTCCGGTTGGAATGATTTCTCCAATTTCATGATTCTCTTCTCATGCTCTTCTATTCTGTTCTTGATTTTAAGAAATTCGTCTTCCGTCGGCATTTTCGCTCCTCATAGATTCTTTTTTATTTTACTTTCTATAACTTTCAACGTTCTTTCTACCATGTTGACTGCTATACCATGATGCACATTTTTACCTTTTTTCACCTGTTTTATCTTTTTGTTGTCTCGAAGGTCCTTTAACCATGGAAGCAACGAGCCACTGGGAATGCCCAATTCATCCAGGAATTCCTTATTCCCTACATCATCGGTAGCAACGAAAGATGCTTCTTTAGCATACAACTTTCCTATTAAATACAACAAGATCTGCTCTTTTCCGCTCAGTTTATCTTTGAAGAGAATGTCAATTTTACCTTCCTTAGTTATTCGGATAAACTGCTTGGCCAGATCAAAGTTTCTCTCAAGTGCACTAGCGTAATCAACAGTCATCTCTTCAATGATTCTTTTCTTCAGATTAGCCTGTTCCTCTTTCTGCATTTTAGACCCTCCATAATAAGTATAATCAAAGTAATAAATATAATTTAAACGTGCACTTTTTCTTGTCAAGCACTATTTTTGCTTGTTGCCAAGTATTTATCTTCTATTGATTGGAATAAGCTGAGTGCGGTTTCGTGAAACCTCGTAATGTCAAAGGATCCGTGCAGGGCCGAAGAGGCAGAATTTACAGTTTTCAACTTGACAAAAACCGATTTAGCCTTATATTCGTACGTTGTTACGAATGAGTATTTCCCCTCTGGATGCGGGGAAGATTAATCTAAAAAACAAGGAGCAAACGTTGCCCAGACATAAGTCAGCCGAAAAAAGGCTTAAAACCAGCCAAAAGGCGAATTTGGCCAACCGGGAGATAAAGTCTCAGATGAAGACCTTGATCAAGAAGATGGAAACATCTCCGGATGCCGCCTCGCTTAAAACCGCGATCTCATACATAGATAAAGCTGCCAAGAAAAAGGTCATTCATCCCAACCAGGCGTCCCGGTTAAAATCCCGTTTAGCCAAGCTGGTGCAAAAGAAAACTGCCCCCGTTACCCAGGGATAAAGAACGTTTGTCGGTAACGAAACTCGCAACGGAATTCGGTTTCGGTTCTCGATGTTCGGATTCTTCAATTAACCTCGCCTCGTTTTATATTTGTTGTTCCATAAATCAGGGGGGACAATTTACCAAACCAGGTGCCGGAGCAAGCGCAATAATCGCCGGTTGGACTTAAGGATGGTCTTGACCAAAGAGATGGGCTGAAGGCTGGTGATGGGACGGTCACCAAAATAATCCTTCAAGAAAGAGACCACGTCATCCATGTCCTCATCCGTCATCTTCAGGAATATAGCCCGGCAATAGGAATAAAACCTAAGCTCACCCCCTTTCTCCTTCATAAATCTATCTTCATACTTTTTAAGGTTGGCAAAAGAAGACTTTCCGTTTTTTAAAAATTGGCTTACCACCTCTCCTGCGATCCTGCCGGAGAGGAGGGCGTTGGCTATCCCGGCACCGGAGAGGGAATCGACCAGCCTTCCCGCATCCCCCACCAGAAGGACGTTCTTTTTGACCAGATTCAAGTTCCTGTCGTAGCAGGGGACCCCGCCCATGTGGGATTCGAGTATCCGATAGCGGGGGAATCTTTTTTTCACAAATCGATCCAGGAATTCCTTGGCTTTTCTTTCTATCCGATCCGGCGTCACTGCCAAACCCACGTTGGCGGAGTCTTTATCCTTGGGGAAGACCCAGGCATATCCCCCCGGAGCCAAGGATCGTCCCAGGTAAAACTCCAAGCGGTCCGGCTCCACCTCCACCTCTCCCAAAAGATATTGAGCGCACGATTCTATCCTCCCCAAAGGGAGGGAGGAGTCCATCCCAGCCCAGCGCGCCACCCAGGATTCCACCCCGTCCGCCCCGATGATCACCTTTGCCCCGTACTCTTTGGTATTACCGTTCTCCGACACCTTCACCCCGTAGAAGCCATCCCGCTTTCCGCTTAAAAGACCCATGGCGCAGGAATTCAGCTTCATGCACGCTCCCAAAGACGATGCCTGTTCCGCCAATTTCGTTTCGAATATCTTCCGGTTCAAAACGAAACCGGCGTCGGGATGTCGGAGGAGAAACTCTTTATGGGAAGGGGAGACTAAGAGTGCCCGATGGATACGGGTGCTTATCCACTCTGAGTCCGGCGTTACGAGTCTATTCAAACCGGAGAAACTGATGGCTTCGGCACAGGTAAGAGGGAGGCCGATCTGGGGATGCTTTTCCAATAACAGTACCTCAACCCCGGTTTCAGCCAGAGTCTTGGCGGCAATGGAGCCTGCCGGACCTGCTCCCACTATAATACAATCGAATTTTTCATCCATTCTTTAGTCTGAGATTCCCCTTTGGTGGATGAGTTCCCGCATAGACTGTTCTTATGCTCAATGCCCCCACCGGGCAGAAGATGATGCAGTTTTCGCATAAGGTACAAAGGTCAGGTTTAACCGAAAGCCCGGAAGTAAAAAGCTCCAAAGCTCCCTGCGGGCAGACCGCCACACATCCCCCGCACTCTCCGCAAAGTTTTTTATCTATTTTAACCATTTCTTTTTAGGTTTTTCACATAACTTTCAGGTTACCCCAGACAAACCCTGTACCGTATGGTACACGGCAAGCCCTGAATCATGCAGTTTACGGTAAAACACTCCTGCATGCTGGGAATAAACTTTCTTTTTGCCGAAAAAGCAAGAGGAGGCTGAAAGTATTTTTCAACCTCCTCAGGATTTAAATCAATGAGCTTCGTTTCATTCTTTAACTACTTCAATAACACCATTCGTTTGGTCTCGGTAAACCCTCCGGCTTTAAGCTCATATAAGTAAACCCCGCTGGATACGACCTTCCCTTTTTCGTCTTTCCCGTCCCAGCTGATGCTGGTCAAACCGGCTTTCAAGCGTCCCTCGAGCAGGGTTTTTACCTTCTGTCCCAGGGAATTGTAAATCACCAGGGTCATCTCTGCTGGCTTCTCTAAATTGAACCGGATGACGGTTTCATGGTTGAACGGATTGGGATGATTCTGATAAAGCTCAAAGTATTTCGGGGTGACGGAACCTTCCTCTTCCACGGATGAGGGTGGTTTACGACAGATCATGATGGCATATTCCACCTCGGAATAAACGGGAAGGATGGAGTCGTAATAATCAAAGTACGGCTTTTGCCATGTTTCAAAATTCTGTTTGGTAAAGGCAGCAATACTTTGATAGACCGGGTAATCCGGCAATTGCCAGACACCACCGGGGCTGGGGGAGGACCAGACCAAATAGGCATCGTGAGATACGTATTGAGGATCATTATGTAACGTGTCTCCCATGGAGTGTACCGGATGATCTTCCGGCCTAACCTCGCCGGGCCAACCCGTTTCGGCCGGATTCCGGGCCGGGTCGCTTAGGGCTACCCAGGGGGTGGAGGTACAAACTCCGGCCATGGTGACGTAATGACCACCCACTCGGTACCACCCTCCCTTGGACTGCCAGAATCCCAATAGAAGGATGATATCCTGACATTTCTTCAGGGAGTCCCCCATCACGGAAAATACGGGTTTGGTATAGGTGGTCTCCTTCAGAGCAAAATGATAATCGGCGAAGTATCGGTCCAGTCCTTTCTGAATGGAATCGACATAGGTTCCGCTGTCCTTATTCGTATGGAAATATACCGACAGAAGCCGGATGAAACCGAGCGGATCGTCCTTGAATTCCAGCGGAACCGCATCGAACCACCACAGGCAGTTAGCCACCGCCACAGGTCCGCAGAAAGCCATGGAATCGGTCTTAAACTGGTACTGATCGAAATCGGGCATGCCGCTGGGGGCGGTGGTGGTGTCGGGTTTATAGTACCAGCAGGTATCTATTCCCGCTTTGGGGCAGATCATGATGGCGTATTCCACCTCGGTGAAGACGGGAGCTGATAAGTTATACGGAGCTTGCAAAGCGTATTGGTCGGGCTGGAAATTCTTCCCCTCGAAACGGTATAAGGTATCCGGAATTTCATAACCCGGAATCCACCAGTGAGGATTTCCCGGGGTAAGCGATATGGTATTCGACTGGTAAATGTCATGACAGACAAAGAGGGTATCGTTGTGGACGGTATGAATTCCCGGGTGGAGAGGATGATCCGGCGGCCTTACCCTTCCGGGCCAGTCGGATTCAGCCGCATCCCGGGCCGGATCGCTTACGGCGATCTTCAGCGATTCGGAACATACCCCCGCCATGGTGACGTAGTGCCCCCCAAAACGCACCCACTGCTTGTCTGATGGTTGATAGAAGCCCAAAAGTAGGATGATGTCCTGGCATTTCTTCAGCGAATCCTCCATCTCCTTGAAGTAAGGTTGGGCAAAGACGTTAGCGTACAGGTTGAAGTGATGCAGCCGGAAATATTGATTAAGTCCCGTTTTTATCGAATCCACGAAGGTTCCGCTGTCCTTATCCGTATGAAAATATCCAGCTAAAAGCCGGATGAAACCCGCCGGGTCATCTTTTAGTGAGTCGGGAACCGCGTTGTACCACCACAGGCAGTTTGCCACCGCGGTGGGACCGCAGAAAGCTTGAGAATCGGGCGGACCGAATTGGTATTGGTCGAAATCCGGCATTCCGCTGGGAGCATGGGTCGTGTCCGGCTTCCAGTACCACAAGCTGTCGCAATCGAACGAGCCGGGGTAGCCGGTGGCACGAAGTATAACATCCCCGGCTGGCGGTTCACCCCAATAATGCATCCAGGTTTGATAAGTACCCAGGCTGTCAAACCAGTTGATACAGGTATCAGGTCCGGCAGCCACCCCCTCATCCATCACCAGACCCGGGAGGGTGGATGCATCTTTTTTGCTCTCGTACATCACCTCCAGAAAAAACGGACCATTGACACAACAAGGGGGGGAGATACTCATGTTGATCATCTTGGGATAAGCGGAATCATGTGGAACGGTGTAAGCTTGAGAACAAAGGACCGTTCCCGGGCCTTTGCATATGCTATCTCCTAAGACGTCCAAGATGTTTATCCGGATATTGACCGGCCATAGGTAATCTGCTTTTAAAACATCATAGAGATAGAAATGGGCATCCGTAATTTTGAAGGGATAAGGATAGAGCACACATTCACCGGGATCCATGTAGACAGCATAACCCATTCCGGAATCGAAGTTCGCTTCAGCTGCAGCGGGAGTTCCATCGTCGTTTGCAATCTCACAGAAGCCCGATACAACGGATGATAATTGGGAAGGTGAAACAAACACTCTCTCCTGGGGGGGGATTTGAATCGCCCTGCTTTTTCCGGCAGTTTTGGCAACCAAGAAATTTATACCCCAAACGGTGCAGATGATTGCCAGAACCGTCAAGCTAACCGTTAGCTTCTTTCTCATCGGTCCCTCCTTTCATAATTGAGATTATTTAGATTATAGCATATCAGACCGCAATTTAAACCAAAAGTATACTACCCCTGTTATTTTTAACGTTTTCAACTCTCCCTAATTCGTTAAAAAGTATAAAGCAAAGAATTTTGAAAAGCAAGATATTTTATGAAATATTTTTGCAGGAAGTCAGATATGGCAAATTAAAAATGTAAAATGAGAAATTTCCTCCGACACTGAGTCTCACTTCGGGCTGAGCGCACTCAGTGCAAAGCAGGACGAAGTGCAAAATCACAATTCAAAATTCAAAAAGGTGATTTCATTAACAATTATTAATTTTCAACCTTGAATCTACGATTACATAAAAAAGAGGAAACCGATATTTCTCCCGGTCTCCTCTTTCGTATCCAGACATAAATACATCCGCTTAATCATTTGTCTTGCGTAATGCATTTATTTCAGCAACAACATTCGCCTGGTTTGGGTCTGTTCCCCGATCTGCAGACGATAGAAGTAAATTCCGCTGGCCAAGCTGTTTCCTCTTTCATCCTTTCCATCCCAAACCACTTGATATTCTCCCGCGTTTTTTGACTCATTCACCAATGTCTTCACCAATTGCCCCAGAATATTATAGATCTTAAGTGTTGTTGGGATGGGGCTGCGGACGGTGGACGACGGACGATGGACGTTGAAGTGAATGGTGGTGGTGGGATTAAAGGGATTGGGGTAATTCTGATTAAGTTCGAAATCATGAGGGACGCTCGGCACCTCTTCATCCTCCACCGCCGAGGGTTTGGGGCAGATCATCAGAGCATAATCCACTTCGATGAATTGCGGACCTTTCCCTTCCCGGGAAGGGGAATAGTATTTTAGCTGGGAGGGATGGAAGTTTTTCCCGTCGAAAGCCGGAGTAAATCCTATCACTGTCGGGTAGTCGGTCAATCCCCAGTGGGGGTTGCCTGGGCTGGGGGAGGTTTCCGTCGAAGTGTAGATATCCTGCGAGACGAAAGTCGGATCGTTATGCAAAAGATGATCGGAGGGATGAGCGGCGTGCGGTGGCCTCACCCTCCCCGGATTACCGGTTTCGGCATAATCCCGATCCGGGTCGCTAAGTGCGATCTTGAGTGATTCGGACCATACCCCGGCTGTGGTGACGAAGTGCCCGCCTACCCGGACAAATGAATCTACCTCTACCTGTTCCCATTTTCCCAAAAGCAGAATGATGTCCTGCGATACTTTAAGCGATTCTTCCATCTCATGGAAGTAGGGCATCTCGTACAAGTGGGTTTGGTAGGAAAGACCGTAATCTTGAAAATACTGATCCAGACCCATCTGCATGGTGTCGACGAAAGTTCCCCAGGTGGGATTGGTATGAAAGTAACGGGCCAGGGTATCGATCAGCTGGGGTGGATTCCAGCCGACCGGAACCGCGCCGAACCACCAGAGGCAGTTAGCTGCCGCAACCGGACCGCAATATGCCACCCATTCGTTTTGATTTTGGTTGAAATCGGGCATGCCGCTGGGGGCGTTTTGTCGATCGTGTTTCCAGTACCAGCCGGTGTCGCATTCCGAAGCATGGGTGTAACCAGCAGCTCTTATCATGACATCACCAATTGGAGCTGTCCAAAAGTCATCCCACCTGAAGTAGCTTCCATCAAACATTCCCCAATTGATACAACTGTCAGCTGAAATTACCGATTCATCCATCAGTAAACTGGGGAGGGTGTCTCCGAGTTGGGGATGACTTGTGTATTCAATCTCCAAGAAGAAAGGTTGACCGACGCATAGAGGTTGGCTTAAATTAAGAACCATGAATCTACCAAGACTATTTAGTGACGAGTCGACCGGAATGGTGAAAGTCTGGGAGTAGAGAGTGGTCAAAGTGTCTGGACCCTGGCACTTATCAGCCAAGATGGGATTTTTGATATTCATCTTTATGTTCACTGGCCAGGTCCAACCAATGGGCTCACCATAAAGGACGACATACACATCGGTTAACATGAACGGATAGGTGGGATAGCCACTGCATCTCGCAGGATCAATATAGGTCACCAATCCTTCTCCGGAGTCGGCATTAGCCCATAACCAAGAGGGAGTTCCATCATCATTATAGATAGTACAGAATGCAGCTCCCTTTTCCCCCCCAGGTAAATCAGCAGAAAAAGTCTGTCCATGAGGGAATTTGATTATTTTCGGTTTCTCTATGCCCCCAGAAAATGAGTTCATAGGAAAAACGAGCCCCACAAGCAGAATCACCAACAGCCAAAGCGTTGGCTTTTGTTTCATACTCTTCCTCCTTTGGTTTTTATATGTTTATTAATATCTATTTTTATTGTCGGGATTCAATCGCGTTATCTCCTCCTTCTTCCTTTGTCTAAACCCCCCTTGTTATTCCCCCCTTATCAGGGGGGAAACGATTTTGTCCCCTGACAAGGGGTTCACAGGGATTCAGGATTTTGATTCTTCCCTAGTAAATTATAATCCGTCATCCGTCATAATTTCATTTCAATAAAACCATTCTTCTGGTTTGAGAATATTCCCCCGCCTTCAATCGATAGAAATAAATCCCGGAGCTTACCTCTTTCCCGCGGTCATCCTTTCCATTCCAAGCCACGCTCATCGTACCGCTCTGCTTATCATCCTTGACCAGAGTCCTGACCTGCTGCCCCAAGATATTGTAAATAGTAAGCGACACCTCCACCGGTTTAGAAAGAGTGTATTTGATCAAGGTTTGGTTATTGAAAGGATTGGGAAAGTTGGGTAAAAGCTCGAAATAGCCAGGTATGCTGGTCTCCTCTTCTGCTACCGAGGATGTTTTGGGAGCTATCAATATGGCATACTCCGCCACCGTATACAAGCTGGTGGTGGAATCGTAGGCATGAGCATACGGCAGTTGGTCAGTTTGGAAATTATGTCCCTCAAATCGGGAAAGCCAGGGGAGGTTTCCGTCGTTATACTCTCTCAGCCTCCATAATTTCTCGTCTGAACTCAATGAGATCGTATCCGATACATAAACGTCCTGTGAGACAAAGCCGGGGGTATTATGCAACAAGTGGTCATCGGGATGAGGATCGTGTGCCGGCAGAATTCTTCCCTCGGCGCCTTTTTCGGTTTGGTCGAAAGCCGGATCGCTTATCGCCACCCATTTTGAACCGGTGCAGGAGCCGGCCATGGTGACGTAGTGCCCTCCGATCCTGTACCAGACGTTTTCTATATTTTGCCATAAGCCCAGAAGCAGAACGACGCTTCCGGATTCCCTCAAGGAATCGGTCAGGTCAGTAAAGGTGGGATTCGCAAGGACGATGTTATAGAAATTCAGACCCTTATCGACAAAAAACGAATCCAAACCGAGCCGGATCGAATCCACGTCAGTTCCGCCACCGGAATAAGGGTTGGCGTGAATATATCCCGATAACAATCGAATGAGACTGTCGGGATTTGTATTGAACGGGACGGCATTAAGCCACATCAAGCCATCCACCACTGCCGACGGGGCATCGAATACCACCGTGTCCGTTCCGAATTGATACTGGTCGAAATCCGGTGTGCCGGAGGGGGCTTTGGCGGTTCCGTGTTTCCAGAACCAGCATTCATCACAATCTATGGCCTGAGGGTAGCCGGTTACGCGCATGAGGGCTCTTCCCGGCATATCGTATGCCACCCAGGCGGTATCCCATCTGTAATACTTCTGGTCCATTACCAACCAATCCTGGTTGGTATCGGGTTGATCGGTGCTGTCGCTCATTATCAGACTGGCGCAGTTTGAGTCGGAAAGATTTGTATAGATTATCTCCAGGAAGAAAGGGGAGGTGACGCAAAAGGTGGTATCCAGGCTCAAATTTATGGGCGGGCGCGGATTTTCCACAACGTAACCCGAATCCGAAGGGATGGTGTAAGACTTGAAGAAAATGATCTCCCCGGGCGTTTTTATGCTGTCCTCGGGAACGCGGGCTTGCCGGATATTGACGCTCAAGTCCACGGGCCAGATAGCGCCCTCAAAATCATAAAGATAAAAATGCACGTTGGTTATTTTGAAAGGATAGACGCTGTCGGCTCCGCATATAGCCGGATCCATGTAAGCCGCTATCCCATCACCGTTTCCAAACCCGTCCCAGTACCATTTCAGCGAGTCGTGATCGTATTGAATATAGCAGAAACCGGTGGCACTTTTAGCAAGATACGGATTTTGGTATGGCGGGTGGGGCGGGATTGCCAGAGGTTGTTTTCTTTCACTGCCGGAGGCAGATGAGATAAGTGAAAATGCGAGCAGGAGGAGGAAAGACGTCCAAATTAAAACAAAGTTACCCCACTTAAAAGGACAGCTCTTTTTATTCAATTCGCCACTCCCCGGTTAGTACCTCAAAAGATTATACTACGGAAAAGTGAAAAATACAAGAGAATTTATGTAGATCGGTTTCGATAATGTAGGTTTCGGTTACGGTTACGTATCGGGAATTGTAATTTGGTTTCGTTAATCGGGTTAATACAAAATTAGAAAAAGGTATCCGAAGCCAATATCTAAACAACATGAAGTAAGTTTGCGGGACTATCATGGAGGAGATTGATTTTCCTCTCCCCGGTGGGGAGAGGAAAAAAGGTGAGGGGGTAAGGATGGTTTCTTTTGTCAGAAAATAGCTCCAACACTACCTTTGAAACAAAAAAGGCTGGGCAAGGTGTTCAGCCTACGAATTTTTTTATTCCCCCTCACTCTAACTCTCTCCCCAATGGGGAGAGAGAATAACATTTACTGTCTTTTAGTCTTTCCCGATGGCTTTTTCGAACTTTGCCTTGGCGATGATATAGTCCGACAGAGCCTGCAGATAATTGGTCTCCGCCACGGTCAGAGCAAACTCGGTATCCAAAAGCTCCAGGTTGGTCAACACCCCGTTTTGGTATTGCACCTTAGCGATCCTCAAGCCCTCTTTGGCCTGGTTCACATTCTCCTGTTGAGAGAGGATGTTCTCCTGGGCTAAATTCAGATCGGAGACAGCCTGGGTTATCTCCAGCCGGATGAAATCTTCAAACTGGTTTTCCGATACATCCAGCTGCTTAAGATCGGATTTGGCTTCCCTTACCTTGGACCGGGTCAGAAAGCCGTCGAAGATGGGGATGTTCAAAGCCAGCGTGAAGTTCCAGTTGGTTCTCCATTCATCTATGCTGTAAAAAGGCCTTTCGTACAGGAAATTCGCCATGCCCACTATCGAGGGCTTGTTGCCTGCCCGGGCAATGGCTAAGGAGAGCTGGCTGATCCTTTTTTGCTCTCTGATCTGGTTAAGCTCCGATCTATTCTTTAAAGCGAACTCTTCTGCCTGGGACTGGTCCACCTCCATCGGCTCATATCCTAATTCCCCCTCCACGTTGATCGAGTCCGTTAAACCGATCCCCAGGTGATTTTTCAGATTATCCAGGGCGGTTCGGTAAAAATTCTTAGCCTGCACCAGGGGGGGCTGGGCGTTTGCCAGCTGGACTTTGGCTCTCAACACGTCGAACTCCGAAGCGTAGCCTTTGTCGTACCTATCCTGTACGGTCTTGAGATGATCCTTGAGACTGGTAATGGATTCCTCCCTTACCTTTATCAGCTCCCGAGCCAAAATTATATTGTAAAAGAGGGAGACTACATTGAACTTGATCTCCTGCTTGTTCAACCGGTATGCCTCCTTGGCCAAGGAGAGCCCGCGTTGGGAGATGTTGTAGCCGTTTCTGATCTTCCCCCAGGTGAACAGGGGCTGTTGGTAGGAGAGCTTTAAGTTATAATTGTTCTCCGTGCCGGACTTGATACTTACGGCAGGGATCTGTATATCCCCGAAACTCATGGCGGGAGTCTGAAACTCCGGAATGTTCCCCAAACGGGTGTAGCTGGCATCGAATGAGAATTGAGGGTAAAAGCCGGAGCGCGCCTCCTCGATCTTATATCCGGCAGAATTGATTTTCTCCTCCAGATTCAAAAGGACTTTGTTGTTTTGATAAGCAGTCTGAAGGCACTGGTCTAAATTCAAACTTTTGGTTTCCCCGGATACGATACCGGAATTAAGCAACAAAAAACAAATCGGCAAGATCAAGCGGATTATTTTTTTGACCATGTTAACTCTCCTGCAATATTATTATGTAGTTCCCGGTATAGATTTTACTTTAGATTCCAAAGATTACGTCTTACGATTTTCCAATCTATGGACTCAAATTTATTTTTTCAGCATCAAAAGTCAGGCTGTCCACAGAAACAGTGCAGTGGTTTCTGCTGGCAGCATCATCCACCACCAGATATTTTACCCCGTCCCCGTATCTATCTCCATACCAAAAATAATGCTCGTGCCCGTGGACGGATAAAGCCACGTTATTTTCCTGCATCAATAGCCGGTAACAGTTCTCCTCCTGCTCGTTCCAACCCGGATCAAAAGGGGGCGGGTGCCCCACCACGAAAACAAACCGGTACGAATCGTTATCCGATAGCTCTTCCTCCAGCCAGCCGAGGTTGGGCGGCACCCCCAGATAGGAAAGCGAGTTGGCTTCCAGCAAAACGAATTTACAGTCACCCAGGACAAAGGAATAGTTGAAATCGCCGAACATCCGGGAGTAGATCCCTCTTCCGCTGGTCAGCTCGTCGTGATTGCCTATCACCGTCACATAGGGAATGGTCAATTGAGCCAATATATCCACCGTTCGCTTATACTCGCTTAGCCATCCGAAGTCGGTGAGATCGCCGGCATGAATGACAAGAAGGGATTTGGTCAGGTTAGCCGTATCGTTCAAACTCTCCACTAAATCCTGCAGATCCGCATAGTCGGTGTGGCTGTCGCTGATAAGCGCAAATCTGAATCTGTAGGGATCGTTCAACGTGATTTCCGATATTCTTTCCAAATTCTTTTGAGTCAGATTAGAATGGCTTTCATCCAGCTTCAGCTCATCCGGTTCGGAGGAGTGTTTTTGGCAGTTCACTACAGAAAGGAGCAACACAATAAAAAGGAGGAACACCATTGATTTTCGTCTCCCTGTATTAACCTCTATGAGTCCGGGATGAGTAAAGTTTAATTCAACCATTGGGGCAGACAAAGTTTTCTTAAACCTTTCTGATTAATCAGGTGTGATTCACTGGGTTGTTTTTGTTCTTCTTAAATAGTTTCTCGAAATCATCCACCAAAAGATAGGCAATAGGTACGATCACCAGGGACAAGAAGGTAGAGGTGATAAGTCCGCCGATAACGGTTATTCCCATGACCTGTCTCCATTCCCCCCCTTCTCCGGTGCCCAAAGCAGCGGGGACCATCCCCATGATCATCGCCACAGAGGTCATCACGATGGGGCGAAAACGGACGGGTCCGGCGGTCAGCAAAGCCTGGGTTCTCTCCATCCCTCTTTTCCTCAAGGTGATGGTATAATCCACCAGCAGAATGGAGTTTTTGGTGACGATTCCAAAGAGGAGGATTATCCCCACCATGGTCTGCATGTTTATCCTCTGACCGGTTAAAAATACGGCAAATAGCGCTCCCACTACCGCTAAAGGCAAAGCCAGCATGATGGTAAAAGGATGCAGGAAGGAGTTGAACTGGGAAGCCAAGACCATATAGATGAAAATAACTGCCAGAGCCAAGGCCAAGCCTAAATTGGAAAACATCTCCTCCATGGTCTCGGCATATCCTCGCGCCTCTATTTTGTATCCGACAGGTACGGACAGACGGGAAAATTGCTGGTTAAGATCGTTCATTATACTACCCAAAGCCCGGTTGGTGATGTTGGCGGTGACGGTTGCCAGCCTTTCCCGGTTCTGTCGGGAGATGGTTGTCGGTCCGGTGGCTTCGATGAAGTGGGCAACAGCTTTTAAAGGCACGGATGAGCCAGATGGAGTCTGTAGCCGGATGGCAGCGATTTCAGCCAAGCTGTTCTTCTGATCCGGAGCCAATTTTACCCGGATATCGATCTCCTTATCCAGCTCTTTATATTTGGTGGCAACCGTCCCTTCCACCAGGGAGCGTAAGGTGGAGGCGACCTGTCCGGTGCTAATGCCCAAACGGTTTGCCTGTTCTCTATCGATCACCACTTGAATCTCGGGTTTTCCTCCCCGTAAGGACCGATCAGCATCTACTACGCCAGGCGTGCTTTTAACGATCTCCAAGACCTGACCGGAGAGATGATCTAAAACCTCAATATCCGGTCCTTTAATAAAAAGCTCAATGGCAAACTCTTTTGCCTGTCCTTCGAACATGCCGATTATGGAAATGGTAGCTTTTACCCCCGGATACTCTGCCAGTTTTGCCCTTAGTTCATCCTCCACCTGTTGGGTGGTTCTTTTTCTCTCTTTAAGGGGAACCAGCTCCACCCTAACAGTTGCCTCATTGGCAGCGCCCATGTTTAATCCCACGGTGGTGAAAACTGCTTTTACCTCCGGATATGACAACAGCAGATCTTCCACTTGGACCGTGACAGCTTCGGTATTGGAGATGGAACTTCCCACTGCCGTCTCCAAATAAATGTTAAACTCCCCCCGGTCCCCTTGAGGGAAAAGCTCCTTGCCGATGAACGGTATTAAGCTTAGGCTTATCAAGAATAAAAGAGAGGCAAGCACCAAAACCACGGTTTTATGATTAAGCGACCACTCCAGAAGATGACGGTAACCCCGGTTGACTTTTTCGTAAAATCTCTCGAAAGGCATAAACAATCTCTTTTGAATGCCGGCTTCCCCTTTTTGTTTTCCCATGAATCTGGCGGAGAGCATGGGAGCCATGGTGAACGAATCCCATAAGGAGTATAAAATGGCGAAGGTGACGGTGAATCCGAAAGCCTTGAAGAATTTTCCAACGATTCCACCGGTATAAGCCACCGGCAGGAATACCGCCACGATGGTGAAAGTGCAAGCCATCACCGCCAAGCCCACCTCCGAGGCTCCAAAGCTGGCGGCTTTCTCCGGCTCCATCCCCTCCTCGATATGTCTGAAGATGTTTTCCCGCACCACAATGGCATCGTCAATTAGAATCCCCACCGCCAAAGAAAGCGCCATTAAGGTCATCATGTTTATGCTATAACCGAATGCATACATCAGCATGAAGGTGGCGAAAATGGATGTGGGAATAGCCAGGGCGGCAATGATGGTGGAGCGGAGATTCCCCATGAAGAACAAAACCACCAAGGTGACAAATAGCGCCCCTAAGTACAAGGTTCGCATGGTGTCGTTGACGGACCGCTTTATGAACTTGGATTGATCCGACGCGATCTCGATAGTGGTTCCGGAAGGGAGCTCCTTTTTCAATTGAACAAAAGTCTTTTTCAGATTATCGCATACCTTAACCGTATTACCGCCGGATTGCTTGTGCACGATGAAGGAGACCGAAGGCTGACCGTTCAATTTGGCTATCTCCCTTTGTTCCTTGAAACCGTCTTTGACTTGAGCAACGTCCCGAAGGTAAATCGGAATTCCCTGTTTGCTTCCCACTATGATGTGGTTAATCTGGTCGACGGTGGTGAATTCCCCGGTGGTGCGAAGGATTATCTCCCTGGGCTCCAGGTCCATTCGTCCGCCGGGAACATTGAGATTTTCCAAGGATAGCGCCCCGATGACCTGCTGGATGGGAAGGTCATACGCTTCCAGTTTGCGGGAATTCAGCTCCACCTTGATCTCTCTCTCCCATCCTCCCACCAGGTCAACTCCGGCCACGTCTTCGGTCTGCTCGATTCTGTTTTTGACCTTATCCTCCGCCAAGGTTCTAAGCTGATCCAAGGGCATATCGCTGGAGAGGGCAAATATCATCACCGGGGTGGCGGAGACGTCGAAACGTTCTATGGTCGGCTCCTCCGCTTCCTGGGGAAGTTCGTTTCTTATTTTGGACATCTGTTCCCTAACGTCCATGTCCGCATCTCTGATCTTGACGTCCAGATTAAATTCCAGCAGAACCTGGGAATATCCCTCCGCCGACGTGGAATAGATGTTTTTCATCCCGGAGATGGAGCTCATCCCCTCTTCTATTTTTTTGCTCACGTCGCTTTCCATCTCCTTGGCTCCCGCACCCGGGTAGATGGTGGTGACGGACATGAAGGGGAATTGAACGTCCGGCATTAAATCGACGGGAATGCGGGTGTAGGCAATCCATCCCAAAACGATTACGGCTGCCACCTGCATGAGGATGAAAACGGGTCTTTTTATGGACAGATCGGGAAGAAACATTACTTTTCTCCTCCCTTCTGGCCGGAGTCGGAATCTGACCGGGAAATCACCTTTACCGGCTCATTTTCCTTTACCAGGTATTGCCCGGCTACGATCAAAGAATCGTTTTCCGAAAGCCCGCTTATTATCTCCACCCAGCCGTTCTTTGCAATGCCGGTCTCCACCGTGCGTAACTTTGCCTTCCCTTCGTTCACTACGAAAACTTTTTTGTTTTGTCCTTGATCCACTATGGTATGAGCGGGAATCAGAATGATGTCTTTCTTCTCGCCTATGAACATTTTCGTCTGGGCGAACATGCCCGGTTTCAAAAGGTGCTCCGGATTGGAAAGAATTATCTCGACCTGCGCAGTTCGGCTGAGCTGATTGACCACCGGGCTGATCAGGCTGACAATTCCGGAAAAGACCATATCGGGATACGCATCCACTTTCACTTCGGCTTTCTGTCCCTTACTGATGTTTCCCAATTCCTCCTCCACCAAATTTACCACCACTTTCACCTGATCCATGTTGATCACCAGGATCAAGGGAGTGCCCATGCTCGGAGCAGGCTCGGGCGGGCTAACCGATGAGCCCTCATCTAAGTATATCTTTCCCACGATTCCATTTATCGGGGAGATTACCTCCACCTTCTGAAACTTCACACCGTCTATGTCTCTGTCCACAACCGCTATCACCTGATCCTTTTTGACCCGCTCCCCTTCCTTGACTTTAAACTCCACCAGTTTCCCGGAAGCTTTGGGGAAAACATCCACCTCTTCGCTCCCTTTAATGTCTCCGATCAAGCTCAAGGATAGGGACAGGTTTCCTCTTTTGACCGGCTCCACGTCCACCGGGGTGATTCTCTTTTCTATTTTGGTCTCCTCCAGGCGGGTGCGTTCCATAACCACCTTGGCCCGGTAAACGATCAATATCACCGCTACGACCACAATCAAGATAACTACAATTTTTTTCATCTTTTCTCCTTTTGGATTTCCTGGTGCCATTTTTTGAGTTTGGAAAATCTCTTTTTCAAATCTTCGATCTTCCGGATATCCAACCGGATATGATCGACAGCGGACGACCAGTTCCGCAGTTTTACCACCTTACGTTTCAGATCGTCAAGCATCTTACCTTCCATCCGCAGATGCTCTATGCCGTAATAGAGCAAAAACTTCCAGTTCACCGGCAACTGATGGCGAAAATCGTTTTGTAGCTTTCTCAAGTGCTCCTCCACCTGTTTTAAATTCCTCTTTCGCACCTCCAGGCATTCCAAAGCCTTCTTTTTGGTAAGCCCGAAGAGGAAAGCCACCCCCACGCAAAAGTTATTTTCGGGCATGCGGCTGTCGGTTATCGCTTCTTCCACCAAGGAGGAGAGTTTTTGTTTCCCCTTGGGGGTGATGTGGAAGACCTCCCGCTCCGGCATTCTCCCCGGTTTCTCCTTCTTCGCCTCCACCATCCGACTCTTTTTCAACCGATCCAAGGTATTATAGACGGAAGCCAAGTTGACCTGAGCCCAGGTCTCCATGTTTCTTTTTTCTATCTCGTGGTAGAGCTGATAGCCGTGCATGGGGAGTTGATTTAAAAGCCCCAGCACCACCAGTTCATTTTTGGTCATTTAAATCGACCTCGTCTGAATTTATTATAAACTATACTACTATAACTTAGAGTAATATACGTTATTAATATCAACTTGTTGCAGGTTCTTGATAAATTTTTGCTGAAAGTTTGAACAGAAACGAAAGATGGGGAATTTGCAAGAAATTTAAGTTTGCATAGGCGAGCGATGCGTCCCCTGGCGAAATACATCAATAGAAGTAGAGGAAAGCTTTTAGCTTTCCATCTCTGAGAACCAGTAGATGCGAAGCTTCCTGAGAACTTCCGCCACTTTATATCATCTTTGAACTTTTGAGCAGATTCGGATGGTTCTTTTGCCTTCTAATAGGAACAAAACTTTATCCAAATGGTTGGTTTTTCTTTTTCCAATTACATAAGCCCTTTGAATCTCCCGAGAAGCCAATTCCCTTTTATTACGGTCGTTTGCGAAAATGACAGCCAGGGGTTCATCTTTATTAACCAAGTCTCCCACCTTTTTCTTGATCAAAAAGCCAACACCCGGATTGATTTTGCTATCCATCTTCTCTCTCCCTGCACCCAATTTGACTGCAGCAAGTCCGATCTTCATGGTATCGATGGCTTGGACGTATCCGGTTTCTTGCGAGTTTACGGTCAATTTATGTTTCGCCCAGGGGAGCAGCCGGTAATCGACCAGAACTTTGGGATTTCCCCCCTGCTTTTGGATCATCTCCCGGAATTTAACCAAAGCCTGCCCGGTTTGGATAGATTGTCTCAATCTCATCTCTGCCTCTTTTGGATTCCTCGCCTTTTTCCCCAGTACCAGCATGTGAACACCCAAAGCCAGGGTGACTTCCATCAGGTCCGCCGGAGCTTTTCCTTTCAATGCCTGGATGGCTTCTATCACCTCGATGGAGTTTCCCACCGCCTCGCCCAAAGGCTCGTTCATGTCGGTCAGCAAAGCCACCGCTTTTTTGTTGAATCTTGCGGCTATCCGAATCAGGCTTTTGGCCAACAGGATCGCTTCCTCGGTTTTCTGCATAAAGGCGCCGTTGCCGACTTTGACGTCGAAGACAAATGCATCCGCCCCTTCGGCCAATTTTTTGCTCATGATGCTGGAAGCGATCAGGGGGAGAGAGTTGACCGTGGCGGTTACGTCCCGGAGGGCATAAAGCTTCCTGTCCGCCGGGGCGATCTCTTTGGTCTGCCCGATCATGCAGACGCCGATTTCCGAAAGTATCTTCTCGAACTTGGTCAAAGGCAGGTCGGTACGAAAACCGGGGACAGACTCCAGTTTGTCCAGTGTCCCGCCGGTGTGACCCAAACCCCTCCCGGAGATCATGGGGACTTTCACCCCACACGATGCCACCAAAGGAGCAAGTATCAGAGAGACCTTGTCCCCCACCCCGCCAGTGCTGTGTTTGTCCACCTTCACGCCGGGGAGGGAGCCCAAATCCAACACCTTGCCGGATTTCATCATGGATGAGGTCAAGCGGAAAGTCTCGTCTTCGTCCATGCCGTTTAAGAAAACAGCCATCAAAAGGGCGGATGCCTGATAGTCGGGGATTTGACCATTGCTATAACCGGAGATGAAATAATCTATCTCCTCTGCGGTCAGTTTTTTCTTATCCCTTTTCTTGCCGATGATCTCATACATGTTCATATTCTAGAGATTCTCCGCCATAAGAATTTCCACAAAGATATATAAAGTAAGATAATAGGTCAAGCGAGGAAATATGGTGCGTAGTTGCCCAATTCATGGGGCATTTAAACTAAGCTCTATCCTTCGACCCTTCGATAAACTCAGGGTGCTGAGCAAAGTCGAAGCACTTACTCAGGACGGTGAGCTTGCCCTTCGACAAGCTCAGGGCGGTGAGCGAAGTTGAACCGTCGAACCGTGAATTGAGCGACAACAAACCCTATATGATAAGAAACGGCTTGTTGCTTCTTGGTGTGGTTACCCAATTCATTGGGTATTTAAACAAAGCTCGATGAATCGAGCAACTACAAATCCTGTGGTGAGGGATTATTTAAACCGTTCTATCCGCATGGAATAGAACTCTCCCCCGTCCTTGGGAAGATAGACCGAGACACCGTTAGAGAAAATCTTCTCCTTGTCCCCGTTGCAGGTGGAAAGGAGGATGTAATCCTTGGTTATCTCGGTTACCGAATCGTAGATGATCCCGTCCTTGATGTTGCAGGTATTGGGGGCAAACTGGGTGGTATCGATTTCCAGCGGAATCTCGGCATTGTGACCGAGCACGTTTTCCTTGAACCAGGTCAATCCGCTGCCGGGGAACTGCCGAACCCGAATAACCTGTTTTCGCGCCATTCCCTTATTGTGGTACTGAACCTGCGAGGCTCCGCAGTAGATATTGGCTGAAGCTGAGTCTCCGCTTGCCATCACCACAAAATAATGAGTATCGGTGAAAATAGAATAAGTCCCATCCGGAGAAAGCCAAACTCCTTTTCTCCACTCGGCTAATTTGCTTTTGGTGTCCATAGGCGGGATGGAGCAGGAAAAAACAGAAAGAAGAACAATCATTGCCACTGCAATCAAACTAAATTTTTTCATGAAAGTTACCTCCAATCCGGAAAGCGGTTAAAAAATCAGATTTGATATTGGCACCTGTATGATTAGCAAATTTTACGAGTTATTCTTGGGCGAAGTTTCTGTATATTTGCAAATTTTATAAGAAAGTTGGCTTTAGAGGAAAAAAGGGAGAATCCAATAATTGTCTATTTGAGATGCTCAAATAAAAAACCCCCCGTCTGAGGCGGGGGGCTTTTTCTCAAGCTACTTTTTCTTCGGCTTGCCGCAGCAATCCTTAAATTTCTTGCCGGAACCGCAAGAGCATTTATCGGTTGGTTTGGGAGACATTCTCCTCACCTCCTTCGGGTGTACGAACGTAACTAAAATAATCATTCAAATCAAGAAATCAATAATTTTCTACGCTGAGTTTATCCAAAAACGAAGATTTTTTAAGCCCGCAGGGTCATTTTTGCTCTTGACAACATAGAGTTCGTTACTATATTACAAGTTGAAAGCCTACTTAACCAAATCCATAGGAAACCCTATATGTCTTTTTATCCTTTATCTCTTCTGTTAAAAAGGAATCGATACGAAGGTTATTTATCTTTTAACCGGAGGTTAGAGATGAAACGATATTTAATGATTTTAGCTTGGTTGTTTGCTGGTATTTTAATTCTCGCAAGTCAGGGATGGGCAGTATGTCCTGAAGACACTGTGGACAGCGGTATTTGCGATACCATGTATGTGGAGCTTTATGGCCCGGATCAGAATCCGGTTGGTCCTCCAAGTCTGGTTCGATTCCCGATTTTTGTAACGCATGATGTTCCGAACGAGAACATAGATTCCATCGCAGCTTTTGTTATTCCTCTATGTTATACCCATACTAATCCCTCCAAATTTTGCAGTGTCTCTGCATACTGGAATAACATCCTCTTTAGCCCCCCTTCATTCGTAGAACGGAGCATCTTCCGGCATATCATAGAAGGACCGGACACTGTTTATCACAACTGGATGATGGACCAATATCAAAAGGACCCGGATTTGATTTGGGATTCTAGGGTTTTGAGTTTAGATGGAACATCCCATGCATGGTTAGCATTACTTGAGGGTAGTGCTGAAGCACAAAGATTCGGATCAGGAAGTCGTGTTCTTCTGGCAACCCTCACCTTCCGGATGGAAGACAGCATGACCATTTGTTTGGATTCCTGTTTTTGGCCTCCCAGCTCCAACTTAGGATTCTGCAGATCTGATGCAAAGGGATACATTCCCCGGCACTTCTTACCACAATGCGAATGGATCGGTCATCCGGTTGGCTACCCTTATTTTTACATTTGTCCGAGAACCGATACATGTTTTGAAAACGGTGAATTCGTCTCTCAGACGTTTGATATCCGGCATACGGATAGCGTGGTAACCGAAGTCACCTGCTCTTTTTCCGGTCATGGGGTGGAAAACGTAAGACTGGTTAATCTCTCCGGTTTGGGCACCTCGCATGTGACGGGTAAAGTTGCCTATACGGTGGTGGACCATACCCAGGACGGGGGGATGGTTACCATAACCGCTCGGGACGATGCGAATCATTACGCAAATTGCAGTTTCAGGATAGCACTTAAGAGCGCTTGCGTGCAAGCACCAAATGACAACGGGATTTGCGACAGCATGTATGTTGAAGTTTGGCCTGACGACCATTATTTCCCCGGTTCAGGACCAGTTCGTTTTCCCATTTATGTTACCCACGACGTTCAAAATCCGGTAGACTCAATAGCAGCTTTCGTGATTCCATTGTGTTATACCCATACCAATTCAACCAAATATTGTAGCTTAAGCTCCTACTGGAATACGGGTTCCTTCACACCTCCCGGAGTTAACCGGAGCATTTTTCGACATTTGCCCAGCATGAGTACTCCTCTGGTTCACAACTGGATGATGGATCGATATCAGGCGGGTAATGAGGAGGAGTGGAATTCAATAATTCTGAGTCTGGATGGAATCTCGCACTTCTGGCTTTCCCTGATTCCTTCTGGTACGGAGGACCAGAAGTTTGGTCCGGGCAGACGGGTTCTTCTGGCGACCATGACCTTCAGACTTCAAGATACTATGATGGTCTGCATAGATTCATGTTTCTGGCCTCCTTCATCCCGTTTGGCATTCGCTAGATTAGATGCCATGACATATATACCCCGGCACAACCTGCCAGCATGTCAGAAGTTTATAATTTGCGCCAACTGCCCTCCGATTATCAGTTGTCCCGGAAATCAAACCCGGTTTACCAATGGTCACTATTACGGAGGTGAATTTGTAGCGAATGATTGTAGTGGTTGTGCAATGTTAACCTCGGTGAGGGCAAGTTTTCAGGGTGCGGGAGTGGAAAATGTCCATATTGTTTATATGAACCCACCACCGTCTGAAATGGTTATGGGTTATGTGGAATATGATGTGACCGACCGCTGTAAACCTGGCGGAACCGTGACATTAGTTGTTGAAGACGAGTATGGAGCAACAGACACTTGTTTCTTCGGAATAAATATCTGGAATAATCCGCCTGCATTATCTGTTCCGGATTCTATTTTTGCCCTGGCTGATCATATCTCAGGATTTCCGGTATCGGCAGAGGATGCCGACAATGATCCGGTGAGTACAGCCATGAATGCCTTCTGGTTTGTGCAGGATTCCTTGAAGGCTCCCGTTAATTCACCATCCTATAGTGGCAACAATCCCGGTTATTTCAGTTGGGTACCCACGGTTTCAGATTCGGGGAGGTGGATCGCCTCTTTTTCGGCTACCGATACTTGCGGCAAGGCAGATACTTCTCAGACAACCATCCTGGTGGGCATGACTTCCTGCGGAGATTGCACGAACGATTCCTTGATAGACGTGGGTGACGTGGTTTACCTGATCAACTATCTATTTAGGGGAGGAACGGCGCCTGACCCTGTCTGCCAGGGTGACGTGAATTGCAGCGGGTTGGCAGACATTGGCGACGTGATACTTCTGATCAATTACCTGTACAAGGGCGGCACTGCGCCGTGCTTTGGCTGTTGCGGATGATTTGAATGCAGATTACAGATTGCAGAGTGCAAAGTGCAAAGAGAAATTTAAAATTCAAAAAGAAAAATGGAAAATTGCAATTCAAAATTCAAAATTAATATCGCTCTTCTTAATTAGGGAGGAGATTGATGAAACGAAATTCGTTAATTTTGGTGTTATTATTTCTTGGTATAGTGTTCATTTTCAACCAAAGCCGGGCGGTTTGTCCAGAAGATCCCAATGACAATGGCATCTGCGATACATTGAAGACGGAAATCTTTCCTTCCGATCAATGGATCGACTTGTCCACACCACCGCCTTATTTTGCACGAATTTCTTTCTACGTTACGCATGACGTCCTCAACACCGTCGATTCGATCGCCGGTATGATTTTTGTTATGTGTTACACTCACACCAATCCTTCCAAGTATTGCAGCGTCACCGGATATTGGAATGAAATTCGGTGGAATCCGGATCGGCTTCCCCGGAGCATTTTTCGTCATCTGGTCATGGATGGAGATACCATCCACAACTGGATGATGGATGAATACGAGAAAGGAAATGGCGAGGAGTGGAGCGGGACGATATTGGATTTGGATGGGGTTTCTCATATATGGGCTACTTTAATCCCGTCAGGATCAGAAGATCAAAGGTTCGGCGATGCCAGTCACACGCTTCTGTTTACCTCGACTTTCCGGCTGGAAGATACCACCAACATAAAGATCGATACCTGCTGGTGGCCACCTGGTGATGCGGGTATAAGATTTTCCAGAGCGGATGCAGTGACGTACAAACCCCGGATTAATATGCCTTATTATGCTAAAATTCAAAATGCAAAACGAGGAGATGCCAACGGTGACCAGGTGATAAATGTAACGGACGTTATATACATGATGAACTACCTGTTCCGGCACGGACTTCCTCCGGTCAGCTTCATCTCCGGTGATGCCAACTGCGACGGTGATCTGGGGATATTGGACGTGGTGCTTCTGATCAATTATCTATATAAGGAAGGAATAACGCCCGGATGTTTCAGGTGATGATTTGAATGCAGATTACAGAGTGCAAAGTGCAAAATGCAAATTGAAATTGAATTGAAAAGAGGAATTCAAAATGAAACAAAAAGTTTTGATTCTGTTCTGTTTGATTCTCGGAGTATGTTGTTTCTTTAGCCAAAGCCAAGCAGTTTGTCCCCAGGCTCCGAATGATAACGGGGAATGCGATTCGCTGAATGCAGAAATCTTTCCGCCGGACCAATGGATCGATTTCTCCGCACCTTCTCCGCATTTTGCGCGTCTGTCTTTCTACGTGACCCACGATATTATCTATCCTGTCGATTCAATCGCCGCCTTTATTCTTCCCCTATGTTACACTCATACAAATTCTTCAAAATATTGCAGCTTGACCAGTTATTGGAATAACATCATCAATTATACTAATCCCTGGAGTGTTTTCCGGCATCTGGTCATAGAAGGTGATACCATCCATAACTGGATGATGGATGAGTATGAAAAGGGATATGGTGAAGAATGGAGCGGAATAATGTTGCACCTCGACGGTCTTTCCCTGATATGGTTTACCCTGATCCCCTCTGGCTTCGAAGATCAACGTTTTGGCGAAGCAAATCATGTTCTTCTGGCTACAATGACCTTTAAGTTGGAGGATACCACCACCGTATGCGTTGATTCCTGTTTCTGGCCTCCGGCAATTCACTATAATTTTTCGAGATCGGATGCGGTAACTTACATACCTCGGGATAACATGCCCTATTGTGTAAGAATCCGGAATGCAATACGAGGAGACGCTAATGGAGACCAGGTGATAAACGTCACTGACGTCGTCTACATGATGAACTACCTGTTCCGGCACGGACCTCCTCCGGTCAGCTTTGTTTCCGGGGATGCCAACTGCGATGACGATCTGGGGATCTTGGACGTGGTTCTTCTGATCAATTATCTTTATAAAGAAGGATCAGTGCCGGGATGTTTCAGGTGATGATTTGAATGAAGAATGCAGATTGCAAAGTGCAAAATGCAAAGTGGAAATCGAATTCAACAAAGAAGAGGTCAAAATGAAACAAAACGTTTTGATTTTGCTCTGTTTGATTATCGGAGTATGTTGTTTCTTTAGCCAAAGCCAAGCAGTTTGTCCCCAGGCTCCGAATGATAACGGGGAATGCGATTCGCTGAATGCGGGAATCTTTCCACCGGATCAATGGATCGATTTCTCCGCACCTTCTCCGCATTTTGCGCGTCTGTCTTTCTACGTGACCCACGATATTATCTATCCTGTCGATTCAATCGCCGCTTTCAGTCTTCCCATGTGTTACGCTCACACCAATCCTTCCAAGTATTGCAGTTTGACCGGATACTGGAATAACATATACGACTTTACCAATCCCCGCAGTATATTCCGTCATCTGGTTGTGGAGGAAGATACCATCCACAACTGGATGATGGATAGATTTGAGGTGGGACATGGCGAGGAGTGGGACGGGATATTTCTGAATTTGGATGGTACTTCCACTATATGGTTCTTTTTGATTTCTTCCGGTTCAGAGGATCAGAGATTCGGTGACGCCAGTCACGTTCTTTTAGCTACCATGACCTTCAGACTGGAGGATACCACCACCATCCAAGTCGACACTTGCTTCTGGCCGCCCGATGGCGTCGGTATCGTGTTTGCCAGATCAGATGTAATGACCTACCGAGCCCGGATTAACATGCCCTATTGTGCTAATATCCGGAATGAAATACGTGGGGATGCCAACGGAGATCAGGTGATAAACGTTACCGACGTCGTATACATGATGAACTATCTCTTTCGGCACGGACCTTCTCCGGTCAGCTTTGTCTCCGGGGATGCCAACTGCGACAACGATCTGGGGATATTGGACGTGGTGCTTCTGATCAATTATCTATACAAAGAGGGAGTAACGCCGGGATGTTTCCGGTAATACTTTGAATGAAGATTGCAGATTGCAAAGTGCAAAATGCAAAGTGAAATTCAAAATTCGAAGATGAAAATTCAAAATTAATTTAGTCAATCCATGAAATAGAAGGAAAACAGTTTGAGATTCTAACAAAATGTAGGCAATCATAAACGAGGAAAATCATATTTTTGTCCTGCTACCATAACGAGGGTAGTGGGACTTTTTTTGTTTGCGTGATGAGGAAATTTGTATATTATTAACTTTAACAAATCGGGGACGACATTTCTGAGCAGGTTTTACCGAAAGCAGAAGCTTGTCCTAAGGATCCCGCTTTGCGGGTCTTCTGTGGTTTTATCGTAAAATTAGCTCGCACCAGTCCCGCCGAGACGGAATTTCGCTTTGCTACAACAAGCTGGTGCACTCCGGTTTTCACGGAGGTATTTTGGAAAACATCGGCAAAATTCTCTTCGGCCTGTTGATGATGTTTACCGCGGCAAAGATCATGGAGGAGGTCTTTGCCAGGATCAAACAGCCGGCGGTTATCGGCGAGATCTTAGCCGGGATCATTCTGGGTCCTTTCGTCTTCGGGCTGATCACCCCCTCCGATGCGGAGGCATACAAGATCTACCAGGTATTTGCGGAGATCGGCGTGATCATCCTTCTTTTCACCATCGGGCTGCAGACCCGGGTGGATGAGATCATGAAGGTGGGAGGCACCTCCCTGATAGTGGCCACCCTGGGGGTGATACTCCCCTTCTTCTTCGGATATCTTTATACCCTCACCACGGAACACAGCACCGTCGAAGCCATGTTCATCGGGGCGGCTATGGTAGCCACCTCGGTGGGGATCACCGCCCGGGTGCTTTCAGATCTGGGAATTTTAGATTCGAGGGTGGCTAAGGTTATTTTGGGTGCTGCGGTCATCGACGACATACTGGGACTTTTGGTTTTGGCGGTGGTCACCGGTATGGGGAAAGGAGCCATCTCGTACGTGAAGATAGCGCTGGTCATCCTGGAGGCTGCAGGGTTCGTGGCATTCATCGTGATCATCGGCAAAAGACTGGTGATTCGGGTGGCTCCCCGGATGAACTTTATAAAAAGCAGAAATTCCTCCTTTATCTTAGCCATCGTGTTCTGCCTGGGTCTCTCGGCAGTAGCAAGCTACATAGACCTGGCTGCCATAGTGGGGGCGTTCATGGCCGGAATGGTCTTAGCGGAGTTGAACTTAGAATTCAATTTCTCGTTGAAGTTCGAATCCCTGTACGATTTTTTAGTCCCGTTCTTTTTCGTGGTGATGGGGAGCCAGGTGGACCTTTCGGTCTTCACCCATTTCAACCTGATCGGCTCGGCCTTGATCTTGACCGTTTTCGCCATACTGGGTAAACTGATCGGATGCGGGCTGGGAGCGTTTCGCCTGGGCTGGAAGGATGCCTCCCTGATCGGGGTGGGGATGGTGCCGCGGGGTGAGGTGGGTATGATCGTCGCCTCGCTCGGATTGGGAATGGGGGTGATCTCCACCAATCTTTATTCCATCGTGATCTTCATGGTGATCGTCACCACCCTTTTGACCCCACCGGTTTTGGCCAAGATGATCTCCTCCAGGCGAAGAAAAAAAATGGAGGAAGAGTCTGAGGAATTACCCGTGGATCTATAACGGGATCGATTTTAAAGGTAAGTGTTTTCTTATGTCTGATCTCTTCTCCCAAGTAGCGGTTAGATTTTCCAAGAATCATCGGGGTCTATACATTTCCTTGATCCTGATCGGGGTAATTTTCTTTGCCGGATTATATGATTCCATCTCCAGAGCATGGACTTCAGACGATGCTTTCATTTCGTTCAGATATGCCCAAAATCTGGTCGAGGGCAAAGGATTAGTCTATAACTCAGGTGAGCGGGTGGAGGGTTATTCCAACTTCTTATGGACCCTGCTGGTGGCTTTGGGGATAAAATTAAAGCTGGATCCGATAGACGTAACCAATGCTCTGGGAGTGATCAGTTTTGCTTTGACCGTACTTACGTTTATCTACATAAGCTGGCGTCTTTTTAAAGATAGCCGTCCCTGGGGAGTTTTCCTTCCCCTGACGGCTTTATGTCTTTTGGCGCAAGCGCACTTCAGAGAATTTGCCACCGGAGGTCTGGAGACCTCCTTTTTCACCTTTCTGATCGGTTTGGGATTCGCCGGATTGATCTTTTCAAAGAGCAGACGAGGTTATCTTTTGACCGGCCTGATTTTTGTTTTGGTGGCGTTGACCCGACCGGATGGGATTATTTTTTATGCTCTCTCTTTTCTTTTTCTTATTCTGACTACTTCATCCACACCCAAGAGGACATTATATTTTCTGGTTCCGTTGATTTCGATATATGTTCCATACTATATACTTAGATTTCTGTATTATGGCTACCCGTTTTCCAACATCTACTATGCCAGATCGATAAATCTTGCCTGGTGGGGACAGGGATTTGAATACCTATTTCTTTATTTTAAGTCATATTATGTGTTTTGGTTGCTTCTGGTATTGGCGGTGATTTCGGCGGTCAAGGCCAGAAGCAATTTCAAGAAACTTTTTCGGCCCCCTTATAATTATACCCCGGTCCAGAAAGCCGTCTTTTTAAGCCTTCTTTTCTCGGTGGTATTTTCATTTTACTTAATCCGGATCGGGGGGGATTTCATGTTTGCGAGATTTTTCATCCCGATCACCCCCTTTCTGTTTTTTTTAATGGAGGCTTTTGTCAACCGGATGTCGAACGGAAAATACCTGATCCCTTTCGGGGTAGCGATACTCCTTGCCACCTATTTTTATCGGTATCCGGAACAGATAAGACAGCCGTCAAGCAAGATCGTGGATGAAAGATATTTCAATACGAAACAAAGAATAGAGGAGGCCAGGCAGAAAGGGGCAATTTTAAAGAGGTTCCTCAAGGATACCGACGTGCGGGTGGTGGTTTTCGGCTCACAGGCGATGCTGGCATATTATGCCGAATTTCCCACAGCCATCGAGGGAGCGAGCGGATTGACCGACGAGTACATCGCTCATTTACCTGTCGGCGAAAGGGTCAGACCCGGTCATGAGAAGGTGGCTCCGGTCGAGTATCTCTACCAAAGAGGGGTGAATTTCGCCTTTGCTTCCGGACGCTGGGTACCTCCATCTACCAACGAATATATGGAGATCCATTTCGGCGACGTCAGGGGTTTGATCTTAGTTTACCAAAGAGACCTGATGAGGAAACTGAGCTCTTACCCGGAAGTGAAGTTCTTCGATTTCGAGCGCTTTCTGGATGAATATATCGAGCGGATGCCTTCGATTCCCCGGGAACAAGTTCTGGACGACTACCGATTCTTCAAAGACTACTATTTCGATCACAACCCGGATACGATTCGACAGAATGTTTTTGTGGCTGCAGTGGGACAGAAGTAAGATGTTTTTTAAGGTGTTGAAGTTTCTAACTTCAAGCAGGTGAGGTTAACGTTATCAAGGTTTGTCTCTGCCGCCCTCATGTTTCCTTTGGTCATGACACCGACGAGAGATTTCTTCTTCTCTCAGAGGAATAGTGTAGTAGCAGGCAATGGGGGGCACAGGTTTTAATTGTAACTTTTTCTTATTATGTCAACCGCTCAAACTATGAAACAGAATGTGGGATTTTGGCTATCAGTGATGGTTATCGTTTTGGTATTTCTATTGGGGCTTTACGATTCCATCTCCAAATCATGGACGGGCGATGATGCGTTCATTTCGTTCAGATACGCCCAAAATCTGGTCGAGGGTAAGGGATTGGTTTATAACGCAGGTGAGCGGGTGGAGGGCTATTCCAACTTTTTATGGACGCTGATTATCGCTCTGGGTATGGAATTGAAGCTGGACCCGATAGATGTGACCAACGCACTAGGAGTGATAAGCTTTGCTCTGACCATTCTCACTTTTGTTTATCTAAGCTGGCGTCTTTTTAGAGATAACCGTCCCTATGGGGTTTTCCTACCCCTAACAGCACTCTGTTTGCTGGCACATACCCACTTCAAAGAATTTGCCACCGGGGGTCTGGAGACCTCCTTTTTCACGTTTCTGATCAGTTTGGGATTCGCTGGTTTGATCTTTTCGAAGAGCAAGCGGGATTATTTTTTAACCGGTATGGTCTTTGTTTTGGTAGCGCTAACCCGACCGGACGGGATTATATTTTATGCTATCTCACTTCTTTTCCTGATTCTAACTGTTTCATCCATACCCAGGAGGGTATGGTACTTTTTGACCCCTCTTGTTTTTATTTTCATACCCTATTATATCCTTCGTTTTTTGTATTATGGCTACCCGTTTCCCAACACCTATTATGCCAAATCCGCCTATCTGTCCTGGTGGAGTCAGGGATGGCACTATTTGACCCTTTATTTTAAAGCTTATTATGTATTTTTGTTGTTGCCGATTATGGGGATAATTGCATTGGTTAAAAACAAAAGTGGCTTAAAAGGAATTATTCACTTTCCCTTACGTCTTAACCAAGCCCAACGCTCCGTTCTGCTCAGCTTGCTATTCACAGTTGTTTTCACGGTTTACCTGATTCGTATCGGCGGCGATTTCATGTTTGCAAGGTTTTTCATACCGACAACTCCATTCTTATATTTTTTGATGGAAGTATTTGCCAATCGGATATTGGATAAGAAATACCTGATCCCCTTTGTCGCGGTAGCATGCTTGGCATCGTATTTCTACCGGTATCCGGATCAAATCAGATCAGTCTCAAATAAAATTGTGGACGAAAGGTACTTCTATCCGAAGTCACGGATAGAGGAAGCCAAATGGAAGGGGGAGGTTCTAAAAAGCTATCTTGAAAATACTGAGGCTCGGGTGGTAATATTCGGCACTCAAGCCATGTTAGCATATTATGCTGAATTTCCCACGGTAATTGAAGCAGTCAGCGGTCTCACCGACGAATATATCGCGCATTTACCTATTAGTGAGCGGACCCGACCCGGTCACGAGAAAGGGTCTCCAGCAGAGTATCTTTACCGGAGGGGAGTGAATTTTGCATTTTATTCCGGTTTATATAATAATCCTCGTCCTTCGGCTGATTTAAGAGATATCTCCTTTGGGGAAGTCAAGGGTGGAATTTATGTTTACAATCGGGATTTAATGCGTAAATTAAAAATGTATCCGGAAGTAAAATTCGTGGATTTCGAACAATTTTTAGATGAATACATCAAGCAAATGCCCTCAGCTTCCAGATCAGACATTCTAACCGATTACAAATTTTTCAAGGAATACTATTTTGATCACAACCCGGATACGATACGGCAGAATGCTTTCATAAACATGTTGGGAAAGGGATAAGATACAAGTAGCTGAATCTCCAAGCCAGTTTGGCGGTTACGAAGCTGGTATCGAAGAGGGAAGTACGATTTCCTGGTTCGAGAGTACTAGTGAAACGAAATTGCCAGCATCGGACTTTGAATATCATCAGGCCGTGCGGGCATCCCAAACGACCAGCAAAGAATATCATATAATATAAGGAAGATATTCCTGGTAAGAGAGGTAACTCTTGGATTACGAAAAGAAATTCAAAATCCTGTTGATAATTCTTGTTGCGGTGATCGCCCTCGGAACCTTGGGATATTCCACCATAGAAAGATGGCCTCTTTTGGATGCCCTCTACATGACGGTGATCACCCTCACTACCGTGGGTTTTGGAGAAGTCCATCCACTTTCCCCTCCGGGTAGAATCTTTACCATAATCCTGGTGGTAGTAGGGGTGGCGGGAGTGGCTTATACCTTAAGCGTGATAGCCCAGATGGTGGTAGAAGGTGAAATCAAAATGCTTTTAGGGAGAAGAAAAATGCAGAAAGGCTTGAAGGAATTAAAGGATCATTATATAGTATGCGGATTCGGCAGAGTGGGAAGAAGAATCGCCCAGGAGCTGTGTAATCGCAAAGTCCCCTTTGTGGTCATCGACCGGGATCCCCAGAGAATCGAGCAGGCGGAGATGGATTGTTTCATTTTCGTTCAGGGAGATTCCACCAGCGACCAGACTCTTCTGGATGCGGGGATCGAGCGGGCCAAGGGTCTTATCACCGCGGTGGTGGACGAGGCGGATAGCGTGTTCATCGTTCTTTCCGCCCGTCAGCTTAATTCCCGGCTTTTCATAACCGCCCGGGCGGAATCGGACGAGGGGGAGAAAAAACTTCTGCGTGCCGGCGCCAACAAGGTGATCTCCCCGCACAAGATCGGCGGAATCCGGATGGCGCTCACCGCTTTAAGGCCCAATCTGGTCGATTTCATGAGCGTGGTCACGTTTGATCAGAGGACGGATCTATCCTTTGAGGAGATAGAGGTGAAGTACGGATCATCACTGGTGGACTCGACTATCAAGGATTGTCACATCCGTCACGATCTGGGAACGACCATAGTGGGGATAAAAAAGCCGGGTAAAGATGTCTTCTTGAACCCGTCGCCGGAGACGACCATAGGAGCGGGGGACATTCTCATCGTAATCGGTGAGAGAAGAGGTCTTGAAAAACTGGAGGAATTAACCGGCGGTAATTAACCTCCAAAGGAGATGAGCCATGTCCGAATTCAGACACAACCGTGCCACCAAGGAATGGATCATCATTGCCACGGAAAGGGCTAAAAGACCCCAGCAGTTTTTAGCGAAGTCAGAGAGGCCAAAACTTCCTCCCTTTGATCCCCACTGCCCTTTTTGCCCGGGAAATGAGAAGCAGACCCCACCGGAGGTATATGCTCTCAGGGAGAGAAACTCCCGCCCGGATCATTCTGGCTGGAGGATCAGGGTAGTAACCAACAAATACCCGGCACTGGAACCAACGGAGAAGATGGTTAAGATCACAGGAAAATTCTTCAGAACCGCTTTGGGGGTGGGGAAACATGAGGTGATTATTGAAACTCCCCAGCATAATCAAACGTTTGCTACTTTAAGTTTTAAACAGGCAGAAGAGGTATGCTTAGTCTGCTGGAAAAGATATTTGTTCCTGGAAAAAGACAGAAGGTTTAAACTGATCATGATTTTCAGGAATCACGGAGTCACCGCCGGGACCTCACTTAAACACCCCCATATACAGGTTATCGCTCTCCCCTTGATTCCCGCCAGCATCAGGCATCCCTTGGAGGAGGCCATGAGTTACTATGACGATCACGGCACTTGTGTCTTCTGCGATATGATGCAGGAGGAATTTAAAGCTAAGAAAAGAATAATTTCGGAGAATGAAAAGTTTGTTGCATTCCATCCCTTTGCCTCGCGTTCTCCCTTTGAATCCTGGATTGTTCCCAAAAAACACAATGCCTGTTTTGGAAGCATCACCGAAATCGAAGTAAAGTCGATGGCTTCGGTATTAAGGCGTGTTCTAAGAAAGATGTATGATCGGCTGGGCGATCCGGATTACAATCTGATCATCCGCACCGCTCCCATAAGGGATACGCAGGAGGATTATTATCACTGGTATATCCAGATCCTCCCCCGCCTGACCACGCCGGCAGGTTTTGAATTGGGCTCCGGTGTTTACATCAATACCAGCCTACCGGAGGAGACGGCGAAGTTTATGCGGAAATAAAACCGTCCGCCGACCGCCGCAAAAAAAGTTAAGGGCGATAGGTTTTGCGTAGCGGAGCCTTTACGGCTCCGTAGAGCAGTGAAGTGGGTAGGTTGCAGAGGCATGAAGCCTCTGCTACGCGATCGTATTTTATGGTAGAAAACGGATGAAATTCCCTTGAATTTCGCAAAGGGCAACGGTTAGCGGACAGCGGACAAAAAAATGCTTTCACCTTTAGAAGACCAAATCGTAATCGAAGAGAGATTAAGCTCCGCGGAAATCAAATTTGAGAAATGGCGCAGGACTGTGGGTCTGTTCTTTGGTCCGTTGGTTTTCATTCTCCTGCTCTCCCTTCCCTTTTCAGCTCTCTCCTCACCGGCACATAAGTTATTAGCCATATTGGGACTGGTTATCACCTTTTGGGTGACCGAAGCCATTCCCATTCCGGTTACCGCTCTTTTGGGAGCATTTCTATGCGTGCTGCTGGGTGTTGGTTCGGATAAGGAAGTGTTGGCTCCATTTGCCGATCCCATCGTTTTCCTGTTCATCGGGAGCTTCATCCTGGCGGAAGCCATGAAGGTGCACGGCTTGGATCGGCGATTTGCTTATGCTATTCTCTCTTCTTCCTGGGTTGGAAATAGCTCGACTCGCGTGTTATTAGCCATCGGACTGGGCAGTGCGGGTGTATCCATGTGGATCTCCAATACCGCCACTGCCGCCATGTTTTTCCCTATCGCCCTGGGGATTCTGAGAGCTTTGGAGGAGACAGGTAAAGGTCCTCCTCTCAAAAAGATGAGCACGGGGACGATGCTGTTGGTGGCATATGCCGCCTCCGTGGGCGGGATAGGCACACCGGTGGGAACTCCGCCCAATTTAATCGGGATAGGAATGATCGACCGAATTCTGGGAAGGAAAATTCCCTTTTTCGAATGGATGAGCTTTGCTGTTCCCATAACCTTGATAATGTTTTTGGTTCTTTTTTTTCTGATATTAATTCTGCACCGCCCGGAGCATAAAAGACTTTCGGGGATTCGGGAATATATAAAAGAGAAGAGGAAAAACTTAGGTAAATGGAAAAGAGGGGAGAAAAATGCGCTTTTGGCTTTTCTGGTTGCGGTAACCTTGTGGATTTTGCCGGGTATCTTTGCAGTATTGGGAGTAGGGTTTTCTCCAGAGCAGGCATTTTTCAAATCCCGTCTGCCCGAAGGGATAGTGGCGCTGGTGGCTGCGTCCCTTCTCTTCTTATTGCCGGTCAACTGGAAGGAGAGGGAGTTTACTTTGAGTTGGAGACAGGCGGTTAGAATAGATTGGGGAACCATCATTCTGTTTGGCGGAGGGTTGACTTTGGGTAGTCTGATGTTTTCCACCAGGCTGGCGGATGCAATCGGCACGACGCTTTTGGGGATAACCGGCGCTGACTCTCAATGGAGCATCACTTTTCTGGCGATATTCTTGGGGATATTGATGAGCGAGACCACCTCCAATACCGCTTCGGCCAACATGGTGATTCCGGTGATGATCGCCATTGCCCAGACCTCGGGAGTTAGCCCCATACCCCCTGCCTTGGGTGCATGTCTGGGTGCCAGCTTCGGTTTCATGCTGCCGGTCTCCACCCCGCCCAACGCCATTGTCTATGCTTCGGGAAGAATCCCCATAACCCAGATGATCAAAACCGGAGTTTTCTTCGATCTGTCCGGTTTGATTCTTATCTGGATCAGCTTAAGAATCCTCTGCCCGCTTCTGGGATTGATGTAATAACATCCGCCGACCGCCGCTAACAGAAAAATCAAAAGCAAAGATCACTGCGCGTAGCGGAGCCTTTAGGGCTCCGCAGTTGAGCTAAATGGGAGGATAACCGCAGAGGCATGAAGCCTCTGCTACGCGACTGCATTTTTCGGTGAACAGAGGATGAAAGCTTATTTTATGTTTTTGCGGTGAACCGTGGACTGTAGACCGTGGACAATTTTGATTTTAGCTCTCCCCAGAGAATCAAACCCAAAATATTCTTTATCCGAAGAAGCGACAGCATCTTCAGGGAGCTGCTGCGAACGTTGAACTTCAGAATCCGCACCGGCCATTTAAGCTCGTCTTTATCACAGATGGTGGACAGCTGCAAAGATTCGGGATTCGAACAGTCAATCGTCGATTTTCCCATTTCTATCTGCTCGTCGATCGCCTGAATGATACACTGAGCTTGACCGATTCTCCTCTCGATCTCTTTGAATTTTTTCTCCTTGATCAATCCATGTTTGAATTTTATCCGATTCAGTTTTAATGCACTCTGGTAGGTGCTATCCACGATCTGATCCCGGCTCATCCACTTGGTTTCGTAGTTGAGCATCTGCTTCCAACTGGGCTGAAGTAATGCCTTCCTGTGTTCCTCCAAAGTACGGTAGAAAAGCTTAAAGCCATATTTCTCCGGATTCTCAAAGACCAGGCTGCCCGGATCCAAGAAGGGAGCCAAAGGAGAAATGTAAGGGAAGAGTTTCTTGGTTTTGCCGAATCTCTCCAAAAGATAATCGATATACTCAACCGTCTGCATGATTGATTCTGCATCCTGCCCCGGAATGCCGACCATGAAGAAAAGGTCGAGCTTATTACATCCCCGTCCTAGGATTCCTTCGATCATCTCCTCCATTCGCAGATTATCATAAGGACGTCCGAAAGCGTTCCTTATTAGGGGATCGTGCGTCTCCGGAGAGAATTGGATATTGAGATGGGGAATGGAATCAGCCATAACGTCCAGATAGTCCACCGGCGGGACGTCAAAAAACTCCAGGACGATATGATTATCCACCTTCTGTTTTTTAAGTAAGCTCAAAAGCTTTTGGGCATATTCCTCTCCCGGCTGGAAGATGTCCCCCAGGATAAATACAGGTCCTTTGAAATAGCGGGAGATGGAAAGAAGATCCGAGACGACCAATTCCGGTTTCCGGTATGCCGGTTTTTGTCTGCGGGAGAATGCATTATAAGTATCCTGCGAACCGCCGCAGGTACCGCAATGATAACTGCAACCCCGGCAGGTGAAGATGGCGGTGATGGGATATTCCTGCCAACCGTAGAAAGGGACAAAGCCGGAGAGGTCTTTGTACCGGATGGCGGACCGGATGATATGGGGATAATCCAGGGTGAACGTGTTGATGTCATCCGGCACCCAGCTGGTGGGATTTATCTTTATGGTTCCATTATCTTTGTAAGTCAAATTCGGAATGTCCCCAAGACCTTTTCCGTTCTTAAGTGCGGATAACAAAGCCAGAAGCGGCACCTCGGTCGAGTCGCCGCGCAGGACGAAATCCACTTGAGGATAGGTGATCAGCTCCTCATGAAAATAGGTGGAGGAGAGCCCCCCGAAGATCACCGGGGTGTGGGGATGATATCTCTTGATTATCTTGGCCAATTCCAGACTCCCCTGAGCGTGGGGAAGCCAGTGCAGGTCGATGCCGAAAGCGGACGTCCGCAGATTCTTTATCTGTTTTTCCGCATCATAATCCGGATCGGAGAGCATCTGGTAAGCGACGTTGATGATCCGTACGTCGAAGCCATGCCGGTTCAAATACTGGGAGATGCTGACAAAGCCGAGAGGGTACATCTCGAAGATGGGGGTGGAGGGGATCACGTCGCTTATCGGTCCCCACATGATGGAACGTTTCCGAAAATCGTAGATGCTGGGGGGGTGGAGGAGAATCAGGTCAGTCATGAGGGTTTGCGAATTTTAGAGTAGCTCTGATTTCTTTTAAGCTTTTTTCATCATTCATACGATGCTTTGAGAGGTATTTCTTGTAGAAAGAAGAAGGTTTGATTAAGGAAGTTTAGTGAGTTGAGGAATTTTCCAGTTTTTATGAGGTTACTGAGACTATTCACCTTCTCCTGTGTTGTAATTTCTCCTTTCTCCGATTCTAGAGAGAAAAGATGACAATCCCCTCCATGATTTTGAAACAGAATTCCGATTGGAGTTGAACTTTAGGATATCGATTGCATAAGTTTTTCTTTTGCTTTCCCCACTCGTTTTTCTCTTTCCAAAAGACATAAATTATGAAATCTCTTTTTCCTTTTACAAGATTTTCAAAATCCTTTTTATTATGTCTATTAGCATTGAAACGCTGTGCTGCAGTCTTGTAATTAATATCTAATGGAAGAACCTTAAGTTCTATCGTTATTCGTTCCTTCTCGAGCCTCAAACAAAGATCAGGTTTACCTTTCAGGTTATCAATTTTGTGTGAAATCCCTTCAAAAGATACCTTAAACTTCTCCTGCCATAGTTTTATGATTTCAGTTTTTATCCAATCCTCTGCTTTAAAAGAGTGTTCCACGAAAAGTTCAAAGTAATTCTTTTTTTGGGTGAATGGTGACTGAAGTCTTTTAAAAAGATCAATAACCATTTGTGGTTTTATGACCGTAGTCATTTTTTGGTTTTATGATTGAGAAATTGTGAATTTACGCTCACTTTAACTTGGGGGAGGGAAACTCCTTTAGAATACAACTTCCCGGAACTGTCAATACATGTTTATTTTACTATTGATATCCCTCTTTACTCAAATATTTCTCGATTGCATCGATGAAATCTTTCGTCTGCTCCAGCAAAATCTTGGCTTTATTTTCACTAACCGCACCGATGAAACCATAATCTCCCATTTGCCTTAAATTGAAAGCATTTCTAAGATATTGGTGTAATAATTGTGGGAGAAGCCCTTTTTTCACAAACTCTTTTCCAAACGCAGAGATGACAGCTTTGTGAGATGAGAACGAGAGGTCTTTAGTAATCAAAAGAGCTTCTGCGGTGTAAAACATTGCATAGTAAGAACGACTGGCGGAAAAACCGTAATGCTTACCTTTGAACAAATCTTCCGCCACCTCCAGACTTTCTTTTGCCATCTGCAAGAGTTGGGGGATGTCTTGGTCTTTTTTCATATCAGGACACCCTCCCTCTTAGCATTAAGAATCACGGGGAGCCTTCGGGCTAAGTATTGTCTTTCCTCCATGGGAACAATGGAAATCAAGGTATCATACTTAAAATCGATTTGACCAATTATCTCAAAAAGCGTATCCAGTTCTGCATCATAATCTGTAATCTCATCTAAGAGCACGATAATATCAATGTCTGAGCCTTCGGTGGCGTCTCCTCGGGCATAAGATCCATATAGAATGATACCTTTTAATTTTTCTCCGTAGACCTCCCGAAGACTATCTTTAACCTCTCCCAAAATCGGCTCGATATCTTTGCGGGTTTTTTTCATTACTCTTCCTCCCGGATGGTTACTTCATACTATACGATTTTTCCTACTATCAAACCAACAGATAAAAGTAAGCCCACTAAAAGATGCGTCTGGATGGTTTTGGCTTGGGCGGGGATAAGCTCGGCGAATTTATCGTAATTGGATTTCAGGATTCTGACGGCACCCCATGAAATGGGTAAAGTTAAAAAGGAGACCAATACAAAGGGTGTGACCATTTTGAAAATAACACTACCGGCTATGACCAAATAAGTGGCAGCGATCAGAAAATAATAACCATAAACCGCTTTTCTCTTTCCCAACCTTACCACCAGGTGTTTTTTATTGACCGCCTTATCCGCATCGTAATCGGGAAACTGGTTGATATATAAAATCGCCGCCACCAGAAATCCGATGGGAAGCGATATCCAGAAGACCGACCAGTTCAAACTGTGAGCCTGAACGTAATATGCCCCGATGATGGCCAAAGTTCCCAGATCCAAACCCACCACCACCTCACCTATGCCCCGATAACCTATCAGAACCGGGGTGGCGGTATAGAAAAAGCCGGTGACCAATCCGAAAATGCCCAGATACAAAACCAGATTTCCGGGGGTGACCGCATTCAAATACAGTCCGATGACCGAACCCAAGCCAAAGAATAAGAACGAGGCGACGAGCATCTGTCGGGGGGGTACTACCCCTTTTTGAATTACCCGGCTTCCTCCGGAGAAAGGGGTGGGATTGATATTGATATCGTCGTTTCCGGTGCGGTGATCATAATAATCGTTAGCACAGTTCGTCCCGCCATTAAACAGGGGAACTCCTATCAGAACCAGCAAAAACTTAAACCAGTCGAATCTCCCGGTCATGTTCCAGGCCAATGCGGTACCCACCAGAACCGGAATGGCGCTGGCGGTGAAAAACGGCGCCCGCATGGCTACGATCCATTTTTTAATGAAGCTCCTCATAGAGATTTCTCCACATCCCACGCTGCTTACCAGCAGCTAATCGAAAACGCTTCGATAAGTTAAAAATCAAAAATGTAAAATTCAAAATCACAATTCAAAATTGATAGTTCAAGAAGAAGGGTAGGGGATAGTTTTTATTCGATAATGTATTTGTCAACCGGGCATTTTAAGTTTTGTCAGATTCGGTTAAACCGGGCATCATTCTCTTCTTCCGTGGTAATTGGTGAAGAGGGAAGCTCCGTAAGAGAACCTACCTTTTCCTTCTCCGGGCAATCCACGGGATAAGCGTCCTGGGGAATCACTATCCGGGGAACGATCTTCTTTATCTCCTCTATCGGTATGTGGCCGGCCCGGAGCAGGATCACCTGCTCGCCGGATACGTCTAATACCGTGGAGGGGAGGAAAACAGTGGATCTGCCTCCGTCTAAGATCAGATCTATCCTTCCGTTGAAGAAATAGTGCACCCGGTTTGCCGCCACACAGCTTTTCTTCCCGGAGATGTTGGCGCTGGTGGCGGTGAGGGGGACCTTGCAGACGTCCAATAACCGATCGATCAGCTTGCTGGGGGAGACCCGGATGCCCAGCTTGTTCCCCTTACCCAGCACCACGCAGAGTTTGGAAGTGGTGCACTTAAAAACCAAGGTCAGAGGTCCGGGCCAGTATTTATCCATTAGTTTTTGTGCATCCCGGCTGACATGGTCGACCACTTTGCGGGCCTCACCTGCGTCTCTTAAGAATACCGAGAGGGGTTTGGATCGGTCCCTTCTTTTAATCCGGTAGATCTTTGCCACCGTCTCCTGATTATATGCGTCTGCGCCCAGAGCGTAAACGGTTTCGGTGGGGAAAGAGACGATACCTTTTCCCTTTAGAATCCGTCCCGCTTCATATAATGCGTTTCTTTCCGGATTTTCCGGATTGACCGGCAGAATCTTGGTGCTGATTAACAAATTACGTCCTTGTACTTTGGTTTTGTTAAATTCTCAGTTTATTGTCCGAATTCAGATTTTGTTTATCGGTTTGGATCTCGGTTGAGTATCGGTATTGAAATCGTTTTCGCCTTAATACGATTAACGATCACGAGCCACGACAAATGATACGTAACCGTTCAGACGCAACCGAAACCTTTTTAAATGTACCGGTTGAGTACATTTCGTCAACATATGGCCTGGTTATGGTTCCCTTTTCGCCTCGACTACCCAGCTCTGCGGGTATCCTAAGTTCCTGATTTTCTCCAAAAGAGATTCCGCCTCCTCTTTGGTGACACAATCCCCCACCCGCACCCAGTAGTAAGGGGTCTTGTAATCTATATAGGTATTCTCCGACAGCTGGTTTTTCACCAGGTCACTCACTTTGGCGGCTTCGTCCGGATATTGGGTGGCGAAGAATTGCACCCGGTAGACTATTCGCGGAAAGATCGCCTTACCCTTCTCCAATTCCTTCGCTTTGGTTTTCTGCTCCGTCTTAGACTCGTTTTGGTTCTGCTTTTTCAGGGGCTTCCGTTCGGTGACGATCTCCTGATCCTGGGGGAATCCCAGGGGGGAATGTCTTCCTTCACCCTTGGTGCGAGGGTCCTTTTGCTTGTTTTCCCGGGGCATAACAGAGCAGCCGGAGAGGACCAGACAGAAAAGCAAAAGGATCATCCAGACTGGAAAGCGGTGAACGGTTTTTCTCTTCATCACAGGTATTTTTCCGTTTCCTTATCCCGGGTTAGCTCTGCCAGGAGGTTCTTGACCTCTTGTACTCTGGTCTTGTGCGCTACGAAAACGATGTCGCTGGTCCTGACGATCACCAGATCGGAGATCCCCAGGGTGGCGATTATCCCCTCCGAGTCGTTGACTATGGTGGTCTCGTAGGTGCCGATGGTTTTGACTTTGCCCACGATCACGTTGTGATCCTGGTCTTTTTCCTTCACCCGGTCCAGGGCCAGCCAAGAGCCGATATCGTCCCAGATCAAATCCGCCTTGATTACCAGAGCATTCTCCGCCCTTTCCAGAATGGCGCAGTCGATGGAGATGTTGTCCAGCTTGTGATACAGCTCGGTCCGAGCCTTTTCCTCGTTCTTGGTCCCCACCTGGGTTGCGTAAACCTCCAGCTCCCGATACATCTCGGGCATGTATTTCTTCAGCGAATCCAAAATGGTTTTGGCGGTCCAGATGAACATGCCGCTGTTCCACAGGTGCTGCCGGTCGTAATAATATTCCTGGGCTTTGATCCGGCCGGGTTTCTCCTTGAACTTCTTTATCTTGTAAACCGGAATGTCGTCGAAAGTTTCATACAATTCGGAGAATTCGATGTAACCGTAAGCGGTCTCTGCCCGGGTGGGGATGATGCCGATGGTGATCAAGTATTCCCCTTCGCTGGCTAGTTTCATCCCAACCTGCAGGATCTGCAGAAGCTTCTCCTTGGGCCGGATCACGTGATCGGAGGAGAGGACTACTAACGTGGCATCAGGATCGATCTTATGAAGGTGCACCGCTGCCAGTCCGATGGCAGCACAGGTGCTGCGCATGGCCGGCTCCACCAGAAGATTCTCCTCCTTGAGATAATTCACCTGCTGGAGGATCACCTTTTTGATGTTCTCCCCGGTCACCACCAGGGTTTTCTCCACCGGGATGAAATCCTTTACCCGGTCGATGGTCTCCTGGAGCATGGTCTTCTGCGAGATGATGTGCAAAAGCTGCTTGGGATGCTGGGTGCGGGAGAGGGGCCAGAACCTTTCCCCTTTTCCACCTGCCAGTATGACTGCGTAATTCAAAACCTCACCCCCGAAAAAAGGGTTACAAGTTATTTTAGCTTAACCGCATCTATTGTTGGTTTACCTAACTGGAGGACAATTTATTACAAAAGGATTTGCTTGTCAATAAAAACTTTAGTTACTATAAGGATTTGTAAAAATGTAATGACCAAATACATATCGGACACCCAAGAGAGTGAAGTGGAATGTAGTTTAAGATGAGTTTAGTTTCAAGTTTAATTTTTGGATGGGAGTCATTTTATCGATACCTCCATGAGGTCTTTTGTG
>Ga0315274_10000442_pt1 | contig 65494 bp, 51 predicted proteins | sample YL17G02_20_MG_FD_203700 | JGI IMG/M metagenome (GOLD analysis project Ga0315274, IMG submission 203700) | Sediment microbial communities from Yellowstone Lake, YNP, Wyoming, USA - YL17G02_20 | ecosystem: Environmental > Aquatic > Freshwater > Lake > Sediment | place: USA: Wyoming | collected...
TTTTTGGCCTCTTCGATGGTAAGCTTGGGGACGTATCTGAATTTCTGCCCGCCCAGCGACGCATCGACCATCAGACCCTTGTCGGTCGTGATAAAGACTGCCATCCCGGATTGATAATCGGCCTTCGTTGCCGCGCCGACGGTTGCGGCTACGCCGGTCGCCTGCATAGAAAACGTGAACTCTTCAGTCTTGAATACGTCTAAGTCATTTTTCTCCTTGAAGAAGACGATTTCACGGAAGTACTCGCCGCCCAGCGAGAAGCCCAGCGTTGCCTGCGACATACTGCAATAGCCGACCATTTTGCCCTGCTCATAGACTTCGCCTTTGCCGTGAGCGCCGCCGACTAAAACAGCGCCCTTGAAGACCTTTGGAAGCACCGCATAGCCGTAGGATTTGTCAATGAATCGCTGTATCTCGGGGTCTTTCTCTTTGAATATAGCAATTGCCTCATTTACCTCGGCCGACAAAACCGCCCTCGCCTCAGGCCTTTCCGGCATCGTCGTGCAGCCGGCCAATACAATCGCTAAACACAAACCCGCCATACTTAATTTCGCCTTCATACTTGCTCCTTTCTTGGTTTTTGTTGGGTTGTCTTGAATGGTTTATAGCCAATTGCCGCATCGCTGTCAACTCAAAGCCACCTTTTCTTCCTCGATTTACCACCAAATCCGACACTGAAAACCAAAAAATGACCCTGTCATTCTGAGCGGATTTATACTGAGCGAACCTGTCCTGAGCAAAGCCTGCGGTGAGCGCAGTCGAACCGTCGAAGGAGTCCCCACCAACCATGAACCCTGCCTGTCGGCAGGCGGGTACGAACTATGAACCAAGAACTATGAACTCAAAAATGCTGCGCATTTTTACATCATTTCTAAAAATTATGTTCTTACATACATTGCATGAAATAGATTGTCTATAAGTTCATTTGCTTCATACTTTGCTCTATTTATATTAACTGAGATTTCATCGCCATTTAACTGAGCAAGCATAGTCGAGCAATTTCTTAAAGTATGATAAATTCATTAATGGCAATTCTATTTCGCTGCCAGCGAGGACTGTGTCAGTATTAGTTCTATCAAAAACAGGTTCTGACAACATATAAGGGTCGTAAACTGAAGTTGCTTTTTGGATTAGCCTTTCGATTCTATTGGGCTTGTGACTGAGAAAGCTGTCAGCTTTTACCAGTTTATAATTATTTGACCCAAAGAGACGGGAAAATATATCGCCGAAATCTTTCATAGTTAACGGCACCGGGTTAGTAATATGATAAGTCCCGGGAATGCCGCAGCTGATGATATAAGAAGAAACTTTCGCAAAGTAGTCTACCGGTATAATATTTTTTGTTACGTTAGGTCTGGTTGCGACACGGATACAATTGTTCCCTAAGCGCGGCATAACGAGTGCAAGAATGCGCATATAATCGTACAACGAGGCAAAATGCACAGTCCTTCCATACTGAGAGTCTCCCATAACGATACTCGGCCGCAGAATAACTGTAGGCATAGAATTCAGTTGAGCCCAATTGTGTACGAGCATTTCTGACCTGCATTTTGTGTTCTCGTAAATGTTATTAAAGGATTGGCCAACATCAATTTCATTTTCTTTCACTACACCGGTGCGTTTACCGGCAATATAAGCACTGCTGACGTGAACCAATGGTACAGATAGGTGGCTGGCCAATTCCAGGACATTAAGTGTACCCTGGACGTTCATCATTTGATGAGACTCACCGTCATCACCTAAAAATTTGGTACATGCGGCACAGTGAACGATTTTGGAAATCCGTTTGAGACTCTTCGTGTCCGACTCAAGCCCAAGCTCCTTCTTGCATATGTCACCATGGATTATCTCGATATTATCTTTAAGCTCTCTGCATCCCGCAATATCAAGTATCCGATTGAGTCGCCGCCCTGCTGCTTTGCTGTTCTGGTCGCGCATCAGTGCCAAGACCTGCTTTCCATGCCGCAACATTTCTACGGCAAGCCAGCTTCCAAGGTTACCGGTTATTCCGGTCAATAAAACAGTGTCTTTCGTATTTTTCATTCCTGCATTTTTCATGTGTTCAAACACATCCGGTGCCCGCATAACAGCAAGCACAGAGATACAAACAGTCGTGCGTAAGGCGCAAGATTATGTCCCAGACACCGGCCTGTGAAATATATTATAGCTATGAGGCTGGTTTTTTGCAATGTAGAAAATGGAGCACACCGTCTAACGAACCAATACAACAGCCCCGAATTCGTTTTCGAAGCAGTTTTGCCATTGCCTAAACAGCTTAACTCTTCAACCAGCTTGCTTCTAAGAGCGCCTTTTCTTTAATTCCTCGAGATACCTTGCCGCGGCATCTTTACCCCCTAATCCAAAGGCAAGCGCCAAAGCAAGGCAAATGCCGCCGAGGATAATATTGAATGTTGCCGTTACCAAAAGAGGAGCAATACCAAGCTGTTCTAACGCAATTGTCACTGCAAAAATTATAATTGCCCACCGGCTTATGCCGGCAAATATCTCCGGTTTGGGCAAATTGGCATTGCCTGCTGCCGTGCGAACTATTCCCGACACAAAACTGGCTAAAAACATAGCAACCATCAGAACAAGCAGGGCTGCTATGACATTCGGGACGTAAGCAAATAAGCTTGCAAGAACATCAGAAGCCTTGGGCAAACCCAGTGCATCGACTGCCATCACTAAAACCATAATAATAATCAGCCAATAAACTATGCCGCTTACCACTTCTCTGGCGGAGATTTTCAAATCGCCTTTTCTTAGAATTTCTGATATGCCCGCCTTATCCGCCAGCGTATCGAAACGCACAACCTTAAGCAACCAGTCAATTATCCCTCTGATTGCCTTGGCCACAATCCAGCCTACTATCAAAATTAGTAATGCGCCCGCCAGGACGGGAAGATAGGCCAGTATTCTGGTCAACATTTGGCGGACCGGCTCAGCTATAAGATTGCCCCATTCTAATACAGCTAACATTTTTGGTACCTCCACATTAAATTGTTAATATTGAACGCCGTTTCTACCAGCGTTTATTTAAACACCTTGGCATACCTTTTCTATATTATCTCCTATATTACCTCCTATATTACCTCCTATATTATCGGCGTTACTGTTCGACGTTGATTAAAAATTCCTTCTGTGGTTTTAAGGGTTTCAATGCCAACCGCTCTACGCTGTCGTCTGTCTTCTGTCGTCCGTCTTCTGTCCGCTGATTTACAGCTGGATTTTAAGACAGTCCCCCATAAAGCAGCAGTTGGTGTATTGGCATTTGCCGTTGTTTGACTTTCCAAAGCAGGGCGTGTTGCCTTCTGCTTTCTGGATGGAGTGGATAAGTTCGGTCTTTTTCATTTTGTTACCGCAGTTTATTCCGAGCGCTTTTGCTTTTTGTTTTATTTCGTTGATTTTCATAATCGCATCCCTTCGTTATTTTAACCTTAAAAGTTGCATATTATCCGGGATTTTCTAATCTGTCAACACATCCAGTTTTTAATTTTTACCCTGTGAGATGTGCCTGCCCTATGGGATGCGCCGTATGCTATCCCACCGTGGTCGTTTACTATCTCAATGGGGTCGCCAATTCACTATTTCACTAATCCACTAATCTACTAATTTCGTTGTGGCTTGCACTCAGGCACAGGTCAGTTATAATCTTCTGCCGCCTTTGCCGCAACGCCTTATGGTTGTGCCTATAAACTCTGCGCTCACTGCGGTAAAAAAATCTGTGTTATTTATCCTGAGCCTGTCGAAGGAATTCGTGGCTAAAAAAGTCTGTGTTAATTTGGGTAACCTGCGGTTGAATCTCTCTATAAACTACGAACTACGAGCTAAAAACTCCTCCGCCATCCGGCGGAGTCAAAATTTTCGAATATTTTCAAACGTTTCTATATAGTTTTCGAACGTTTCTTACACGGACTTGCGCGTTTGGTGCTATCCCCCCTTGCCCAAATCCCCCAAATTCCGCAACCAAAATGGCGAAGACGAAATGCGTCGGCTGCTCGTGCGGCGTAGTGTATTGTGCGGAGTAGTAAGTGCTCTAACCTATTTTAGGACTTGGACTTGTATTTTTTTAACCATTTTCTGCTGTCTTTTTCTCCGCCGGCTTATTGTCCCTGCCTCTGGCTCGATTGGGGTATCTTTTGAAGCTATTTGGATGGCTTCGAGTGCTGTGGCGGCGAATAGATCGGCTCCAATTTCCTGCCAGAGCCCCTCTGCGCGGTTAAATAGCCCCCCTGATACCATTATTCGCATATTGGGCCAGGCGTTTATACCTTTTATGGTGTCGATAAGCTGCCGGATGTCAGGCGCCTGTTTTGGGGTGCCGCCATAGATTAGCAGTATATCGGGAGCGTTTTCGTGTATGAATGTGAGGATATCGTCGTTTGTTAGGCCGCCGCCGAGGAATTTGACTTCCCAGCCGTCGCTTTCGAACAAGTCTGCCATTATTTGAGCTCCGAGTTCCTGCAACTCGGCGTGGGCGCAGGAAATCACTATCTTCTTGTTCTTCCGGGGTTTGCGCGGCAGCTTGTTCTGAAGCTGGTCCACAATTGTGCGGTTAATTCGGGTGGCTAAATGTTCCTGAGTGGATGTAATTCTGTCTGAGCGCACTAAATGCTCGATTTCAACCATAATAGGCCAGATTATATCGGAATAAACGGAATTGGCGGGGGTGCCGGTTTGGAGGGATTCCTCTATGACGGTCCGGCAGGCCTTCCTGTCACCCCTTAATAAGGTGTCTAAATAACGTTCAAGAACAGCATTTTTTGCCATAATTTAGGTCTCCAAAATAGCTTTTTAATCGTTATATATTGCCTATTTTCTCAAACTTGCGTGCCTATCGAGGCAAAATGTTAAAATAGGTAATATAGCTATCGGCGGCGGGTGAGAAAAAACTTTAGTTAAAATGGGTAATTTGGGCAAGATAGGATAGCACCAAACGCGCAAGTTCGTGGTTGAAAAACGTCAAAAGTTGTAGAAAAAAGTATTGAAAACGTCAAAAAATGTATGGAAACGGTCAAGAATTTTTAACTCGTGGCTTGTGGCCAGTGGCTCGTGACTCGGGGATGGAAAGGGGAGAAATTTTTAACCGCAGGTTGCCTAAATTAACACATTTTTTTTACCGCTGAGGACGCAGAGATCGCAGAGATTTTAGACACGGATTTATTTCGTATTGCGTGATGCGTATATCGTATGTCGTTGGAGGAGTTCGGCAAAGCCGAGGTTTGTTTTAATAGATCCCTCCACTTCGGTCGGGATGACAAGGTCATTTTTTAATGATGGCGATTTTGAGGGTAGAATTGTAACCACAGATTCCACGGATGACACAGATTTTTTGATATTGACGAATATTGAAAAAGGGGTAAAATTGGGTGAGCAACTGCGATAGTTTTAATTGATCCTGGGTCCCCGACAGAAAAACCGCCCTGTTTTCCCCTTGACTTTTCCAATCTACACATATATTATTGTATTGTATTTTGATTAGGAGTTAGATTATGAAAAAGCCAGTTTTCATTATCGCATGTCTACTAATAATTGTTCCTTGTGCCGCAGACACATTTACCAATCGAAAGACTGGTGAAGTTTTCCAAGGTTACACTACTCAAGAAAAGAGAAGCGGCAAAACTTTAGTCCGTATTGGGGACAAGCAAGCCCCAGAATACTTTGACCTCTTAGACTATAATATCGAATGGAATCCCTTAGGCCGGAGAAATCAGATTATTATATTTCCGATCAAAAACGCAATAGAATTAGAGTGCGAGACAATGGCATTTGAAAAGGCAATTAAAAGCGCCTCTAACCAAGGCCCTCTCTTTATTCTTATAGAAATTGATACACCCGGGGGGCGAGGGGATTTAATGAAGCGATTCTGCGATGCAATCATCTCAGCAGACAATTGTCGTACAGTTGCGTTCATCAGTGGTGGTGAATATGGTGGTGCATATTCAGCCGGCGCATTCATCGCGTTAGCTTGCGATTACATATATATGGCCGATGGAACAGCCATTGGCGCAGCCACGCCTGAAGTGGTATCCCATTCAGAAGTTAAAGATGTAAAATCAGCCCTTGGCGAAACAGTCGGGGAAAAATACTTGTCAGCCAATAGGGCTTATATTGCCACTCTTGCCGAACAGAACGGCAGGTCTGGTTTACTGGCCAAAGCTATGGTAGATAGAGATGTCGAGGTTTACGAAGTAGTTGAAGGCGGAAAAACCATTTTCATCACCTCTGAAGATAAGAAAGAATCTCAAACAGTACAACACGTTTGGAACAGCAAAGGCAAACTGCTTACTTTGACCGCTGTGGAAGCCATTCAATGTGGCATAGCTAACAAATTACTGAATAGTGAGGAAGAGATTATTTCTGAGTTTGGTTTTGAAGAACCAAAACTGGTTCGTAGCCAGGATACAACAAAAGCCAGAGAACAGTTTGAAATTGTTAAGACCAAGGTAAAAAATTTATATAATGATATTGACTATCTACGTAAAGATGTTTCCTTAAAACTCGACCAATATGGTAAGGTGGATCGATTGTATCGCAATACAGTTGGCAGTATGGGCTTCAACGATAGCTATTATAGAACTCATGATTATATGTATCAGAATGTAGAGGTGAAGAAACTATCAGAACAACGAAAGATTCTTAAGTCTGCTTTATTAATAGCATTGGAAAAACTTAAGTTAAAATACTTAGGAATAATTGCATTGGATAAAGTTAATCCAGATTTGCACATTAACAGAGAGGAATTAAACAAAGAAATTAATTCAATTGATGTACTACACAAAAATATCAAAGCAAACCTGTTTTGATTCAACGCGAGAATTCATAACAGATGGAAGCCCGGACGGGACGGGGCGTTGAGGGAACAAAGCGTACTTCACCCCGGTGAGATAGTAGAAGACCACGGTGGGATAGCATACGGCACATCCCACAGGACAGGCGTATGCACCCCGGCGTGAAACGGCGGGCTAAATACGCCGCCAGTTGGCGGTTTGGGGGGGGATCCCCGACAGCAGAGGACAGAGGACGGAAGACAGAAGACAGAGGACGGACGACGGAGGACGGAAAGACGGATGAGGGAAGATGGATGATGGACGAGAGACGATAGAAGGAAGTTCCAATTTTTAATTGACGATTTGGGGTTGGTAAATTATTATTTTTATTATTGAGGATTGTCGATTTATAATGAGATTGCCGTGCTGCGCTCGCAATGACCCCGATGAGATAGCTGCGCATCTCACGGGGCAGGCAAACCCTGCCATAGTGATGGCAAGGCTAACCGAGACAAACAATTTTGGAGAGAAGAATTATGATTGGGGCACTTGGAGCTAAGGCGATAGAAGATTTAGCTGATATGGGCCGGTTCGGCAGATTTGTCTGGCGGGCGATATTGGCATCCGGCTGGAGCATAGCCAGAGCAACGACGTATCCCCTGATATGGGCGCAAATGAATATAATCGGTGTTCGCAGTGTGCCGGTTGTAATGGTAACGGGAGCGTTCGTAGGGATGATATTGGCGGTAATGGCATACGACCAGCTTGCTGGTATGGGGCTGGAAGAACACTTAGGAGTTTTAATTAACGTCTCAGTTGTTAAAGAGTTAGGCCCAGTTCTTACGGCGGTGATGTTGGCAGGACGGGTCGGCGGAGCTTTGACGGCTGAATTGGGGACGATGAATGTTACCGAGCAGATAGATGCGGTCAGGAGTATGGGGACTGACCCGGTACGATATCTGGCTGTTCCACGGCTTCTGGCGTGCCTGCTTCTTACGCCGGTACTGATTATCTATGCGGATTTGCTTGGAGTATTGGGCGGATATTTCATTGGGGTCATTCAGTTCGGGATTAACAGCCAAGGATATTGGAACTTTAGCGCATACGGGGTAGAGCTGTGGGACGTGGTTGTCGGGGTTGTAAAGGGATTTTTCTTCGGTGCGGCAATTGCGGCAATCAGCTGTTATAAGGGCTTTACGTGCAAGGAAGGTGCGCAGGGAGTAGGTCGGGCGTGCACGGAGGCGTTTGTGGCCAGCTTTATCTCTATATTGGCGTTGGATTTTGCACTGGCAGTGGTTTTCAAAGCGATTTACAATACGTTTTGGCCTTTGAAAAGCCTGGTAGGGTAGAAAGTAAAAAGTAGAGAAGCAAAAATAGAAGTGAAAAAAGACGAGCAGAATAATCAGACGGCGGAAGGGGGCGGTGACGGTATAATCGTTATTAAGAACCTTACTAAAAAGTTCGGTAACAATATTGTTCTGGATAATATTTCTCTGTCGATAGAGAAAGGCAAGACGACGGTGGTAATTGGGCCGAGCGGATGCGGCAAGACTGTTTTGATAAAAAATTTCATAGTGCTGCTTCGGCCGAGTTCCGGCGAGGTTTATTTTGAGAACAAGCGAATAGATAATCTGCCTGAAAAGGAATTAGACGAGATACGCACCCATTACGGTTTTCTTTTTCAGGGAGGAGCGCTGTTTGACAGTCTCAGCGTAGCCGAGAATATAATGTTTCCGATAACACAGCATTATACGACAATCGATTGGAAGCAGGTCGAGGATATCGTCAAGACCAAACTGGCAATGGTTGGTCTTGATGGATTTCAACAATTTTATCCTGCGAATCTTTCCGGCGGTCAGCGTAAGCGGGTGGCGTTGGCAAGGGCCATTGCGTTGAATCCGGAAGTGATTTTGTACGATGAGCCGACGACGGGACTGGACCCTATTCGTGCAGATATAATCAACGAGCTTATTTTGAAGCTTCAAAGAGAACTCGGCGAGACGACGGTTGTTGTTACCCACGATATGACAAGTGTGTACAAGATAGCGGACCGAATCATTATGCTACATAACGGCAAGATTATTGCCGACGGCGATGCCGACCATATTCGTAACCATCCCCATCCTGTAGTTCAGCAGTTTATCACCGGCCAGGTCAGTGAAGACGACCTTGCGGTTCTGCGTGCAAGCGGCACTGTTTTGAAGGCCCAATTCCTGCCTCGTGATTTTGAGGAATAATAGAAGCGATGGACGAGAGAGCTGAGGACGTGGCTGGCGATTTGGCCAAAGTTGTGCGAGGAGATGTTTTCACTGACATATTACACAGGGCGGCATACGCCAGCGACGCCAGCATTTATCAGATAATTCCCGGATGTGTTGTTGCGCCTCGTGACGCTGCGGACGTAGCGGCTGTTGTGAAATATGCCTGCGCCCGCGGTATAGCGGTAGCTGCTCGCGGCGCTGGCAGCGGGGTGGCCGGCGAGTCGCTGTGCAGCGGCATAGTCTTCGATATGAGACGGTATATGAACAAGATTATCAGTGTGGAAGACGGCGGTGCGATTGCGGTTTGTGAGCCTGGTGTGGTGCTGGACGATTTGAATAATTGTCTGTCGGATTACGGCAGAAAAATCGGGCCTGACCCATCGAGCAGTAACCGCGCAACGGTAGGCGGGTGTGTGGCTAATAATGCCACAGGCGCTCATTCGCTCGAATACGGCTATATCGGTGACTATGTGGAAAGCGTTGAAGCGGTCCTGGCTGACGGCAGTGTGGTTGAGTTCAAAAATGATTTCGACCCGGCGGGAGAAGAGGACGAGAAACTTGCTTCGATTGCAAAGGGGTGTAAATCTATCCTTTCGGGCAAGGAGGCGGTCATAGCCAAGGCGCTGCCGGAAACAAAGCGAAATCGCAGCGGGTATGCGATAGCTGGAATTTGTCATAACGGGAAGATAGATTTGGCCCGGCTGTTAGCAGGCTCGGAGGGGACGTTGTGCGTTTTTACGAGAATCGCCCTTCGGAGTGTTGCGGTTTGCGCTGCAAAAGCGCTGCTGCAGCTTGAGTTTGATTCGTTTGAAAAGATGGCACGAGCTGTGCCGATTATTGTTGACAGCGGAGCCTCGGCGTGTGAGCTGATGGATAAGACTTTGATTGATATGGCGATTGAGGCACTGCCTGAATATCAGGATATTTTGCCTGGTGCTGCCGCTATTCTTTTGGTTGAGCATACCGGCGAAACAGCGGAGCAGGTAAGAGAAAAGATAGAAACTACTGATTCGAAAGTCGGGAAGCTGGCGTGCGGACGAAGGATTGTTTTTGAGCCGGGGCAGCAGAAGCGATTGTGGAAGTCACGCAAGGATGCTGCGGCGCTGCTTGACAGAAAAAAAGGCGGAAAGCACCCTGTTCCTTTTGTTGAAGATGTTTCTGTCGGAAACAGACGGCTGGCGGAGTACATTTCGGGTCTGGAGGAAATCAAGAGGCGGTATGATATTGCGATGTCTTTTTATGGTCATGCCGGCGACGGCGAGCTGCATATACGACCATACCTGGATTTGAGCGACCCGGCTGAAGTGGAGAAGATGCAGTCGATTGCAAATGATGTTTTCGAGCTTGCGTGGTCGCTGGGCGGGACAATCAGCGGTGAACACGCAGACGGGCTGGTGAGAGCGGCTTTTTTGCGGCGGCAATACGGTGATGAATTTTATGAGCTGCTGCGGGCGATTAAGAATGTATTCGACCCCAATGGTTTGATGAATCCCGGTAAAATTATCAGCGATGATACTGATGTTATGGTTAAGCACTTACGGGCTGAGCATAAGTGGGTGCCGGAGAGACTTAAAACGGATTTGTATTTTGGAAAGGATGAATTACGCTCCGAGCTTGAGCAGTGCAGCGGCTGCGGAGTTTGCCTGAGCAGAGAATCCGATTTGCGGATGTGCCCGGTGTTTCGTGCGGTGGGCGAGGAGCTGGGCAGCTCGCGGGCAAAAGCGAATATACTTCGTTTGTGGGCGACGGGGCAGTTAGAGAAAAAGGATTTTGAGTCGCCGGAGTTCGGGAAATTTCTGGATTTGTGCATTAACTGCAAGGCGTGCTCGGTGGAATGTCCCGCAGGGGTTGATGTTTCCAGACTGATGGCGGCAGCGCGAGCGGAATATGCCAGACGGCGGGGGCTGAGACGTGCTGAGCTGGCGTTGAGCCATAACCGGTATCTTAGTATGTTAGGCAGTCTTTTTTCGCCGATTTCAAATTTCTTTATGCGGCTTTCGATTTTCAAGTGGTTTCTGGAAAGAATCAGCGGGATAGACCGGCGAAGAAATATGCCCTCTTTTGCGGGCAGGTCATTTCTGAGGGCGGGACGTAAATATTTGACGGCTTGTGAGGCGATAGAATCACCGGTCGATAGGGTTGCGTATTTTGTGGATACGTACGCAAATTATAACGACCACGAGCTGGGATTTGCGGTGCTCGAAGTTTTGCGGCACAACGATATTGATGTGATTTTGCCGAAGCAGCGGCCTGTGCCGCTGCCGGCTATTGTGTATGGAAACGTGAAGAGGGCACGCAGGGACCTGGCGTACAGCGTCAAACATTTAGCCAAGGCGGTTCAAGATGGGTACAAGATAGTCTGTTCCGAGCCGAGTGCGGCGTTGTGTCTGAAACAGGAATTGAGGTATTTTGTTGCAGGGGAAGATGCGAAACTTGTCTCGGAGAATACGTATGAGTTGATGAGCTATCTTCTGGATTTGTCCAAGCAGAATAAATTGAAACCTGCTAAGAATCCTGTAGCCGGCAGTTTTGTTTATCATCAACCTTGTCATTTAGCTGCAGTGGGTGATAGGCAGACGAGTGTAAAACTCCTAAAAGAATTATGTGGCATAGAAGTTGCAGAGCTTAATGCTGGCTGTTGTGGCTTAGCCGGGACGTTCGGGTTTAATAAGAAAAATTATGAACTTTCTTCGCAGATAGCTGCAAGGTTGAAGGAAGCGCTGGAAAAATCACCGATAAAGAATGTTTTAACCGAATGCGCCGCCTGTAAGATGCAGATAGAGCATATAAGCGGAGCAACGGTGTTGCATCCGATAAAAGTGCTCGCGGAAGCATATAGAAGTGCGTAAGAGCGAAAAGCGAAAAATAGAAGTTAATCACGGTGGCACTGAGGAAATTTGGTTGGCAAGAAAAGGTTTCTGGTAGCTTTTGTGTTTGTACTACATGTAATAGGTAGGCGGATGCCGTGTTAAGGTGAAGGAGGTAAAAAATGTTAAAACGTTCGATGTTGAAAGTAACAATTATATATTTGTTAATAGTTTTGATTGTATCGAGTATGTTGAGTCTTGTAGGTTGTGAAAAAAGGCCCAATCGGCTATATGCTCCATTCATCATTAGCCCGAATGGTGAAGAATTAGTTTTTAACATCGGGCCTCCAGGGATAGATGGAAAACCGCCTTCCGTCGAACCAAAGCCCTACGTTCTTAAGTTAGAGAAGGATAGTGCTTTACAGGTCGTTCCACTTCCAAAGTCCTTACTGCCAATGGCTTGGCGTCCCGGTGCGTCACCTCCAGAACTTTTTGGAATTTCACGTGGACCTGCCCTGCCAAATCGTATCTTAGCAGTAGCAGTATCTGATAGTGTGTCAACGGTATTATCTCAGGAGTTGCCCGGTGAACTCTGGGCCTTCCGGATGGCTTGGAATCCCAGTGGTCATATTCTGGCAGTTGAAATATTGGGGTCTAATAAAAACAAATACTTGGGCATTTCCTATGACAAGGGTAAAGATATTAACGTTACAGATATTGTTATAGATGGAGCTCCTCCTGTATGGATTAACAATGAGACTCTCTGTTTACAGGATGGGAACGATATTTTAGAAGTTGATGTCAGCGACAGAAACTCTCGCGTGACAAGAACTATTGCTTCTGGTGAAGATGTTCCCGCGGAACATTTTTATTTTTATCTAGTTGGTAGCCTCGAAGGAGAAGTAGTTTATGTTTTAGGCAACGAAATCTATTGTGGTGACAGGTTGTTATATCATTCCGGTCAACAGATTAATCAAATTATAGCGGACGGTTCCTACGTAGCATTCAAAGCCGGCGGCTATGTGTGGGTGCTTGATGAGAGGGGTAATGTAAAAAGCAAGAAAAGTATTGAACCCAATACCACAAAGCTTATAGCTATTTCACCCGTGCATAAGTTTGTGTATTTGGTCAAGGACTACCAATACATACAGCGTTACAATTTCGTTGATAATGATGAAATATCCATAGTTTACGAGGTAGGCCGTTAGGACAGTGCATGATTGGATTCCTGCTTTCGCAGGAATGACAGGAGAAGTATTGAACTTCGAGCTTATGGTGGGCATTTGGCGCAGATGGAGCGGAAGAGGGTGGTGCTGAGGTAACGGTCGCCACGGTCGGGAAGAATTACGACAATCGTGCCGGAAGACATATCTTTTGCTATTTGTAAAGCACCGGCAACGGCGGCACCGCTGGACATTCCGACGAAAATCCCTTCATTGGCGGCGAGGGCACGAGTTGTTTCGAAGGCCTGGTCATCGTCAATGGTGATTTTTTCGTCCAAAACTTCCGGGTCGTAAATCTCAGGGACGATGGATTCTCTCATATTTTTAAGTCCCTGAATTGTGTGACCTTCGGGCGGCTCAACTCCGACGATTTTGACTTCCGGTTTTTTTTCTTTGAAGAACCTGTTTACGCCCATCAGGGTCCCGGTTGTCCCCATACCGGCAACAAAGACGTCAATTTTCCCCTTAGTCTGGGAGAAGATTTCCGGGCCGGTCGTCTCGTAATGGGCGAGGACATTATTCTCATTGGCGAACTGGTTGGGCATATAGTACTTGTCCGGTTCGGCATCGAGAAGCTGATGTGCTTTTCTTATGGCACCATCGGTGCCCTCTTTTGCGGGGGTAAGGACGACCTCAGCATTTAGAGCCTGCAAGATACGCTGTCTTTCGGTGCTGACACATTCGGGCATACAAAGTTTGACGCGGTATCCTTTAGCAGCTCCAATCATTGCCAGGGCAATTCCGGTATTTCCTGATGTTGGTTCGAGAATGATTTTGCCTTTGGTGAGTTGGCCCGCAGCTTCGGCTTTTTTTATCATATAATAAGCAGGGCGGTCTTTGATGGAGCCGCCGGGGTTGGTCCCTTCGAGTTTTCCGAGGATTCTGACCTTTGGTCTTTTGCTGTTCAGCTTATTGAGCTCTATAAGTGGTGTATTTCCAATGGCAGATAATATGCTCATAACGACCTATCTCCTGAGTTTGATAGCCAATTGATTTTACTTGGGTTATTCTATATGTTAGATTAGAGAAAGTAAAGTCGATTTAGAATGGGAATGGTGATGGCATTAGGAAAAGAAAAAAGACTTAATGACCGTAGGTTTATCATAAGTGTAACGCATATGAGTGAATCAAGCTGCAATCCTAAAAACTTATTACATAAGAAACAGTTGACTCTTTATAAAAATAGGGAAAAATGAGCCGAGTCATCAAAGCAGTAATAATCTTTGCAAGCGTTGCATTCGCGTCTTTCTTATTTGGAATTCTATTAGCGTTTTTGACAGCATTTTTGCGTGACAATGGAGGAGACTTCTTTGCGATTCCTGCGTTCGTACTGCTCTATAGGGCAGCCCCTCTATCCGGTATTATAGCGCTTGTTCTAGGTATTGTTGCTGTTGTTAAGATTTGGTTACGCCGTAAAAAAACGAACCGACTTATAATGGCCTCAATAATCTCTTTATTTCTTGTACTTATATTTCATTTATTCGGCATTTTGTTTGAGGACATATTTCCTGGTTTGAGGAAAAGTGCCGTAAACTTGGCTCCTGTATTTTTATTTATAACGTTCCCTGTGTTAGGCATCATTAGTAATATCATTTCATTTTGCCGTAAACCATCAACTGGCCGCTTATGGTCAATAGCAGTAATTTTGTTTCTGATTTTATTTCTAATGATGTACGTTCCGCCGGCGCTCGATGCTACTTTGCCTTATATATATACACCGCCTGCCCTAACGCGAGCAAACATTACCATTTATAACAAGTGTATTAAATTTCTCAAAGAGCACGAGCAGCATAAAACATTCCAACTTGCAGTAAGTCATTTTGATAAAGAAGGTTTTTCCAAAGACGACATTAGAGAATTGGAGCATCTTTCCAATCAGCTTTATGATATTAGATGCTATAAATTCGTAAGAGACAGTAATATGGTGCTGTTTTATAAAGTTGATAATACACCAACTACAACCAGTCACTGGTTAGTTTTGCTTTTGACCCCGATGACTCCTATCGCCTGCTTATGGGAAGGGTCGTTTTTCTTTTTCCTTCCTGTAAGTCCTGGGGTTCTTTACTCCTTAGATGGAGAAAATCCTAATGGAATCGACAGCAAAGTCTTAAACGTTAATAAACCTTTCATTAAGATCAGTGGAAACTGGTATATGTCAAGAAACTTGGTGGGACTGACAAGAGAAACTATGGATATTTCTATTCCCAAATCCTTGATAGACCATTCTTTGCGTACAGAAGGTCTATACTTTGGTGATGAGGATGAATAAAAAAGGGGATTAGCAGAGTGGAATCGGCAAGAGAGAATTTGAAAGAAGCGGTGCTGTGGGAAAGCGACGAGGGCAAGAAGGTCCGGTGTAAGCTGTGTGCGCACCGGTGCGTGATTGGCGAGGGCAAATTGGGCAGGTGCTGCGTGCGCAAGAACATAAACGGCGTATTGTACTCGCTAAACTACTATAAGGTTTGCTCAGCTAATCCCGACCCGATTGAGAAAAAGCCATTGTATCATTTTCAGCCTGGGTCGAGCAGTTTTTCCATCGCCACAATGGGCTGCAATTTTCGCTGCGAATTTTGTCAGAACTGGCAGATAAGCCAGGCAGTTGTCGAAGACGGGCGAATTAACGGACAGGCGATAAGCGCGGACAAAATAGTTGCGGCGGCTGTTCGCAGCGGGTGCAAATCAATCGCATATACTTATACCGAGCCGACGATTTTTATGGAGCTGTGCAACGATTGCGGGCGGCTGGCAAAGAAAAGCGGGCTGGCAAATGTTTTTGTCAGTAACGGCTATCAGACCGTCGAGGCGATTGATTTTACCAGAGACTGGCTTGACGGTATAAACGTTGACTTGAAAGCATTCAGCGAAGATTATTACAAAAGGTTATGTAAGGCGCATCTGAAGCCGGTTTTAGATACGCTTAAATACATTGCGAAGGAGACGAAAATCTGGCTTGAGATTACGACTTTGCTGGTTCCGGGTGAGAATGACAGCGACGATGAATTGAAGAAGCTCGCTGAGTTTATCGTTAACGAGGTCGGCGCCGACGTTCCGTGGCATATCAGCCGATTTCATCCGCAGTATAAGTATCTGGATTCTGCTCCAACGCCGGTGAAGGCCCTCGAACGTGCGGAGGAGATAGGTAAGGCGGCGGGGCTGCATTATGTGTATCTGGGTAATGTGCCCGGGTCGAAATCGGAGAACACTTTTTGTTATAACTGCGGCAGGGTGCTGATTGAACGTATTGGCTACCAGGTGTCGGCAAACCATATAACGAACAGCGGCTGCCCGGACTGCGGGACAAAAATAGCGGGCTTTGAATTGTGATTTACAACCAATTCACGCCTTCTCTGCCTTTGAGCAGCATTTTGAAGACGTCACGAGTCATAGGGACATTATAGTCATAAGAAGCCAGAATCGTAGAATCAGCGGCATTGACAATCCTTACGGTCAGATATACCCTGTCCGAAGCTGATGCGTAAGTGCCGACGACCACTGCCTGTGCGTTGTGTTTGGTGCTGATATCCGACAGCTCACGGCTGAGTAGAAATTCTCCTGAGCCTTCCTTGATAAAAATTGTTGTGCGTAACTTCATCTCTATAGCGGTGTAGCCGAGCTGTTTGAACCGTGACGAGATTTGTTCGGAAATCATTCTGCCGAAAGTGGAGGACTCGTTCAAATTATCGACGTTGACAAAACTTGCGACCAGAAGGGGGCTGTCCTTTAACATCTCTTTAGGCAGTTTTCCAATGAGGTATTCCGCGGCTTTATAATTGGCAGCGGTGATAACATCATCATTCGCATCAACGAGCCTTATGTTGTTCTCAGCGGCGGTCAAAAGTGTTTTGTGTTCCGCTTTTTCGCGTTCTGTGAGGTTTTTGAGCATTTCCATTTTGGCCTCATCTCGAGCCTTTCGTAATTCATAGCTGTCGTATTTTGATTCAGAAACGTCGAGAGCCAAGCTGGTTTTTGGGGTTTTGGCAGTTCCACCGCAGCCAGTGAGTGCCCAGCAAATCAATACCAATAATGCTGGTTTCATAATATATTTAGTCATCGGATAACAACCTCCACTGCATTTTTCCATATTTTATAGATACTAATTTATTCTGTAATCACCGATTGAAGATGTCTGAGTTATTGAAGTGTATCCGGCAAATTTTATCCTGTCAAGTTTTTTTGAAAAACCGAACGTGTGGCAGCCTGCTGAAGATAGGGAATTTGCGTGCAATTGGGGCGGTTTTTGACTAAAATTGATAATTCAAGGTCGGTAATTTGTAACGGCGAGATAATTGTGAAGATAATCGCAGATGCCAATATTCCGTTTGTGAAGGATTGTTTTTCGTCTATCGGCGAAGTTGAGGTTTTCCCCGGTCGGGAGATAAGGCCGGATGTTGTCGGCGATGCCGATTGTTTATTGGTCCGCAGCGTGACGAGAGTGGATTCGGATTTGCTGGCCGGCAGCAGGGTTCGTTTCGTAGGCACGGCTACTATCGGCTTTGACCATATAGATATTGAATATCTGATGCGAAACAATATAGGTTTTGCATCGGCACCGGGGTCAAACGCCAATTCTGCAGTTGAGTATGTTATTGCCGGGCTGCTTGAAATCGGGCGAAAGTATAAAATAAGATTGGATGGTAAATCGATAGGTATTGTAGGCGTTGGTAATGTCGGCAGCAGGGTTGCTAAAAAGTGCGCGGCACTGGATATGAAGGTATTGTTGAACGACCCGCCTTTGCAGCGAGAGAGCGGTGATACGAAATACCTGCCTTTGGAAGAACTTTACGAATGCGATTTTATAACGCTTCATACGCCGTTGACTTTTGGGGGGATTGATAAGACTTTTCATTTGGCCGACGAAAAGTTTTTCAAATCGCTAAAGGCCGGATGTGTTTTCTTTAATACTTCGCGCGGCGGAGTTGTTGATACAGAGGCCTTGAAAGCATCGGTTCGGTCGGGCCAATTAGAAACTACCGTGCTTGATGTCTGGGATGATGAGCCGAATATCGATACCGAACTTCTGGAAATGGTTGACATCGGCACGCCGCATATAGCCGGTTACTCGCTGGACGGTAAGATTGCAGGAATGATTATGATATATAAAGCGGTCTGCGAATATTTCGGACTTAATGCAAAATTCGATGTGGAGGATTTTTTGCCGGAACCCCCTGTGCCGCAGATAAAGATAGAACCGGCCGCCGGCAGTGAGCAGGATGTGCTGCGGGGAGCTGTCGAGAAGATTTACAGAATCAGTGAGGACGACTTGAATCTGCGGCAGATTTTAGATAAGCCGGCAGAAAAAAGAGGTGAATTTTTTGACAATCTGCGGGAGAATTATCCTGTCCGGAGGGAATTTCAAAATACAAAAGTTATCGTCAAAGATGAAAACAGCAGTTTATCTAAGAAGCTAAAAGGAATTGGATTCCTGCTTGCGCAGGAATGACAATTTTGAGGTTTCGGATGAAGCGAAGTTGTAGCAAAGATATAATTGAATGGCCAGCAGGACGGCTGGATTTTTCGGCGGGCTGTGTTGTGATGGGGGTTTTGAATGTTACGCCGGACTCGTTCAGCGAAGGGGGAGAGTTTTTTGATACCGGTAAGGCCATTGAGAGAGGGGAGCAAATGGCCGGCGAAGGCGCTGCGATAATAGACGTAGGCGGAGAATCTACTCGGCCAGGTTCGGCATCGGTATCGGCTGAGGAGCAGATAAGACGGGTTGTGCCGGTGATAGAGGCGCTTGCGAAAAAAGTCAATGTGCCGATTAGTATCGATACGCACAATTATGAGGTTGCTGAGGCTGCTCTGGAGGCGGGGGCGGCGATGATAAACGATATTACCGCTTTGAGCGATGAGCGAATGGGGGAATTGGCAGGTGAGGTGGGTGTGCCGGTTGTTTTGATGCATATACAGGGAACACCTGCAACGATGCAGATTGAACCGAAATACAAAGATGTGGTTGGCGAAGTTCACCGGTTTCTACTGGAGCGGGCAAAACTGGCGGAGCAGTTCGGCATTGATAGAAGTAAAATTTTTATTGACCCCGGGATTGGGTTTGGCAAGACGGCCGAACATAATCTTTTGCTTTTGAGGAATATTGACAGGTTTGTCAATAGCAGCTATCGTGTTTGTGTAGGGACCAGTCGGAAGAATTTTATCGGAAAGATAACCGGTAAAGAAAATCCTGCTGATAGAATATTTGGCACTGCGGCGACGGTTGCTTTGTGTGCTGCCGCAGGAGTTTCGATTGTGAGAGTGCACGACGTAGCGGAAATGGTTGATGTGGTTAAAATAATCAATGCAGTAGAGTGTATGAAGGTGTGATATGAGTATAAGCAGTCACTTAGGTATTGTTTTGCTGGTAATCGTCGGGGCGGTAACAATCATCAGCGTTATCGCAATAGCGGCTGCTGAAACAAGGCATCAGGAAAAGGGGCAGCCGTCCATAATATCAAGCAAGAGGAGCGATAAAGCGGGAAAAGAATCATAATACAGGGCGATTTGTGTACGGCGACTCTATCAATTATCTTCGTGCACGATGTTGCTGAAATGGTGGATGTGGTGAAAGTAGCCAACGCTACAGGTTGAAATATCACTTAAAATTTCGATTAAATAATCAGGTTTCTTCAATACTATATTGGAGTTTTTGTGCATGCGCTCAGCAGATTATTCCAACTTAGAAACTAAAATAGCACAGAATATATTGGGCTTAGACCTATCTAAATTGACATTCGTTTCATTAGGGATTCAGCCAAGCAAAGCCAAGGATCGACCTTCTCATATGGTTGTTTTCGAAATAGGTTTGAGTGAATTCTTTGCCTGTTTAATGGTTCAATCACTAATGAAGGCAAATGCACATAGAGATACTTGGCTTCTCTCGACGCAAATAGATTCTCTGCCTACTTTGTATAGCGGGCCGGAGTCGTACTGTCTTGCATACGATGAACGAGCAGCGGGTGCTGTTGAGGAAGCGATACGCATGGCTGATAGTCTGGTAGCTGTGATTTCAGGAACGGAATATGCTCGGGATCAAGCAAATCGGGCTAAATCACCTCTCAAATATGAGCTGATTGAAAGAGTTGCGGAAGAGCGGGCTAGACGTAATGTTCGTCATCGAAAAAAAATGTGGGCCGAAATCGATCACGGATTAGACCTACTGCTATCGGATAGAGAGAATCCTAATAATCCATACCCAGATGATAGTGTTGAACTATACCGCATGCGGCTGCACTGTATAGAGACTGATTGTACACGGGATTTCGGTTGCCTTATGCTGCATGGCCACCAGCTGAGAGAATGGGTGAGGCACCCACAAGCATTCAAGCTGCCGGAGGGGGTTCATATGGTTTCAATTGGGCATTATCATCTCAAGATGGCAGTATTCCGATACGGATTGTGGGTTATATTCTGTGGATGCTTTTTAAATATCATTTCAGGAAAATATGTTCTATCGCACATTGGAACTCCCAGAATAGAAATCAGTCCAGACATGCATTGCCCACAATTTGTGATAGACCGATCGGCGGGATTAGTAAGCAGCAGCTAAAATATAGCAGTCGAATGTATTTTTGTTTATCAATTGAAAGCTCACCACTTGTTGCGGGGGGATAATTTGAATGGTGTCTTTGATTGCCTCTTGACGTGCGTACGAATTATCTGCTCTAAACGCAGTGAGTACCCCCCTAAACTTACCGATACTAGCCAAGATTTAGTTTGTATTGAGTGCGATTTTTAGGGCTTCGTCGGTATTTTTGACGAAGGCGAATTTGAGGCCTTTTTTTGCTTCTTTTGGGACTTCCGGGAGGTCTTTTTTGTTTCTGGCGGGGAGGATGACGGTTTTTATGCCGGCTTGTTTAGCGGCGAGGATTTTTTCCTTCAGGCCGCCAATGGGTAAGACCAGACCTCGCAGGGTTATTTCACCGGTCATTGCGACATCGGGTCGAACAGCTTTTCCCAATAGCAGTGAGACCAGCGAGGTGAACATTGCGACGCCTGCGCTTGGGCCGTCTTTGGGGATTGCCCCTGCGGGGACGTGGATGTGATAATCGAATTTTTTGAATCTGTCAGGTTCGACATTGAGTTTTTTGGCGTTTGCTTTTACGATTGAAAAAGCGGCCTGTGCGCTTTCCTTCATAACATCGCCGATATGGCCTGTTAGCAGCAGTTGGCCTTTGCCTGGCATAGAGGCGGATTCGATAAAGAGCAGCTCACCGCCGACGGGCGTAAAGGCGAGAGCGGTTGCGACGCCGGGGATTCCTGTTCGCAGTGCCAGCTCGGATTCGAATTGTGCGGGGCCGAGGATTTTCGCGAGGTCTTTTTTGTTGATAGTGGCTTGTCTTTTTTTGGCTTTTGCAATTTGAGTGGCGACGGCCCTGCAGATGGCGGCTATATTTCTTTCGAGGTTTCGGACCCCTGCCTCGCGGGTGTAATCGCAAATTATCGCAAGGGTTGCCTCGTCTTTTATGGTCAGGCGGCTTTTGCTTAAGCCGTGCTCTTTGAACTGGCGAGGGATGAGATACTTTTTTGCGATATTAAGTTTCTCATTTTCGGTATAGCCGGTCAGTTCGATAACTTCCATTCTGTCGCGCAGCGCCGGTGGGACGGGTTCGGTATAATTTGCCGTGCCGATGAACATAACGGTGGATAAATCAAAGGGCTCATCAAGGTAATGGTCTGTGAAGCTGAAGTTTTGTTCTGGGTCGAGGACTTCGAGCAGAGCACTTGAAGGGTCGCCCCTGAAATCGGCACCGATTTTGTCCAGCTCGTCGAGCATAAAGACAGGGTTTTTGCTTTGGCACTTTCTCAGCTCCTGGAGGATTCGGCCTGGTAAAGCGCCGATGTAAGTTCTTCGATGTCCGCGAATGTCAGCTTCGTCTCTTATTCCGCCGAGTGATATGCGGATAAATTTTCTTTCCATTGCCCGAGCGATGGATTGTCCGAGGGAAGTTTTACCGACGCCCGGCGGGCCGACAAAACAAAGTATAGGGCTTTTACCTGTGGGGTTTAGCTTGCGGACGGCGAGAAATTCGAGGATTCGTTTTTTTACCTTTTTCAGGTCGTAGTGGTCGGCGTTGAGTATTCGCTCGGCCTTGTTGATATCCAGCCGGTCTTTTGTCTGGACGGACCAGGGCAGCTCACAAACCCAGTCCAGATATGTTCGGATAACGCTGTATTCGGGCGAAGCGGGGGGTATCTTACTCAATCTGTCGAGCTCTCGAATCGTCTCAGCCTCGACTTTTTCGGGCATTTTGGCTTTTTTGATATTTTTGTTGATTTGCTTCAGCTCTTCGGTTCGCAGGTCCTCCTTGCCAAGCTCGGATTGGATGGCTTTTAACTGTTCCTGTAAGAAATATTCGCGCTGATTTTTGTCTACCGCCTCTCTTACGCGGCCTTGAATTTTATGACTCAGCTCGAGGACTTCCAGATGAGCTGCCAGAGCGACGGATATTTCTTCAAGGCGTTTGGTGGCGTCAAGCTCCTCGAGTAATTGCTGTTTCTTGGCAATGTCGAGGTTGAGATTGGCTGCCAGGAAATCGGCTAAGGCAGAGGGATTTTCGATATTTTCCAGCAGCACAGATGCCTCTTCGGGGATATTTGGACTTAATGCTATGACACGATTTGCTGTCTGGCGGACGCTGACGATGAGTGCCCGGAGCCTTTTGGTCATTTTTGTTTTGACGCTGAGCGGCTGCACCGCGGCTTTTAGATATGGCTCTGTGGCTATCGGTTTTACGATTTTGAAACGGGCTATGCCGTGGACTATAATGTTAATCGAGCCCTGTGGTATTTTTATTAGTTTGAGGACGGAGGCAACGGTGCCGACGGAGTAGATATCGTTGAAATCCGGCCTGTCAGTTTCAGGGTTGTGTTGCGTGACAAGCCCTATGATAGATTCATTGGGTTTGATGTCGGCAAGCAGGTTTTTGCTTCTCTCCCGTCCAATTGCCAATGGCATTACCGTGCCCGGATAGGCGACAGCATTTCGAATCGGCAAAATGCCGATTATGTCCGGCAGTTTGAGTTCGTGGTTGTGCTCATGTAATTCTGCGTTTTCGTTGTGTAAATAGCGCTCAAAGCCCGGAGGGTCTTCTACGACCATTTCGATTGGCCAACTGCTGTTGGGAAATAACAAGTTTTCCGGGTCGCTTGGCATTTTATTTATATCGGTTATTTTTGGTATAAAGTAAATGATTAAAAGGGCGAATGCAAATGATAAAGTTAACAGCTTAAAACGAAAAATGCAAAACCATAGCTTGAAATTAAAAACTGGTTTGAGTCTGTTGTTACTGTAGGCAGAATTGGCAAGGTTTGCAATCCCTCGACTTCGCTCGGGATGGTGAGCGTAGTCGAACCATAAAGTTAGAAATGGATTCATATCATCTAATCGCTTCTTTGGCGATGATGAGTCAACTTCTGCAAAAGCAGCGGGCGTTTACGAGCTTTGGGGGATGAAAGCCCTTAAATAGAGCGGTCACCGAGTGCCCCGAGTTAAATACATTCGGGCTCAGGCTCGTTTGGGTCTTCGTCCAGGCAGCCAATTAGAGCGGCAAGAAAACAAATTGTTGTTAGTATATGTTTCATTTTTGTTACCCAAAAGATTTTTCACTATTAAAGGTCAGGTATAACTTCACAATAAAATTCCGGAAGATAATGCAGTATTATCTCGGGTCCGAAGCCGGCCGGTATCTCGACGGTGCCTGAACGGTTGAAGAAAAGGTCGGTGTTGCCCAATAACGTCATAGGTTCGTTAGAATAATTAATTACTGAGCCGTCGATTGTTCCCCCAGCATTGCCGGTGAATTCAATTCCATTGGCAGCGATGGCGCCATTTAGAGTTTCGAAGTCTCCACGGAAAGAGGCACTAAAACCGGGCGCCAAAATGAACGTACCGGTTTCGTTTTTCAACTCAGCGAATTGCGGCTCATCAGGCAAGTCAGTAACGGGGTAACTATTGACGGTGCCCAGGAATGATATGAGATTTGTTCGGGAGTTGTCATTCAAGCTGCCGTTACCGACAATGATGCCGGTGATTTCGGTATTTCCAGTAAAAGTGACTATGTTGGGGACCTCTATGAAAACGACTCCTTTCAGCGTTACACTGGCGAAAATGGGGTTGGTTCCTGCGGGAATTCTTACATTTTCATATTCATCTAATACATTGTTGGGGTCGTAAGTATTCTGAACATAATGGTTAAAATAAGTGGGGATTGGGACAGGGAATTCCACCGGGTCTACTCCAAACGAGACATGGTTATCGATTGCTGCCTGGCCGGTCTCGCCGCCAATCGAAGCCTTTCCGCCCTGGAGTAAAACAATCGCGTCAGGATTTGTGATATCGACATCGCCTGCGATATGCGAGTTGCCGATGATGGAAAGGGCGTTAGGGTTATTTTCGCTTTCAATATAAACACCTGCGTCAAGGTCGATATTTCCGTCTATCTCGGCGCTGCCCTGTAAATTCAAGGCGCCTTTGGTTGCTACACCATAGTCAAAAACTGTATGTGCTCTTGTTCCGAAATTGTAATTGACCCTTATAGTTCGCTTTATCTGGCCGGCATAACCAGTTATGTCCATTTGCAGCATATTGATGTTGTCTGTTGTCTGGATTTTGGCCGTGAAATATTGTCCCGCTGATGAGCTTAGCGCAACAGGATTTTCCTGACTGGCTATTGAGATAACGTTCACATCAACAGTAATAGGAAGATTAGAAATGCCATTACCTGTCAAATCATTTTGCAGGCGGGTTGCCAGACAATTAAATCTGTCGTTTGTTGCCGTAGTGCCGGGCATATAAACGCGTGCGAGCCAGAATCGAAGAATGTCGAGGCCGGATTCAGCGCTTGCCCGTGCGAGGTTTACCTTTCGCTGATTATCTGCGATTTGTAAATTGACGCCGGACAGCGAAGCCATTGAAACAGCCAAGGCAGAAAAAACAAGAATAAATATCATAGATATGATAAGGATACTGCCCCTGCGTTTCAGGTAGATTAATTTATTTACGGGTTTCATTTCCCCCTCCGGAAAACACCCCATTTCAAAGGTGATTTAAGCCACTTCTATGTGTCAAGTAAAGTATAAGAAATGTTTGGCATAAAGTCCAAATAGTTGACTGAAGGATGCCAGAGATATACTGTTTTGTCCCTCGACTTCGCTCGGGATGGTGAGCGTAGTCGAACCATTTTAATGCCCTATAAAAAGGGGTGTCTCGTAAGCAATTTGCCCCATTTTTGCTGATGAAGCTCAGTTGTGCGCTAATGTTAAAAGGCCAAGAATGCCGATAACCATATAAATCAAGAGTTATTTATTAAGGAGAAACAAAAATGAAAGGTAAAGTTTGGACCATTGTCGTATTGGTGATATTGCTCGTTGGCCTGGTTGTATTTAATGGCTGCAAGAAATCAAAGCCGACCAAACCAGCCAAACCAGCTACTCAAACCAAGGCTGTTGAGCCAAACCAGCCAAAAAAATAAAGCTGGAACAGCAAAAAGGTTTTGGGCGACCAATTCTTCATAGCTGAACTACTCAAACTGACCATTTGAGGACGTTGTGCGAGAGGTGAATAAGTTAGCCAGTAACCCTCAGAACAAAAAGAGTTTTGTCAAACACAAGCCTTATCTTTCACCGGAAGAGTTGTCTCTTGCACCGGCAAGCCAGCGGATGTCTCCCCCGACACCTTGTACTGTTTGACAACCAGTTGCAGAAAGTATGACGAAAAGCAAAAGGATTATTAAGAGGGCTTTTTTGACCATTTCCTTGTACTCCTTGAAAGTCTTTTTTTATTTCTTATATATTTATCGTCCTATCGCCGGCCAAAAATAAACTTATTAATTGGGATTTCCCATATTAACCACTTGGCCGCATAACCAAACCATTCGACCCTGCAAAAATACTAAAATCTCCTCTGCAATACAACATCAAGGGGAAACAGGGCAGAATGTGGGATGGAAATCCCGACAAGTCGGGACCGACAAATTGGAGTATTTCCCTATATTTGAGAGACTAATGTTCAGAGGCACTGATTTTGCTTAAGATCAAAACCAAAGGCAGTTCAAACGTGCCAAAGACATATACTATTTGATGGCTGAATGATAACTTTGCAGCGATTTTACGGCACTCGGTTCCGTTCGATGGGCGGCGATGCCCTTTACGGCTGCTGCGGCTGCTGCTGCTGTTGTAATATAAGGGACCTTGTATTTTATAGCTGCCTTTCGGATATAAGAATTGTCGTATTTGCTTAACTTGCCGGTAGGGGTGTTGATGATTAGCTGAATCTCGGCGTTTTTAATTGCATCTACTATATTGGGTCTGCCCTCGTGCATTTTGAGGATAAGTTCGGCTTTGACGCCTTTGTCTGCGAGGAAACGGAGAGTACCTTCGGTTGCCTTTATTTTGAAGCCAAGTTTGGCAAAGGCTTTGGCTGTTTCAAGCACAGCGGCCTTGTCCTCATCGACTATGGTTATCAAAACAGTACCCTCGGAAGGCAGAGGCAGGCCGGTGGCTTCCTGTGCCTTGAAGAAGGCCAGTCCGAATGAATTTGCCAGTCCCAGCACTTCGCCTGTGGAGCGCATTTCCGGGCCGAGGACGGGGTCAACGGTGTGGAACATATTAAACGGGAAAACGGCTTCTTTTACGCCGAAGTGCGGGATTTTTCTTTGCTTCATGTTGAGGTCAGAGAGTTTTTTCCCGAGCATAAGCTGTGTAGCCACCCTGGCCATCGAGATGTTGCAGACCTTGGAGACCAGCGGCACAGTTCGCGAGGCGCGCGGGTTGGCTTCAAGGACATAAACAATGTCATTGGCAATCGCATACTGCATATTCATCAGGCCGACGACGTTTAATTTCGTTGCTATGGTTTTGGTGTATTCGCAAATAGTGTCAATATGCTTTTGAGGAATGCTGACGGGCGGAATTACACAGGCCGAGTCGCCGGAATGAATGCCGGCCAGCTCGATGTGCTCCATAACCGCAGGCACAAAAACATCGGTGCCGTCGGAGATAGCATCGGCCTCGGCTTCAATGGCGTTTTCGAGGAACTTGTCAATCAGGATAGGTCTTTCCGGTGTCACCTCCACAGCGGCGGCGACGTACTGCTGCAGCATTTCTTTGTCGTGGACGACTTCCATACCGCGTCCGCCGAGGACGTAGGACGGCCGAACCATCAGCGGATAGCCAATCCGCTTGGCGATAGCAAAGGCCTCATCGAGGTTGCTTGCCATACCGGATTCGGCCATAGGAATGCCGAGCTTATCCATCATCTTGCGGAACAGGTCGCGGTCCTCAGCTAAATCTATCGTATCAGGTGTTGTGCCGATTATTTTTACACCGGCCTGTTCGAGTTCTCTTGCTATGTTAAGGGGGGTCTGACCGCCGAACTGGACAATGACACCTTCCGGCTTTTCTTTCTCGTAGATGCTCAAAACATCTTCAACCGTAAGCGGTTCGAAGTAAAGCTTGTCAGAGGTGTCATAATCTGTTGAGACGGTTTCCGGATTGCAGTTGACCATAATTGTTTCGAAGCCCTCGTCGCGCAAAGCAAAAGCAGCGTGGACACAGCAGTAATCGAATTCGATTCCCTGACCGATGCGGTTTGGCCCGCCGCCGAGGACCATTATCTTGCGTTTTTTACTTACGCCGACCGTATCGGGTGCGTTGTAAGTGGAGAAATAATAGGCCGCATTTTCGACACCGCTGACCGGCACCGGTTCCCATGCCTCGACAACGCCAAGCGACGTGCGCTGCCGGCGGATTTTATCCTCTGGAATGCCGAGCAACTTGGCAAGGTATCGGTCGGAGAAACCGTCTTTTTTGGCCTGTATCAACAAATTGTCCGGAAGTTGCTTCCCTTTGCATTTGAGGATTTTTTCTTCAAGCTGAACGAGTTCAGCCATTTGCTCGATGAACCATCGCTTGATATACGTTTTTTCAACAAGAGCGTCTATGTCGGCTCCCTTGCGGAGCGCTTCATACATAATGAACTGCCGTTCGCTGGTTGCCGTGCTCACAAGTTTCATCAGCTCATCGAGGGGGAGTTTATTGAAGTTCTTTGCAAAGCCCAGACCATATCTGCCGATTTCGAGCGAGCGGATTGATTTTTGAAACGCCTCCTTGTAATTTTTGCCGATGCTCATTACCTCACCGACGGCCTGCATTTGTGTTCCGAGTTTGTCCTCGACACCTTTAAACTTCTCGAAAGCCCATCTGGCGAATTTGACGACCACATAATCACCGGAAGGGGTATATTTCTCAAGGGTGCCGTCTCTCCAGTACGGTATCTCGTCCATTGTCAGCCCACCAGCGAGCATCGAAGAGACAAGAGCTATTGGGAAGCCGGTGGCTTTTGAGGCAAGTGCCGACGAACGTGAGGTTCTTGGGTTGATTTCGATTACGACGACGCGGTCGGTTTTGGGGTCGTGGGCAAACTGTATGTTTGTGCCGCCGATAATCTCAATGGCATCAACGATGTCGTATGAGTATTTCTGCAGACGTTTTTGCAATTCCGGGTCAATAGTGAGCATTGGTGCGGTGCAGTATGAATCGCCGGTGTGTATGCCCATAGCGTCGACGTTTTCGATAAAGCAGACGGTTATCTTCTGGCTCTTCGCATCGCGGACAACTTCCAGTTCCAATTCCTCCCATCCCAAAACGGATTCTTCGACGAGAATTTGCTTAACGAGACTTGCCGAGAGACCCCGGCTGGCCACTGTTTGCAGCTCCTCCAGATTATAGACAAGTCCTCCGCCTGTTCCGCCCATAGTATAAGCGGGGCGAATAACGACGGGAAATCCCATTTTGTCTGCAATTTTTTCGGCTTCTTCCACGCTGAAGGCCAGCTCGCTTTCCGGCATATCGATTCCGAGCTTGTTCATTGTTTCTTTGAATGCGCCGCGGTCCTCGCCACGCTTGATGGCATCGACCTGAACGCCGATTACTTTGACACCGTATTTTTTGAGCACGCCTGCATATGCCAGTTCCGAGGACAGATTAAGTCCGCTCTGGCCTCCGAGGTTTGGCAGCAGGGCGTCGGGACGTTCGGCTTCGATGATTTTCGTCATAGTCTGTAGGTTAAGCGGCTCAATATAAGTAATATCAGCCATACCGGGGTCGGTCATAATGGTAGCGGGGTTGGAATTAACCAAAACTATCTGGTAGCCCAATTTGCGAAGGGCCTTGCAGGCCTGTGTGCCGGAATAGTCAAATTCGCAGGCTTGGCCGATGATAATAGGGCCGGAGCCGATAATCATAACTTTTTTTATGTCGTCTCGTTTCGGCATTTAAAATTCTCCTGTTTTCTGGGTATTTCACCAAAAGTTACAAATTTGTCGCGGAGGATTAGACTATATAAGAATTGTGCTGTCAAATAAGAAAATTTTATAAGACAAGTAAGCAGAGTCGATTTTTTAAGTAATCCCCATCTTTATAAGGTGTTTTCTTTTTCTGCAAAATATGAGCTGCGGGTGAACGGCGAGGACATAACCCAGGAAAACCCCAGCAAAATCGCTTTTTGTTTCCACCAATCGAATTTCACAGGCGGTATGTATTCGACGACTTCGAGCGAATCTTTTGATGGTTTAAGGTATTGGCCGATTGTGATTCTATCACAGCCGGCATTGCGCAAATCTTTTAAGACCTGCTTAACCTCGGTATCGGTTTCTCCTAAGCCGAGCATAATTGAGGATTTTGTCGCAGTGTCCCTGTAGGTTTCTTTGGCCAATTTAAGCAGGTTTAGGGAGCGTTGATAGTTTCCGCCTGCTCTGGCTTTTCGGTATAAGGAGGGGACAGTTTCAATATTGTGCGCGAAAACAAATGGTAAAGCATCGGCCAGAATTTCTATAGCTTGGGCCTGACAGTTGCGGAAGTCGGGCGTTAGTATTTCAAATTTCACATCCGGGCACCTGTTTCTTACCTGGTTAATGCAGTCGCGAAAATGGCCTGCGCCGCCGTCCGGCAAATCATCGCGGTCAACGCTGGTGATTACGAGGTATTTGGTGCCCATTTGTTCTGCCATCTCAGTTATTCTTGCCGGCTCGGTGGTGTCCGGCGGGTTGGGTTTGCCGCAGGTTACCGCGCAGAATTTGCAATTTCGTGTGCAGATGTTGCCAAGAATCAGGACTGTTGCTGTGCCTCTTGACCAGCACTGGCCTCGATTGGGACAGTTGGCATTGTGGCAGATAGTTTCAATACCGAGCCGGCCAAGGATTGTGCTGGTATTATTGTAATTTTCACCTGCTGGCAGCGGTCTTTTCAGCCATGGTGGTAGTCTTCGTCTCTCGTGACTTGTCGTTGGTGGCTCGTTCGGTATGGAAAAGTGTTTGATAAGCAATTGGGATAGTTTTTCTTTTACATTGGTCATTGAATGGCGTTTGCTGGTTTCTTTTAGCACTGATGTCATTTCTACGTTGTCCAGGCCGCAGGGTATCAGATAATCGAAAATGCTCAGGTCGTTTTGAATGTTTATTGCCATACCGTGATAGGTTACAAATTTTGACACACGCACACCGACAGATGCTATCTTACGAGATGGACGATAGACGATGGACGATGGACGATTGTTTTCAACCCATAAGCCGGGAAAACCTTTTCGTCTTTGGGTTTTGACATTCAGTTGTTCCAACAGCTCAATACCAATCGCTTCAAGTTTTCGGATATATTCACTGATGCCGAGGCCTAAATCGGGCAAATACAAAATCGGATAGAAGACCAGCTGGCCTGGATTGTGAGCTGTTGTTCCGCCACCCCTGCGGATATCAACTACATTGATATTCTGTTGAGCCAAATCGCTACGGCTGGCCAGCAGTTTGTTGGCACTTTGCCGGGCGCCGAGAGTAATGACAGGGCGGTGCTCGGTAATTAAAACGGTGTTTGGTATTTCGCCCTGCTGCCTTTCTTTGTGTAGTTGGTGCTGCTGCTGCAGGACGTCTCGGTAATCAGCGAGGCCGCAATCGATAATATGTAAAAGGGAATTTTCAGTTTTTTCAGTTACTGTTAGCACTATGATAATATATCAGAAAGGAATGGGAAACGGAACTTAACGTTTGGTTTTTTTGAGAGGAATGAGCGGAATCGAATGTAAATACAGGCTGTAATTATTTTGCGATAGTAGTGTGAGCGGCGTGGAACATTCTAACGCCGCCGCGGTCAAGCTGGAGAATCAGGCCTTTTTCGGGGTCAACGCCGATACAGTTGCCGGGGAATTTCCTGCCGTTGTAAATAACCGTTATTCTTTGGTTCAGCAGGGTGTTTAGTTTACGCCATCGGTCGGTTACTTTTTTGCTTGTATCCTGTGCCACTTCGAGCCAGTGGTCTAATGAGGAAAGTAATCTTTTCGCCAGCGAGATACGGTCGCATATCGAGCGGCTTTCGATGTCGATACTTGTTGCGGTTGTTTGAAGTTCGCGAGGGAAGGATGTTTTCTTTTGGTGGCAATTTATTCCTATGCCGATGATGTAAGCAGTGCTGCCATTAACCGTTTTTGACTCGACTATGATACCCGCCACCTTTTTGCCGTTTAAGATTATATCGTTTGGCCATTTGATTTTTGCCTGGCTGTGAGCGATTTTGCCGACGGCCTCGGCAACTGCTACAGGGCAGGCCAGTGATAGTAGCTCAGGATTACAGTTACAAGAGGTTAAAAGAATCGAACAAAGAATACTGTCAGAGTGGCCGCTGTGCCATTTTGTGCCTGCTCTGCCACGGCCGGCGGTTTGCTCTTCGGCGAAGATTGCCAGGCCGTCGTTCTCTTTGTTTTTTGCGTATTCGGCGGCGATGTCATTTGTGCTTGATGTGTGATTATAGACGAGGATTTTTCTGCCGATACGTTTAGTATTTACCTTTATTTTGTCAGGGTCGAGATATTCGTTCTTTGGGCAAGCCATAGGTTAACTGTCAACCGCAATGTCAACGGCTCTTGCTGAGTGAGTGATTTCGCCTACGGCGATTCTATCGATGCCGCACTGAGCAATAGCTGAGACGTTGCTCAGCGATATGTTTCCTGAAGCCTCGAGCAGCGGTCTTTTGTTTTTGCGGCACATTTTGTTTCGCATATCCACGGCGTGTTTTAACTGCCATTGGCCCATATTATCGAGCAGTACGATGTCGATACCCGGAATCTTTAAGACGTAATTGAGCTGGTCATCGACATGGTCAACCTCTACGGCGATAAATTTGGCGCCTTTTATTTTCTTGGCTCGTTCGATTATTTTTTTCAGTTTCGGGTAGAAGTTTCTGCCGAGCTGCGCCAGATGGTTATCTTTAATCAGCACGGCGTCATATAATCCCAGCCGGTGATTATGTCCGCCGCCGCAGCGGACAGCGTACTTTTCAAGGGTTCGCCAGCCGGGCATTGTTTTTCGAGTGTCGTAAATTTTTGCTTTTGTCCCTTCAACTGCACGGACGAATTTGCGTGTTGTCGTAGCTATTCCGCTGAGCCGCTGCAGGAAATTGAGCATAACTCGTTCGGCACTCAGCATAGAGCGCAAAGGGCCTTCGATTGTAGCGATTTTGCATCCGACGTAAGCCGGCAGGCCATCATTTACGAAGACCTTTAACTTGAGTCTTTTGTCGAAACAGGCGAGGATTTCTCTGGCGACATCCATTCCGCATACCACTATTTCCTCGCGAGATATGATATTCGATTTGGCAATAATATCGTCTTTAAAGAGAAGTTCGCTGGTCATATCGCCGCTGCCCAGGTCTTCTTCGATTGCCATTTTGATTAGTTGGCGTGCTTTTTCAATGTTCAGTTGTTTCATTTGAGTTTTTTCCTTTGCTTTTTCGTGGCCAAATAGTTTTTTTTCTTTTTACTTGAATCGATGAGAACAAATTCCGGCAGCTCTTTCAGTTCGCGCAGCTGGTCCCGCAGAAAAGCAGCCCGCTCGAAGTCCAAGGCTTCGGCTGCTTCAAGCATTTCTTTCTCAATCTGGCTGGCCAATTCGACCTTGTCATATTCGTAGTCTCCAAACCGGACCGCCTCGCGAGCGGTTTTTCTCGCCTTTATCTGCTCGGTTAGACTGCTGCGAATTTCCTTTTTTATCGTTTCAGGCGTAATATTATGCTCTTTGTTGAATTTTAACTGAATTTTACGGCGTCTGTTCGTTTCGTCAATAGCTTTTTGCATCGATTTAGTAACTGTATCGGCATATAAAAAGACAGTGGCGTTGATATTTCGTGCGGTTCTGCCGATTGTTTGTATCAGTGAAATATGACTGCGCAGGAATCCTTCTTTGTCCGCATCAAGGATTGCGACGGCTGAGACTTCCGGCAAATCAAGACCTTCCCGCAGCAGATTTATGCCTACCAGCACGTCAAATTCGCCGTTGCGCAGGTCTCGCAGTATCTCAATTCTTTCGAGCGTGTCAATTTCACTGTGCAGATAACGGCATCGAAAACCTTTCTTTGTAATAAAACCGGCCAGGTCTTCTGCCATTCTTTTTGTTAAGGTTGTAACGAGCATTCGTTCTTTGGCTTTGACCCGTTTTTCGATTTCACTGAGCAGATGCGGAACTTGATTGCCTGCCGGATGAACGAAGATTTGAGGGTCCACCAGTCCGGTGGGTCTTATGATTTGCTCGATGACCTCGTTGTTGCATTTTTCCAATTCGAACTCGCCCGGCGTGGCAGAGACGAAAACGACCCTGGCCCAGTTTTCCTGAAACTCTTCGAATCGCAAAGGCCTGTTATCTAATGCGCTGGGAAGTCTGAAGCCGTGTTCAACCAAAACATCTTTTCTGCTTCTGTCGCCGGCCCACATCGCCCGCAACTGTGGTATAGCAACGTGCGATTCATCTATGAATAATAAAAAGTCTTTCGGGAAATAGTCAATCAGCGTGTAAGGCCTGGCTCCGGGCGGCAGGCCTGCTAAATGTCTGGCGTAATTTTCGATTCCGCTGCAGTAGCCGACCTCCTGCATCATTTCAAGGTCATACATCGTTCGTGCCTGCAGTCGCTGGGCTTCAAGGAGTTTGCCTTGCTGGTGGAATTGCTGCAGTCGTTCTTTCAGTTCGGCCTTTATGCCATCTATCGCGGAGCCGATTCTGTCGGCGGGCATAATATAGTGTTCAGCCGGATAGATAAAGACCTGTTCTTCAACGGCAAGGGTTTCGGCGGATATTGGATTTATGTAGCTGATTTTTTCAATGCAGTCGCCAAAAAATTCGAAGCGGACCGCAAAGGTTTCGTAAGAAGGATACAGTTCAACCACATCGCCGCGGACCCGAAATGTCCCCCTTGCAAAGTTGATATCATTTCTGGTGTACTGCAGGTCTGCGAATCTACCAAGGAGGTCGTTTCTCTTTATGTAATCGCCCGTTCGGACGGATATTACCGACGCTTTATAGTCTTCCGGTGAGCCAAGACCGAAAATGCAGGAGACAGAGGCGACGATAATACAATCGTTTCTTGTTGACAGGCTGGTAGTGGTGGAAAGGCGGAGGCGGTCGAGGTCGGCGTTTTTCGAGGCGTCTTTCTCTATGTAAATATCGCGCTGTGGGATGTAGGCTTCCGGCTGATAGTAATCGTAATAGCTGACGAAATATTCGACGGAATTTTCCGGGAAAAGCTCCTTGAATTCCTCGTAAAGCTGGGCGGCCAGTGTCTTATTGTGTGATATGACGAGGACCGGCAGGTCGAATCGGGCTAATGTCTCGGCCATTGTGAATGTTTTACCGCTCCCCGTTACGCCCATCAGGGTCTGGAATTTCTTGCCTGCGTGCAGGCCTTCTACAAGCCGCTCTATTGCTCGCGGCTGGTCACCCGCAGGACTAAACGAACTATTTAGTTTGAATATTCCCATTTGACAGCCTCAAAATAGCTTATTCTACGCTTAGAAGCTGCAAAACTCAAGAGAAAGGGCAATGTTGACATGGCTGTTTCAAACTGGGACAATCGCAGGCGTTTATGGGAAGATACGAAACCGATAGTTTATTCGAGACAGAGGATGTCCAGCAAGGCAAGTGTAATCATATTATTCGAGTTGCATTTGAGTCAGCGGCGGATATGGAGTTTGACTATCTTGTGCCGGATGAGCTTTGGCCGATTGAAGCAGGGCAGCGGGTTGAGGTACCGTTCGGAAGAAAGAATAAACTCGAAAAAGGTTTTTGTGTTGAAGTAGTAGCAGAGGGACAAAGGTACAAGGAAACAGAAAAAGGCCGTGAATTTAAGTTAAAAAAGGTTTGCGGGGTAATTGATAAAGAGCCGTTGTTAGACGCCGCTCTGTTGGAGCTGGCGCGGTGGATTAGCGGTTACTATGTCTGTCCGTTAGGGCAGGTGCTTGCCGCGATGGTACCAGGAGCGGTGAAAAAAGGGGCAGGGGTCAAAACAGAAAAGCAAATTTATCTCGCTGACGGCGTTGAAGAGGCCGTCGGGAAATTAAAGGGTAAGAAACAAAAACAGATTGTCGAATACCTGCAGCGGAAGAAGGCATTTAATTCGGAGTCGGCTTTAGAGCTGCAGGGTTTATTGACGGAGGTCGGCTGCACAAGCGTATCCTTAAAGGGGTTAGCTGAAAAACAGCTCATTAAAATAATACGGAAGACGATATTAAAGTCTTTGCCGGCTATTCCGGCAGGGATGGAGATAAAAGCTGACAAGGTTGTATTAAACGAGGACCAGCAGAAGGCGATGGCTCATTTCGACGTCGAGATAGATTCAGGCGTGTTTGGCGTTACGCTTTTACACGGCGTTACTGATAGCGGCAAGACCGAGCTTTATATAAGGGCGATTGAAACGGTTTTACAAAAGGGCAAAAGCGCTGTCGTTCTGCTTCCGGAAATTGCCCTTACCGCTCAAACCGTTCAGCGGTTCAGCGCAAGGTTTGAAAAAATAGCTGTTATGCATTCGGGCTTAACCGCTGCTCAGCGCAACGTGCAGTGGCATAAAATAAGAAATGGTGAAGCTGATGTGGTTATCGGCGCCCGCTCGGCGGTTTTTGCGCCGCTGTCGAGGCTCGGTCTTATTGTTGTTGATGAAGAGCATGAGCCAAACTATAAACAGGATACGGCACCTCGGTATAATGCGCGGGATGTGGCGATAAAACGGGCACAGCTGTCAAACGCACATTGTATTTTAGGCAGCGCTACGCCATCGCTGGAGACGCTGTTTAACAGCCGAAGTAAAAAGTATTTTAGTCTGGTGCATTTGCCAAAAAGGGTGATGGACCTGTCCTTTCCTGAAATGAAACTTGTCGATTTGCGGGATGGATTTCACACACAGGAGGGTATAAGTTTGATTTCTGAACCGCTGGCTGAACATCTGGAAAAAGTGCTGGCTAAAGGTGAGCAGGCGATTTTACTTTTGAACAGGCGCGGGTACAGTAATTTTGTGTTCTGCCTATCGTGCAAATATACGCTGCACTGCCGGAATTGCGATGTAACGTTGACGTTTCATAAGTCGCCGCCACGCAGCAGCCGAATGCGAACGATTACAGGCAAACACATAGATTACGGTTTCGCGGTATGTCATTATTGCGGGGCGCAGACCCTCGTGCCGCAGATGTGTCCTTTATGCGGTGCCGGGTTTGCGATGATTGGGTTTGGCTCGCAGCGGCTCGAAGGGGAACTGGCCGGAAAATTCCCGCAGGCCCGTATCTCGCGTGTTGACAGCGATTCTATGGCTGGGCGAGACTATTACCGGGTCCTAAAAGATTTTAGTGAAGGCAGAATAGATATATTAGCCGGAACGCAAATGCTGGCGAAGGGTCTGCATTTTCCAAACGTAACGCTGGTGGGCATTATCAGTGCCGATACCTGCCTTTATCTGCCGGATTTCAGGGCGAACGAGCGGACTTTCCAATTGATTTCTCACGTGGCCGGCCGTGCAGGGCGCTCTGTGAAAAAAGGCGTAGTATTCGTTCAAACATTTTTGCCGGACCAGCCGGCCATACAGTTTGCGCTCAAAAATGATTTTGACGGGTTCATCAAAGAGGAATTAAAACATCGCAGGGCCTGTAATTTACCGCCGTTTTGGCGACTGGCTGGTTTGATTATGCGGGACAGAAGTTTTGATAAGCTCCAAATCGCCTGTAATGCGATGCGCGAGAAAGTCGATAATATTGTAAGGCGGGACAACCTGAAGGTAACTGTCAGAGGGCCGATGCCGGCGGTGATAAATCGAATACAGCAGTTCCACAGGATGCAGATAATTATCCAGTCGCCGAAAGCGGAAACTATACAGCGATTATTTACAAGCCTGCGGGCAAGCCTGTGGCGGGGCCGGCCGGCAGTCAAGATTGCCATAGATATAGACCCTGTCAACCTATTATAACTTGCAGGCGTCTCTGATGTATGCTATAGTAATTCTGAGTGTTAGTTTCCCGATTGATTATTGATTATTGATAATCGTAAATGGAAGATGCGACGATTGGTCTTCGGCCCTAAAATCATCAATTATCAATAATAAATCATAAATGAAACGGGGTGTAGCTCAGTTTGGATTAGAGCGCTTGGTTCGGGACCAAGAGGTCGCTGGTTCGAATCCAGTCACCCCGATTTTTTGTTAATGAGGGATTGATATGCCGATTTTTGAATACAAATGTGGTAAGTGCGGCAGGGTAAGTGAATTTCTGGAGCCGCATAGCAGCAAACAGCTAAAGGCCTGTTCATATTGCGGCAGCAGAAAATTAGAAAGGCAAATCTCGACATTTGCGTTCGGAGTTAAAGAAGGAAACTCAAAACGTTGCGAGGCATGCGACGACCAAAGTTGTCCACATTCGGGATTTTGATATTTAAGATGAACTGCAGGGAGCCGGAAATAAATGAGTAAAAAGACAAGCGGCTACAATTTCAATGAGATTGAAAAAAAGTGGCAGCAGTTCTGGGAAGAGAACAAGACATTTAAGGCCGAAGACTGTGACAATTCCAGGTGCAAGTATTACGTTCTCGATATGTTCCCATACCCAAGCGGTGCCGGTTTGCACGTTGGCCATCCGGAAGGTTATACGGCAAGCGACATAGTCGCTCGATATAAGCGAATGAAAGGCTTCAATGTCCTGCACCCTATGGGCTGGGATGCGTTTGGTCTTCCTGCTGAGCAATATGCTGTTGAAACCGGAACACAGCCTGCCCAAACGACACAAAAAAACATCGACGGTATGCGCCGGCAAATCAAATCACTGGGCTTCAGCTACGATTGGGACCGAGAAGTTAATACTACCGACCCGAATTATTATAAGTGGACACAATGGATATTTCTGAAATTTTTCAATAGTTACTTTGACGAGGCCGAACAAAAAGCCAAACCAATTAAGCAGCTGCCGATTCCCGCTGGTTTGAGCGAGACCGAAAGGCGGAAGTATGTAGATGAGCATCGCCTCGCTTATGAGGATGAGGTAGCGGTTAACTGGTGTCCGGCCCTGGGAACGGTTCTGGCTAACGAGGAGGTAATCGGAGGAGTGAGTGAGAGAGGTGGACATCCGGTAATTAGAAAGCCGATGCGGCAGTGGATGCTGCGGATAACAGATTATGCCGAGAGACTGCTTGAAGATTTGGCTGAAGTGGATTGGCCGGAATCGATAAAAAAACTCCAGACGGACTGGATAGGCAAGAGTATTGGAGCCGATGTTGATTTCAAAGTCGATGGTTTTGATGAAACCATTCGCGTTTTTACCACCCGGCCGGATACGCTCTTTGGTGCTACCTATATGGTGTTGGCGCCTGAGCATCCGCTTGTTGAGGTAATCACGACCAGCGAAAAGAAAAATGATGTGAAAAAGTATCGCGAAGATGCCGCTCGCAAAAGCGACTTAGACCGAACCGACCTTGCCGAAGAAAAGACAGGGGTATTTACTGGCGCTTACGCTATAAATCCGGTCAACAACGCAAAGATACCAATCTGGATAAGTGATTACGTCCTGATTAGCTACGGAACCGGAGCGATTATGTCGGTGCCTGCTCACGACCAGAGGGATTTCGAATTCGCCAAAAAATTCAACCTGCCGATTCTTCCGGTTGTTGAACCGGATGACAGTAAGCAAGCTGAGTTGGTTAAGGAAGGTGAGCTTTGTTTTGTTGGTGATGGTTATGCAATAAACTCCGGCCGGTTTAACGGCCTGCCAACAGCAGAGTTCAAAGAACAAATTACAAACTGGCTTAGTGAAAAAGGCCTCGGCGGAAAAGCGGTTAATTATAAACTGCGCGACTGGCTTTTCAGCAGACAGCGCTACTGGGGTGAGCCGTTCCCGATTTTGCATACTAACGATGGCGGTGTTGTCGGACTTTCGGAGCAGGATTTGCCTTTAGAGCTGCCGGAGGTTAAAAACTATAAACCCACCGGCACAGGTGAGTCGCCGTTGGCTAATATTTCCAGTTGGGTCAATGTCACGCTGCCTGACGGCTCAAAGGCAAGACGTGAAACCAACACAATGCCTCAATGGGCCGGAAGCTGCTGGTATTATCTGCGTTACCTTGACCCGGAGAATGGTCGGCAGGGCTGGGACCCGAAGAAGGAAAAGTACTGGATGCCTGTTGATTTGTATATCGGTGGCGCCGAGCATGCGGTGCTGCACCTTTTGTATTCGCGGTTCTGGCACAAGCTGCTTTACGACTTGGGTTTCGTCAGCACCAGGGAGCCGTTTAAGAAGCTCGTCAATCAGGGAATGATTTTAGGCGAGGACGGCCAGAAGATGAGCAAGTCCCGCGGCAATGTGATTAATCCGGACAAGGTTGTTGCCGATTATGGCACCGATTCGATGCGGCTTTATGAAATGTTTATGGGGCCGTTGGAGGTAATCAAGCCGTGGAGCATGCAGGGCGTTGAAGGTGTGTATCGGTTTTTACATAAGGCCTGGCGAACGGTCATTGATAAAGACACAGGCGAGCTTGACAAGGCGGTAAAAGAATCCCACGCTGATGAGGTGACACTCAGACTGTTGAATCAGACTATAAAAAAAGTCGGCGATGATATCGAAAGCTTTGGTTTCAATACCGCTATCAGCCAGATGATGATTTTCATAAATCACCTGAGCAAACAGGAAATCAGACCCAAATCTGTTGTCGAGAAGTTCATCCTGGTTCTTGCTCCGTTCGCACCCCATATTGCCGAAGAGCTTTGGGAGAGATTAGGCCATACGGAGAGTTTGGCTTATGAGTCGTGGCCGAATTATGACAAAGAGCTTATCAAGGAAAAAGAAATTGAATTAGTGGTTCAGGTCAACGGCAAGATAAAAGATAGAATTGTTGTTTCCACCGATGCGGACGAAGAGCAGATAAAACAAAAGGCCCTTGCCAGCGAAAAGGTTAAAAAAGCTTTGGACGGAAAAGAACCCAAAAAAATAATCGTCATCAAATCTCGGCTGGTGAATATAGTCGTTTAGGTTGGACTGAATGTGATGCATAGCGAATATAGCAGAAGATGCTTTCTGGATGAGATAAAGGCCCGGCTCTAAATAAAGCCGTGTTGCATTCTGTGGTAGTCTGATGTATACCGAAATCGAAGCAAAACTAAAAGTTGATTCATTGGAGCAGATGACAGCGAAGCTGACTGAACTCGGTGCTGAATTTGGGCAAGAGCAGTTGCACTTAGATAGCTACTTTGACGATGCGAACACAACCTTTAAGAAAAGCGATAGGTGTCTTCGGCTGCGGCGACTGCTTGTCGGCAAAAGCGAGAGGTTTTTTTTGACTTATAAAGGCGCAAAAGAAAAGAATGAGTTCAAAAAGAGGCAGGAGGTGGAAATTGAAGTTGAAGATGGCGATTCGGCTGAGAAGCTGCTTTTGCTGCTGGGATATAATAAGGCGCTCGTGTTTGAGAAAAAACGTCGAATTTGGCAGTTTGGTGGGTGCGAAGTTGCTCTGGATGAATTGCCATTATTGGGCAGTTTCGTGGAAATAGAAGGCCGTGATGGTGAAAAAATTGCCGATGTGCAAAGGAATTTAGGGCTGTCGAATTTGCCGGTTATTTTAGAAAGTTACGCATCTTTGATGGAGAAAAAGCTTCGTCAGCTTGGCAGAAAAGAAAAAGAGGTGTTTTTATAAAAGCTTAGAACGTATGAAACCAGATGATGGTTATATTGCCTATATCGTAAATCCCAAATCCGGCGCGACCAGCTGCAAACTGGTCGGTCAGTGGTTTAAGGAATACCTTGTCAAAAAAGGATACAAGGTCAAGGTTAGTTTGACTACTTCTTTAGCCAATGCCTGTGAAGTGGCCACAGATGTGGCTGTGGATTACAACTGTGCAATGGTTGTTGTTGCTGGTGGTGACGGTACAGTCAGAGAGGTTGCGCACGGCCTGGAAGGCAGTGACAAACCACTACTGATAGTGCCCTGCGGAACGGAGAATTTGCTGGCAAATGAGTTAGGCTTTGATGAAAAATTAAAGACAATAATAAGAACATTTGAGGCAGGGTTCATTCGGCCTTTGGACCTGGGAAGTGTAAACGGAAAATGTTTTACTTCGATAGCCGGTTTTGGGTTTGACGGCCAGGTAGTCAGACGCGTTAGCGAGCAGCGCAGGGGACATATAGATTACTTTGATTACTTCTGGCCGCTCTGGCGAACATTCTGGGGTTACAAATTCGACGCAATGAAGGTGAAGGTGGACGGCGAAGAAATTTTCCAGGGCCGCGGCCTGGTTTTTGTTGGAAATATTTCAAGATATGCAGTAGGGCTTCAGATATTACACTATGCTGATTTCAGTGATGGATTGCTGGATGTGTGTATTTATAAATGTGCGTCTCGAGTGCATTTGGTAAAGCATTCGGTGCTGACGGTTCTGAAACAGCACGCCGATAGTTCTGACGTTATCTATCGTCAGGGCAAAGAGATTTCTGTAAGTTCGCAGAGTACCGATATAGAGACTGAAATTGATGGTGACCCTGGCCCTGCTTTGCCGGTGCAAATTAAGGTGATACCGCAGGCGGTCAATTGTGTCGTACCGGAAGGCGCCAAGCCGGCAGGGATAAGAACGAGGATTATCAGGGCATTGGGATGAAATTAAATATATGAATAAGGTAAACTTCAAAATTGGTAATGTTGATATTGGTTTGGATGCGCCTTTATTTGTAATGGCTGGGCCTTGTGTTATTGAGAGCAAGGATATCTGTCTGGATATTGCGGATAAGCTCGTCAAAATCGCCGCAAGCAGCGGTGTGGGAATGATTTTCAAGGCAAGTTTCGACAAGGCCAATCGCTCCAGCCTGCACAGTTTTCGCGGGCCGGGTCTGGAGAAGGGGTTGGAGATTCTTGCAGCAGTTCGTCGAGAGACTAATTTACCTGTTATGACCGATGTGCACGAGCCGGCTCAGGCTGGAATTGTGAGCAAGGTTGTTGACTGCCTCCAGGTGCCTGCTTTCCTGTGCAGGCAGACCGATTTGCTTTGTGCCTGCGGGCGAACGGGCAAGCCTGTAAATATAAAGAAAGGCCAGTTTCTCTCGCCCGACGAGATGAAAAATGTGGTGGAAAAGGTTCACACCTGCGGAAACAGCCAAATAATACTCACCGAGCGGGGAACATTTTTTGGCTACAATCGGCTCGTCAACGATATGACAGCCATTGATACTATGAAGAGATTGGGCTGTCCGGTTGTTTTCGATGCGACGCACAGTGCTCAGCAGCCGGGGGGACTCGGCGAGACAAGTGCAGGCCGACAAGAAATGGCCCCGATACTTGCCAAAGCAGCAGTCGCAGCCGGTGCCAACGGGCTTTTTATTGAGGTGCACACCGAGCCGGAGAAGGCAAAATCAGATGCCGCCTGCATTATGCCGATAGACTGGCTCGAAGATTTATTAGAAGTGTGCAAAAAAATATTCGAGGTCGTGCGGAAGTAGACAGAAGTGGCCGAAGAAAAAAAATACTTGTATGGCCCGGTGCCTTCACGACGGCTGGGGTGCAGTCTCGGTATTGATATCGTGCCGTTTAAGGTCTGCACGCTTGATTGCGTCTATTGCCAGCTCGGCAGAACCACTGAAAAGACCCTCCATCGCAAGGACTATGTGCCTGTTGAGGCGGTTTTGGCCGAGCTAAAAGACAAATTGGCCGAGGGGTTAGAAGCTGATTTTATTTCTATCAGCGGTTCCGGCGAGCCGACACTGAATTCTCGGCTCGGAGAGCTTATAGAAGGCATAAAGAAAATTACCGATATTCCTGTAGCCATATTAACCAATGGCACTCTGTTATACAAACAGGATGTTCGAGCGGATTGCGCAAAGGCCGACGTGGTTTTGCCTTCTTTGGATGCCGGCGACGAGCAGATTTACCAGAGGATAAATCGCCCACACTCCGGATTAAGTATTGAAAAGCTGATTTCGGGTTTATGCGCATTTAGAAATGAGTTTGCCGGCCGGATATGGCTTGAAGTGTTTTTTATCGAGGGTTTTAATACTGATAATGAGCAGATTGCCAAAATCAAGGATGCCATAGACCGTATTCGTCCTGACAAGGTCCAGCTTAATACAGCCGTTCGACCCACCGCCGAGCCGGGTATCAAAATCCTCGATACCGAAAAACTACAGGCTATAGCCGAAGAGCTTGGGGAAAAGTGCGAGGTTATAGCTGATTTTTCACCGGCACGGCACGGCGGGCACATTGAAGGTAAGGCGGAAGACGTGTTATCAATGCTGAAACGCAGGCCTTGCTCGCTGAGTGACATATGCTCAGCTCTGGGCATAAGCCGCGATGAAGCCTTAAAATATATCACCCATTTCCAGCAGCAGGGGGTTCTTGATTCCCGAAAAAAGGATGGGGTAGTCTTTTTTTCAAAGCGAATTAACTTGTCCTGAGCGCAGTCGAAGGAGAGGTAAGTCCAGGCAGGCGGGGACAGACCAACCGGGCTACGGCGGGGCGCTTCGCCCCGACGAGTAAAAATTTGGTGAATTTGCACCTAATTGCCGAATTCATATTCAATTTTGTAAAGACGAAAGTCTTATTGGCCGATAAAAGCGTTGTGGCGTTTTCTAAAGCTTCGATTTTATCGAATTTGCTGTGAAAATTGAACTTTAGCCATAGGTTATCGGCTTTTAGACCGATAAAAAATAGAGGCATCTGTGATGGCCAAATATAAGAAGCAACAACTGGTTTTAAACAAAGGGACAGAGAAGTTTATATTCCGTTACGATAGCGGATGTGAAGATAAGCTTCTCGATGCTCTGATTGAGCAGGCAAAGGATAAACGGACGAATTTCGATTGGTTTGATGCAGCGGTCCTCAGTTTCAAACTCGCACAATCGCTTATTAACCAGGCAGACAAGCTTTTAGGCGAAAAGAACCCCATTTTGCAGGGGGACTCACAAACGCAATAGCTCTAAATGTAGTTAAGATTTTGGAAGGCTAAGAAACCTTTATCCGCCGCAGGCGGATTAATTTCATAAAGATACTTTGAATAGGTAGGTGTGATTATGGAAGATAATGTAATTGTCCAGGAGTTTTTGAATTATCTGAAATTTGAAAAGCGGTTTTCCCCGCATACGGCCAAGTGTTATGGTGCAGACCTGGAGCAGTTTAGCCAGTTCCTGATTAGTCGCTCCGATAGCGGCCAGCACCCCGGCGAGCATGCTCCGGTGGGTGCCTACCACGAGGGCGCCGCTACGGCTGTGGCTACGCAAACAAACCTCAAACTGGACCAGTTACTTCTTTCGGTGGATATCAATTCCGTCAGGGCGTATCTGGCCGTTCTGAATGAGAAGCAATATTCCAAGTCAACCATAGCTCGCAAGCTCGCTACGTTGCGCAGCTTCTACAAGTTCCTTGTTAGAAGAAACCATCTCTCCTCCAATCCGGTTATGGCAGTTAGAACTCCGAAGCAGGAGAAAAGGCTGCCACGCTTCCTCGAATATGAAGAAGTGAAGAGATTGCTCGAGACGCCGCCGATGGATAGCTGGCTCGGCGCAAGAGATAGGGCTATTATGGAGACGCTTTACAGCACCGGCGTAAGAGTCAGCGAGCTTGTCGCCTTGAATATGGACGATGTGGACTTCCTTGGCGAAGTCGTGCACGTCAGGGGAAAGGGCAAAAAGGAAAGAATCGTGCCCATAGGGACCTCAGCTTTGCAGATTATTCAGCACTATATGGAATTCAGGAGTAAAAGGGCTCAGAGCAACCCTAATTTCGATTCGAAGGTCCTGTTCGTTAATAAGCATGGCCGGCGCCTCAGCACCCGCAGTGTCCGCCGCAAGATGGACAAATACCTCAAAATTGCTGGTCTGGATATCTCAATCAGCCCGCATACTTTGCGGCACAGCTTCGCAACGCATATGTTAAATAATGGCGCTGATTTAAGAAGTGTTCAGGAGCTGCTTGGCCATCAGTCGCTCTCGACCACTCAGATTTACACCCATCTTACTACGAAAAAGCTGAAAGAGGTCTACGATAAAGCCCACCCCAGAGACCAGCAGCCCACCCCTGAGCGACCTGTGGTGAGCAAACCTGTCTCGAGCGTAGTCGAACCAGGCCGAAAGGATGGCGACAACGGCGAAAACGACTGGTAGGTTTGTCATTCCTGTGAAAACAGGAATCCAAATATTCGATTAGCAAAAGCCGGACTAAACGCCGGCTTTTTTATTGTCCTTTCACGAACCACTACAAAATTACCGCTTGACGAAACTGAGAATCCATTTTATCATTTATCTTTAGTCGAATTTCAAAAAGGATTGTAGAATGGAATCACGCGTAATCCAACTAACATCAGCAGCCCTTAAATATGGCAATCTAAACCTCTGCTCTTGTGGCAAAGATTTCTTTCCGCCCGATGTATTTGGCAGCCCAAACAAAAAAGCCGGTCTTGGTAATCCTATCACCTTAAAAGTCGAAGGCTTGCCAAATCCTATCGAAACAGATATCCCTACAGACAAAAAAACAGGAAAACCACGTTGGATTTTCAGAAAAAGATCTTGGTCAAAAAAGTTCGTTGAATTTCACAATCTCAAAGCAGGTGATACTATTGTTCTGATTCGCAATACTTCGAGAAAATATTTCATAACTCCTAATGGAAGAAACATTACTAAAGAAACATTCTTTGCGACTCAAGCCAAAGCTAACAAAGACTTTGTAACTCTTGAGGACGCAGCACGCATAGCAGGAAAAACTCCACATAATATCCGCCATTACATCCAGGTCGGTCGAATCAATAAATATGATCCCCTTGGTAACAAAATCTCAAAAGCACGCAACGGCCAGCTTCGGGTCTCATTAAAAGAGCTAAAAAGTTTCCTCTATATGCTGGAACAGGATATTCAAAAACATCACTATGCCCACTTAAGTGAAGAATTAGGATTCTACGGCCTACCAGAATATGAACGCACAAAGCACGGGTTCTTTCCAAGATTGCTTTATTGTTGAATTTATTATGAGTGTGGAGTAAACATAGTAAAATGAGAAATTTTTGGATTGTCCCAGGATCAGAAAAAAATTGGAGACAAGCACTTACTTCAAAAGGAATATGGGGGCTTGAAGAAAGAATATTTGATAAGGTTTACTGGTTGGCGATTGCACCTAAGGATGTGATATTGTTTTACGTAACTGGTAGAGTAAAAGGGGTAGTAGGCTACGGTATCATTAGAAGCAAGTTTTACCAAGATGTTCCATTGTGGCCGGCTGAGATTAGTGAAGGCCGTGTAAAATGGCCTCTTAGGTTCGAATTCGATATAGAGTTTCTTCTTCCTGAAAATAGATGGACCGACGAAAAGATACCAATACCTGGAGGTGCACACTTTAGGCAACCATTATTCCTTGTTCAAGGTGATGATGTAGACCCGATCATTCAAGCGTTAAATCCGAGTGCTTCAGTAGAATCGCTGCAAGAAATTCCTACGGTTGCTCCCACTGTAAACGTAGAAGAAATATCTCCAACACATGAGGGCATTAAAAACCAGTTGCTTGAGATTGGAAAATTACAAGCGTACGTTGCGAATCTTGAATTTCCCATGGAAGCAGAACGATTAGACGTAGTATGGAGACGATTGCCTGAATCAGTTCCAACATACGTTTTCGAGGTGCAGGTAGGTGGTGACCTATATCATGCACTGGGAAAATTAAAGCATGCTCACGACATCTGGAATAGTCGCATTTTCCTTGTGGCATCAGCAGATGATTTAGGAACTGTTAATCAGTTGCTCTCTGGCACATTTCATGAGATAAAATCCTTACTCAGATTCATTGAGATAGAAAAGATTCAAAGTTTGTATCAATCCAAACAAAATATCTATCAAATTGAGCAAGAGTTGGGATTGATTCCATGAGTCCACAGCTAATAGGACAGGGCAAAGAAATCAGAATATACAGTTCCTGAAAAATTACTCAGAGTTGGGAACACACTTATGAAAAACATTTTTTGTATTTCGGTTGAAGATGTACAATTAATCGCCTTGCAAAGAATAGGGCGAAAATTAACGTTCGACGAACTTCAAAGCGTTCGAAAAGGTGTAGAGTTTGGTTTGGAATTAAGCTGGGATGTGGTCGTAAAAACAGCAATTGATGAAGTCGCCGAACATTAGTTGGCAGCCAAACACAATCAGTCTAATCTTTTTCCTGAATGGTATATCCTGTTTTTACCCATTTTATCTTCGCTTCCTTTTCAATTTTCCCCAAGCGCGAAAATATCGAGGCAATTGGCGAAAGACTTAATCGCCAATTGCGAGTGCCTCGCCAGAACGCTTTCGGCAAGCTAACTTGGAAAGCTTAGTTCGAGAGAGTTATATTTAAAAGGGGAATGACTTGCTTGCGCTTCTTACTGCTTGGATAATTACTTTTTCGTATGTCTGTGGCATACTTAAAAATGAAATTATGGTTGCAGAAGAATTCTGGAATTTTTTAGGCGGTGAAAATACCTACGAACAGTTACTGAGTGTATTTGAAACCGTAGGAATAGAACTTCGACCAGAAATCGATGCAAGATTTCAAAGATTTAATAGATAATTCTATGTCCTCCCACGTAATCCAATTTTCAAATCATCTATTTACACTACCCAACCCCTCAATCCCCGTCAAAGTAAAACTTATGGCTATATTTTTCCGTGCAATCTGCGCAATCCGCGGTTAAAAAATTAGAAGAACAAATTGACTAAATGGTTTACAATCTTTACGGCCTGACGCCCGACGAAATCGCCATCGTTGAAAAATCATCATAAAAAAAATATCATCCCCTTGGGATACCGCAATTTTGCTCTTTGATTTTTAATTTTTGATTTTCTTCTTGTTAACTTAGGCAACCTGCGCCTAAAAATTCCTCTGACGCAATACGCGATACGCACGACGCAATACGGAAAAAATCTTCAGATTTTTTCAACCGTTTCTATACTATTTTCAAACGTTTCTATACTATTTTCAAACGTTTTCAATCATATACTCATAAACCCACGCCGTTGACCTGTTTTAATGCATTTTACGAAAATTTTCGCACATTATGCGGAGACAAAAATCTCCCCCATTTTACCCAAACCCCCCATCTTAAACTATCCCCCAACCCTTCTTTTTAACTCAAAATTCAACACTAAAAACTCAAAACTCATACTTCTCCGAATCCCTATTTTCCCCAATATAGGTCGGCACGAGTTCCTTGATTTTATTAGTTATTTCGCTATAACTTCTTGTTTTAGCGATAGTTACCAGCTCATTTATTCCCGCCCTAAGTTTTTCCCGGTCCTTTATAATATTCTTCCATATAGCGATTTTGGGATGACTTGTGCGGAGCATATCTTCGCCCTCGATTGAAAGCTCCTCGAAAAGTTTTTCGCCCGGCCGCATTCCAGTAAATTTTATTTCTATATCTTCCTCTGGGCTGAAACCGCTGAGTGTAATAAGTTCTTTTGCCAAATCGACGATTTTTACCGGCTCACCCATATCAAGCACAAAGATTTCTCCGCCTTTTCCCATTGTTGCCGCTTGCAGGACGAGCTGGCTTGCTTCCGGTATGGTCATAAAATACCGCTTCATCTCAGGATGCGTAACAGTTACAGGGCCTCCCTCGGCTATTTGTTTCTTAAATATAGGTACAACCGAGCCTTCAGAGTTTAAGACGTTTCCGAACCGGACCGTTACAAACTGCGACTTGCTTGTTCTGCTCAAATCCTGAATATACATTTCCGCAATTCGCTTGGATGAGCCCATTATGCTGCTCGGGTTTACCGCCTTATCCGTACTGATCATCACAAAATTGGTTGCACCGTAATTATCCGCGGCGTCCGCAGTAACTTGTGTACCCACAACATTGTTCTTAATGGCCTCTCCGGGGTTGAGCTCCATCAACGGCACATGTTTATGAGCCGCAGCGTGAATAACAACCTCAGGTCGATACTTCTCGAAAATCTCGTTGACACGGGTTTTGTCAGTGATGTCACAGATGACTGCTTTTATCTGGAGTGCTGGAAATTTATAACGCAGTTCCTGTTCTATGTAGAACAGCGGGTTCTCTGCCTGCTCGATAAGCAGAAGCAGCTTCGGCCCAAAATTGCAGACCTGCCTGCACATCTCTGAGCCGATTGAGCCGCCGGCGCCGCTGACGAAAATCACCTTGTTCTTTAGAAAGGCCTCTATCGAACGCAGGTCAAGCTCAACTGCTTCTCTGCCTAACAGGTCGTTGATATCCACATTTCTAATCTGAGAGACCCGCAGTTTACCCGACGCAATATCTGAGATTGACGGCACCGTGTTGAAACGGATTTTAATTCCTTCGCATACCTGAATGACGCGTCTTCGCTGACGATGGGTCGCTGACGGCATTGCGATTGCAATCTCTTCGATATTGTGGTCTTTGCATATCTTCGTCAGTTCTTCCACAGTCCCCAGTACAGGCAGGCCGAGGATAAATGTTCCCTGTTTGTTGGCGTCATCATCGATAAAACCAATTACCTCATATTCGGCGACTAGCTTTTTGTGGATGTCTCCTAACAATGTTACACCGGTGTTACCTGCACCGACTATAAGAAGTCGTTTCAACCGGCCGCTTTCGATGGTGCGAAACTCCTCATGGTATAGTCTTATTAGCATTCGCAGCCCGGCCAGCAGCAAAAACGTGGTAAATAGATCGGCCATAAATACACTTTGCCCGACGAAAGTTATGCTCTGCAGTTTTTGGCGGGCTGGAGTTGGGGCAAAAATCAATATGGTCCAGAACAACACGATTATCAAAGTACTTACCAGCGAAGCTCGCAGAATCCCAATAAGGTCTGATATACCGACGTATCGCCACCAGCCACGATATTGCTTGAAAAATCCAAATACCACCAACTTGATGATAATAAAGAAAAATAGCAAAGAAGGATACTGGTCTATAAGCCAGTCGCGTCTGAATTGCATATTGTTTGCTACCAAAAAGGAAAGCATCAAAGAGGCAGCGAAAGCAACTATATGAGCAAATATAATCAGGAATTTGCGATGGCGTAGCAACGCTGGGAGCATTGATAGTTCTGACGGGTTTTGATTCTTATTTTTTAGCTGTGTATTTGCGTTTGAGTCAGGCATATTTTACCAGCACTATAGTTTCTCCCTATGATTTCTCGCAAGCTTAAATTTAACAACAACTTAAGCGTATGTCAAGAAATTGTCGCTACGCAGTTGGAAGTATAAGGAACATCGTACAGCCTTTTGTTCTATTACTGGTCTGAAGCTGATGGCTCATGCTGCGTTTCTGACTTGGGCTGCGCCTGTGATTTTTCAGGCTCGAATTCGGTAGCGATAGACTCCGTTTTGACCTCGGCGGCAGGGGTGTAAATGTCCTGCAGGGCGGTATTGTCAACTCTGTTGCGCATAAGTGCGTAGATTATGGTATTGGCGGAAAAATAAAAACTTATTACAAAAGAAACTAATAAGCCAACAACAACCAATAGGACTAAATAAACCAGAAATGTTGCCAATGATTCCGACCAGTTAGCTGTTGCCCAACTTGGTGAGCCGCGCAAACCCATAAAGCTTGGCTCCGGCCAGATTGCGGCAAGTTTATTGACCTTGTTACTGCTGTTGTTAACCCAAACGCCAATTTGCAAAAACCAGCGAGTAACCCAGAGCAACAAAAATGTAAAAAACCGAACGAACGTGTAACAAATTGCACCGTAAACCACAGCTATCGCAGTATAAAAGCTCATCCGCCATGGCTTTGAATATACATAACTGAAGGAGCGGCTTATCGCATCAAAGCAGTCTGAGCCGTCATAGACAATAGCAGGGAACATCAGGTTAAATCCAGCAACCGTTCCTGTCAGAACGATTGCTATCAACGCCCCTGCAATCAAAGCCGGCAGCATAAAGATACCTATTATCAACTCACCGGCTCTTGGGATGTTGCCTATCAGTCCCAAAAGAAAAACAAAGAGGCCTATAAAAATAATTATGCCGACCGGTGTCAAAGGTACGGTGAAGAAGCTCAGGAATCTTTTTGCGCTGAAGCGCAGCGCCTCGGTTATGCCGGGTTTTTCATTCCTGGCAAATTGGAGCGCTGCGATTCGACATAAACCACCGCCCACAAGGGAAATAACAGCAAGTGTTATTGCAAAAAATATGATGCTATAAAGGTAATGGTACCTGAGCGCCCACATTAGTGCTTTGAAACCCTCTGCAATATTTTTCGCCACGCCGGGGAGGTCGAATGCGAATAGCGACTTTAGTGCGCCGTGAAATTTTCCAGAGCCGAAGCGCCAAAGTGTGGAAAATACGCCTCTACGCTCGCCGCGTTCCTTGTAATCTTCAATATGTGACTTTAATTTGTCCGGGCTGGTTATATAAACTTGCAGCTCTGTAATTTCACCTTGTGTCTTTGGTGCGGTGATAACTGTTCTGCTAAAGTCCATAATCCAACCGCTCAGGCATATAATGGCCAGCGCCGCAAAAGCAATTATCAGTTTGCTTGGCTGAATAGCCATACGGAAAGTTTGGAATATTTTTGGAAATAAAAAGTTGTCAAAAACTTTGGGGGGTTCTTTTTCGTTGCCCATTTTGTGTCCTTTCGAAAAGATTACTATTGTTCACAGTTGTGCAAAAGAATTATAATTTATTATCGGCCGGTTTCAACAAATTTTATAATATTTTGTTTTTGAATATTGTCATTTACCGCTCATCAGCGGAGGTATCCGGGGGAGTATCGGAGGGTTTTGAAACTATCTTGTATTTGTCATCCAGCCAGGCCCCCAAATCTATTAACTTACACCGCTGTGAGCAAAAAGGAAAGAATTTTGCTTCTTCGGATTGTTTTTTAAGTGATACTTTGACTATTTTTTTGCAGATTGGACATCTGTGTTTCATACTAAGATATCGATCTGGTGTTTGTTATTCCGACTCTGTTGCAAGACCCTATTCCAGCTTTCGGGCGTATTCAACGCAGTATCTCGCCCACGGCTGAGCTTCGAGCCGAGCTTTTTGTATTTGTTTGCCTGTGCCTTCGCAGATGCCGTAAGTGCCTTGCTCAATGCGCTGCAGCGCATCGTCGATTTCTTTCAGCATTTTTCTTTCGCTATCCATCAAGCCTAAGGTAAATTCCTGCTCATAGTTATCAGAGCCGATATCAGCCATGTGGATAGGCATACTTGACAAATCTCCAGCTGCATCCAGCCGGGATTTCTTGAGGGTTTCATCTTCCATTTCGTTTACGTTTACCAAAATTTCCCTGCGCTTTTCCAGCAGCATTTGTTTGAAACGCTCAATATCACCGGCAGCCAAATTGCCTTCCTTTGTCTGAGGTGGGCTTATTTTTTTTCTAAATGTCTTTTTGCGTTTCTGCGCCACTTGCTTTCATACCTTATAATACTGCTAACCTTTTCTTTGCATATCTACGAAAACCACTATTGTAACATATTAAGGTATGTTATGTATAACATTTCTATTCGGAACCGCGACACCAAACTTCGAAAGTATAGTCAGCACAATTAAATTATTTAAGCTAATTCGCTTCAGCAGCTGTAACCTTATAAAAGGCAGATAGTTACAGCAACAAGCTCCTGCGATTGTTTCTATTGGCTGCTGGGTGGTTTGCTGGTGATTGTTTGATTGTCTTTTGCAAATTTACCTAAAGGAAGGAAAAAGTTTTCCTGCCCAACCCTGCCCGTAAATGTCCTGACCCCAAAGACTTTTTCAATTTGCTGCTGGGAAAAAACATCTTTAGTTTTGCCGATATGGTAGTTGCTGTCTGTTCCAAGAAGCAGAGCTTCGTCTGCATACTGGATTGTGAGGTTAATGTCATGTGTCACGGCTACGATTGTTTTGCCATATTCTTGTTGCATCCTTTTGAGCAAATCATATATGCCAACCTGATGTTTCAAATCGAGAAAGCTCGTGGGTTCATCCAAGAGCAAAATAGCGGTGTTTTGTGCAAGTGCCCTTGCAATGAAGACCCGCTGCCGCTCGCCTCCGCTTAATTGTGCGAGCGGCCGTGAGGCAAACTGAGCCGTATCGGTCATCTCAAGTGCCTCAGCTATAAATTTCTTATCGGTTTTACTTTCAAATCCGAATGTGCCCAGATAAGGTGTTCTTGCCATCGACACCGTCTCCGCGACCGTAAAATCAAATACCGGCACGAATTCCTGGCGAACGACGGCAACTTTTTGTGCAAGTTTTTTGACTGAATACGATTCTATACGTGCTGAGTTGATTCTTATAGAGCCAGCTTTAGGTTTGAGCAGTCCGCAAAGCAGGTTTAGCAATGTTGTTTTGCCTGCTCCGTTAGGTCCTGCTATGCCGACGAACTTTCCCGGGGTTACTTCAAAGTTAAGGTCTTTGAGAATCTCCCCGGCGTAATAGCCAAAGCTTAAATTTTCAACCTCTATGATACCATTCATTTTAGCCAACTAACTTTTCTGGTATATCTTGCCAGCAAAACCAAGAAAAATGGGCCGCCGGCAATAGCTGTAATCACCCCTACCGGCAATTGAGCGGGGGCGACAATTATCCGGGCGATTGTATCGGCAACGACCAGGAATGCGCTTCCGATTATCGCACTAACAGGCAGCAGTTGACGATGGTCGGGTCCGAACACCAAACGGACACCGTGCGGGATGATAAGACCAACAAATCCGATAAGACCGCTTAAGCTAACCGCTATAGCGGTTATAAGGGCTGCAAAGCCAAAAGCAACTACTTTGGTCTTTTCCGTGTCAACGCCAAGTCCTTTTGCCTCTTCTTCCCCAAAGGTTAGAATGTTTAGTCTATGGCAGATGCTGAATAAGCCGAACATCCCAGCCAGGATACAGCCTGCGCTGACCCACAATACTGCGAAGCTTTTCTCCGTTATGTTGCCCATTAGCCACAAGAGGGTCGAGTGCACTTGGTCGCTCTTTGCTATTGATGTTAAGAACATTATCACGGCGGAGAAGAAGGCGTTGATTACAACGCCGGCCAGCAGCAAGGTTGTAACCTGGGATTTTCCTGTTAAACGTCCGATGTACCAGACCAGCCACACTGTTAAAGTCGCGCCGGCAAATGCAAAAAGCGCTATTGGTGAACCGCCCCAGAAGCTCCAGGTTACCCCAGATATAACCGCAGTAATTACCCCTAATCCTGCACCGCTGGAAATTCCGAGGATGTATGGGTCAGCGAGCGGATTTCGTAAAATCGCCTGCAGCACGACACCTGAACAAGCTAAGGCTGCTCCTACCAGTGCAGCTAAAATCACTCGAGGTAATCTGATGCCGACGAGGATTTCGTAATCAATGTTCTCGCCCGGTGTCTGGCCCGGGCCAGCGAGAACCTTTTCTAACGAAATCTTTCGTGGTCCCTCCGGCGGGCGTATTTTCCCTGTCAAAGTACATAATGCCATTACCACCGCCAGCACTGCTAAGCAGATAACAACTTTGATAGCCAGTTTTTTTGCTGTTAAAAATTCAGCCATTAGCCTACCTGCGCTGTTAGGCAAGTATAGAGAGCAGTTTTGCTGTTCTGAAGAGGGATCAAATCGCAATAGTAAAAACGGTTTTCTCTCAAAACTACTTTCCCTGTTGTGTGTAGTATTCTCTGCCGAAATATCGGCCCATCGTATACAAATGAATGGAATTCTCCATTTTCGCCACAAGGGTCAACGGCAGAGGGAAGTCTGGATAAAAATTGTTCATCAAAGGTACTGCCAATAAACATTTTATCAAGAAAATTTGAGTCGATGCAGGTAATAACCGCTTTGAAGCTCGACTCTATAAACTCATGAGCAAGTACAGCAGTATTCATTTTCCATATAGGGAATATACCTTTCATTCCCATCTTCGATAGATTATTCTCCCGATATTCTCTCAGGTCCTCGAGAAAGATATCTCCAAAAACCACGGAGGATACGCCGGCTGCCAGATATTTTGCCAGGACCTGCCGCATTTTGCGCTCGTATTGTTCATCGGTGACGTCCTTCGTAATGAGCACCTTCTCAAGAGGTAACCCCAGAGATTCTGCCTGCATTTCGAGCAGAATTGTCCTTACACCGTGCATACTGATTCTGTCATAGTCCCGGGTTATTGTTGTCAGCAGGGCCGCTATTTGATAGTTTTTGGTTTTCTGAAGTTTGTAAAGGGCTAATGCGCTGTCTTTACCTCCACTCCATGAAAATATCACTTTTTCCTTCATACAATCTGCCTGATTCATTGTGCGGTTTCGTTGCTTATTATAGATGTATCTGGGTATAAGCAGCGGCCGACTGTTTCTGCACCCTGTGGCAATCTCGGTCCCAATCTTAACACAATGTCTGAATTAACAACGTAAATTTTATTGTTTTTCACGGCTGGTAAACTTGCCCATTTGCTCCAAAAAACTTCTGCCTGCTGTTGTTGCCGGCCGATATCGGTTTTTCCCATCGCAGATTGGATTATTACTTCAACATTGCAAGCGAGAAGCTCTTCGGTGCCTATTTGTGGATAATGCTGGATAGTAGGGCCGATGGCGTTTTCTCCGCCGAGAAGTTCAATAAGTTCGTTTATAAAGGTGTCTCTGCCGGCCACACGCAAAGGCTCTGTCTGTATTACCCACAATACTTTCAGCCTGTTGGTTGAGCTATATTTTGATTCCAAGTAGCTCAGTTGACCGCTAATATTTTCGACGAGTTGGTCAGCACGCTGTTTGCAGCCTGTGGCGGTGCCGATTTTTTGGATTGCGGCTGAAAGCTCTTCGATTTTCTCCATCTTTAAAGCCAAAACCCGGTAACCCAGCCGTTTTAAGCTCTCTGCAACTGACTTTTGCTGCGCAGCGCTTAAGTCTATAATCACCAAATCCGGCTTAGATGCTATGATGGCTTCGGTATCGGGCAGCCAGAATGTTCCAACTTTGTTCTTGTTGGCTGCATCGGGAGGGTAATCACTGTCGCTGGAAACCGCAACGATTTTTTCATCGAGTCCCAGCGCAAAAAGGATTTCAGTTAAATTCGGAGCAAGCGAGACAATCCGTTCAGGTTTATTTTGTATTTCTATCGAGTTTTGGATTGGCTTAATATGATTAAATATTATTAATATTAATGAAACAAAAAAAAACATAGACAAAGGTATTACATAGAACAATATAAAATGTGCGTACCATTCTTTTTTCATCAAGTCCTCTTAAATTGCTTTTCCAACTCGGCCATCGAGAACTTTATCGTAGTGGGCCTGCCGTGCGGACAGCGACTCGCTCTTTCGGTTTTTTCTCTATCTGCAAGCAGTTGTTCTATTTCGTTGTCACTGAGCTTTTGGCCTGCCTTGATTGCCGCCTTACATGCAGCCATATTCAAAACCTCATCGAGTAATTTTTCTGTATCAAGGCCCAGACCTTTATCAGTAAATAAATCAATTAAATCCTGAACAAAATCGAGCGGTGCTGCTCTTGCCAGCAGAGTGGGAAATGCCTGTATAGCGTAGGTTCTGGGGCCAAACGGTGCAATCTCGATTCCTAACTTTTCGAGCACTTCGGCATTGGTTTTAAGCGCATCGGCCTGGATGTCGGTTAACTGGAAACTTTCAGGTATCAGCAGTTTCTGTGATTCGAGGCTGCTTTTTTGTATTCGCCCGCACAAATCCTCATATATTATGCGTTCGTGAAGTGCGTGCTGGTCAATGATGATAAATCCATCATCAGCTTCTGCGACTATGAAGCTGTCGTGTATTTGTAAGAATTCTCTTGTTCCGGCACGCAGGGACGGCACAGTTTGGCTTTTGGTTATTTGCCCGGTGTTAGGATGGAGCGGAACGAAACGTTTTTTTTGTGCAGGGCCAAATTGCTGCTGCGTTTGAATGGGTCTGTGCTTTTTGAAGAACTCGGCCATTGCATCGGCAATTTCCCGGCTTCTATGATGTGTTGCAGGTGAGTTTTCTTCCCCTGCCTTCGCAGGAGCTGTTGTTACCGGCAGTTTTGCTTGTGTCTGGAGATTTGTCCCTAAAAGTTTTTCCCGCAAAGCCCCAAGGACCTGTGAATGAATCAAATTGGTATTGTAAAAGCGCACCTCAATCTTCGTGGGATGGACATTGACATCATAGTTTTCATAGGGCATTTGAATAAACAGAAAGACGACGGGGAATCTGTTTGGCTCTAAGCTTCCGCGGTATGCCTCTTTGATTGCGTGCGAGATAAATTTGTCACGGATGAATCGGCCGTTCAGAAATACATATTGAAGTTTGTTGTTCGTCCTTGAAATAGCAGGTTTACCCAGCAAAGCGGAAAGACGCAGTTCTTTTTCGCTGCTTTCGGTTTCAATTAAATTTTCAGAAATCTCAGAAGAGAACAGTTCAGCTATGCGCCGGTGAATACCTTGTTTGCCCGACAGCCGATAGAGCTCTTTACCGTTATGGTGCAGAACAATGTCCAAATTGCCATTTGCCAATGCGATGCGCGTGAAATGCTCGGTGATGTGCCCCATCTCTGTGTTAGCGGTTTTGAGGAATTTACGTCTGGCTGGTAGTTTATAGAAGAGGTCTCTGACCTGGATTGTTGTGCCGTAATCTGCGCTGCAAGGGCTGATGCTGCCTTTATTTCCGCAGTCGATTTCAATGCAATTTCCGGCAGCGGAATCTTTTGTTCTGCTCACAGCTCTGACTTGTGCTACGGAGGCGATACTCGCCAGGGCTTCGCCTCTGAAGCCGAGCGTTGATATACGGTGCAAATCTTTGCTGGTTTTTATCTTGCTTGTGGTATGTGACTCAAATGCCTTTGCTAAATCTTCAGCATCCATTCCGCAGCCGTCATCGGTAACCGATATTAATTTGCGACCTCCATCTTCGATTGAAATGATAATTTTTGTTACTCCTGCATCGATGCTGTTTTCCATCAGTTCCTTGACCACGCTGGCAGGGCGTTCAATCACCTCGCCGGCCGCAATCATATTAATCATATTTTGGTCAAGAACGATGATTTGGCCCATTGTTTCTGATGCTCCTCCAAAGAGCAACCGAATATCGAGCGCGGGGCTTTGATATTCCTTGTTCGATACTCATTATTCTATCAGGTTTTTGCCGGTCATTTCTTCGGGTTGCGGCAATTCCATCATTTTCAGCAAGGTAGGCCCGACGTCGGCCAACCTGCCACCCTCTCGCAATTTTCTCCCTTTATAGCGGTCGTCGAATACAATCAACGGCACATCGCCGGTGGTGTGGCTGGTGAAAGGCTGATTAGTTTCAAAATCCCACATTTTTTCGAAGTTGCCGTGGTCGGCTGTAATTATTGCCGCACCGCCCATACTTTTGACTTTGTCCAGGATTTTGCCGACGCATTGGTCCACGGCCTCAGCGGCTTTGATTGCTGCTTCCAGTACGCCGGTATGGCCGACCATATCCGGGTTGGCAAAATTTATCACCATTACATCGTATTTATTCGAATCCAGTCTTTTTAGTATAATATCGGTGACCTCGAAAGCCGACATCTCAGGCTTTAAGTCGTAAGTTCGCACACGCGGTGAAGGCACAATTTGCCTGTCTTCGCCCTTAAAGGGCTTTTCGGTATAATCATTGAAAAAGAAGGTAACGTGTGCATATTTTTCTGTTTCGGCACAGCGAAACTGCTTCAGACCCAGAGAGCTCCAGTATGCCCCTAAGATATTTTTCATTTTTGGCGGCTTTGGGAACACCACCGGTGCCGGCAAAGTTGCGTCGTATTCGGTCATACATACGAAATCTATATTGGGTTTAGTAGTTCTCGGAAACTCTTTGAAGTCCGGCTCAACAAATGCCCGCGAAATTTCACGAGGTCTGTCACCGCGGAAATTAAAAAATACTACGCCGTCACCATCCTTGATAGTTGCTATTGGCTCGTTGTCTTCGTTTACGATGCAGGTCGGCTCAATAAATTCGTCCGTTACGTTTTTTTCATAGCTTTTGGCAATCGCCTCTGCCGCACTGGTGGCTTTAAGGCCTTTACCTATCCTTATACAATCGTAGGCCTTTTGTACGCGCTCCCATCGGCTGTCACGGTCCATCGCATAGAATCTACCCATAACGGTCGCAATTTTGCCTGTGCCTATTTTTTGAGCTTGTTTTTCAATATCAGCTATATATCCTGCTCCGCTATCCGGCGGTGAATCCCGCCCATCGGTAAATGCGTGGATAAAAACATCTTTTATGCCATTTCTTTTTGCCAATTCGAGCAGGCCGTATAGGTGGTCCAGCAGCGAGTGTACGCCAATGTTACTACACAGGCCCATAACGTGCATCTTGCTGTTATTATCTTTTATAAACTTGATTAGATTCTGAAACTCTTTATTTTCAAAGAACGACCCATCGCGAATGGCTCTGCTTATTCTTACGGATTCTTGCGGGACGATTCTACCGGCTCCGAGATTTTGATGTCCTACCTCGCTATTGCCCATGGTTCCGTCCGGCAGGCCCACGTCTTCACCGCTGGTATGAACAAGGCAATTGGGGAATTCGGCCATCAGCATATCGTCAACAGGGGTGCTGGCGCACTTAATGGCGTTATATTCATCTTCAGCACTGTTTGGGTTGTAGCCCCAGCCGTCGCGGATAATCAGTATGAATGGTTTGTTTTTCAAAACTGCTTTTGCCATAAGGAGCAACCTTTCAAATAAGGCAACAGAGACGAAGTATTACCTCGTCTATATCTTTAGGGGCTAACCGGCTTTGCATTTTGCGATTTGTCGCAAAATAGGGTCCCGTTGAATTAAGCAGATATGATATATCGCTGCGTTAAATATGTCAAACATTTAGCAAAAAACGCTCAAAGGCAAGAGGTTTTTGTGCCGATAAAAGCCTTTGGCAGCAGTAGTTACTATGTATAATTTCGGTCGCCAGTTAGAAATTACTTGTAGATGTTTGGAGATGGCAACTGCAGTGTTATCCGGTGCCGGAAAGGAAAACATCTATGTCCAATAATATGGATGTCCACCTTATAATCAAGCCTTGTTTTGCGACTATGAGGGTTCTCTGTGTATGTATAGTGGGTCTATTGCTTTCTGGCGGTTGTGGGCAAGAACAACGGTCGGTTGATTTATATGTCGATGCCGTAATGCTCAAAGAACTTAACGAGAATGAAATGGCCGTCGAAAAGCTCAACTCAGCGGTAAAACTAAACAAACGTTTTTCGCTGGCTTATTCTATGCTCGGCGAGATTTACCAGGAGACAGAAGATTATGAAAAAAGCGCTGCCTCTTACGAAAAAGCAACGGAACTGAATCCCTGGTCCTTCAAGGACTATTTCAATCTTGGACGGGTTTACCGGATAATGAAAAAACCTGAGCAGGCAGTCAAGGCATGCGCCAAAGCCTGTGAGCTCAAGCCCGGTCATCTGGAGGCGCATATCAATGCTGCCAAATCCTGCTATGAAATCAAAGACTATAACAGCGCTTTGATTTATGGCGAACGCGCCGAAAAAATTGACCCTAATGTGGGCGAAATCCAGAAGATGCTTGGCGATATTTACGAATCGCAAAAAGATTATGACCAGGCCATTGCATTTTATAAGCGCGCGCTGGAAATAGATAGTAACAACCCTGAGATTATGACTTCGTTGGCGGTTGCATACCTAAAAACCAAGCGTAGCAGCATCGCAAAAGAGTTGTTAACATCGGTGATACAAATCCAACCTGATAACAACACCGCTTATAAACATCTTGGGTTTTGCTGCCTGCAACTTAAAGATGTGAACAAATCAGTAGAAAGCTACAGCAGGGCGATTGAGATAGATGATAAGGATTGGGAATCACATCGGGGGCTCGGAGTTGCTTATATATTAAAAGGGAAAAATGAAGATGGGACAATAGATGATACACTAAAGGCAAAGGCAGTCCAGCAGTGGCGTTTATCTTTGGAAATCAAGCCCGACCAGCCTAATAGCAAGAGATTGCTTAAACTGATACAATATTATTCAAAAAAGTAAGAAAAGTCGCTTTGCAAAGACGTTTGCACATGTTACAAACTATAAGATGGCAACCTCGTATTTTAACGGATTTTTAAGGGTTATGCAGAGTTGAAGAGGGAAGAAAATAGCACCCGGCCGAGTTCAGGTCGGGTTTTTTTGAAACACCGACCTTTGGCACTGCCGGACTTGTCGGCACATCTTATTTTCTGGCCTTTGGTGGTCATTGGTATAGCACTGGATTTGTGGAGTAAGAGAGCTGTATTTGACTGGCTGGAGCATCACGGCAGCATTTCAATTATAGACGGTTTCCTGCGATTGGTAAGGGCATTGAATGACGGCGCCGCTTTTGGACTATTCTCCGGGCATCCTTTTTGGCTAATAGTAATTTCGTGCGTTGCGTTGGTAGTGATTTTTGCGGTTTTTCTCTTCGGTGGGGCTAAGCAAAGATTGGTTCACGTTGCTCTTGGACTTTTTGCTGCCGGTGTTTGTGGCAATCTTTACGATAGAATATTTAATGATGGTCTGGTGCGTGACTTTATTGATGTTTATTACCGCCAGCATCACTGGCCGGCATTTAATGTTGCAGATAGCCTCCTTTGTATTGCTGTTGGATTGGGGGTTATTTCGTGCTTTTGGGTTTCCGAACGCTCTTTATAGTGTATATCGCTTTTCATCGCATCGGTCAGGTTCTCCAGCGCATTATCCTTACTGGCGGTTGCGTTCTCGGCGGCGGCTACGGCAGCGATAGCGGCGTTCTTGGCGGTCGTATATGCGCTGACCAATGTCGTCAAAGCCGCCGGTAATACCGGAGGCGCTGGGTAAAGCGATGCGTTGCCGGCAAGTCCTGAGACCTAAGCCGCAGGCTTATAAAATTGCCTGCGCTAATGCAATTACTTCTGGTTTTCTACCTGCCGGCAGGCAGGTGTTCCTAGGAATCTTGCCATAGTGTCAAACTCATTTCAATAAAAAGTTACATTTCTTTTCCCCCGGTATGGTGTCCCCAGATTACCCTAACACGCTCTTACCATACTAATTTATCTTCCGGCCATTCCTCATCAAAACTTGAAAAAATAGCTGCGTCCATTACACAAGGGAAAATGTCGCAGGCCTCACAAATTTTCTGGAAACCATCCAAAACAAAATTATAGTAATTCTTGTCCGATAATGCCGTTGCTGATAATTTCATGGGAAATCCGAAAGCAGTTAGCCATTTTGTAATTCTGCTGTCAATGGGAATTTCAAATTTTGTGAGGCCAAGAGATTGCAATAAATTTCTGGATTGTTTAGGGCCAAAACCTTTCAGGTTGTCAATGATGATTTCTACGGATTTCCTTTCTGTTTTTATTGTCTGATTTTTGGTCATATCTGCAACTATTTCATTTACGATTTTCCATCCGCTATTTTCCAGCCATCTAAAATTGAACTCAACCTCTTCGCCAATGGTTTTACCTCTTCTCAAGCCCCTAAATGTTGTTATAGTTTCTTCTACGGCATTCTGAAGATTGTCAGATACTTTGCATTTTGAATAATTCAACGGGAATGGCTTTGTGCAAATAAACTTTGTTACAGAACTATTTGGGCCAGACCGCTGTTGAGTAGTAATCAAACATGAAATCATGGCTTCCCAAAAAAGTTCATTTGAAAATTGAGGAAGGGCCTTCTTAACATTTCGTTCAATACGATTTAAAACAAAGGCATTGGTTTTTTGAGCCTCGTAAAATGATTTAACCTTTTGAATATCGCTATGTTCGATTTGCCATAAAAGCTTCATAGTATTCCTTCTTTAAAGGCGTTTTTTTCGCCTAACTGCCTTAAAATTAACGACTGGCTTTAATGGCATCCATAAGCTCTATACTATCAAATCCATATTAAATGCGATACTTTTATATGGGAAATGTGGGTTGTGATTTATTAAAGGGATGCTCCTTTTTGTGCATTTGGGAACCTGCTACTGGGAAGTCTTCTCGAAGACGTGCTCGGCAACATAAATAGGGGCATTTGATGCGACGCCCAGCGCAATCGCATCGGAGGGACGGGAGTCAATTTTGACAGTTCGACCGTTTGAACTTAGGTGTATCTTTGCATAGAAAGTGTGATTGCGCAGGTCATTTATAACTATTTTTTCTATTTTAACGCCGAGATTTTCAATTACGCTGTCTAATAAATCGTGGGTCATCGGGCGTGGCGGCTTGATGCCCTTTAGCCGGCGGTCGATTGCAAAGATTTCAACTATGCCGATAACGATAGGAAAGCTGCGCTCGCCGTTTCGCTCTTTTAAGACGATTACCTGCTGGTCGGATGTTTCGTTAATGATTATTCGTGATAATTCAACTTCAACGTCCATTTTCGGCGACGCCTTTACTTGTCGTAGATTCTCCTGACCTTGTCATTCCTGCAGGAGCAGGAATCCAGCTTTTCTTGTTTTGAATTTTCTTTTTTGGTCATTTGAATTTGTTTCGAATTTCGGATTTAGAATTTAGAATTTTGGTTGCGGCCATTGGCCGCGCCAAGTTTATAGCTTACAATTCTGAAAGGTGTTTTTCAAGCAGTTTTAGCTGTTCCATTAGCTCAGCCAGCTTATCTCTGGCCTGTGCCACGACTTGCGGTTTGGCCTTACTAACAAAATTCTCGTTGTTTAACTTGGCCTCTACGGCCTTTTTGGCCTTTTCTATTTCGTTCTTTTGCTTTTCTAACCGCTGTCGCTCAGCTTCGGGGTCAATCATATCGTGGACATAAACTTCGGTTGCGTCTCCCATTACTGATACAGCTGCGTTTGCTGGTTTCACGATTGCTACCCCTGCGCTGAATCTTTTTACACCAGCCAATTGTTCAATAAGTTCTGCGTTTTGATTAAGAATGTCGGCGGTTCTTTGTTGTGTTTTTGCAGACACTGTTGGAATTTCACTTGGCGGTTTGTTACATTTGCTTTTGATATCCCTTACAGTCCGGATTGCCTCTTGGACAAGCTCGATTTGTTTTTCCGCATCCCCATCTATTAAATGGTCGAGTTTCACAGGCCATTGGGCAACGACCAATGCTTCAGATTTTTTGGCTTCGGCGAGGCCCTTAAGCTGCCTGACAGGGGTGATTTCGTTGAGCTTCTGGAATATTCCTTCGGTGATAAATGGCACAAACGGATGCAGCAGTCGCAGAGTCTGGTCCAGCACAAATGCGAGCACATTCTGAGCAATTGACTTTTGATCTTCGTCCTGCCCGTTGCGACGCTGTCGCACCGCGGCGAGCATTCGCGGTTTTATCCACTCAAGATACCAGTCGCAAAAGTCGTTCCAGAAAAATTTATAAAGCTTCACCAAAGGTTCGCTATATTTATATTCATCCAAAGCATCAGTAATATCAGTAATAGTTTGCGCCAGCCGAGAAAGAATCCACCTGTCGGTGATTGTCATTTTATCTTTGTCGAATTTGTTCGGCTCGACGCCCTCAAGATTCATCATCGCAAAACGCGAAGCATTCCAGAGTTTGTTACAGAAATTCCGGCCAGTATCAAATTTCGGTGATGTATTTTCCGTTCGCCCATCGGGCAGTTTCATTTTCTCCACCGGCATCCTGACATCCTGCGTCTGTGTTGTCATACTGGCCAGCGTGAACCGCATCGCATCGGCCCCATGACTGTTAATGGCCACGAGCGGGTCAATCCCATTGCCGAGACTTTTGGACATCTTGCGGCCTTCGCCATCCTGTATCATTGCGTGAATGAAAACGTCCCTGAACGGGATATCACCAGCGCAGTACTGGCCCATCATCACCATACGCGATACCCAAAGCGTGATAATTTCACGAGCTGTGCAAAGCACGTCGCCCGGATAGAATATCTTAAGTTCAGGCGTCTCATCTGGCCAGCCCATTGTGCTGAACGGCCACAACGCCGAACTAAACCACGTATCCAAAACATCCGTGTCCTGAACCAAATCACCAGAACCGCATTTTTCGCAGTCTGTCGGGTCCTCCATACCGGTACCGGTTAGACCACATTTTTGACAATACCAAATAGGAATTCTGTGTCCCCACCAGAGCTGTCTGCTGATGGGCCAATCGCGGAGGTTTTCCAGCCAGCTTCGATATGTTTCCTTATAGCGGTCGGGGATGAAACGCAATCGACCATCGAAAAGCGGCTTTAGGGCCAGACCGGCCAGGGAATTTACCGGCACATCGGTTCCTTCAATCAGGCCTTCGCCGAACTTTTCTTTCAGGTGTTCGATGGGTTTTTTGACGGCGATGTACCACTGGTCGGACAGATACGGCTCGATAGGGACATGGCTGCGGTAACTA